>ERZ773090.27-NODE-27-length-189008-cov-11.6119_pt1 | contig 189008 bp, 190 predicted proteins | sample MGYA00580579_ERZ773090 | MGnify/ENA primary metagenome ERZ773090 (study PRJEB29015, sample SAMEA2738014) | human oral metagenome | biome: human oral; feature: human-associated habitat; material: dental | place: China | collected 2132 ... | reverse complement strand
ATATCACGTAAGATTCCGGTTCTTGAGATGGGAGTTCGATTCTCTCAGGGTGGATTGTGTTTATTACTTGAAAGTCTTGTTTTATGCAAGATTTTTTATTTTTACAAAGGAGATTGCGAATGCCTATAAAATTGATTGCTCATGCTCTAATTGAAAAAGATGGAAAATATTTGCTTATTAAACGAAGTAAAATAAAACGTGGTTCTCCAAACATGTATCCAGAATATTGGGATATTCCAGGAGGTAGTGTGGAAGAAGACGAATTGCCGCGAGAAGGTGCTGTACGAGAAGCGATGGAAGAAGTCAACCAAAAGATACAATTAAGTGAGATACTTCATGAGGATAGCTGTTATGATGATACAAAGGGCATCGTTTTTACGCGTCTAGTGTATAAGGCGAAATTGCTAGAATATAATAGAGAGATAAAACTTGATCCGGAAGAGCATACAGCATTTCGCTGGATTCAGACCTTATCGGATATGAAAGAAGAAACAATTGTTCCATATTTAAACGATCTATTCAAATAAGTTATAAAGTAAGGCTAAGATAATATTATCTTAGCCTTACTTTACGCTAGTAAAAGCTATTTAATATAGTTGAAAGAATAGATAGGACTTATGAAACAGTTCCAATAACATTCGCTTTTCAAACTCGAAAGAACAATTTTTTTCATTCATACTTCAAGATTCTAAAGGAATGTTAGGTAACGAAGCTAAAACCGCAAACTAAAAAATTTCAAATTTTATTCCTGTTTTAAAATGAAAAAACTCCTTGATAAAACAAGGAGTAAGAAAGGAAATTCTTTAGTTTTTAGCTACTGAAGCAAATTCTTCTTTAGAGAAAGCATCATTGATGATATCTTTCAATTGTTTAGCAGAAGCTTGCATTTTTTGTTTTTCAGCATCATTCAACGGGATATTTACTGGACGTACGATACCATGTGCGCCAACAATAGCTGGTTGTCCAATGTAGCAATCTGTAACACCAGGATATTGACCTTCTTGGAATACCGAAAGTGGAAGAACTGAATTTTCGTCATCAAGGATAGCTTTTGTAATACGAGCTAAGGCAACTGCGATACCATAGAATGTTGCACCTTTTTTATTGATAATTGAGTATGCAGCATCACGAACGCCTTCAAATAAGTCAACCAATTCAGCAGCATTGAAGTTTTCTACGTCTTGAAGATAATTTTCAAGGTTGACACCTGCAACGTTAGCATGTGACCAAACAGCGAATTCTGAATCACCATGTTCTCCCATGATGTAAGCATGGACAGAGCGAGCATCTACATCCAATTTTTCAGCAAGCGCTTGACGGAAACGTGCTGAGTCAAGAGAAGTACCTGAACCAATGACACGTTCTTTAGGGAATCCAGAGAATTTCCAAGTTGAGTAAGTCAAGATATCAACTGGGTTAGCAGCCACAAGGAAAATACCATTAAATCCTGACTCAACAATTTTGGTAACAACATCTTTGTTGATGCGGAGGTTTTTTTCAACCAATTGAAGACGAGTTTCACCCGGTTTTTGTGGTGCACCAGCAGTCAAAACAACAAGATCTGCATCGTGCGCATCAGCATATTCTGCTGAATAGATTTTCTTAGGTGAAGTGAAGGCAAGGGCGTGGCTAAGGTCTTCAGCATCTCCTTCTGTCTTTTCCTTGAAAATATCAACGATACCAAGTTCTTGAGCGATACCTTGGTTGACAAGAGCAAATGCGTAAGAAGAACCTACAGCACCGTCACCGACAAGGATGACTTTTTTATGTTGTTTAGTAAGAGTCATTTTGCTAAACATCTCCTTTATTTTATTGGGGAACATTTTCCCTTTACAACTTCATTCTATCACTTTTGTAACATTTTGTCACGGATATAATACATATCATCTTATGTAAACGTTTTTATGATAAGGGGTGTTTACTGAAAAAAATCATGATTTATGTTATAATGATATGGTCATATAAATTGAAGAGAGGCATTTTTTAATGCAGGATAATAATTTAGTAAATGTGAATTTAACGAGCGAAATGAAGACAAGTTTCATTGATTATGCCATGAGTGTCATTGTGGCTCGTGCCCTTCCTGATGTTCGAGATGGTTTAAAGCCTGTTCATCGAAGAATATTGTATGGAATGAATGAACTAGGTGTTACCCCTGATAAACCACATAAGAAATCTGCTCGTATTACGGGTGATGTTATGGGTAAATATCACCCACACGGAGATTCCTCTATCTATGAAGCGATGGTACGGATGGCGCAATGGTGGTCTTACCGTCATATGCTGGTCGATGGTCACGGAAACTTTGGTTCTATGGATGGAGATGGTCCCGCAGCACAACGGTATACAGAAGCTCGTATGAGTAAAATATCGCTTGAGATGTTGCGCGATATTAACAAAAATACAGTTGATTTTGCGGATAACTATGATAGCAGCGAACGTGAGCCATTAGTCTTACCGTCACGTTTTCCTAATTTATTGGTTAATGGAGCAACTGGGATTGCTGTGGGGATGGCTACCAATATTCCTCCCCATAATCTTGGTGAAACCATCGATGCTGTAAAATTAGTCATGGACAATCCAGATGTGACAACGCGCGATCTTATGGAAGTATTGCCTGGTCCAGATTTTCCAACGGGAGCTTTAGTCATGGGAAGGTCAGGAATTCACCGTGCTTATGAAACTGGAAAAGGTTCTATCGTTTTACGTGCTCGGACAGAAATCGAAGAAACTAAATCTGGTCGAGAACGGATTGTTGTTACCGAATTTCCGTATATGGTCAACAAGACAAAAGTCCATGAACATATTGTCCGGCTTGTTCAAGAAAAACGGATTGATGGAATTACGGCAGTCCGTGATGAATCTAACCGAGAAGGTGTTCGCTTTATCATTGAAGTGAAGCGTGATGCAAGTGCGCATGTTATTTTAAATAACTTATTTAAACTCACGCAAATGCAGACGAATTTCAGTTTCAATATGCTAGCGATTCAAAATGGAGTGCCTAAAATTCTCTCCTTGCGTGAAATTCTGCTTGCTTATATTGAACATCAAAAAGAAGTGGTAACTCGTCGGACGATTTTTGATAAGGAAAAGGCCGAAGCACGTGCCCATATTTTAGCAGGTTTGTTGATTGCGCTTGATCATATTGATGAAGTCATTCGCATTATTCGAAATAGTGAAACGGATGCTGAAGCACAAGCGGAATTAATGTCACGTTATGAGTTATCTGAACGTCAAAGTCAAGCAATTCTGGATATGCGTCTTCGTCGTTTGACAGGATTGGAGCGCGATAAGATTCAGTCTGAATACGATGATTTAATGAAATTAATTGCGGATTTGACAAATATATTGGCAAAACCAGAACGAGTTGTTGCGATTATCAAAGAAGAGTCGGAAGAAGTCAAACGTAAATTTTCTGATAAGCGCCGTACGGAACTAATGGTCGGGGAAGTTTTATCTCTTGAAGATGAAGATTTAATTGAAGAGGCTGATGTTTTAATCACGCTTTCCAATAAAGGTTACATCAAACGGCTAAATCAAGATGAATTTACAGTTCAAAAACGTGGTGGTCGAGGGGTTCAAGGGACAGGTGTTAAGGATGATGACTTTGTTCGTGAATTAGTTTCTACTAGTACACATGAACGCTTGCTCTTCTTCACCAATAAAGGCCGTGTTTATCGTTTGAAAGGTTATGAAATTCCTGAATATGGTCGTACAGCTAAAGGACTTCCAATTGTCAATTTGTTGAAATTGGACGAAGGTGAAACAATTCAGACAATCATCAATGTTCAAGCTGAACACGATGATCATTCTTATCTTTTCTTCACCACGCGCCATGGTGTGGTAAAACGAACTAGCGTAACAGAATTTGCTAACATTCGTCAAAACGGGCTAAAAGCTCTGAATTTAAAAGATGAAGATGAGCTAATTAACGTCTTTCTGACAGATGGGCAAACAGACATCATTATCGGAACAAAAATGGGCTATGCTGTACGATTTAATGAAAATCAGGTTCGCAACATGGGACGAGCTGCAACTGGTGTACGTGGCGTAAATTTGCGCCAAGATGATCATGTTGTGGGAGCTAGCGTTATTTCGGATAATCAAGAAGTGTTAGTCATTACTGAAAAAGGTTATGGTAAGCGAACTTTGGCTAGTGAATACGCTACGAAAGGACGTGGCGGAAAAGGAATGAAAACAGCGAATATCACTGAAAAGAACGGTCCATTAGCGGGGCTTATGGCCGTGAACGGTGATGAAGATTTAATGATTATCACAAATACAGGTGTCATTATCCGAACAAATGTTGCTAACATTTCTCAAACAGGACGTGCAACTTTGGGTGTTAAAGTAATGCGACTAGATAAGGGAGCGCAAATTGTTACTTTTACAAGTGTTGAAGCAGAAAATGAAAAAGAAGTGGATGAATAATAAACTAGATAAAAGGAAATGTTATGTCATCAAGAAGAAAAAAACATAATAAAAGAAAAAATATTCTGATTAATATTGTTGCGACATTGCTAATTATTGTAGCGCTTGCACTTATTTTCAACTCTTCTATTCGTAATATGATTATGGTCTGGCATACCAATAGGTATCAAGTGAGCAATGTTTCAAAAGATAAGATTAATAAAAATAAAAAAGCCAAAACCAGCTTTAACTTTGACAAAGTAAAATCATTGTCAACTGAAGATGTGATTAATGCTCAATGGCGAGCTCAGCAATTACCAGTTATTGGAGGAATTGCTATCCCAGAACTTTCAATGAATCTACCAATCTTTAAAGGCTTGGATAATGTAGGGCTTTATTATGGTGCAGGTACGATGAAAGAAACGCAACAAATGGGGAAAGGGAATTATGCATTGGCGAGTCACCATGTGTTTGGAATTACAGGTGCAAGTAATATGCTATTTTCTCCATTAGATCGTGCAAAAGCCGGAATGAAGATTTACCTAACAGATAAAGAGAAGATATATACTTATTCCATTACTTCTGTTGAAAATGTTTCACCTGACAGAGTAGATGTGATTAATGATCGTGAAGGAGTCAATGAGGTAACGCTAGTGACTTGCGAAGATGCTGCAGCTACTTCGCGAACGATTGTTAAAGGAACACTAGAAGGAGAAACTTCTTACGAGGATGCTCCAAAAGAAATTTTGAATGCATTTAGTAAAACATATAATCAAATGCAACTATAAAATAAAAGAAGCTGGGCAAAGATTCCGTTTTTAGTCAAAATTAAGTAGCTAACAATAGAAAAGCTTAAAATCAACGTTTTTAATAACTTGATTTTAAGCTTTTTTCATTATTCAGGAAGTTTTTGCTTAACCTTTTTCGTTAGCTGAAAGTAAAACGACTCGTGTTAAATTTTGATGACAACTCAATTACCATCACTAAATCGCAAACAAATCATTAAGGTTTTCAGCTAGGGTTGGATGAGTAAAGATTTGTTTTGTGAAATAAGTATATGGTATGTTGTTGTCCATAGCTATAGTTAGAATGTTAATAATTTCTTGAGCTCCTTGTGAGAAGATAGTAGCGCCAAGAATTTCTTTAGTTTCTGTGTTTACAACTGCTTTGAATGCTCCTCTGAGGTCAGCATTGACATGTCCACGTGGCATAGCTGAAACTGGAATTTCTTTAGTTGCATAAGGCAATCCTTGTTCTTTAGCTTGTGCTTCAGTTAGACCAATTTGAGCGAGTGGTGGAGCGATGAACATGGTAGTCGGTACATTTTTACGATTATCAAGTGTGTATGAGCCGTCACCTGCTAAATAACTAAAAACTATACGGAAATCATCTAATGAGACATAGGTGAATTGCAATCCACCGTTGACATCTCCAACAGCAAAAACGCCAGAAACACTAGTTTGACAATGCTTATCAACTTGGATAGCACCACGATCTGTTATTTGAATATCTGTATTTTCTAGTTTTAATGGTTCAATATTTGGCTTGCGACCGGTAGCATAAAGCAAAGCATCAAAATGAAAACTTTTATTTTTAGTAACGACAATCACCTCGTCACCATCATTTTTAACTTCTTGAGTAAAGACATTTTGAAGAATTTCAATGCCATCTTCTTCCATGTATTGTTTGGTCATGGCAGCGATAGAAGGTTCTACACGTGGTAGAAAGGTATCGGCAGCATCAAGAACAGTGACCTTGCTTCCTAATTTATTGAACAAACCAGCAAATTCAAGACCGATATTCCCACCGCCAAGAATTCCAAGACTTTTAGGTAGTCTATCAAGGTTTTGAATACCTGTTGAATCATAAACATTTTTTGATGTAGTAAGTCCTGAGATTGGTAGAATGTTAGAGATAGCACCTGTATTGATGACGATATTTTCAGCTGTTAATTCTTGTTTTTGGTTACCTGAGACAATTTCAATTACCTTATTGGATAGAAAATGGGCTTCTGCATCAATAATATCGACTCCAGCACCACTAATAGTTGCGTAATTTTTCCCATTGAGTCTGCTAGTAACCGCATTTTTCTCAGTCATTACTTCTTCAAAAGATAATCCTTTTTCTGCAGCTACTAGTAAGGTTTTGGTTGGAATACAAGCGATATTGATGCAAGTTCCGCCGTACATAGCTTTACTGCGTTCAATCAAAGCAACCTTTTTTCCTTGCATTGCCATTTTGGCTGCTAATGTTTTTCCGGCTTTACCAAAACCAATGACAATTAGATCATATATTAACATGGTTTTCCTCCGTTTTTTACAAATATTGTAGCACATCTATTCTGAAATTGCCTGTATTTTGCTCCGTAAAATTGATCTGGCCGCTACATGTAGTGGAAAAAATCTTTATAAAATTCTTGAATTTTATAAAGATTTTTTTAGAATCTGAAAATTTTTTTATTTGGAAAATTTAGATTTTAACCTTTGAAAATCCACTAAAATCAGCATGTATAACACTAGCTTATGGGAAGTTTAATTTATCTTAAGTAGACATTATAGCGTGTTCGATATAAAATGAAAGCGTCAACAAATACTGAGCCTTAAAATGAAAGCGCTCTTATCATACTATTACAAAGGAGTCCATACTATGGCAACCAAAGAAGAAATTTTACGTGAACTATATCCTGAAGATCTTTTCCATTATGCAGATGGTTTGACATTAGGAGAAGCAGAAGTTTTGCAAGAAACTCGTCGTTTGATTGAAAAACATCTTCGTCCTGTTATCAATGAACATTGGGAAAAACCTGATTTTCCATTTGAACAATTTTACACAGTTGCCAAGGGTGCACAAATTATGAACAATCCTAAATTGTTTGAGGGACGTGAAGGCAGCTACAAACCATCAGAACTTTATATCGCATTCCTTTACTTGGAATTGGCTCGTTTTGATACATCAATGGCTACATTCTATACTGTTCATGGCGGACTTTGCTATAATACAATCTTGCTCGGCGGTGATGAACGCCAACAAAAAGAATTTCTTCCTAAATTAGCAGCATTTGATTGGCAAGGATGTTTTGCTTTGACAGAGCCACTTTCAGGTTCAGACATTGCAGGTGGACTCGCAACAACTGCTGAACGTGTTGGAGATAAATGGATTCTTAATGGTGAAAAACGTTGGATTGGTGGTTCAGATACAGCAGATGTTATCCCAGTATTTGCTCGCGATGTTGCGGATGGTAAGGTTAAATGCTTTATCGTTCGTAAGGGAGCTCCTGGTTACGATGTAGAAGTCATCCAACATAAAATTGCACTTCGGTGTGTTCGAAATGGTCATATTACCATGACAAATGTTGAAGTTCCAGATTCAGATCGTTTAGTAAATATCAATGGATTTGCAGATGTAGCTCGTATTCTTACATTTACTCGTGCTGATGTGGCTCATATCGCTATGGGGATAACTTGCGGATCATTTAATGCAGCCTTGAAATACGCTACAAATCGTCAACAATTCAAACGTCCAATTGCTAAATTCCAAATTATTCAAGAAAAATTGGCTAGAATGCAAGCAAACGCTGTGGCAGCAATCGCTTATTCAGTTCGTATCGCTGAAATGCAAGAAGCGGGTAATGAATTGATGTTAAATTCTGCTCTTGCTAAAATGCACAATTCACTTGTCATGCGTGAAACGGTGGCTCTTGCTCGTGAAACATGTGGAGGCGATGGAATTACTCTTGAAACAGACGTTGCACGCTTCTTTGCAGACGCTGAGGCAGTTTACACTTATGAAGGTTCTCATGAAGTCAACGCTTTGATTGTTGGTCGTGAAATCACTGGCTTAGGTGCATTTGTATAATGACGAAAAGGAGCGATTGAGGGGTGTATATCATTCAATCGTTCCTATTCTTTCGCTTTAAATTTTGTAACGTATTAGATAGGAGAAAAAATTGAATATTTCAAACGTAATGATCATTGGATCAGGTCAAATGGGAAGTGGTATTGCTCAAGTTTTTGCGCAATCAGGCTTTACAGTGTATTTGAATGATATTAAAGAAGAATTCGTTGAAAGAGGCATCGGAAATATCACTAAGCAACTAACACGCTCCGTTGAAAAAGGTCGTCTTTCAGAAGATGATAAAAATAGTATTTTGAGTAAGCTGATTCCATCAACTTCATATGAGGATGCTAAAAATGTTCAGTTAGTTATTGAAGCAGCTACTGAAAATAGAGATATTAAGTTGAGTATTTTTAAACAATTAGATGAATTGACATCTCCAGAAACTATTTTAGCTTCAAATACCTCATCTTTGTCTATCACAGACATTGCTGCAGCAACAGTACATCAAGAACGAGTCATTGGAATGCACTTCTTTAATCCTGCTCCTGTTATGAAATTGGTCGAAGTAATCAAAGCACTTCAAACATCAGAAGAAGTCGTTAAAGCTGTTCGTGAATTAACTGAAAAAATCGGTAAAACAGCAGTTGGTGTTAAAGATTCTTATGGTTTTGTGGTGAACCGTGTGTTGATTCCGATGATTAATGAAGCGATTTTCATTCTCGGAGAAGGGGTTGCAACAGCTGAAGAAATTGATGAAGCTATGAAACTCGGTGCTAACCATCCTATTGGACCATTGGCTTTAGCTGATTTGATTGGTTTGGATGTTTGCTTAGCTATTATGGGTGTATTGAATAATGGATTTGGTGATCCAAAATATCGTCCTGCTCCATTGTTGAAAAAAATGGTTGAAGCTGGTAAACTGGGTCGTAAGACAAAGGAAGGTTTCTTTAAATATTAAGATATAAGGAGCAAGAAATGAAAGAAGCAGTGATTGTATCAGCAGTTCGTACACCATTAGGTTCTTTTGGTGGAAGTTTGAAAAATATTTCAGCTGTTGATTTGGGAAGTTTGGTTATTAAAAGTGCGATTGAACGAGCACATTTGAAAGCAGAACAAATTGATGAAGTGATTATGGGAAATGTGTTGGCAGCAGGACTAGGGCAAAATGTAGCACGTCAAATGAGTGTCAATGCGGGTATTCCAGTCTCTTCTCCAGCCTTTACAGTGAATAAGGTATGTGGTTCAGGACTGAAAACAGTTCAATTAGCTGCCCAAGCAATTTTATGTGGAGATGCAGATATTATTGTAGCAGGTGGTGCAGAAAATATGAGTCAGGCACCATACGTTCTTCAAGGTCAGCGTTGGGGCTCTCGTATGGGAGATACAAAAGTGATTGACACTATGTTACGCGACGGTCTGACTGATGCTTTTGGTGATTTCCATATGGGAATCACAGCTGAAAATGTTGCTGAACAGTATGATATTTCTCGTGAAGTCCAAGATGCTTTTGCTGTTCAGTCACAACAACGTGCTGTGGCAGCTATTGAAGCTGGACGTTTCAAAGAAGAAATCGTTCCAGTGATTATTCCACAGAGAAAAGGGGAGCCAATTGTTTTTGATACGGATGAATTTCCAAGAAAAGATGCCTCACTAGAAGGTTTGGCTAAATTACGCCCTGTCTTTAAAGAAGGCGGAACGGTCACAGCTGGTAATGCTTCTGGTATCAACGATGGAGCGGCAGCAGTTGTTGTCATGAGTTCAGAAAAAGCGAAAGAGCTAAGCATTCCTGTTTTAGCAACCATAAAATCCTATGCAAGTGCAGGATTAGATCCGAAAATCATGGGTTGCGGACCAATTTATGCTTCTCGTAAAGCACTTGAAAAAGGTGGCTTTACAACTGAAGATCTTGATTTGATTGAATCCAATGAAGCATTTGCATCGCAAGCATGTGCTGTTGGTAAGGAGTTAAATCTTGATCCGGAAAAAGTAAACGTAAACGGTGGTGCCATTGCACTTGGTCATCCAATTGGAGCATCAGGCTGCCGTATTCTGGTTACTTTGTTGCATGAAATGGAAAAACGCGATGCTAAACGTGGTCTTGCAACTCTTTGTATCGGAGGAGGAATGGGCACAGCAGTTATTGTAGAACGTTAAAAATAATTACCTACTAAATTTAATTTACCATTTGATTTTTTTACTCTGTAAAACAAATTCTATCTAAGACGTTTATCTTAAATGATTCTTAGTAGAGTTTGTTTTTTTTATTTTGAAAATCAAAAAGTCTTAGTATTTTTTATAACTCTATAAGTTTAACTTATAGAGTTATAAATTAAGATTAAGTAGACGAGAATGGAAAAATGGGATATCATAGCATTGTAAGCTCTTACATTTTGGGTTCAAGTATTTGTTGACACTGTACTTAATATTTCAAATTTTATAAGTAGGAGCATTAAAATGAGTAAAACTGTTTTACTAGAAGTAAAAAACAGCATCGGCTACATTACGATCAATCGTCCTGAAGCATTAAATGCTTTGAGTTCTCAAGTATTAACTGATCTGAATGATGTTCTTGATCAAGTTGAACAAAGTGAAGAAATCCGTGTTGTGATTGTAACAGGGGCAGGAGAAAAGGCATTTGTAGCTGGAGCTGATATTAAAGAAATGGACGTGATGTCACCAATTCAAGCTTTTGAATATATGACATTTGCAAACAATACTTTTACTCGACTTTCTGACTTACGTCAACCAACAATTGCAGTGCTCAATGGGTATGCACTTGGAGGAGGAATGGAATTAGCACTTTCGACAGATATCCGTATTGGATTTGAAAAGACAGTTGTTGGCTTTCCAGAAGTTGGCTTGGGCATTATTCCGGGATTCGCTGGTACTCAACGTATGTCTCGTTTGATTGGAACAAGCCGTACGAAAGAATTGATTTTCACTGCTCGTACAGTGAAAGGTCAAGAAGCCTACGAACTGGGAATTCTTAATAAGTTGGTTTCTGCGGAAGAACTGTTAACTTCAGCTGAAGAATTGGCTGCTGCAATTATGAAGAATGCACCGTTAGCAGTAGAGAAAGCTAAACATGTTATTCAGGTTGGTTCTGAACTTCCACTTAAAAATGCTATTAGGCTCGAAACTGAAGCAGAAGCATTGTTGTTCTCTACAGAGGATAAAGTAGAAGGGATGCATGCTTTTGTAGAAAAGCGCAAAGCTGTTTTTAATCGCAAATAGTAGGTGGAGGTAGTGGTATGCACATTGTAACATTACCAGAAGCAATTTCTAAGATTAAATCTGGCGATATGGTTGGCATCTCAGGCTTTCTTGGGGTAGGTGAACCATTTGAACTCATTGAAGAACTGATTCGACAAAATCAACAAAACTTAACAATAGTATCGGTGGTGACTTCACAACCCGGTAAAGAAGTTGGTGTTGGTCGTTTATGCGAAAACCACCAAGTAAAAAAATACATCGCTGCTCATGTGGGAACTTCTGCAGCAGTGCAACATGAATATTTTAGTGGTGATATGGAAGTTGAGTTTACACCAATGGGAACTGTGGTGGAACGACTTCACGCTGCTGGAGCCGGTTTAGGAGCTGTCTTGACTCCTACTGGTGTAGGTACTATTTTGGAAAATGACTATGAAAAAGTAGTCCGTAATGGCAGAGAATATCTGGTTTATGACCCTTTGAAAATCGATGTTGCTTTGATTAAAGCTACCAAGTCAGACAAATATGGTAATTTATATATTGACGGTACAACTAAAAATATTTCATTGCAACTAGCGCTTGCAGCTGATACAGTTATTGTCGAAACTAATGACATTGTTGAAGTTGGTGAAATCGATCCCAACGATATATACATTCCAGGAATCCTTGTAGATTATGTTGTTAAAAGTTTGACTGCTGAAGAACATCATGAAATGATGGGGGACCTCTGGACGGAGACAAAAAAATTTGCAGGGGTAGTGTAATATGAAACCAAAAGAAATTATTGCAAGACGTATCGCACTTGAATTTAAGGATGGAGATGTCATCAACCTTGGTTTTGGGATTCCGAACGCTTCTGCTGATTACATTCCTGAAGGTGTGAATGTGATTCTTCAAGCAGAAAATGGGGCACTTCGTTTTGGTGAGACACCGACAAAAGAAAACTACAATGCGAATCTGGCCAACTCTGGTGGAGCCCCCATTACTCTTTTACCAGGAGCGTCTTTATTTGATCTTCAAACTTCTTTCGCTATTATTCGTGGAGGTCATGTTGATGCGACAGTTTTAGGAGCGCTAGAAGTCAGCCAAGATGGCAGTATTGCAAACTGGATTATTCCTGACAAATTCGCGCCAGGAATGGGAGGGGCTATGGATCTTCTCGTTGGTGCTAAAAAAGTTATCGCTGCCATCCAACATACAACTGTTGATGGACAGTCAAAACTGCTGAAAGAGTGCACATTGCCTCTATCAGCTAAAGGAGTTTTGGATTTAGTCATCACAGAACTAGCGGTATTTGGCTTTCAAGATGGTAAATTCCTGCTAAAAGAATTAGCACCCGGCGTCACTCTGGAAGAAGTCCTTGAAAAAACAGCTGGTGACGTAATTGTGTCGGAAGATTTAAAAACAATGTCTATCTAGTTAAAATATCAAGCAAATAGAACTACTGTTTGCCATAAAATGTGTTACTATATGCTTATAAAGAACTTTATCGATGATAAGTTTTTAATCGAACTATTAGCAACTAATCATCTGTATTCAAAATGATTGGTTGCTATTTTATTCTTGACAAATTACATCACAAAAATATTGAAGATAGGAGACGACGAACATGGATATTATTCAAATGACGTATTTTATTAATATCGTTGAATGTGGATGTAATCTTTCAATTGCTGCTAAAAAAATTCATATTAGTCAATCTGCTTTGAGTCAATTTGTCACAAATTTCGAAACCGCTGAAGGACTTCAGCTTTTTAATCGTAGAAACGGAAGGCTAGAAAGTCTGACAGAAGCTGGTGGGAAAATTTATCGTTTTGCAACTGAAATTGTTAATCGTTACGAAGAAATGCAGTCCATGATTCATAGAGAAGCCCAGAAACAAAAAGGTACCATTAGTTTAGGTATTCCTTCTTTGATTTTACGCGTTTACTTTGCCAGTGTGCTCCCTAAATTTTTAAAGGATAATCCACACATCAATATTCAAGTTGTAGAAGGTGGAAGCAAGGATTTACGTCAAAAATTTATCGAAGGCGATTTGAATTTTGTTTTATTGATTGAACCAACTAGTTTGGATACAAAAAAATATGAGCAATATATTATCCAAGTCGATGAATATGCGGCTTACATGGACAAAAATCATCCTTTAGCGGATAAAGAATTTTTAGAATGGAAAGACATCGCTGCTTATGATTTGGCGACCTTTAATAAATCATTTACCACTTATGAATTGATAACAGAGAAATTAAAAAACAAAAAAATAAAAACGAATTTTACCTATTTATCATCAACGTGGGACTTTTTAACAGAGTCCACGTATGAGAACGATATGATTGCTATTTTACCTCGTCCAGTAGAGTACTTTGTAGATAAAGATAAATTTAAAGTTGTCCGTTTTAAAGATCCGATACCATTTAATATTTGGTTCTGCAGACCTTATAAAACAAATTATAACGAAGTTGAAGCATATGTTTATGAAGAACTTTTAAAAGATTATTATCAGCCTATTTCAGAGCCTTGATACTTAATAAAGGAGAGAATCAATGTCAAAAAATAGCACTACAGCAACAATGCTTGATTCATATGTAAATACAGCAATTAGAAACTATGTAAGAGAATATGATGAGTCAAATGATTTCCCAAGAGAGATATGGGATAATTTAGCGAATGATATGAATATATTTTCGCCCATTTTATCTGAAAAAAATCATACATTGAGTTCTGATTTCATCACATTTATCCGAAAAATTGCTAATGAATTTGCTGCTCTTTCAGCTATTTTATTAACCCAAGGCTGCTATGGCATCTATTCTATTTTAAATTTTGGGACAGCAGAGCAAAAGGAGTTATATCTTGAAAAATTACTGAAAGGCAACTGCATAGCAGGGCTGGGATTTTGTGAATATAAGCACTTAAATGGACTGGAAGACCTAGAAACCTATGCAACAAAAACTGAGCAGGGCTGGTATCTATCAGGGAAAAAAGCCATGATTTCTAATAGCAGTGTTGCAGATATATTATTAATTTTGGCAAAAGTAAAAGAACAAAGTAAGGAAGAGACGTACGGACTCTTTATTGTCGATTCGAATGATTCAGATGTTCTGATTGGTGAACAAATTGAAAAGTCAGGGTTAATCGGTCTCCCTTTGAGTTCAGTTACTTTAGAAAATGTCTTACTCCCAAAACATGCTTTACTGGGTGGTGAATTGCTTGGAGATGTACAATTTGCTAACATTATCAAGAATATGCAACTTGGTTTAAGTGCTATTGCGTTAGGGATTGCTGAGGGAGCTTTTAAGAAAGGACTTGAATTTGCAAAAGTGAAAAGAGAATTTGGTAAGCGCTTGATTGATGTCGAGGTTCACCAACATAAGTTTGCTGATTTGTATAATAAACTATGCTCGGCAGAAGCTTATTTTGACTCCTATCCTAGTCAGATAGAAGAAGACGCAAAATTTGTTTCTCGCATAAAATTATACACAACTAAAGTTGCAATTGAAATATCCGATGAAATTATTAGACTTATCGGGCCTTTTCAAAAATTTGATAAAATTAATATCAGACGTTACTTAAAGGATGCTGAGATTATTGAAAATTATGGTAGGTCTGGAAATTCTATTAGACGAGAAATTGCTGAAAGATGGCTAAAGGAGTAAGAAATGGCAAAACTCACTCTACAAGAATATCAATTTGGAGACATGAAACTAATTTGGTTACGTGGTGCTGATAAAATGACGGATGCAGGCACTCTCTTTGGCCCTGTACCAAAAGTTGTTTGGTCACGCTATTATCCAACAACTAAAGAAAATATGATGGTTGAATTGACAGATCCCATATTGATTCAATACAAGGACAAAAACTATTTAATTGATGCAAGTTTTAATACTGCTAAACTTTCGGATAAACAGAGACGAAATCTAGGAATTTTATCCGAAAGCAGAATTGAGGAAAGCTTGGAAACCTTAGGGTTGACACCAAAAGATATTTCTCATGTGTTGATGACTCACATGCACCACGATCACTCTGGCGGTTTAACGAAATTAGATGAAAACAATCAATTGGTTTCAACCTTTCCCAAGGCTAAGATTTTTGTCAATGATATTGAATGGTATGAAATGATGAATCCAAACAATCGAACGCGAGGAACCTATCTCAGAGAAAATTGGGAGCCGATTCAGCATCAAGTCGAGACATTCACTGAATATTTAAATATCATTCCAGAAATTCAACTAGTTCATACTGGCGGGCATAGCAATGGTCATAGTATTATTTTACTGAAACAGGGAAAGGAAACGATGATCCATATGGCAGATTTGCTCTTAACCCACGCGCATCGTAAGCCTGTTTGGGTTGCTGCTGTAGATGACTATCCTATGCGTTCTATTATTGCAAAAGAAAAATGGCTCAAGGAAGCATTTGAAAATCATTATAAATTTTTCTTTTATCATGATCAATTTTTTGCTGTTGCAGAATTTGACCATGAAGGAAAAGAAATTGTTGATTATGTAAAGCGGATTCGTGAACCAAGACTTCCATTTACCGATAAGCAAGATAGAAAACCTGCTTTATATCATTAAAATTTAAAAATCGCCTTTTATTTTTGAAAGGCTTTTTTTATGACTCTATTTATCAATGCGGATTATTTAAAATTCTGATATAATGAAAATGTTAGAATACTGTAAGAAAGAGGTTTTCATGGCAACAATTCAATGGTTTCCAGGTCATATGTCAAAGGCTCGGAGACAAGTACAAGAAAATATCAAATTTGTGGATTTTGTGACAATTTTAGTAGATGCGCGTTTGCCATTATCTAGTCAAAATCCTATGCTAACTAAAATCGTGGGCGATAAGCCTAAGCTTCTTATTTTAAATAAGGCGGATTTAGCTGATTCTGATGTGACGAAAGAGTGGCGAAGATATTTTGAAAGTCAAGGTATCAAGACCTTGGCAATCAATTCTAAAGAACAATCAACTGTTAAAAAAGTCACAGAAGCAGCTAAGTCATTAATGAAAGAAAAAATTGCTCGGCAAAAAGAACGTGGGATCCAAATTGAAACATTGCGGACTATGATTATCGGCATCCCGAACGCTGGTAAATCAACCCTGATGAACCGTTTAGCTGGGAAAAAAATCGCTGTGACTGGAAATAAACCAGGTGTTACCAAGGGGCAGCAGTGGCTCAAGTCTAATAAGGACTTGGAAATTTTAGATACTCCAGGGATTCTCTGGCCTAAGTTTGAGGATGAAAAAGTAGCTTTAAAACTCGCTTTAACAGGAGCAATTAAAGACGATTTGCTCCCAATGGATGAAGTTGCTATTTTCGGAATCAATTATTTTAAAGAACATTATCCAAAAGAGCTTCGAGAACGGTTCAAGCAAATAGACTTGAAAGAAGAAGCACCGGAAATAATTATGGATATGACACAGAAATTAGGATTTCGCGATAATTATGACCGGTTTTATCAGCTTTTTATCAAAGAGATTCGTGACGGAAAAGTAGGGCGATATACATTGGATATGCTGGGAGACTTGAATGGCAACGATTAAAGAAATTCAGAAACAGTTGGAACAAGTTACCGGTTTGGATGATCCATTTTTTAAAGCGCTGGCTCATGATGAGCGGACTGGGGTAAAGAAATTGGTTGTTAAGCGTCGCAAAGCAATTCAAGACGAGTATGAAGAAGACGCTCGATTGGAAAAAATGCTATGCTATGAAAAAGATTTTTATGCACAGGGTATAGAATGGATTGCCGGCATTGATGAAGTTGGTCGTGGTCCTTTGGCCGGTCCTGTTGTGGCTGCGGCAGTTATTTTACCTAAAAACTCTAAAATAAAAGGTCTCAACGATAGCAAGAAAATTTCTAAGAAAAAACATGAAACAATCTATCAAGAAGTGCTAAAGCAAGCGATTGCAATTGGTATTGGTATCAAGGATAATCAAGTTATTGATGAAGTGAATATCTATGAAGCAACGAAGTTGGCTATGATAGAAGCAGTTGGAAATCTTAAAATTACTCCACAACATCTTCTGATTGATGCCATGAAGCTAGATCTTCAAATACCACAGACTTCTATCATCAAAGGAGATGCTCATTCACTCTCCATTGCGGCTGCTTCAATCGTAGCAAAAGTGACTAGGGATCGCATGATGACAGATTATGACTTAACTTATCCAGGTTATGACTTTGCGCATAATGCTGGCTATGGAACCCAGCACCATTTAGAAGGCTTAAAGAAAAAGGGGATTACTCCTATCCACCGGAAAACCTTTGAACCAATTAAATCTATGATTGAAAAGGCAGAGGATCAAAAATGATTATTAGCAAGGTTTTAAACAATAATGTAGTCATTTCTGAAGAAAATCACCAAGAAGTAGTTCTAATGGGACGTGGGTTAGCCTTTGGTTGTAAGGCGGGAGATGACATTCAGGACAACCTAATTGAGAAAAAATATGTTTTATCAGAAAAACAAGCGTGACCTGTTATTGGAATTGCCTTCTAATATCATTGAAATGGCTGATGAAATTAGTTATGCGCATAGATGAACAAATGTATTTAACCATTTATTTATCAAGAATGAAAAGGAAAATCAATGGAAACTGAATATGAAAAAATGATAGCGGGACAATTATACAATCCTCAAGATCCAGAATTACGCAAGCTTGTATCTCGTTCTTGCAAATTTCAATACACATTTAACGCAGAACGAGATGACAAAAGAAGAAGTGATTTAGTAAAAGAATGGCTTGGTTCTACTGGTGAAAGTATTTCTATGAAGCCAAATTTTGTTTGCGATTATGGTATCAATATACATTTAGGGGATAATTTCTACTCTAATTGGAACATAACTATGCTTGATGTTTGTCCGATTATTATTGGAAAAAATGCATTGTTTGGACCAAATTGTCAACTTCTGACTCCTCTTCATCCTTTAGATGCACAAGAGCGCATATCAGGCGTAGAGTATGGTGCACCGATAACTATTGGGGATAATTTCTGGGCGGGTGGCGGCGTAACGATTTTGCCTGGAGTAACATTGGGAGACAATGTCGTCGTTGGAGCAGGCTCGGTTGTTACCAAATCTTATGGTGATAATGTTGTTTTGGCTGGAAACCCGGCTCGAATTATTAAAGAATTAGATAAAATGTGAAAAGCGAGAAATTCTCGTTTTTTTAATTCCTTTTACGAATAATATAACTGAAAGACAATTAGCAATAGTAAAAGGAATGATAAAATGGATAATTTTGATATTTATAAACTAAAAACAGCTGGTTTGACCAACCAACAAGTCATCAATGTATTGGAATACGCAGAAATTCGCGAAAAAGAATTGTCAGTCAAAGATATGGCAGTTGTCTCCGAATGTCGTAATCCTGCTCTTTTTATTGAAAAATATTTACAATTAGATGATGATTTATTACGTCAAGAATTTGAGAAATTCCCATCTTTTTCTATCTTGGAAGATGTATATCCTTGGGATTTGAGTGAAATTTATAATCCACCCGTTCTTCTTTTTTATAAAGGTAATTTGGATTTGCTAAAATTACCTAAAGTAGCTGTTGTAGGAAGTCGGAATAGTAGCCGAGTAGGCAGTCAATCCGTTCAAAAGATTATTAAAGAGCTAAACAATGAATTGGTTATCGTGAGTGGTTTAGCACGCGGAATTGATACCTCAGCTCACATGGCAGCATTGCAAAATGGTGGTCGAACAATTGCAGTTATCGGAACGGGTCTAGACGTTTTTTATCCAAGGGCAAATAAAAAACTCCAATCGTATTTGGGAGAACATCATCTAGTACTTAGTGAATATGGTTCTGAAGCAGAGCCATTAAAATTTCATTTTCCAGAGCGTAATCGGATTATAGCAGGATTGTGCAGAGGGGTTATTGTTGCTGAAGCCAAAATGCGCTCAGGCAGTCTTATTACTTGTGAGCGAGCAATGGAAGAAGGACGAGATGTGTTTGCTATTCCAGGGTCAATTGTAGACGGAAGAAGTGACGGCTGTCATCATTTGATTCAAGAGGGTGCAAAGTGCATCACATCAGGGGCTGACGTACTTTCTGAGTTCCAATTTTAAAATAAGTTCTCCTATAAGAGAATGCTACTAGTTGACATCTTAAAAAAAATAGTTTAAACTCTATGAGGTTTATTACTTTTAGAAGGTGTTTAGATTGGCAACAAAAACAAAGAAAAAAACAGCAATGAAAAAAAATCTGGTGATTGTAGAGTCGCCAGCTAAAGCAAAAACAATTGAAAAATATTTAGGACGGAACTACAAGGTTTTAGCCAGCGTAGGTCATATTCGCGATTTGAAAAAGTCTACCATGTCCATCGATTTTGAAAACAACTATGAGCCAGAATATATCAATATTCGCGGGAAAGGGCCTCTTATCAATGATTTGAAAAAAGAAGCTAAAAAAGCGAAACAAGTCTATCTTGCAAGTGACCCGGACCGTGAAGGAGAAGCTATTTCTTGGCATTTGGCTCATATCTTAAATCTGGACGAGACAGATAAAAATCGTGTTGTTTTCAACGAAATCACGAAAGAGGCAGTAAAAAATGCTTTTAAAGAACCGCGCCAGATTGACATGGATTTGGTAGATGCTCAACAAGCTCGTCGTGTACTTGACCGTATTGTGGGGTATTCTATCTCTCCAATTCTCTGGAAAAAGGTCAAAAAGGGATTATCTGCTGGACGTGTGCAATCTGTTGCTTTGAAGCTCATCATTGATCGTGAAAACGAAATTAATGCTTTTAATCCAGAAGAATATTGGACGATTGATGGAACGTTCAAGAAAGGTGCTCGGCAATTTCAAGCAAGCTTTTATGGTATAAATGGCAAGAAAATGAAACTTGCTATCAACGATGATGTCAAAAATGTTCTTTCTCAAATCAAGAATGATGAATTTACCGTGGAAAGTGTTGAGAAAAAGGAACGCAAGCGTCATGCTCCGTTACCTTATACTACATCATCTATGCAGCAAGACGCTGCTAATAAAATCAATTTCCGAACTCGCAAAACTATGATGGTCGCTCAACAACTCTACGAAGGAATCAATATCGGTTCTGGTGTGCAAGGTTTGATTACCTATATGCGTACAGATTCTACTCGTATTAGCCCAGTAGCTCAAAACGAAGCTGCAACTTTCATTACAGATCGTTTTGGCGAAAAATATTCTAAACATGGCAGTAGAGTCCGAAATACTTCTGGCGCACAAGATGCTCATGAAGCGATTCGTCCGTCAAGTGTATTTAATACACCTGACAATATCGCAAAATATCTAGATAAAGATCAATTGAAATTGTATACGTTGATTTGGAATCGTTTCGTGGCGAGTCAAATGACTGCTGCGGTATTTGATACGATGAGTGTGAAGTTAGAGCAAAATGGTGTTCAATTTGCTGCAAATGGTAGTCAGGTTAAATTTGATGGTTATCTAGCTATTTATAACGACTCTGATAAAAACAAAATGCTGCCAGACATGAAAAAAGGTGATTTGGTTAAGTGTATCAACACCAATCCTGAGCAACATTTTACTCAACCACCAGCACGTTATTCAGAAGCAACTTTAATTAAGACCTTGGAGGAGAATGGCGTTGGGCGTCCATCAACTTATGCACCAACGATTGAAACTATTCAAAAACGCTACTATGTAAAATTAGTTTCCAAACGCTTTGAACCAACCGAATTGGGAGAAATTGTGAATTCATTGATTGTTGAATTCTTCCCAGATATTGTCAATGTGAAGTTTACCGCTGATATGGAAGCCAAATTGGATGATGTAGAAGTCGGAAAAGAGCAGTGGAAAAAGGTCATTGACGAATTTTATAAACCATTTGAAAAAGAAGTTTCTAAAGCAGAAACTGAAATGGAGAAAATTCAAATTAAAGACGAACCGGCTGGTTTTGATTGTGAAGTTTGTGGAAGTCCTATGGTTATCAAGTTAGGACGTTATGGTAAATTCTATGCTTGTAGCAACTTCCCCGATTGTCGTCACACCCAAGCAATTGTCAAAGAAATAGGCGTAGAGTGTCCTAAATGTCATCAAGGACAAATCATTGAGCGCAAAACCAAGCGCAATCGGCTTTTTTATGGTTGCAATCGCTATCCAGATTGTGACTTCACCTCTTGGGATAAACCAGTTGGTCGCTCTTGTCCGAAATGCGGTCAGTATCTTGTAGAAAAGAAAGTTCGCGGCGGTGGCAAACAAGTTGTCTGCAGCAACGGGGATTACGAAGAAGAAAAAGTAAAATAATTCAATGTTTTACATAATTTAACTTATGCAAATAATTTTCGCATCCACAAAAGGAGATTATATGAAAGAGAAGTTTCATGAGTTTTTAAAAATTTCCGAGGAATTAAATAAAATCGGAATTATTCCTTTTCTTATGGGCTCGCTAGGTCTTGAACAGGTAACTGGTCAAGACTGGCAAGCACGAGATATTGATATCCATGTTCCAGGAGATCCTAGGGGATGGGACGCACCTGATGAGGTACGAATTTATGATTTTAAAAAGATTGAAACGATTATGAACCGGCTTGGCTACCAATTAGTAGATTTGCACGAGCACGAATTTCAAAAAGGAAATCTATCGGTTGAGTTTGGTAGCATGAATACTTTGGAAAACTTTGCTGGGATTCCTTTAGATGAATTGGTAAAACATGAAACAGCAGGGGTAATTTATTTTCTTCCTGATGCTGAACAATATCTTAAGATTTACATAGCATCTTCGCAAGATTCCTATCGAAATGACCAAAATAATGATAATGATTTTGTTAAAATTGCTTATCTGGAAAAAATGTTAAAGAAATAGATACATGACCAATCATTATATTCTTTACACCAATGTTTGAGGATGGATACTAATAAGTTAGTGTATTTGCGTTCTAGAAAGTCTCACTCGTCAGTAGAGGCTTTTTTTGTTATAATGATAAAGAATAATTAGAAAGATTTGTGGGAGTAACCCTCCCAAATAGGTATTCGTTGTATGTCTCAATCTTACATCAATGTCATAGGAGCTGGTCTGGCTGGCAGCGAAGCAGCTTATCAGATTGCTAAACGTGGTATTCCTGTTAAACTGTACGAAATGCGCGGAATGAAATCCACTCCTCAGCATAAGACTAGTGATTTTGCAGAACTAGTCTGTTCTAATTCTCTACGGGGAGATTCACTGACAAACGCAGTTGGTCTGCTAAAAGAAGAAATGCGCCGTTTGGATTCAATCATTATGCGAGCAGCAGAAGCTACGCGTGTACCGGCCGGAGGAGCGTTAGCGGTTGATAGAGAGAGCTTTTCAAAATCAGTCACCGATGAGCTAAATAATCATCCTTTCATTGAGGTTATTCGTGAGGAAATAACAGAAATCCCTGACGATACGATTACTGTTATTGCGACAGGTCCTTTGACAAGTGATGCACTTGCCAAAAAAATCCATGCGCTAAATGGTGGAACTGGTTTTTACTTTTATGATGCTGCAGCACCAATTGTAGATGTCAATACGATTGATATGGAAAAAGTTTATCTCAAGTCTCGCTATGACAAGGGAGAAGCTGCTTATCTAAATGCTCCCATGACTAAAAGTGAATTTATAGCTTTTCACGATGCTTTAATCAATGCTGAGGAAGCGCCTCTCAATGCTTTTGAAAAAGAAAAATATTTTGAAGGCTGCATGCCGATTGAGGTGATGGCTAAGAGAGGGATAAAAACCATGCTCTACGGTCCTATGAAACCGGTCGGCTTGGAATACCCAGATGACTATCAAGGTCCTCGTGATGGCGAATTTAAGACGCCATACGCAGTCGTTCAGCTTCGTCAAGACAATGCAGCTGGGAGCCTTTATAATATCGTTGGATTTCAGACACATCTTAAATGGGGCGAACAGAAGCGCGTTTTTCGGATGATTCCAGGTTTGGAAAATGCAGAGTTTGTTCGCTATGGCGTGATGCACCGTAATTCTTACATGGATTCACCGAATCTTCTGACTCAAACTTTTCAGTCTAAAAAACAACAGAATATCTTCTTTGCGGGTCAGATGACTGGTGTAGAGGGATATGTGGAATCCGCTGCATCTGGACTCGTAGCTAGTATCAATGCGGTTCGTCTTTTCAATAGAGCAGAAGCTGTGATCTTTCCAGAAACAACTGCTATTGGAAGCTTACCTCATTATATCACGCACGCTGACAGCAAACATTTCCAGCCGATGAATGTCAACTTTGGAATTATCAAAGAATTGGACGGTCCTCGAATTCGAGACAAGAAAGAACGCTATGAAAAAATAGCAAAACGAGCTCTACAAGCTATCGAAAGCTATCAAAATCTCTAATTTTCTTTCTGAAAAAATGGAAATAATGACGTTAAGTTGTAAAAGTATTAAAAAAGTTAGGAATTCCTAACTTTTTTGCATATTTTATGATATAATAGATAAAAATTTTGAAAATAGAAAGTTTTCTGATAATGAACCATTCCTATTTTTACCTTGAAGTTAGAACACATGAATTAGAAGTGCCTTATACTAAACAAAAGCGTCGTGTTCGGGTGCTCCTTCCTAGAAATTATGAGCAAAATACTAAAAAATCTTATCCTGTAGTTTATTTTCATGACGGTCAAAATGTCCTTTATAGTAAGGAGTCTTTTAGCGGTTATTCTTGGAAGATTATTCCAACAATTAAGCGAAATCCGGACATTGAAAAAATGATTGTGGTAGCTATTGACAACGACGGTTTTAATCGAATGAATGAGTATTCTGCTTGGAAATACCAAGAGTCAACTATTCCAGGTATAGAATTTGGAGGCAAAGGGACAGAGTATGCTGAGTTTGTCATGGAAGTTGTCAAACCCTTTGTTGACGAGCATTACCGTACCAAGTCAGACCGAGCACACACGGGCATGGTTGGTTCTTCTTTGGGTGGAAATATTACGCAGTTTATGGGAATTGAATACCAAGAGCAAATCGGTTGCTTGGGTGTTTTCTCATCTGCGAACTGGCTGCACCAAGAAGCATTCAATCGTTATATAGAACGTCATAACTTATTAGCAGATCAGCATATTTATATTTATGTTGGAACAGAAGAAGCAGATGATACAGATAAAACCTTGATGGCTGGCAATATCAAGCAAGCTTATATTGATTCGTCATTAACCTACTTTCGTCAGTTAATTGCAGGTGGTTTAGATTTGGAAAATCTATTGTTTTATATCCAAGCCGGTGCAGAACACAATGAAATGGCTTGGGCTGAGCATTTACCTGATTGCCTTCGCTTCTTTAGTGAAAAATGGTAAATAAATCAATTAAGAATATGAGAAGAGAATTTATATGCATGTTGAATTTTTAAGTCATTGGAGTGGTAATTTAAGCCGTGAAATGTATGTGAATCGTTACGGACACGCTGGAATGCCTGTAATCGTTTTTGCTTCATCAGGAGGCAGTCATAATGAATATGCAGATTTTGGTATGATTGAGACTTGCTCATGGTTTATCGAAACAGGAAAAATCCAATTTTTCACTTTGAGTAGTGTAGATAGTGAAAGCTGGCTGGCTGATTGGAAATCTCCTCACGACCGAGCAGAAATGCACCGAGCCTATGAGCGCTATGTCATTGAGGAAGCCATTCCTTTTATCAAGCATAAAACAGGTTGGTTTGATCCAATGATGACGACAGGTTGTTCCATGGGAGCCTATCACGCTGTTAATTTCTTTCTCCAGCACCCCGATGTCTTCAATAAAGTCATTGCACTGAGCGGAGTTTATGATGCGCGCTATTTTGTTGGTGATTGTTTAGAGGATGAAATAATTTATCAAAATTCACCGGCAGATTATATTTGGAATCAAAATGATGGCTGGTTTATTGATCGCTGTCGCAATGCTGATATTATTGTCTGTACAGGACTTGGTGCATGGGAACAGGACGGACTACCTTCTTTCTACACCTTAAAAGAAGCCTTTGAACATAAGAACATTCCGGCATGGTTTGCTGAATGGGGATATGATGTTTCGCATGACTGGATTTGGTGGCGCAAGCAAATGCCGTATTTTCTAAGTCAATTAAACTTATGATTAGAAAGGAAACAATATTATGAACTATATCGTTATTTCACCTTATTATCCACAAAATTTTCAACAATTTACCGTTGAACTTGCAAATAAAGGAATTACTGTTTTGGGCATCGGGCAGGAACCTTATGATCAACTAGATCAACCGTTGAAAAATGCTTTAACAGAATATTTTCGTGTGGAAAATTTAGAAAATTTTGATGAAGTGAAACGTGCTGTAGCCTTCCTTTTTTACAAGCACGGACCAATTGACCGCATTGAGTCACACAATGAATATTGGTTAGATCAAGATGCAAAATTGCGTGAACAGTTCAATGTTGTAGGACCAAAACCAAAAGACTTGAAAAAGACAAAATTTAAGTCTGAAATGAAGAAACTCTTTAAAAAGGCTGGAGTTCCTGTCGTTCCTGGTCAAATTGTAAAAACCTTGCAGGCATTTGACATGGCGGTAAGTAAAATTGGTCTTCCATTAATTGCGAAGCCAGATAATGGAGTTGGCGCAGCGGGAACTTATAAACTTGAAAGCAGTGAAGATGTTGAACAGTTTAAGCAAGAATGGGATAAGCAAACCGTTTATTTCTTTGAAAAATTTGTTGATTCTGGACAAATTTGTACATTTGACGGGCTACTAGATTCAAAGGGAAATATTGTGTTTTCAACAACTTTCGACTATGCTTATACTCCTTTAGATTTAATATTAAATCATTACGAAAACTCATACTATATTATAAAAGATATGGATCCTAAATTACGTCAATATGGGGAAGCTATCATTAAAACGTTCGGCATGAAAGAACGTTTCTTCCATATTGAATTTTTCCATAATGGAGATGATTATATCGCCATAGAATACAATAATCGTCCAGCGGGCGCTTTCACTATTGATTTGTATAACTTTGCTCATTCCATTGACCTTTATCGTGGATATGCAGCTGTTGTAAACGGTGAACCTTTCCCACAGTCTCAAGTAGAAACACAATATGGCTTGGTTACTTCACGCCGTTCAACCTCAAATTATGTGTATTCAGAAGAAGAATTGCGTGCAAAGTACGGCGATAAATTAAAAGCAGTCAAAATCATGCCAAAGGCATTTGCAGATTTACAAGGAGATGTTCATTATATTTTGACAACACCAAGTCGTTTGGAAATCGATCAAATGATAGAGGATTTTGGGAAAAAGTAGAAAAATCTATTTGTGAAATTTTTATTTTGTCAATTCAAATCAGCTTGCCAGCAAGGTTAGCTGATTTTTCTTTGTGAAATTCTGCAAGCATAAATTTTGACAGTTTTTTTAGGATTGGTTAGAATGTGATTGTAGAAACCAAGTTTAGAAAGGTAAAAAATATGGCAATGTTAGATAAAAATCTCTTGTTAGAGATGTTTCGGAAGATGGAAGAAATTCGTCGGATGGACCTAAAAATTGCTCAACTCGTGAAAAAGGGGAAAGTTCCAGGTATGACTCACTTTTCAGTTGGAGAAGAAGCAGCAAGCGTTGGAGCTATGTTGGCCCTCAATCCTGATGATTTGATTACATCTAACCATCGTGGGCATGGTCAGGCGATTGCTAAAGGAATTGACCTGAATGGCATGATGGCAGAAATCATGGGCAAATACAATGGAACCTGCAAAGGAAAAGGTGGCTCCATGCATATTGCTGATTTGGATGCTGGAAACTTGGGAGCAAATGGTATTGTTGGCGGCGGCATGGGAATTGCTGTCGGTGCAGCCCTTACTCAGCAAATGCATCATACAGGAAAGATCGTTGTCTGTTTCTTTGGTGACGGAGCAACGAACGAAGGTGTTTTTCATGAAGCAGTTAATATGGCTTCTATTTGGAATTTGCCAGTGATTTTCTACTGCATCAATAACGGATACGGCATTTCAGCTGATATCAAGAAAATGACCAATGTTGAGCATATTCACGAGCGCAGTGCAGCCTATGGCATTCCGGGGTTGTTTATCGAGGATGGCAACAATGTCCTAGATGTCTATGAAGATTTCCAAAAAGCTGTAGAGCATGTTCGCAGTGGTAAAGGACCTGTCTTAATCGAGAGTGTGACCTATCGTTGGTTGGGACATTCATCTTCTGACCCAGGTAAATACCGTACTCGTGAAGAAGTAGAAGAATGGAAGAAAAAAGATCCAATCGAAAATCTTCGTAAATATTTACTCGCAAATCAGATTGCAAGCGATGAAGAGTTAGAGGCTATTCAAGCAGAGGTTAAAGAAGCAGTAGAAGCATCTGTAAAATTCGCGGAAGAAAGTCCATTCCCACCGCTTGAATCAGCTTTTGAAGATATTTATGCAGATTAAAGAGAGGAGATTGAACAATAATGGAAACAAAAACAATGTCTTTCCGTGACACCATTATCCTTGCCATGTCTGAGGAAATGCGTCTTGATGAAAATGTGTTGTTAATGGGAGAAGATGTCGGCATTTTCGGAGGAGATTTCGGAACATCCGTCGGAATGTTAGAAGAATTCGGTCCAGAACGAGTACGTGATTGTCCAATTTCTGAAGCAGCTATTTCAGGAGCTGCAGCAGGAGCTGCCATGACAGGCCTTCGTCCTATTGTAGATATGACTTTCATGGACTTTTCTGTCATTGCCATGGATGCGATTGTCAACCAGGCTGCTAAAACACGTTATATGTTTGGTGGTAAAGGACAAGTTCCGCTAACAATTCGTTGCGCAGCTGGAAATGGTGTCGGATCGGCTGCTCAACACTCGCAATCTTTAGAATCTTGGTTTACCCATATTCCCGGTCTCAAAGTCGTAGCGCCTGGAACTCCCGCAGATATGAAGGGATTGTTGAAATCTTCAATTCGCGACAACAATCCTGTTATTATCCTTGAGTATAAATCAGAATTCAACCAAAAAGGCGAAGTTCCACTTGACCCTGATTATACAATCCCTCTCGGTGTTGGTGACATCAAAAAAGAAGGAATGGACGTAACAGTTGTGACTTATGGAAAAATGCTCCGCAGAGTTATGCAAGCAGCTGAAGAATTGACAGAAGAAGGCATTTCAGTAGAAGTAGTCGATCCTCGTACCTTGGTACCACTTGATAAAGATATTATTATTAACTCAGTTAAAAAAACAGGAAAAGTCGTTCTGGTCAACGATGCCCATAAGACCAGCGGCTATATCGGAGAAATTTCGGCTATTATATCTGAGTCTGAAGCCTTTGACTATCTGGATGCACCGATTCGTCGCTGTGCTGGAGAAGACGTGCCGATGCCTTATGCTCAAAATCTTGAAAATGCCATGATTCCGACAGTAGAATCCATCAAAGACACTATCCGTAAGACTTATCATAAAGAGTAAGGTGTAGATAAACAATGATTAACATTTACGTAATTTAAATTATGTATAAATAACTGAGAATAAAAATCCGATTTTTGCTAATATTACTAGAATAAAAACAAAAATAAGGGCAAATGTTGCCTCGACCAATGAATTATTTAAGAATGAGAGAGATCATGGATGACAAAAAATTAAGAGCGACCCCTGCAGCTAGAAAGCTGGCAGACGATCTGGGAATCAATCTTTACGATGTTTCCGGTTCAGGCTCAAACGGTCGCGTCCACAAGGAAGACGTGGAAACCTATCAAGATACCCATGCGGTTCGGATTTCACCGCTGGCCAAGCGCATTGCCGAGGAGCACAATATCGCCTGGAATGAGATTCAGGGAACTGGGCACCGCGGCAAGATTATGAAGAAGGATGTCCTGGCCTTCCTGCCTGAAAATGTCGAAAGTGACAGTATCACGTCTCCGGCTCAAATTGAAAAGACGGAAGAGATACCTGACAATATCACTCCTTATGGAGAAATTGAGCGCTTTCCAATGACGCCAATGCGGAAGGTCATTGCTCAACGAATGGTGGATTCTTACCTGACAGCGCCAACTTTTACTCTCAACTATGATGTAGATATGACAGAGCTACTGGCGCTACGCAAAAAGGTTTTAGAGCCAATCATGGAAGCGACAGGAAAGAAAATTACGGTTACGGATTTGCTTTCTATGGCAGTTATCAAAACTTTGATGAAGCACCCTTATCTTAATTCGTCTTTGACAGAGGACGGGAAAACCATTATCATGCACAATTATGTCAATCTGGCTATGGCTGTTGGTATGGACAACGGGCTTATGACACCAGTGGTTTACAATGCCGAAAAAATGAGTCTGTCTGAGTTAGTTGTTGCTTTTAAGGATGTGATTGGTCGGACTTTAAATGGGAAATTAGCTCCAAGTGAGCTGCAAAACTCAACTTTTACGATTAGCAATCTAGGAATGTTTGGCGTTCAATCCTTCGGACCAATTATCAATCAGCCAAATTCCGCGATTTTGGGAGTTAGCTCAACCGTTGAAAAACCAGTCGTAGTAAACGGAGAAATTGTGATTCGACCAATTATGAGTCTTGGATTAACCATTGACCACCGAGTCGTGGACGGTATGGCAGGTGCTAAATTCATGAAAGACCTAAAAGAACTGATTGAAGACCCAATTTCAATGTTGGTATAAGAGAAAGTTTAAATGAGAGGAAAATAAAAACATGGCCTTAGAAGTAATTATGCCAAAAGCCGGCGTTGATATGACAGAAGGACAGATTGTTCAATGGAATAAAAAAGTTGGCGAATTTGTAAAAGAAGGAGAAATCCTTCTGGAAATCATGACAGATAAAGTCAGCATGGAGTTAGAAGCAGAGGAAGATGGCTACTTGATTGCTATCTTGAAAGGAGACGGTGAGACTGTTCCTGTAACGGAAGTTATCGGTTATCTGGGCGAAGAAGGAGAAAATATTCCGACTACTGTGGCTGCTTCAGATGCTAGTTCAACACCAACTGCAACCACAACTTCTAACGATGATAATAAGAGTGATGATGCTTATGATATTGTGGTTATTGGTGGCGGACCAGCTGGCTATGTGGCAGCGATTAAAGCAGCTCAATTAGGAGGCAAGATTGCCCTTGTTGAAAAATCTGAACTAGGTGGAACCTGCCTCAACCGTGGCTGTATCCCGACTAAGACCTATCTTCACAATGCGGAAATTATTGAAAGTCTAGCCCATGCAGCAAACCGTGGTATTATCATTGAAAATCCAAACTTTACTGTCAATATGGATAAAGTTTTGGAAACCAAAAACAAGGTTGTCAATACACTTGTCGGAGGCGTTGCAGGTCTGCTTCGCAGCTACGGCGTTGATGTTTACAAAGGAATTGGTACCATTACCAAAGATAAGAATGTCTTGGTGAATGGTGCTGAACTTCTTGAGACCAAGAAGATTATCTTAGCTGGTGGATCAAAAGTCAGCAAGATTAACGTTCCAGGCATGGAATCATCACTTGTTATGACTAGCGATGATATTCTGGATATGAAGGAAGTTCCAGAAAGTTTAGTAATCATCGGTGGTGGCGTTGTTGGTATTGAGCTAGGACAGGCTTTCATGACCTTTGGTAGCAAGGTGACGGTTGTTGAAATGATGAATCGGATTGTTCCAGCTATGGATGCAGAAGTCTCTAAAAACCTTCGACTCATTCTTGAGCGCAAGGGCATGACCATTTTGACAGAGACCAAGTTGGAAGAAATTGTCGAAGAAAATGGCAAGCTCCGCATCAAAGTTGCAGGAAAGGAAGATATCATAGCTGATAAAGCTTTGCTTTCTATCGGACGAATGCCTGATTTGGAGGGAATTGGCGAGGTTGACTTTGAACTAGACCGAGGTCGTATCAAGGTCAATGAATATATGGAAACTTCTGTTTCAGGAATTTACGCGCCTGGAGATATTAACGGTACCAAGATGTTGGCGCATGCAGCCTTTCGTATGGGAGAAGTAGCTGCAGAGAATGCTCTCAAAGGCAATCACGTAGTTGCTAAATTAAATCTAACTCCAGCAGCCATCTACACTTTGCCAGAAGTTGCGGCAGTCGGTCTGACAGAAGAACAAGCTCGAGAAAAATATGATATAGCTATCGGCGAATTCAACTTCGCAGCAAACGGACGAGCAATTGCATCTGATGCTGCTCAAGGATTTGTCAAAGTAATTGCTGATAAGAAATACGGAGAAGTTCTCGGTGTTCACATCATCGGTCCCGCTGCAGCCGAGTTAATCAATGAAGCCTCTACTATCATCGAAATGGAAATCACGGTGGAAGAGATGCTCAAGACCATTCACGGTCATCCGACATTCTCAGAAGTTATGTACGAAGCATTTGCAGACGTACTCGGCATGGCTATTCATGCTCCAAAGAAAAAATAAAAGGCACTATTGAGATGAAATACATTATTAACAACAGTAATGATACAGCTTTTAATATCGCACTTGAGGAATATGCTTTCAAGCATCTCCTTGATGAAGATATGATTTTCTTGCTTTGGATCAATAAACCCTCTATCATTGTCGGACGTCATCAGAATACTATTGAAGAAATCAATCGTGACTATGTCCGAGAGCATGGCATTGAGGTTGTTCGTCGTATCAGTGGAGGTGGAGCTGTTTATCATGACTATAACAATCTCAACTATACCATCATTTCCAAAGAATCTGAAAACAAAGCCTTTGATTTTAAGAGTTTCTCTATCCCAGTCATCAAGACTTTGGAAGAATTAGGTGTAAAAGCAGAATTTACAGGGCGCAACGATCTGGAAATTGACGGGAAAAAATTCTGTGGCAATGCACAAGCCTACATCAATGGTCGAATCATGCACCACGGCTGCCTGCTTTTTGACGTAGAATTATCCGTCTTAGCGAATGCCTTAAAAGTTTCCAAAGATAAGTTTGAGTCCAAAGGAGTCAAATCTGTTCGAGCTCGTGTAACCAATATCGTTGATGAATTGCCTGAAAAAATTACTGTCGAGCAATTTCGCGACCTCCTGCTAGACTATATGAAGAAAGAACATCCAGAAATGACAGAATATGCCTTTTCTAATGATGAACTAGCTGAAATCAACCATATCAAGGAAACTAAATTTGCTACTTGGGATTGGAACTATGGCAAATCGCCAGCATACAATGTTCGTCGTGGTACCAAGTTTACTAGTGGTAAAGTCGAAATCTTTGCCAATGTTGTTCAGTCAAAAATCGAAAACATCAAAATTTACGGAGATTTCTTTGGAATCGAAGATGTAGCAGCAGTAGAAGAAGTCCTCAAGGGTGTTAAATATGAAAGAGAAGATGTTTTAAATGCTCTTGAAAACCTGGATATTTCTCGCTATTTCGCTGGAATTAGCCAAGAAGAAATTACAGAAGCAGTGGTCGGCTAAATCACAAGACTATAACAAAATAAAAACATCCTTACGTTTATTTAACTAAGGATGTTTTTTCTATTGTTTGAAGAAGCTGGTTATCAGGATGTTCAGATGCTTCTGGGATACACCACAGCCAATAATCGCTTGGAGAATATCCGCTTTGGAGCAAGTTCCTTATTATCGAACCCTACAGAAATTATTGGATAGAATTTTTATAAAGAGGACGAAACATCATAGCAAATGCGAGGTTTTCCTTCATTATTATATTGACAAGCAACTAGAAAAGTACTAGACTAAAGTTAGAAATATATCATAAAATGTCACAAAAATCTGTCAAACTTCTTCGTTTTAGAAAGGATGGTTACTATGGCTAAATTAGATGGAAAAGTTGCTTTGATTACTGGAGCTGCTGTCGGTCTGGGTCAGGGCATTGCCTCAGTCTATGCCAAATATGGCGCCAAGCTCTGCCTTTTCGATCGAGACCCTCAAGTAGAAGCAACTGCTCAAGAACTTCGTGACAGCTACCAAATAGATATTATCAGCTATATCGGTGATGTCAGTCGTCTAGAAGATTTGGAAGCGGCTGTCTCTCAGACTATCCAAGCCTTTGGGCATCTTGATATTGCCTGCTGTAATGCTGGTATCTGCAAGCTGGCGCCCTTTGAAGAAATGACAGACCAGATACGGGATCAACATATTAATGTCAATATCAAGGGCGTTTGGAACACTTGTCAGGCAACCATCAAGCCCATGTTGAAACAGAGAGCAGGCGCTATCGTCATCGCATCATCTGTGACAGGCGATTTGGTTGCTGATGCTGGAGAAGTAGCTTATGCGATGACCAAGGCAGCTCTGGTCGGCTTAACCAAGGCCTTGGCAGTAGAATATGCCGATCGCAATATCCGAGTTAACTGCAGCCAGCTAGGCTATGCTCGGACACCGATGGTCGAAAAAATGGCCCTGGAATCCAACCCAGAACATCCAGAAGTTCCTATTCAAGATATTGCGGCCGCTGTCCCAATGAAAAGATTAGCTAAACCGCAAGAAGTAGGGGAACTCTTTGCCTTTTTAGGTAGTGACGAATCCTCCTATCTTACAGGATCTCAAATTGTCATTGACGGCGGTAGTACCCTACCAGAAACTATGAGCATGGGCACAAACTAGCAGCATTTAGCTCAATTCAAATAAAAAGTTTGCATACCTTAAATTATGCAAACTTTTTATTTTATAAATTATCCAATGCATTTTTTTGTTCGTCATTAACAATATGGGTGTAGAGGTCTGTAACTTGAGTACTGGCATGTCCTAGCTGATGACTGACCAAAACTTGAGATTTAGTAGCATCATAAAGTCGAGTAGCCAGCGTATGGCGGAGTTTGTGAGGTGTCACTCGAACTTTGAAATCTTCAGAATACTTAGCAACCATCTTTTCTACACTAGAAGCATCAATCCGGTTAGGAACACCTCTATATTCTGTCAAAAATAGGGCAGTGTCTGATTTTTCAGCTTTATAACGTTTAGAGCGAACCTCCAGGTACCTTTCCAAATAAGCTTTGGCAAAAGCTGCAACATTGACAGAATCTCTTTTTCCGCCCTTACGAGTCACTTCAATGACCATCATTTTTAGGTTAAGGTCCTTCAAATCAAGATTGACCGCCTCGGATAGGCGAATACCAGATGCAAGAAGCAATGCTATAATTGCCAAATCTCGCTCTTTATTTTTGTCGAAAGAGGAGAGGGCGCGGTTAGATAAACTTTTAGGATATTCTTCATCAATATAATTCAAAAATTGTTCAGTTTCCGTGCCTAAAAAGAGCTTTTGTTTAATATTTTCAGCTCGTGCAGCTAAAGTTTCTTTCTTTTTCTTAGTGGACACTTTTTTCATAACATTACGATAAAAATAAGGCTCTCCATTCTCATTTTCCACCTCTTCAGTTAAATATTTATAAAGGCTAGAGAGAGCTGAAAGAGTGCGGTTAATAGTTGTTTGAGATACTCCATTTTGCGTGGTATTAGCATTAAGCAACGGTCGTTCCCGTAGGTAAAGGATAAATGATTCCATATCTTTTTTAGTCATATTTTCCAACACCGATAAAGGAATTTCCGCAATCTGCGATGCATCAGCAATCCCAGAATCCAACACCCAATGGAAAAATCGATTGTATTCCTTGAGGTATTCATATAAGGTCGTAAAACTATAAGGAACAGTCAATTTAGACTGATAGTATTCCAAAACATACCAAGGCATGATTGTCTTTAGTTTTTCAATTCTTGCTAAAAGTATTTCACGTTTCATCAGTATTCTCCATCGTTTTTCTATAATAGAAGTATAGCACACTCATATATTTTTTTCAAGAAAATTATAGTTTTTCGGAAAGATATTAGGGGGATTGCATAGAAAACAATCATTCCAAAATTGTTGCTAGAATATATAAAAAATAAGCCGTTCAATAAATCGCGCACGGCTTATTTTTTATATTTGATTATTTCCGCTTTTTCTTTGCTTTTTTCATTTTATTTGCCATGCGTTTCATAGCTTGTTTAGTTGCAAATTCACCAATTTTTCCTTTAAGTCCACCACCAAACATTTGGCTCATATCCGGCATGCCGGCCCCTCCTAAACTTGACATATCTGGCATGCCACCTTGCCCCATCATACCTTCTAGAGCTGTCATATCTGGTATTCCTCCTCCGCCAGGCATGTTCTTAGGCATATTGTTGGGGTTTAGTCCCATTTGCTTCATCATCTTATTCATATCACCAGACATGACACCCTGCATGACAGATTTGGCTTGATTAAAGTCCTTGATAAACTTATTAACTTCGACGAAGCTATTACCAGAACCTGCAGCAATCCGACGGCGGCGACTTGGGTTGAGAAGATTGGGATTTTCTCGTTCAGCTGGTGTCATGGATGATACAATGGCACGTTTGCGAGCAATTTCATTTTCATCTACCTTAAAATTCTTCATGACAGGATTATTGGCCATACCAGGAATCATCTTTAGTAGATCCTCCATTGGACCCATATTTTGAACCTGATCTAGTTGGTCAATGAAATCATTAAAATCAAAGGTATTTTCTCGCATTTTTTCAGCCATCTCAAGTGATTTTTGCTCATCGTACTCCTGAGAGGCTTTTTCAATTAGGGTCAGCATGTCTCCCATGCCCAAAATCCGACTAGACATCCGATCTGGGTGGAAAGTTTCAATGTCTGTAATTTTTTCCCCAGTACCAGTAAATTTAATCGGTTTACCAGTAATTTGGCGGACGGATAAAGCGGCACCACCACGTGTATCGCCATCAATCTTAGTCAGAATAACTCCAGTTACTTCTAACTGAGCATTAAATTCACGAGCTACATTGGCAGCTTCTTGCCCAATCATGGCATCGACAACCAAGAGAATTTCATTTGGTTGAGCAAGTACTTTGACATCACGCAGCTCATTCATGAGTTTCTCATCGATTTGCAGACGACCAGCTGTATCAATCAGCACATAGTCATTGTGATTAGCCTTGGCTTGCTCCAGACCTTGACGAACAATCTCGACTGCTGGTACTTCTGTTCCTAACGAAAATACTGGCACATCAATTTGTTGACCAAGAGTTTTGAGCTGATCAATAGCTGCCGGACGATAAATATCAGCAGCAATCATCAAAGGTCGAGCAGCTTCTTCTTTCTTAAGTTTATTGGCTAATTTTCCTGCAAATGTAGTTTTACCAGCCCCTTGGAGACCGACCATCATGATAATGGTCGGAATTTTAGGGGATTTGATAATTTCTGCTGTATCAGAACCCAATACAGTGGTCAATTCTTCGTCAACAATCTTGATAATTTGTTGAGCAGGATTTAACGTATCAATAACTTCGTGTCCGACAGCGCGCTCGCGAACTTTTTTGATAAAGTCTTTGACAACTGGTAAAGCTACATCGGCTTCCAAGAGTGCCATACGAATTTCTTTGGTCGCTTCTTGGACATCACTCTCTGAAATTTTTCCTTTTCTTCGTAGATTTTTAAAGACGTTTTGTAAACGTTCGGTTAAACTTTCAAATGCCATAAAATGTATTTCTCCTAGTTAATGATATTGATTCGTGCGTATTTTTTTACTGACAATTCACTATTCTCGATTGTCAATACTAGATAAGGTTGCAATTTGCTTTTGCAAATAGGTATCGTCAGCATATTTCTCTATTATTTGATCGAAAATTTGACTTCTAACGATATAATCTGAATACATGTGAAGTTTCATTTCATAGTCTTCTAAAATCTTCTCAGTCCGTTTGATGTTATCATAAACAGCTTGACGGCTAACTTGAAACTCTTCAGCAATCTCAGCGAGACTGTAATCATCTGCATAATAAAGTTCAATATAATTCATTTGTTTATCTGTTAGAAGTGCTGCATAAAATTCAAATAGAGCATTCATTCGATTGGTTTTTTCAATTTCCATAAGATTTATTATACCAAAAAATACAGTAAAACTCTACTAGCGAAGAGATTTACCTAACTAAAAACACTCCCACATCAGCGACAGTGTTTACATATCTTAAATTAGGTAATATAAATTAATTGTTTTCTAAATAAAATTCAAATCGTTCGCCGACATATTGACTTTTGACATATTCAAAAGCCGTTCCATTGTCAAAATAAGAAATCTGTGTCAAACCAAGAATCGCATGACCTTTAGGAATTTCCAGGTAATGCGCAATCCTTTCTTTGGCAAGACGTGCATAAATGGTTTGTTGGGATTTCCCAATTTTATAGCCGTGTTTTTGTAATGTTTGGAAAAAATGCCTAGTAATTTCTTCTTTGTTAAAATTTTTAATAAATTTTTCTGGAATTGAAGCGACTTCATAAACTACAGGAATGTGATTAGCATATCGTACTCGTTCCATACGAATGACGTTTTCAGTCTTTTCGATTTCTAATTTTTCGACTTCTTCTTTACTTGGTAATGTTCGACGATAAGAAATAAGCTGACTCGAAGGCGTCTTTCCTTGGGCTTTGATAATTTCAGTAAAGCTAGTTGTGCCACGCATCTTTTCCTGAACCCGTGTACTAGCTACAAATGTACCACTTCCCATACGACGTTCCAGTACTCCTTCTTCTACTAAAAGAGTGATGGCTTGACGAAGTGTCATGCGGCTAACCTCAAATTGTTCGGCTAAATCACGCTCACTTGGCAAGCGTTGTCCGATTTTCCAAATTTCTTCGTCGATTTCTTTTTTTATTTGATCGTGAATTTTCATATAAGCTGGAAGCATAGTAACCTCTTTCAAGACGGATTTCCTCTTTTTATTGTATTATCAATTGAAATAAAAGTCAATTCTCACTCAATGAGATTGGAAAAAGTCTCTATTTTGTGTTAGAATAAACAAAGAAATTTCATTTGAGAAAGGGAAGAAATGACAATTACAACTGAATTGCACGATGTTGAAAGAATCATTGTATTGGACTATGGCAGTCAATATAATCAGCTCATCTCACGCCGTATACGCGAGATTGGTGTTTTTTCTGAACTAAAAAGTAATAAAATTACAGCTGCTGAAGTTCGTGAAATAAATCCAGTCGGAATTATCCTGTCTGGTGGGCCAAATTCTGTTTATGAAGAAGGTTCATTTGATCTTGACCCTGAAATTTTGGAATTGGGCATTCCGATTTTAGGAATTTGTTATGGAATGCAGCTTTTAACTTACAAATTAGGTGGAAAAGTTGTACCCGCAGGAAACGCTGGAAATCGTGAGTACGGTCAGTCAGAACTCATTCATACGGATTCGCAACTGTTTGCAAGCACTCCTGAACAACAAATAGTTCTTATGAGTCATGGAGACGCTGTTACAGAAATTCCTCAAGGGTTTGTACGAACCGGAACTTCTGCCGATTGTCCATTTGCAGCTATTGAAAATACATCCAAGAAAATCTATGGCATCCAATTCCACCCTGAAGTTCGTCATTCTGAGTTTGGCTACGATATTCTTCGCAACTTTGCTCTTGATATTTGTGGCGCTAAAGGTGATTGGTCAATGGATAATTTTATTGATATGCAAATTAAGCAAATTCGAGAAACTGTTGGAGATAAACGCGTTCTTCTTGGTCTATCGGGTGGTGTCGATTCATCAGTTGTTGGTGTTCTCCTTCAAAAAGCTATTGGAGACCAGCTTATCTGTATTTTTGTAGATCATGGCTTACTCCGTAAGGGAGAGGCGGAGCAAGTTATGGATTCTCTTGGCGGGAAATTTGGTCTTAATATTATTAAAGCAGATGCTGCCAAGCGTTTCCTTGATAAATTAGCTGGTGTATCTGATCCAGAACAAAAGCGTAAAATCATTGGTAATGAGTTTGTTTATGTTTTTGACGATGAAGCTAGCAAGTTAAAAGATGTAAAATTCCTCGCACAAGGAACGCTTTATACTGACGTTATCGAATCTGGTACAGATACTGCTCAAACTATCAAGTCTCACCATAATGTTGGTGGTCTGCCAGAAGACATGCAGTTTGAGCTGATTGAGCCTCTCAATACACTTTATAAAGACGAAGTTCGTGCGCTTGGTACAGAACTTGGTATGCCAGATGAAATTGTTTGGCGTCAGCCATTCCCAGGTCCAGGACTTGCCATTCGTATTATGGGCGAGATTACCGAAGAAAAACTCACAACTGTTCGTGAATCTGATGCCATTCTTCGCGAAGAAATCGTGAAAGCTGGACTCGATCGTGATATTTGGCAATACTTCACTGTGAATACTGGTGTTCGTTCGGTAGGTGTCATGGGAGACGGTCGAACTTATGACTACACTATTGCAATTCGTGCTATTACTTCTATTGACGGAATGACCGCAGATTTCGCTAAAATTCCTTGGGAAGTATTGCAAAAAATCTCCGTTCGCATCGTCAATGAAGTAGATCATGTTAATCGTATTGTCTACGATATTACCAGCAAGCCACCAGCAACGGTTGAGTGGGAATAAGTTAACTTCTATATTTAAATCTCTTTTGTTGGTCTTATAAGGATTCACACCTTAGTTTAGGTGTTTATCACAACTTTTAGTTAAGTTATTCCCTGCCAATATCCCTGCTTTTAATCCCCAACGCTAAATTTTATGCGTTGGGGGTTAATTTCTATATTCATTTTTTCTTAATTACTTGGTTACCTTTAAACTTTACTTTACTCTCAACACCATATTTGATATCAATATCGCCTTCTATAGCTTGTGCAACACTTTCATCATTCCTTGACCATAGGTGCGCATAGTGTTTTAGTGTTATCTCTGGGCTTGAATGCCCTAGTCTTCGAGAAATAACTAAGACATCAATATTATGCTCATTGATAAGATAACTTGCATGGCTATGTCTTAATCCTTTGGCCTGTATTTGATGGACACCGCTGATATCAGCATGACGCTTAATAATTCTATTAATTGTTGAACGGTGTAGTGGTGCTTTTGAATAACTGATGATGAACGGACCTATATATTGCTTTTCTTGTCGCTGTTTCCATTTAACCAACAGTTGAATAGTTGTATCATCTAAGGAAATAGTACGCTGACTACTAACAGTTTTTGTATAACTCTTTACTCTATAATTTGCTTTACCTCTCATTTCTAATGTACCGTGTATTCGCATTTTTTTATTTTCTAAGTCTATATCCGCCCATTTTAATGCTAATCCCTCAGATACTCTAATTCCAGTCATATAATATAACCAGATTGCGATAAACGACATATGCTCATAAAGGTCATCTATGTAAAAGCTTGTCAGTACCTTCTCAAACTCTGCCTTAGTCCAGTAAGCTACTGTTGTTCGTCCTTTAGAAATTGCATCCGTCTGTTTAGAAAGGTTCGTTTCAAGATATTGTATTTTTACCGCATAATCTAGAGTCTTTCTAAATACTCCATATATCATTGACGCATAGCTCTGTGAGTATTGGTTATGTGTCAAAAGATATACTCTGAATTTTTCACAATCAGTAAGAGTGATGTTCCTTAACTTTATTTTTCCAAATATCTGAACTAACAAGTTTAGTGCAGGCTGTTTAGAAAGCCATGTTCCTTGTTCTACGCTTTTTTCATACATTGGCAGATAATTTTCTTTCATAAATCGTTCATAGGTTATATCATAATCACTATAATTCTTCACTTTATGATACTCCAGTTTTATTTTGGTAACCTCCTCATACGCTTCTTTAGCTGTACGGAAAGGATTGCCTTTTGCTGACTTAGAGGATTTTTTCTGAATTCGTTTTCCTGTAATTCTGTCTACACCCAGTTCTACACTGTAGTAATAAAATCCAGTTTTATCATTTTTATATACACAAGGATATTTTGTTTTACCCATTACAACTGCCCCCTTCAATTTTAATTCCTATTATTTTTTCTACAGCATAGGTTGGAACAACTCCACAACGTTTATTGAGATAGAATTCATACCCGTTTTCAACAAGCCAACATTTAGCTTGTCTAATAATATTTTTGGCTGTATGTTGTCTATACCCCAATTTAATGAGTGCAGTGTAATCTATCGTTTCCATTCTTAATACCCCCTTATTATCTCTGCCTCTATTGCAAAATTTCTCCAGTGCATTGGTAACTCTAAGCAATACATTGCGATTTTATGATTTTCATAGGTTACATATTTTACACTTCGCCTCTTATCCGCTATCCATTTATTCTGACTTATTAACAGTTGGATGGCTTTTTCAACGTTAGAAATAGAGAATTCTTTTTTCAACATCTTGACGAACTCCTCTCTGAAGAAATAGACTCTATACGTTCCTTTCTGAGCTTTAATCATTCCTATTTTCTTTCCACCTATCGAGTATCCCTCCTTGATGTTGAATAGTCCAGCGTGAGATAAAGTATAATCCACTATCTTATCATATAAATCAGAAGGGATTTCACCTCTTTTATCTAAAGTTTCTTTCTCTGTCTTTATTAAAAACTCGCAAACCCTCTTTTTGTCGATATCTATGTCTAGCAATTCCTTAACCAGAATTGCAGAACTATAAATAATGGCATATAGTGTGCATATTCGGGTCTTAAAGTTACTTTCTGGAAGTTTCTCTAGTAGTTCAGTATAGGCTGTTTGATACACTTTTTTTATGTATCCAGTTCCCTGTTCATGTTTAAAAATTTTTTCCATGAATGCATCACTGGCTACTCCATAGTGCTGAGAACATCTTAGTTTGATATCATCAGCAATAGCTCCATTTTTTGTCCAAGCTTCCTCTGAAGAAAGTTCTATATATCTCATATGCAATCCTTGATTTGAATTAAGGTAGTTTGCCATCGGTACCTCCGAGGTTGTAGCGATTACAGTATTGAATCGTAGCTGTTCAGATAGCGTAGAAGAGGAACTTAGCCGTAAGCGACTTCGACCTTGTCCGATTTGATACAATAGTTCCGATAGGTCTGTACTTCTTGAAGCTGACAACTCGTCAATTGTAGTCACTACTCCTCTATTTTCATTCAAAATAGCAAGTAAAGCATTCTGAGTAGCACTGAATGAATACATGTTATTTACTGGACTAGAGTAAATACTATTAATTAAATGCAGTGCTGTTGTCTTACCGCTTGTTGATTGCCCGTAGAAATTGACGATTAAGCTTCCGATATCAGGCTTATCAGTGATTGCTAGGTATCCTAGTACGATTGAACTAAAACCCACACATAATGCAATCTCCATATTGCTATCAAGTACATTATCAAGGACCATTTGTCTCCATTCTTCAAATGTTCCTCGTGACGACAAATTAAAGAGAGAGTTATCTACTAGTAGACTTACTTCTGTATCTCCATAATTTCTATCCAACCTGAAAGTTAATGTGTCTGAATCGTTTGTTTTCCACCCGACATATGAATGGATATTCTGAATAGGGACTGTTTTTAACTGATAATTCAGATATTCAATAACTTTCTGAGGTGCTGATGCTAAAATAATACCGAATTTTGTTAAATCAGAAATCTTATAAGGTGATAGAGTGATTCCTAATATTTTTTGGGTATTCTTTTTACCTTGAATTAGATACTGAAACTCATATTGAAAGTGGTTTGTGTCAATATTGAAGAAACTTTTGGAAATAAAGAATGGAGTGGATGATATGATTTCAGTCTTTTTATCAGAGATTTTATATATACCAGATTTACTAACTTCGTAATCTCCAAAGTTGTATCTCTTCCCATTAATTAAATCCTCTAGAGTTGGTACCTCTTTCCTACTTGTCGAAGATTCTTTTAATAAGAATTCCTCGGGGCATGGATATTTAGATATGAAATCATTAATAGTTTTACTTGAGCAACTAGCATGGAGACACTTAAACCTACATCTTCCATATTTAGTTATGGTGAAACATGCTCCACTATCAGTATTTGAATGCTCTTTCATTGGGCAAGTTTTGAATGGATATAATTTAGTGCCATGTTCATCTTCTTTATATGAATGAAACTCTAAATTATAATATTTTAGCCATTCTTCACCTTTCGCTAATATATAAGGTTTCTCATTAACCTGTTCCCCATTTTTAGCTGTTGTTTTGTTTTCTTGCTCAGGAAGTGTCTCTTTTAATTGAGAAATTAGTGAATTTAAATTTTCTTCCGTTAAACCATCTGATGTCTCGTTGGGAACATAAAGCAGTTTACTTTGACGGTACGGTCTTTCAGAAGTATTCTCTCCCTTACAATTCAGTGTTCCGTATAAGCGAGTAATGCGACTAGGGTTATATACTGTAACATCAATTTTAGACTGTTTATTTGAAAATTTTTGATTTAGTAAATTTAAAATTAATTTTATTTTATCTTTAGTCGTAACTGATGAGAGGAAGTTTAACGGTATTAATAAGTGAATGCCATTTCCTGAATCTGCAATAATTATATGATGTATTGTTATTCCATTAACTTCGAACCATTGTAGAATATTATCGGCCACGGTTATGGCAGATTGCTTTTCTTCCTTTGTAGCACACACCCCGCTCGGACGCTCAGGGTCAATATCTATCAACATAAATCGGTACGAAGAAATATCACTATCTTTAATTGCTACATTTCCTGTCTTACAATCATCATGAATTTTATTAAACGTAGTATAGTAAGCATATTTTGTATCAATTGACACACCTGTAGACACATCAAATTCATCAATTTGACACACTTGATTTTTAGGTGATTTTTCACCTAAAAAACGCAAATTAATTTTTTGAATGCCATAATTACTTAATACTCCTAATGTTCGTCCTACTTCTGAAACAATTGCATCATTGGATATTTCATTTTGACACACTTGACACACTAAATCATTGATAAAGGTACTACTCATATTTAGATACCATCCTTTTTTAATATATAATTTCTCTTGCGCAGGAGATGGTTATATTATATGACGTATCTTAAATAAAAAATCCCCCAACTCAAAACAGAGATAGGGTTGACATTTATTGGATTTTATGTTAACAGAAGAAAGGTTTTAATTTACAAGATATATTTTTATTTTCAAGGATATTAGCGATTTCTTCGTCTATATAGCGGTATATTTGTTCTAGAGGCTGAAGCTTTTGATATTCATTTAGGTTATTAAAACCATCTTTTCTTGATTTATTAAGAGCATCAGGTAAAGAAATCTTCTTACTAGTGACCCACTCCTCTAGAATTGACCTGTTAGCTATTTCTTGTTTTAACTTATCTGAAATTTCAAATACAAATAAACTTAATATTAATTTCTCAGTATCCTCTCTCTCTTCATCTGTCATTTCATTTAAGTAATCGAATAACTTGTTATTTTCTAATATCATTTTATCTTTCTCTTCAATCAGGAACTTTTCCACATCAATACTTCTATATAACTTAGAGGAAACATTTAGCTCCTTGCTTTTAATCACTTGATGATAAAATTTTTGCTTTTCTATGTATTTATCTTGAAGTGACTCAAAGTACTTTTCGGAGTTCTCACTTAATTCCAATTCATCAAGACCAAAAATAAGCATATTTAATAAGAAATCGTCTTTTATTAAACTATCCCAATCTTGGATTTCTAATTGTTGTTTTTCATATGTAAAGGTACGATTAAATATCAAATAAAAATCATTTAATAGATTATTCAGGTTATAGAATGAAATAAGGATAAATAAAAGATATACTACTGGTTTACTAGAAATTTCTATATCATCTATATTATTTCGAGTAAATCTCATATAGCTGTCTATGTTTTGTAAATTACTCAAAGATTCGGGGAAATAGCTCTCATTTCTTACTTGAGTAATAATATTTTCAAAAATATTAGAATGATATTTTTGAAATTCTTTAGAATGTTTTAAAATGATTATACAAGCAAGTAGCCTACGATAGAAATATTTCTCTATTTTATTATCAAATATACCTACTCGTACTTTTCTTCCTTGTTTTTCTCCAGAATCACTATCCATAAGCTTGCTTTGATATTCATATACATAAAAAATATTTTCTTTTATCTCTCTTATCGTAATATTTCCATTATTGTTCACCATCTAGCTTACTCCTTTTTTACTAACATTATACCACTTTTTCCTTACTTGACTAGCCAATGGATGAAAACAAAACTCTTGATGTTCGTCTGTTAAATACCTTATTTTATCATCTAATTGATTATTTTCGAGCAAATGATACAGGTTATCAAGTCGGTAAGCTACTTGTTTATTTTTTAAGGGTAATGAGCCATAAGCAAATATTATTTCAGATGATTTTTTCACGCATTCCAATATATGGTCGTCGTTATCTACATTAGTTGCTTTCAAATAGTTTTTCTTATCAATATCATACTTAGAAAATAAGTTTACACTATAAAAGCCACCATACCCCAGCTTATAAACATTTTTAGTAATTAACATCATTGTCATATCATCTCCTACCAAATTACTAGAACTAGGGTATAAAGTTAGCACTGTAACCATAGGCTTATTATTCCATTGTTTACTAAGAACATATCTATGCTGTCTATTGCTAGACTCTATAATTTCTATTTTGATATTAGCATTTGACTGTTTTTTTGCCATTATATGCCTTCTTTTTCTCCTTTCTATTTTGCTGTAACTCATTTAAACACGAGGTTGTTATCAATACAATAATATCTAGTGTTAATTTTTTCCAAAACATATTTACCTCCTTCTAATTTATAATATATGCTTGTAATTTATTTTCGACCAATAATCCAGTTATAATCGGAATATCTGTTCTAATATGAGTTATGACATATACAATCAATTCATCATAAGCATAGTAATATACTCTTACTTTGTCATCTATCAATAATTTATCACAATTTACAGGTAACAGCCTTCTATCTAATTCAGATACAAATAATTCATAACTTTCGCTGGCTATCTGTGAATAATCAATAGGAGTTTGAGATTCTAAGCGTTGCAATATTTCTTTAACTTTTTCTATATGTTCCATTTTAATAGTTTTTCTTTATATATTTTACTGTAAATAATAAAAGACACAGCACCTTTTTCAAAAAAGTACTATGTCTTTTATTGTTAGAATTGTGTTCTACTATTTCTGATTAATAAAATCGAACAATATACTCCAATCTTTCGGTAATTGTTCTCCATATTTCTCTTTTCTATAGTATAGATAGTTCGCCTTACGTCCAACTAGGATACCAAAAACTACAGATAACGGTATTCCGACAAAAGGGATGAGATAAATGACGGCATCAATTATTGCTAGCTGCCACATACCTTTCGTAAGTGACCAAATTGTTGTGAAGAAAAATGCCACCAAGTTAAATTTCCCTTGATATTCTTCATTACTTTTTTCTATAGCAGAAAATTCGTTTTGATAATATTCTGAATATGACTTATATGAAGAGTCTGAAGTCGTATATTTAGAAGATTCTCTATTTCTTGCTTTACCACTAACCCTTACGCCGCATGATGTACAAACCTCTTGCTCAGCTGTAGTTGTAGCTCCGCAATTTTGACAATAATTATGTCCGTTTAACGGATTAATACCACAAGATGTGCATATTTCGGCTTTTTCATTAACTTTACTTCCACAACCTTTACAGAACGCTTTTGCATCATTACTGTCGGCATTACGTGATACATTTTTTTCAAGATTAACTCCACACACAACACAAACAACTTGTTCTGGATTTGTGTTTACTCCACAATTATAACAATACGCATTTCCGGTTTGTGGATTTACCCCACAGTTTAAACAAAATTCAGCATTTTGATTTACTTCTTTTCCGCATGTTTTACAAAACATATATAACATCCTCCATTTACTTACTACTACTTTTTTCTTGTACTACTCTATTAATATGCCTAACAGAATACCCGTATTTTTTTGCAATATCTCTTGAATTATTTCCATTAAATTCGGAATAAACTATTCTTTGTAATCCCTCCTTTGATAACAATCTCATGGGAAAATTAATATAAGCTCCTTTATAATGAGTGTATAACAGAATAGTATTTTCTTTTCCTATCAATGAAGCCAACTCCATATAAATTTTATTCCAATCACTAGGGTGTGTTTGTTCTAATGCCATTTTTAAATAATCCCCCCTACAATAAATTTAACTACCCTTTCTAAGACAAATCAACTGCTAAATGACCTAGACAAAATCAACAAAAAGACCATTGATTGCAATTAAGAACTACTCTTTATCTAATTCTTTTCTGAATAATATACACTGTCTGTCTTGATATACCATTTTCCTTAGCTATTTGGGTAACAGGAATTTGTTCATCAAGCATTCGTTTAACATTTTGGTAGATTAACTTATCTTTAGCATTTTTAGCATGTTCATGATACTGCATAGGGCGCCCCTTATAAACACCGCGTTGTTTAGCTAATTGGATACCTTGACGCTGCCTTTCTAAAATTTTTTCACGTTCGTTTTGTGCTATGTAGCCTAATAAGGATAGAAACATGTCAAACATAGCTGTATCTAGTGTATTGTTTCCTGTATTGAAATTTAAAAAAGGCGCATCAATTATAGTTAACTTGATACGCCTTTGTTGTAATTGTCTGACAATTTCTTTTATATCTTGATAATCTCTACCTAATCTATCAAGAGAAGCTACTATAATTTCATCCCCCTCCCTTGCAAATTTCAATAGATTTTTTAATTCTTTACGGTTCATATCTTTACCGCTGACTTTTTCACTGAATATCTTGTCAGCGCGCTCTTTCTTCATCATTTCAATCTGTCTAGCTAGATTTTGGTCTTTAGTTGATGCTCTGATATATCCTATTTTCATTGGTTGTCCCCTTTTTTGTCATGTATTTTTTATAACTCAGATGAATAACTTATCTCACTTGTTATTGTCAATTATGGATACACCCAATTTTGACATAATCCTGCCGTTTTCCCTGCCTTTTATAACAATATATTCGCCCTTAATATTGATTTTACTAGGTATTGTGTGAATCATTTAAATATCGAGTGGGAATAGAAACAGAAAAGCTAAACTTCTTATTTCTTAAAGTTTAGCTTTTTTAATTTGTTAGTTTATTTTCCCCACAAAAATTGAATCAATATTTTATCTACTTCTGGGTTTTCGTGTAATTTGCTATGCTGAGCCAAAGCGCCGGTAATCTTCTTTTCTTGATATGATTTGGCATTATCCGCTACGAGATATTTTAAAGCACGAGATGCTGCATTTAAAACGGAGCCATCTGACCCGTTTTTGTAATCCCCGTAGATATTCAAAACATCAATTTGTTTTTGAGGAAAAATTTCGCGTAAACCTAATAATTTTTGAAAAATCGCACTTGTTTGATTTGGCTTACCAGTTTTTTCATCAACTTTTAAATCAGAAGAAACTCCCATCACCTGTAAACCAGCTGCGAAATTTGCGATATTGACTTGCTTTTGTAACTGTGGCAAACTTTCATCTTGTCCATATTCTAAAAGATAATAGAGAATGGACATATTTCCAAGAGAATGACCAACCATATTCATTTTCTTAAAGCCATAGGTTTGCTGCAGTTTAGTAACCACTGCTTTTGCATATTGGCTGACCTTATTTGGATTGCGGTTATCCTCATAGTTCACTTCTACGATCGGATTAATAGCTCCTTTAGGGATTTTTCCTTTCAAAGTCACTTGACCGTTTCTATCTACATTTGCGCGAATGATAGCATTGGTCACTCCAGCTTTCTTAGCAGCATTTGTCATGTGTCGTTCGGCATTAGCGCTGCTTCCATAACCATGAAAGAAAAGCGTTGGTGTAGTCGATTGTATATACTTTTGTTTATTTAGTTTTCCTTCAGCATTGACACGATAAAAAAATACAGCAGATATAGCGATTAAAATCGTTAAAATCCCTGTAATTAGAACTATTTTCTTCATCATTCCACCGTCTCTTTCTATAAGATATTTATTTAAGTATAGCATGGAACAATATAAATAACAATTTATCTGATTGAAAAAACTTAGTAGCCTCAGACCACTAAGTTTAGTACATTAAAACCAATTCATCACTTTCATGATATACATATTCATCCGAACTTGACGAGAGTAATAGAAATTTCCTCCATTGATATAGAGTTTAGAACCATGTAAGAGTGCAATGGGATGATAATAAGAATATGTCTTTCCAGTCACGTTTCCTAAACTTGGTGCAACAATATTTTTGGAATATTTTTTTGCCAAATCAAGGGTATTTTCGCCACCGTGTTTTGCAATGTAATCAATGTAAGCTCGACCAAAGTTATAGGCTTGTACAGCGGTCCAAACATCTACTTTCTTTTCTTGAGCTACATTTAAATTAGTGGATAACGTTTGAACACCTTGGCGAATGCTTTCTTTATTATCTAAAATAGAGTTTTTCTGACCTGTCGCACTCTCGCTAGATTGCATGACATCAGAAACCTTTCCTTTTGTTTCAGTATAAATCATAGCAAGGACAAGTTCTTCATTGGCTACAGTATCCTGCTCATCTAGTACTTCTCGCACTAAGCTACGGTAGTTCATCACCTGCTTAACATCATGATGAACTTGGATAAACTTATAACAGACAAGGATTAAAAGGATAAGAAAAATCAGTTTTCTAAAAATTTTAAACATTATTTACTTTGGATATCTTCTATGTTTTTGATGAGAATGGAATAGGTTCCATTATCGTTTTGTATGAATTCTACAGATTCTGCATCTTGATAGATGTTATTGGGGACAATGAGTTCAATTCCATTTGAAAGGGAGAGTTTTTGATTTTCAAATTTTTTCTTCTGACGGCTACTATCAATTTCATCGAATTTAATAGTTTCTGGAATGACTTCCTTAACTTGATCAATGAAAGTCAAGCGAGCTGTAAGATTGTTATCAAATAGTTCATCGGCTAGTTTTTCTGGCGACAATTCATCGTTTTCTTCTAAGTTTTTAAAAATAGATGATTTAACCTTGGATTGAAATTGAAAATCATCCTGTTTAAAAGTTTCTGCGACTTTTTGAGCAGTTTTTTCTAAGGCTTTAATAGATTTTTTAGGCGAAGTTTTAGGATTGACTTGTAATAGATTATCAGAAAAATAATTGAGGAAAGCGCCATTGTATTTAATCCGTTTTTCAATCAAATGGTATTTACGAGATCGAAGGTTAATAACCAAGGCTTCATCAGCACCTGTACCAAATCCCGGCAAGTTGTTCTGGGTGATCTTAATAGGATTGTCTACTTCTCCACTCAAATGAGTGAGTGTTTCTCGTAGAGCAATGCGCAAAAAAGCAAAATGCTCGACTCCTTCCTTGTCAAATTGAACAAAAATCAAATCGTTGGTTTTCTGATTTTCGCTTACCAAAAATTCCTCTTTCCAGAGATTGGCAATAGTGATAGAAGTTTCTAAAAGGTCTTTTGTAATATGTGATAAAAAGACACTAGCTTCAGTAAAAATACCCGTTTTGGCTTCATCCGAATAGACATGTTCAATCTTCTTACGGAGATATTCCTCAATTTTAGGAGTAATATTGAGATATTTATCTGCTAAAAGAAGGTCGGTGTCTGACGGACTAAACTGATGAATAATAGCTTTTTTTACGTAAATATCCATTTCAGTCCTCATATAGTGGAAAAGCATCGGTCAATTCTTTGACTTCTGCACGAACTTGCTCTAAAACAGCTTTGTTATTTGCGTTCTCTAAAGTTTTGATGATTAATTCTGCTACTTTAATACTTTCTATTTTGCCAAAACCACGAGCAGTAATAGCTGCAGTTCCAATTCGAATTCCACTTGTTTTAAATGGCGATAAAGTTTCATAAGGAATAGAGTTTTTATTGAGAGTGATATGGACATCATCCAATAAATCTTGAGCAATTTCCCCATTTTCAACCACTTTGGTCACATCTACAAGAAAAAGATGATTCTCCGTACCACCTGAAATGACACGAAAATTAGCATGTTGCTGGAATACTTGAACCATTGCCTTAGCATTATCCAAAATCTGCTGAGCATAAACTTTAAAATCTGGATCCAATACTTCTTTGAAAGCAGCTGCTTTAGCTGCCACAACATGCTCTAGTGGTCCTCCTTGAATGCCTGGGAAGATTGCAGAATTGACCTTTTTCGCCAATTCTTCATCATTGGTTAAAATGAGACCGCCGCGAGGGCCTCGAAGGGTTTTATGAGTGGTAGTTGTCGTAATATGTGCGTAAGGCACTGGGCTTGGATGCAAACCAGCAGCAACTAAACCAGCAATATGAGCCATATCCACCATCAGTTTTGCTCCGACAGTATCTGCAATTTCACGAAATTTTGCAAAATCAATAATATGTGAATAGGCAGAAGCTCCTGCAACAATCAATTTGGGTCTGACTTCTTTAGCTTGTGCCAAAATAGTCTCAAAATCTAATAGTTCAGTTTCAGGATTGACATTATAAGGCACAAAGTTATAGGTTTTCCCAGAGAAGCTAACAGCTGCGCCATGTGTCAAATGTCCACCTGCTGCCAGATCCATTCCCATTACTGTATCACCAGACGCGATTAAGGCCATATAAGCCGCACAATTTGCTTGACTACCTGAGTGAGGTTGGACATTGGCGAATTGTGCTCCAAATATTTTCTTGGCACGTTCAATCGCTAACGTTTCAATCACATCTACAACATTTGTACCACCATAATAACGATGACCTGGATAACCTTCTGCATATTTGTTGGTTAAAATAGAGCCTTGTGCTGCCATAACCGCTTTTGAAACAACATTTTCTGAAGCTATTAATTCAATATTGTTTTGCTGACGTTCTTCTTCTGCAGTAATAGCTTCCCAGAGCTCACCGTCATATTCTTTATAGTCTTTATGGTCAAAAATCATAATAGTCTCCCTTCGATCAAAATGGTTCAAAACCTACTAGTTCATGTTTTGAAAGCCGATTTCTGGAATTTTAGCAAGGATTTCTGCACGAGTAACAGACCCTTGGCGTAGAATATGTGCTGTTTCCCCAGATAAATCCAAAATAGTTGAATCCTGGCCTGTTAGAAAAGTATCATCTTCTATACCAAGAACTTCATGGTTGAACTCTATCATAATTTGCTGAAAGTTTACTCCACTACTCTTTCCAGATAAATTTGCAGACGGACCAATGAGAGGTCCGAATTTTCTAATCAAGTCCAAGGTTTTAGGATGACTAGGAACACGAAAACCAATTGTTTTCATACCTGAATTTACCCAAGTTGGAACTTGTTCATTAGCTTGTAAAATAATAGTTAAAGGACCGGGTAGAAAAGATCGGTAAAGCCTTTCTAGATACTGAGGCTGATGTTTGGAAAATTGATAAATATCTTCTAAACTTGAAACATTTAAATTCAAAGCTTTGTTGCGAGGTCTATCTTTTAAATCATAGACATGATTGACAGCCTGCTCGTCCAATGCCTTACAAAATAAACCATATACCGTTTCTGTTGGCAATACGACTGCTCCTCCGCTACTCAACGTTTCTTCAATTTTATCCACGATCTACCACTACCATTCTATCTTTTCCGAATTGATCTTGCAAGACACGAATTCTCATTTTGGGAAATGCAGACTCAAATAGCTTTTTTACATATTCCCCTTGTTTGTAGCCAATTTCGAGATAGATTTTTCCTTTTTCTGTTAAATGTTTTTGGGCGTTCTCAGCAATTTTTCGATAAACGGCATAGCCGTCTTCCACGGCAAAAAGAGCAAGATGGGGTTCTGAAGTAAGGACATTTAGCCCCACTTCCTCTCTATCCGTCTCTGAAATATAAGGTGGGTTGGATACAATAATATCATACTTTCCTGTAATTTCTTGAAAGCAATCAGACTGAACAAAATCAATCGCTACATCAATAACTTCCGCATTTTCTTGCGCTAATTCCAGAGCATTTGAGGAAATGTCGGAAGCTGTAACTTGCCAATTATCACGATCAATAGCCAAAGATAGAGCAATTGCTCCGCTACCAGTTCCAATATCTAAAACCTTTATATTGGTATTAGGATTTTCAGACAAGATAAGGTCAACTAATTCTTCTGTTTCTGGACGGGGAATCAACACTCGTTCATCTACTTTGAACGAATGACCATGAAATTCTGCACTCCCAATAATGTATTGAGCAGGCCTATGAACTAATAATTGAGATTGAATTTCTTTCAGCAATTCTATATCATCTGCGGTTGCTTCTGCTTGCATTTTCAACACAAACTTGGTGAAAGATAAGTTTCTCAGAACTCGAAAAGTAAAGGAGAGGCTTTCAGCTTCTTCGCCAATTGCTTCAAGCTGCTTTTCCATTTCAGCAAGAATTTGAGCTAATTTCATTATTTATTCAGTTCTTCTAATTTTTGCGTTTGATCATACAATACCAAGGCATCTACGATTTCATCTAATTTTCCAGCTAAAATCGTATCTAATTTTTGCAGTGTCAAACCAATACGGTGGTCTGTCACACGATTTTGTGGGAAATTATAGGTACGAATCCGTTCTGAGCGATCCCCAGTCCCGATGGTCGATTTTCGCTCGGCATCTTGCTCGTCTTGTGCGATTTGCGCAAAATGGTCAGCTACGCGTGCACGGATAATCTTCATAGCTTTGTCACGATTCTTTTGCTGGGTCCGTTCTTCCTGCATTTCAACTTTGATATTTGTTGGCAAGTGAACGATCCGAACGGCCGTTGCAACTTTATTGACATTCTGACCACCAGCACCAGAAGCATGATAAATATCAATCCGAAGATCTTTTGGATCAATATCATATTCCACTTCTTCGATTTCAGGCATGACTAAAACTGTTGCTGTTGAAGTGTGAACTCGTCCTTGACTTTCTGTCACTGGGACACGCTGTACACGGTGAGCGCCTGATTCGTATTTTAATTTGGAATAAACAGATTGGCCCGAAACCATAGCTACTACTTCTTTAAAGCCACCTACTCCATTCATAGAGGCTTCCATAACCTCAAATTTCCACCCTTGTGATTCAGCGTATTTTTGATACATTGTTAGGAGGTCACCAGCAAAAAGTGAGGCTTCATCACCTCCCGCTGCACCACGGATTTCTAAGATAATATTTTTATCATCGTTTGGATCTTTTGGAAGAAGAAGAATTTTTAATTTTTCCTCATATTCTTCTTTTTCAGTTTTCGCATCTTTGAGCTCTTGCTTTGCCATTTCTTCCAAATCAACATCGCCTGAAGCGTCTTTAATCATTTCTTCAGCGTCTGTGATGTTTTGGAGCACTTTTTTATATTCACGATAAGTTGTTACCGTATCGCGTATGCTTGCTTCTTCTTTGGAAAATTCCATAAAACGCTTGGTGTCACTGACAACATCTGGATCACTCAGAAGTTCGCCCAATTCTTCATAACGATCCTCAACGGCTTGTAGTTGTTCATAAATATTCATCGTTTGCTATTCTCTCCTTCGATTCTCATTTCCTCTATTTCTGGCTGAAAATAATGTTTCCGACAGACAGGAATGTATGTTTCATTCCCACCGATTTGAATCTGCTCACCTTCATAAACTGGCTGACCATTTGTTGTTCTTAATACCATAGTTGCCTTTTTTGAGCAAAATTGACAAATCGTTTTAATCTCATCAATTTTATCTGCTAAAAGCAGGAGATACTTAGAACCTTCAAATAACTCATTACGAAAATCATTTTTCAAACCAAAAGCCATAACTGGTACGTTTAATTCGTCAACTACTCTTGCCAAATCATAGACATGATGACGAGAAAGAAACTGAGCTTCATCAATCAATACGCAATAAGGCTTTTCAGGCATTTCTTGAATGAAGCGGAAAATATCAGTATCTTCTGCTATTGCCATTGCTTTTCGTTTCATGCCGATACGACTAGAAACAACACCGAAACCATCACGTGTATCAAGTGCACTCGTCATGATAACAACACCTTTGCCCTGTTCTTCGTAATTGTGTGCCACTTTTAAAATTTCGATGGTTTTGCCCGAATTCATCGTGCCATATTTATAATACAATTGAGCCATTTTCTTTAATTCGTTTCAAATTCTCCAATTTTTAATACTTCTTATTTTACCATATTCTGACACGCTTTAAAACCTAATTTGTGATAAAATAAAAATATCAAAGATAAAAAGGAGATATAACATGCCATTTGTTAGAATTGATTTGTTTGAAGGACGCACTTTAGAGCAAAAGAAAGCTCTTGCAAAAGAAATTACTGCTGCTGTCGTGAAAAATACTGGCGCGCCACAATCTGCTGTTCATGTCATCATCAACGACATGCCAGAAGGGACTTATTTCCCACATGGTGAAATGCGTACAAAATAACAAAAAAGAATCTTGGATAAAAATCTGAGATTCTTTTTGTTTCAAAATAGTAAGAATGCATGTGTGGTATATAACCTAATTTCTTTTTTGAATATGGTTAAGTCGGAGTTGATATAAAATGCCACTAACAACCAGACTGACAATTAAGCCAAACCAATAAGCAAAGGGACCTAAATTTGTGATATGATCTAATAGTAGTCCAACTGGTAACGCCACCCCCCAATAACCAATCAATCCCAAATAAAATGGAACTTTTGTATCCTTATAACCGCGTAAAATTCCTTGAAGAGGCGCTGCGAAAGTATCTGCTAATTGAAAAAACAAACTATAAGTTAAGAAAACGGATGTCAGACGAATGAATTCTTTGTTCGTTCCATACAATGAAGCGACTTGATGACGAAAAAGATATAAAAATATCAGTGTGAACATAGCAAATCCCAGTGCGGTCACTCTCCCAAGAGTACAATATTTTCTCACAACATCCAGTCGTTGAGCACCAATTTCGTAAGATACGATAATCGCCATTGCATTAGAAATACTCATGGGGAAAGCATACATAAGATTTGAAAAATTAATAGCAGATTGGTGACTGGCAATGACTAATGAAGAAAATTTTGCCATGAGTAAACCGACAACTGAAAATATCACAACTTCTGCAAAAACGGTCCCTCCAATAGGAAAACCTAGGCGCATACCTTCCAGCAACCCTTTTTTGTCTAAAGGACGAATTTTCCATAATTGATATTTTTTGATTTTAGAGTGTCTTTTTGCAACGACTATTGAAAGAATTAGCAGTACCCAGTAGGCCAATGAAGTGCCTAACCCTGCTCCTGCTCCACCCATTTCCGGAAATCCAAAAGCACCATAAATTAGAATATAGTTAAAGCTAGCATTCAATGGCAACAGAAGTAACATTAGATACATAGATAGTCTTGTCAAACCTAAAGCATCTAATATAGAGCGAACAACACTAAATAAAAGTAATGGGATAATTCCAAACGCTAAATACCAGAGATAATGTATAGCAACTTTTGCTACTAAAGATTCTAAGTTCATGTTGGACAAAACCAGCGGTCCACCTAAAAAAACGAGTCCGAACAAGAGAAGAGACAAGCCAAGAGATAAATAAATAAACTGATAAAAATCAGAAGCGACTTTTTCTTCTCGATTTTGTCCTAAATGATGCCCAATAATTGGAACCAAAGCTGAGACAATGCCGGTCAGAAAAGTAAAGAAAGGATTCCATAAACTAGTTGCCATTGAAACTCCAGCTAGATGTAAAGTATGGTAATGTCCCGTCATTGTTGTGTCCACAAAAGAGGCTGAAAAATTGGCAAGTTGATAAATCAAAATTGGCAAAAAAATTGAGACGAATAATATCATTCGTTCTTTTAAATTGCGAGTTTGGTACATAAAATCTCCTCAAATAGTTCTTTCTCTCTTAACTATACTATAAGCAATTGGAATAGTCAAAAAGGCTAGGAGAAAATCCTCCTAGTCTTGTCTTGTTTCTGTTCTTGACTAACTTATCTCTTCTCATAAAATCAAGAACTATTACATCGAATCGGAATATAAATAGATAGTGTTTCTATTATCAATGCGCATCACCATTCCAAATGGAATTTTTTACAATGACATAATCCACATGTTTGAGACCAGCTAAATCCTTTCCGCCAGCATAGGAAATGGCACTTTGCAAATCTTGCTCCATTTCAACCAACGTATCAGCTAAACGCCCTTTAACAGGTAAAAGAATTTTCTTTCCTTCAACATTTTTATAAGCTCCTTTTTGGTATTCAGAAGCCGATCCATAATATTCTTTGAATTGTTCACTGTCTACTTCGACTGTTTTTCCAGGACTCTCAACATGACCTGCAAACAAGGAGCCAATCATTACCATTGTAGCCCCAAAGCGGATAGACTTAGCAATATCGCCATGCGTACGAATACCACCATCTGCAATAACTGGCTTTCGAGCGGCTTTCGCACACCAACGAAGAGCTGCTAACTGCCAACCACCTGTTCCAAACCCTGTTTTAACTTTCGTAATGCAGACTTTTCCTGGACCAATACCGACCTTGGTCGCATCGGCACCTGCATTTTCCAACTCACGCACTGCTTCTGGCGTTCCAACATTTCCTGCAATCACAAAAGTAGTTGGCAATTCCTTTTTAATGTGTTGAATCATGTCAATCACACTGTCTGAGTGCCCATGCGCAATATCAATCGTGATATATTCAGGGACGTCTGCTTTCATCTGACTAACGAAATCGTATTCATAATCTTTCACACCAACTGAAATGGAAGCGATCAATCCTTGTTCATGCATGCGTTTAATAAACGGAATGCGCCCCGCTTCATCAAAACGATGCATGATATAAAAATACCCACTTTTAGCCAATTTTTCTGCTACATCTTCATCAAGAATGGTCTGCATATTGGCTGGGACAACAGGAAGTTTAAAAGTATGATTTCCAAAAGTAACTGTCGTGTCTGCTTCTGAGCGGCTTTTGATGACACATTTATTAGGAATCAATTGAACATCTTCGTAGTCAAAGATAGGAAATTCATTTAGCATAAAAAGGACTCCTTATGATTAAATTGACCTACCTATGCTTTCGCATCGCTACGCCTTTCCTGACGTTTCCTTTAGTATTATAACATAAAGTACAGAAATTAAAATAAATTAACACAAAACGATATTTTTCGTTCGGAATTAAATGCAAAATTCTTATTTTGCGAGGAAAAAATACCCTCTTCTTTTATAGTAATAAATCCTTCATCCGACCAATATCTGATTTCTTCACAACTACATAAATCATATCTCCTAGATAAAGACGCGTGCTGCCATTCACTGTTTGATTCTTTCCATTATGATGCTGCATGGTAATCAAAAGATCTCTTGGAAGTTCTAATTCGTGAACTTGCTTGCCGGCTATTTTTTCAGAGACAGGAATTTCGATAAGTGTTGTCTCTCCGTCATCTGCTACACTATCTGGAAGCATTCGCTCTAACATAGCCTCATACACAGGTGCTCCGCCCAATAAATCCATTACAACATAGGCCACTAAAGTTACTAAACCAAGAGGCATAAGATTCCGTATATCTCCAACCATCTCGGTCACCAAAATGATTGCTGTCAACGGAGCTTTAGAAATTGCACCAAAGTAGCCACTCATACCTAAAATAATAAAAATAGGAAATTGCTCTTGTGTTGCAAAGCCTAATTGTACACAAACAACACCAGCAATCGCTCCCAAAAGAGAGCCAAGAGCTAAAATAGGTAGAAAAATACCACCAGGCAGTCCGCTACCGTAGCTGAGCATACTCCAAATAAAGCGGATGATGAAAAACATCACCAATGTCAGCAGCAAATAATGCTGACTGGTCAAAGAAAGAACTAGCTGATTGCCACCGCCTAAAAGCTGCGGAAAGATATACCCTATTGGAAGAATGAAAGTGAAAGCTATAATGGGATAGTATTGCAAAGAAAGGTGAAGATGTTTTCCGAGCGCATCGTAAATACGAGGCATAGCTAAGACGACTTTTTCATATAAAAATCCAAAAAAACCAAGAAAAACTCCCAACAACAGATACAGCCAATATTGCCCTAGTCCCATCAGAGGAATATTATCAGGCATATTTAATACAGGAGTCAGCCCAAAAATCATGAGTGAAACAAAATTCGCCGTCAAACTTGCAGCCAAAGACGAGATCCAAAAGAAACGCGAAAAATGATGATAGACTTCCTCAATAACAAATAGTAACCCTGCAATCGGAGCATTAAAAGCCGCTGCTAAACCTGCTGCTGCTCCGCTCGCAATCAGAGAACGTTCTTCCACAGGGCTTAAATGAAGATATTTGGCAATTCCCTTTCCTCCCATTGCTCCAAGCTGAATACTTGGACCTTCACGCCCTAACATCAAGCCGCTTGCAATGGCTAAAACCCCAAGAATATACTTTTTCCAGAGGACGCTCCACCATGACAAGCTCATCAGTCCTTTCAATTCCGCTTCTACTTGCGGAATTCCAGAACCTTTAATATTCTTTTCTGAAAGCGTTAATTTTGCACTAATCCAAATGACACAAGCATAAAACAGCAGAATGAAAACAAACCAAATGGTATTGCCATGGCCTTGTTGATAGAAATGTTGAACAATATGAAATCCTTTTTCAATCAAAAAACGAAAAGAACCAACAATTGCACCCACGATGATTCCGACTAAAATTCCTCTTGAAACTTGCAGAATGATTGAACTAGATGTAAATGCGAATTCTTTCTTAGTATTTGATACTTCTTTTTCTGTCTGAACAGACATCATTGCCTCCCGAATATGTTCTCTTTCTATTTTAGCATAATTTTTCATTTTTTATTGCTTGCGGAAATTGTTTTGGAGAATGAAATCTAGATAAAAAATCAAACCAGCCTCATACGAAACTGGTTTGTAAACTCAATATCTTATCCTTATTTTTCAGCTGTCAAAGCTGCCATTGTAATGTAGTTATAAGGCTTGTTAAAGTGTGGCAGGAAGAAAATATCTGTCAACGCTAATTTATCAATAGTCACTTTTTCTTGGATTGCAAGTGAGAAGAGATGAATACCCATTGAAATATCTTCGTGTGAAGCCATTTGTGCTCCAAGAATGACACGTGTATCTTTATCGAATACGATACGAATAGCCACTTCATTGTTATCGTGTTTGATAAATTCTGGCTTTTGAAGGTCGTTAAAGCCAGTTTCGACGGCATTGTAACCAGCAGCTTTTGCTTTTTCTAAGGTCAAACCAGTTGAAACCATTTTAAGGTCGTAAATGTTGATACCGTTTGAACCTTGCACACCAATGCCTTCTAACTCATGACCAGTAGCGTTGTAAGCTCCGACAATACCTGAACGAACAGCATTTGAAGCAAGGGCGATATAACTCATATCATCTAGAGCATTGTCATAAATCGTTGCACAATCACCAACTGCATAAACTCCTGGAATGCTTGTTTCTTGTTTTTTATCAACAAGGAAAGCACCGTTATGGAAAAGCTTAATTTTGCCAGCGCCAAGAGCCGTGTTTGGACGGAAGCCAACAGCCATAATGACCATGTCAACATCAAACGTTTCTTTATCCGTTACAATCCGTTCAACTTTGTCTTCACCTTCAACCGCTTGCACAGTTTGACCATAGGCAAGTTTAATGCCATGATCTGCCAAGTTTTTACTCATCAAGTCAGACAATTCACGATCGTAGTAACCAGCAAGACAAGTGTCTGCCACATCGATCAAGGTCACTTCTTTTCCGAGACGTTCGAAAGCTTCTGCCAGTTCAACACCAATGTAACCAGCTCCTACAACAGCAACACGATTAATACCTTCGTTGTTTTTCAGCTTTTCAATCACTTCGGCAGAATTTTGATACAATTTTACAAATTGAATATTTTCAAGAGTTGCTTTAAATTCGCGATTACCTTCAACAATTTCTACACCTTTTATTGGTGGAATAATTGGTTGTGAACCTGTTGCAAAAATCAATTTTTCATAAGATTCTACATGCTTTTGCCCATTTACAAGTGCAGTCACTTCTTTTTTGTCGTAATCAACGGACAAAACAGGACTTTCCATATAAACTTTAGCACCTTTAGCTTCAAGCTTTTCTTTATCTGAATAGAACAAACCTTCTGGACCATCAATTTGTTTTCCAATCCAAAGTGCCATTCCACATCCTAAAAATGAAATATTTGAATTTTGATCAAACACAACAATTTCATTTTCATTTCCAAAGTTGTCAAGCATCGTATTGATACAAGCTGTGCCGGCATGATTGGCACCGATAACGACAATTTTACTCATAGAGCAATTCCTACCTTAATTTTAATTTACAGACTTATTATAACATCTCGTGTGAACGTTTACAATATATTTGTTCATAAAACTGAAAAATATTACATTTCTTATCAATTTGATAGAACTTTTCATGAATGATTTCATTTCTAATCTCAATGTATGTAAGCTCCCTCCAGACTGTATTACTCTGTTTGAGGTAGATAGTTCCTCTGTCATTATCATAAAATTATTTAGAAAAACTTTATGAAAGTACTATTTATCTGTTACAATAAAGATATAATAAAAGGTATTGATGACGTCTCGTTTGCTCCTGTAGGTGGTCAAGCCAGTGTCGACACTACTTCTGGCGCTTCGGATGCAGGTAGCCACAGTGACGGTGCGGGTGAAGCAGATGCTACTTCTGCTGCTTCCAGTCATTGATCTAAAGAAAAGGTTGAGAAATCTTGTCTCATCCTTTTTCTGTGCAAAAGATCATTCCATAAGATTCACTTGCGCAGATCTCGTGAACTTGTTATAATGAATATACGCAAACGTTTTCTGCCACAAGGAGATAATGATGATTGAAGCAAATCAATTATATAAGACATATAGTATTGTCGAGAAAGAATTAGGTCTTAAAGGTTCTATCAAAGCCTTTTTTCGCCCTAAGAAAAAACAAATCCATGCTGTACAGAATATTTCATTAACGGTTCAAAAAGGTGAAATTATTGGTTATATTGGTTCGAATGGAAGCGGAAAATCCACGACTATAAAAATGCTGACGGGTGTTCTTTATCCAGATCGAGGCAGTGTTAAAATTAATGGACTTACCCCACAGAAACATCGCACAGCAGTCAATAAGCAAATTGGCGTTTTGTTCGGACAAAAATCACATTTACGTTGGGATATTCCTGTGCTGGAATCTTTTATTTTGCATGCGAAGATCTATGACGTTCCTGATAAAGTTTTTGAGGAACGCTTGGAGCAATTAATTGAGCTGTTGCAGCTAGGAGATTTTATTCACCAGCCTGTTCGTAATCTTTCGCTCGGGCAACGAGTTCGCTGCGAATTTGCTGCTATATTCATTCATCAACCTGCCGTTGTTTTCTTGGATGAACCTACAATCGGTCTTGATGCCAGTGTAAAAGAAACCATCCGCTCTTTCATTCGCTTTATGAATAAAGAGTATCAGACAACTTTCCTCATTACGTCTCATGATATGCAGGATATTGAGTCGCTCTGCGAACGAATTTTCATTATTGATAAGGGCAAAAAGGTTTATGACGGAAGTCTGACGCAATTAAGAGAAAAGTTTTCAACAATTAAAACTATTTCTTTCAAAACGCAAACGCCAATAGAAGAGCTATTCCAAATCAATGGTTTTCGTTTTGAGAAAATTGACTCTTATCATTTCAATATTCACTATCAGACAGATATTTATACTAGTGCCCAAGTTATTAATCAGATTTTTGATCATTATTCAATCGAAGACCTAGCTATCAAAGAATTGACAATTGAAAATATCGTCAAACAAATTTATGAGGAGGGGCTTGATGAGTAAATATATTCATATCACACGATTAGCTCTTATTACGCAACTTCAATATAAATCTTTCTTTGTTGCAACTCTGATTCGTACTTTCATACAAGTGCTGGTCTCTATTTTCGTTTGGAAAACCATTTTTTTCACCCAATCTCAAGTCAATGGTTATACTTTAGAAACGTTCACAACCTATATTATCTTTGCAAATCTACTGGGAAATCTAAATAGTTTCAGCATTGGACGGGATTTGTCTATAATGATTGTTGATGGGAATATTACTGGCGAGCTACTCTATCCTTATTCCCTCATTACTTCTCTCTTTTTCCAAGACTTTGCTGTCAAAATCGTTGAAATTGTCAAATTCATTCCAATTTTATTAGTTATCCCTTTGCTTCAAGGACAGCTTTATCTTCCAAATTGGCAGACAGGATTGCTTTTCCTATTTTCTAGTTTATTAGGAATGTTTATCATCCTCCTGTTAGATTTAGGATTTAGCTTAACAGCCTTCTTCACGGCAAATACTTGGGGAATTTTGATTCTCAGAAACGGGCTTTTTTCACTCGCTTCAGGAGCGCTTTTGCCACTAAGTTTTTATCCAGAAAATATTGCAAACATTTTGAAACTATTACCTTATAGCTTTGCTGTTAATTTTCCGGTCAATATCCTTTTGAAAAGACAGGTTAATTTTGAACTCTTCTGGATTCAATTGGCTTGGATTCCGATACTTTCAGCTTTCATTACTTTTCTTTGGTATCAAGCTAAACGTCGTTTAGTTATTTTAGGAGGTTGAAGATGAAATACATCAGCATTTATTTTTATAACCTCAAAGCTTACTTGATTGCTAGTATGTCTTATAGGATGGACTTCTTTATTGGACTTATTTCTTCTTTGATTGAACAGATTGTTTATTTAATCTTTTTAAATGTATTATTTGCAAATATCAAGGAAATTGCTGGATTCAACTATGGACAAATGCTATTTATTTATGGAATGGCAACTATCGGACGTTCAGTTCACCTGATTTTCTTTGACAATCTTTGGATGTTTGGAAGCCGCTATATTCGCAAAGGTGAGTTTGAACGCCTGCTTATCATGCCCATCAATCCTCTTTTTCAGCTAATTTGTGAACGCGTGCAGCTACAAGGATTTGGCACAACACTGATGGGAGCTATTGCAACTTATCAAGCCTATCATTTACTCGGACTGCACTGGAACATTTTTCATCTACTTCTCTTTGTCTTTATCTGTATTTGTATTGGTTTACTCTATGCTGCTATTCAATTAGGACCTACTGCTCTTGCTTTTTGGATTGTCGAATCTTTCCCTATCACAATGGGGATTTTCTCCCTCAATCAAATGGCACAATACCCTATCAAAATTTACCCAACCTTTATCCAATTGATACTAATTTTTGTATTTCCTTATGCTTTTACTTCTTTTTTTCCAGCTCTTTATTTTTTAAATCTAAGCTGGATTGGTTTGCTACTTCCTTTAGTCCTACTTGTTATTTTTACTATCAACTACGCTCTATTCAAATACGGCATGAAAAAATTCTCCAGTGTTGGGAATTAAATATTAAAAACCAACTGAAATCTTTCATCAGTTGGTTTTATTTGTCTTTGGAAAATAGAGACGAATCTCCGTATAAGTATTTTCTTCAGATTTAATTTCCATGTGATAGGATTTACCAAATTGTAATTGTAAACGCTGATTAACATTCTTCAAACCGACACCACCTAGGTGCATCAGGAGGGTATCAGCTGTATCATGAGTGACAAATCCTCGGCCATTATCGTAAATGGAAAGAATTAATTGATGACTATTTTCATAAACACTAACTCGAATCATCCCTTGACGATTCATTTCCTTGATACCATGATAAATCGCATTTTCAACCAAAGGCTGCAAAATTAATTTTGGAATCTGATAATTATCATAAGCACTTAACTCTTCAATTTCATACTGTAATTTCTCTCCATACCGCTGTTTTTGAATGAACAAATATTGTCGAACATGATCAATTTCATCCTTGAGAGAAATTTGTTCATGACCTTGATTAAGTGCCAAACGGAAATACTTAGCCAGTGATTTTGTGACTTCTACAACACGTTTGCTATCGTTAAATTCTGCCATCCAAACAATGGTATCTAATGTATTGTACAAAAAATGAGGGTTAATTTGACTGGAAAGTGCCTGTAATTCATACTTTCTGACATTTTGCTCTTCTTCTTTTACAGCCATCATCAATTTGTCAATCTGATTGAGCATTGTATTAAACTGCTTGGCCAAATCAATCAACTCAGGGGATCCTTTTTCAACAGCTCGCAAGTGCGCATTCCCAGATCCGATAGCTAAAATGGTCTCTTGCAACTCATGCAAGGGCTTAATCCATAAACGCAAGATAAACCAAATGCCAATAAGACAAATACCTAAAGCTAATAATCCTGTTCCGATAAAAGACCAAAGAATTTGTTTTTGCACAGCATGCAGTTGCTCCATAGAAGACACACCAATCAAGGTCCAGTCACTATGTGGAATTTGGTACTGAGATACGTAGGCTTGCTTTGATTTTACATAACCATTTTTTGCAGCAATATAGGGCGCCATCGCGCGCATTTCAGTAGCGGATGAATAAACTGTTTTCTTTGGATGATAGACAAAATCATGTTTGTCATTCACAATGAAGGTAAAACCGTCTTTCCCCAGTTGCAGGCGATCTAGATAGGCTTCCAACGTCTTGTAACCAATATCAAGTCGAACAACTCCTAGATTTTTCCCATCTTTATCCACTACCTCTTGTGTAATGGACACAACCCATTTTTCAGCAACTTCTACCTTATCAACAGTTTTGCGCGCTGGTGTTAAGACAGGCATAGTCCCTTTATGAATGGCATCCTGATACCAACTTTCTTGCATCATATCATTAGATGTTTTCACTGTTAAATTGGGATCAGTTGAGATGAGATTGCCATTTTTTGTTACCAAAACAGCGGATACCAAATCTGAATCTGTCTTTAAAATCATTCCCATCAACTGACGAAGCTGTTCAGCATTATCCGCATCGGGCTTTTGAGCATACGCTTTTACTTTATCGCTTTCAGCTAAACTGCTGGTAGTTTCTTTTAGCTTTTGTAAATAAGAAGTGATAAATTGTCCACTTTGTTGAATGGTATTACGCGTCGTTTGCTCCGTCGTTTGTCGAATAGCCGCCGAGCTAGTTTGATAGTACAACCCTCCAACAATTCCTAAAAGAACTAATATCATCACAAAAACATAAATCACTAACTGAATCAGCAGCGAATAACGTTTCATTTACTGTCTCCTTTTTTAAATTGCCGAGGTGTCACTCCAACGATTTGCTTAAAGCGTTGAGAAAAATAATTCATATCCTCAAATCCAACTTGCTCTGCTATTTCATACACTTTTAAATCCGTCGTCAGCAATAGTAATTTAGCTCGCTTCATTCGTTCCTGAATTAAATAATCTTGGAATGGCAAGCCTAGCTCTTTTTTAATCAATACACTTAAATAGGAAGAATTGAAGCCCAATTGAAATGATAAAGATTTCAAGGATAATTCTGTGTCAGCTAATCGGTCATGAATCGCTTGCTCCAAGTCCGAAAACTCTGCTTTCTCCACTAACTCATGCACTTGTTGCTGTTTCTTTTCCTTATCCAATTTTTCTTTTACTTTTATCAACATAGCTTCAACATCTTCTCTCGAAAATGGCTTCAGCAAATAATCATCTGCACCCAATTTAACAGCCGAAAGAGCATAATCAAAATCGTCATACCCCGTCAGAAAAATAATATGTAATTGCGGATACTGTTCTCTTGCTAATTGGGCTAATTTAATACCATTCATCTTAGGCATATTAATATCAGTCAGGATAATATCTGGGCATTCTGCTTGAATTTTTTCCCAAGCCTCTAAACCATTTTCAGCCTCACCTATCACTTGCATGTTAAATTTTTTAAAGTCTACTAAAGACGAAATACCTTGTCGAACAAGGTATTCATCTTCTACAATCATAATTGAATACACGAGCGCACTCCTACTATTTACTAAACTCATTATAGCAAATTTTTTCTTAAAATGCTGTTAGACATAGTTCAATAAATATCCATAACCTTTGCTTTCCATTTGGTCTTTAGGAATAAACTTGATAGACAAGCTATTAATACAATAACGAAGTCCACCTTTATCTTTAGGACCATCTGTAAAAACATGCCCCAGATGGGAATTTCCAACGCGACTTCGCACTTCTGTCCGAGTCATATTAAAGCTATGGTCTTCTTTATAGTTTGCGACATCCGGGCTAATCGGACGTGTAAAGCTTGGCCAGCCACAGCCTGATTCAAATTTATCTTTTGATGAGAATAATGGCTCACCTGTTACAACATCGACATAGATTCCTGCATCAAATTTATCCCAATAACGATTTGAAAAAGCGCGCTCTGTATCATCTTTTTGAGTCACTGCATACTCTTCCTCTGTCAGTTTTTTCTTAATTTCAGCATCTGACGGTTTTTTATATTTAGAAGCATCAATGACTGGATAGGCAGCCTGTTTAACATTGATATGACAATATCCATTTGGATTTTTCTTCAAATAATCTTGATGGTACTCTTCAGCCTTGATAAAATGTTTGAGCGGCTCTTTTTCAACCGCCAAAGTTGTTTTAAATTTTTTGCTTTGTTCTTCAAAAACCTTGTTAATCGTTTCAACATCAGCTTGATCTTTGTAATATACTCCTGTGCGATATTGTACGCCACGGTCATTTCCTTGTTTATTTTTGCTGGTTGGATCGATAATTCTAAAGTAATGTAGCAAGATTTCTCTTAAAGAAATTTTATTGGCATCATAAGTCACATGAACCGTTTCAGCGTGTTTAGTTTGTGAGATTAGTTCATAATTCGTTGTTTCGCTATTTCCGTTCGCATAGCCAGAGACTGCATCTATTACACCATTAACACGAGAAAAATATTCTTCCACCCCCCAGAAACAGCCACCTGCAAGATAAATATGTTTTAAATTAGCATTTTTCAAATCAGGTTTCTTGTTGTTGACGGGTGTCGTTTGGCTAACGGACGCTTCTTTTATTTTGTCAATAGAAGACTTCGTTGTCATAAAACGCCCACCCAAAACAATTGTACCAAGGATAAGTAAAATGGATCCGAGGAGTAAAAGCAATTTCATTTTGTGATCCATTGTCATTACCTCCTATTTGATACTTTTCAGAGTTGATTCAATTTCAGACTTTTTGATAAAACCTGGACGAGTTTTAACTAATTTTCCATTACTATCAATAAATGCGGCTGTTGGATAAGAACGAACTCCATATTGCTCTAGTAATTTTCCGCTTGAATCAATCAAAACAGGTAAGTTTTTATAATCTAGTTTTGAATACCACTTTTTGAAATCTGCTTCTGATTTTTCACCCTTATGACCTGGAGAAACGACTGATAAAATAACGTAGTCTTTGCCATTTTCTTTCGCCAATTCATCCGTGTGTTTCAGCGTGGATAGACAGATTGAGCACCATGATGCCCAGAATTTCAAATAAACTTTCTTTCCTTTAAAATCTGATAGTTTATAAGTCTTGCCATCGACTCCTTTTAGATTAAAATCAGGAACAGCTTCTCCTTGATTTGCTTTTGTAGCAGTAACCTCATTGTTCTTGTTAGCTACTTGTCCTTGTTCAGTTTTATTTGTATCATTTGCTGAAGAATTTGTTTTTTGATTTGCACATGCACCTAAAAAGGTAGCACATAACAAACTCGTAACAACTAACATTGATTTTTTCATGGGATTTCCTCCTTTTTTATCCACCAAATATTGAAGCCAGAACGTTGAAATTTCCTAGCATGAGTAAGATTCCCATTAAAATAATGAGAGCCCCTCCAATCTTCTTCAATGTGCTCATATAAGGTTTAATTTTCCCAAAATGGCGCAATACAATTGAAGAAGCAAAAGCTAAAATAAGAAATGGGATAGCTAATCCTAGGGTATAAACCAACATGAGCAATCCACCTTGCCAAGCTCCATTTCCACCAGAAGCAGCAATAGCTAATACTGAACTAAGGACTGGGCCAACACAAGGTGTCCAACCAAAACTAAAAGTTACACCTAATAAGAAAGCATTGTAAAAATCATTCCTATTCTTATTTTGCTTTAATTGGAGACTTTTTTGTCGTTGTAATACCTTGAAATTTATCAACTCCATTTGATGAATACCAAGTAGAATGACAATAGCCCCCAGTACATAACGAAACCAATCAGCGTTCAAGATTTTTCCTAAAAATCCTGCTCCATATCCAAGAATTAGAAATACAACTGATAAACCAGCAATGAAAAATAGTGTTTTTACAATGCCATACCAAGAGATTTTCTTTCCCAAAACAGTCACTGTCCTCGGCTCATCTGTATCTAACAAAATTCCAACATACACCGGTAAGAGAGGTAAAATACACGGCGAGAAGAAAGATAAGATACCGGCCAAAAATACAGAAATTGAAAATACGGTTGATGCCATACCTTTTCTCCTTACTAATTTTCTTTATATAGCTAGTATATATGTGATGAGCAGAAAAAAATAGAGACGACGATTTGAAAAAACTTGAATTTAATATGGTCATAAAAAAATCTACCACTTTCGTGATAGACTTCTTGAGATTATTCCATTTCAAAAGTATCGCTTTTTTGCTTGTTTGGTAAAAACAAAGAGATTATAATTCCAATAACTGTTGGTAATAACCAAGGAATAGATGCTTGGGCAAGCGGTAGGGTGTTGATTATACTTATAAGAGCAGTTAATTTAAATTGTTGTCCAATAATACTTGCAAAGGCGATAGTTGTCACAACGGCTACTGTCAATTGCATCCCTACTTTAGATAAGGCAACAAATTTATTGACCATCACAATCATTACGATTGCAATAGTAATTGGATAAAGAATTTGTAAAACTGGCACAGAATACTGAATAATTGTTTCCAAGCCAAGATTTGCAATTGCAAATCCAATCAATGTAAAGACTGTCGCATAAGTTTTGTAAGCAATCGCAGGAAACGTTTTATTGAAAAATTCAGATGTTGAAACAATCAAACCGACCGTTGTGGTAAAACAAGTCACTATCACCATTACAGCAAGGAAAATTTGCGCTGTTGGTCCAAAAATAGCCTGTGTAGCTCTGGACAAGACATAGACCCCTTTATTGGCATCAGACGCCATTACATAAGCAGGAATCGGGAAATGATTCCCTAAGAAAGCCAATCCAATATACAACGCACTAAACCCAAGTGCTACCACCACTCCAACAATCCAAATAGTCGAAATATATTCTTTTTTATTGGCAAAACCAAGTTGGTTCAATGTTTGGACAGCAATAACACTAAAGGCAACAGAAGCAAGTGCGTCAAGCGTATTATACCCTTCAAGAAAGCCGGATCCAAAAGCTGCCTTTGCGTATTCTGCACTAGCTATTTGTGGTACGGTAGCCCCATATTTAATGACTCCTAAAATGATTAGAATGATAATCAAGATGGCAAAGACAGGGGTCAAAATGCGACCAATCCGATCCAAAATTTTAGAAGGATTTAATGAAATCAGATAAGCAGATACAAAATATAAAACTGTAAAAATAATGAGTCCCAAACCAGTCATATTACTCGGAAGCAATGGTGCAATTCCAACTTCATAGGAGGTAGTCGCTGTCCGTGGTATGGCAAAAAAAGGACCAATTGCCAAATAAAGAGCCACTAAGTAACTCGTTGCAAACCACGGAGAAATCTTTTTAGAAATCTCATAAACATAACCTTTTGGATTTAATGCACCAATAATCAATGTCAAAATAGCAATTCCAACTCCCGAAAGTACAAATCCAGAAATTGCTGGCCAAAAATTCTTACCTGACATAGCTCCTAAAGTTGGCGGAAAAATTAAATTACCTGCGCCGAAAAATATTCCAAATAAGAGTAATCCTGTTAGCGCCCCTTTTTTTAACATATTGCTCTCCCTTTTTAAATTAAGTACATTTAATCATTATAACAGATTCTAACAATACTTCAAGTAATATAGAGGATAAAGTTGAAATATTTCATAAATTCTGAATGTTTTAGCAAAATAAAAAACAGCACAATCATGCTGCTCTTTATCTTATTTAATTCCTAAAGCAATACGTGCATAGCGACTCATTTTATCAACTGTCCATGCTGGATACCATACTAATCTCACTTCCACTTTGCTCACTTCTGGCACATCGGTCATCACGTCACGGATTTGATCAGTCAAGAAATCAGCCAACGGACATCCCATAGTAGTTAAAGTCATATCAATCTGCGTTTCACCATTTTCGTCATTGAAACGAATTTCATAGACCAAACCAAGATTAACAATATCAATTCCTAATTCAGGATCAATAACTTGTTCCAAACTTTCCAAGATACGATTTTTAATATCATCAATTTGTTCATTTGTGTATGTCATGGTGTCTCCTTTTATCTACTAATCCTCAATAAAGTCACGAAGCGGTTTGCTACGACTTGGATGACGCAATTTGCGCAGGGCTTTAGCCTCAATTTGTCGAATCCGTTCACGAGTTACGTTAAATACTTTTCCAACATCTTCCAGTGTACGCATTTTCCCATCATCTAGCCCAAAACGCAGACGCAGCACATTTTCTTCACGGTCTGTTAATGTATCAAGAACTTCATCTAATTGCTCACGCAAAACGATACGCGTTGTATAATCAACTGGATTTTCAATAACCTCATCCTCAATGAAATCACCCAAATGACTATCATCTTCCTCTCCAATTGGTGTTTCAAGAGAAACAGGTTCTTGTGCAATCTTCAAAATTTCACGGACTTTATCAGGCGTCATGTCCATCCGCTCTGCAATTTGCTCTGGCGTTGGATCTTGCCCCAATTCCTGCAAAAGATTGCGTTGTTCCCGTACTAATTTATTGATTGTTTCGACCATATGAACCGGAATTCGAATTGTACGAGCTTGATCGGCAATCGCACGAGTAATCGCTTGACGAATCCACCAAGTAGCATATGTTGAAAATTTGAAACCTTTAGTATAGTCAAACTTATCAACAGCTTTCATCAATCCCATATTTCCTTCTTGAATCAAGTCAAGAAACTGCATGCCACGCCCAACATAGCGCTTAGCGATGGAAACGACCAACCGCAAATTAGCTTCCGCCAAACGTTGCTTGGCTTCTAAATCGCCTTGTTCCACGAGGACAGCTAATTCTTGCTCTTCTTCATTGGTCAACAGCGGAACAACACCAATTTCCTTTAAATACATACGGACAGGGTCGTTTACTTTAGCAGAATTGCTACCAAGCAACTCCTCGTCTGTTAATTCAGCTTCTTCTTCCTCTGTATTTAAGACCCGTTCACTTGGGTTGCCCTCTTTATCCGTAATAGCAATCCCTGCGTCCTGAATTCGTTGAAGAAGATCCTCAATACCATCAGCATTTAAAGTAAATGGAATGACTAATTGATCATTGATCTCATCATCGGTTGCTGTACCAGTTTTTTTATGGTTGCGAATAAATTCTGCAACTTGAACATCAAAAGTTGTTACTTCTTTTTGTTTTGTAGCCATTCTTACTCCATTCTCCTTTTTTGAGCAATAAATCGCTCTAACTCTGTTAATGCCGTATCTGCATCACCATTGTGAGATGCTTCACGAACTTTTTTGCCAATCAATTGATTTTCTTTTAGAAGCAATTCTTTATCTCGAGTCTGTTCCACTTCAACTAGCTCCTGCTCAGATACCTCTTTGGGCAGATTCTCTTCTAAAACCCGATACCAGGATTGCTGTACTGAGTCATTTTGTTCAGATAAATCTTGTGGCGTAACTTCACCATTCGTTTTTAAAATATTATACAAAGTTTGCAATTCTGCTGTTGCAAAATGAAAATCTTCTCTTAAACGATAATCATTTAAGATGACAGGATTCTCAATCATACGTTGCAAGAGATGACTTTCAGCTTTAATCAATCGCGATACTTGCTTCGTTATTGGAATATCAAATCGTGTCACCTGCTGACGAACTTGCTGTTGCTGTTCTTTTCTATTGACCAGGCGATGATTATTAACAGCTTGCTCCACCTGCTGATAGTCAAAATCAGGTAACAGCTCAGCTAACATATAAATATATGAATTCTGTGCAGTAATCGACTTGACTTGTGCAATCAAAGGCGACATTCGCTCCACAAATTCTAGCTGAGCTTGCAAGTTTTCTACATTATCTGGCTTCAGATAGTTTAAAAGAAATTCTATATCACTAATTCGTGTTTTGATAAGTAAATTTTGTAAATCGTCAGCAGAATTTTTTTTGATAAACTCATCTGGATCCATATTATCGGGAATCCTAACAATTTCAACTGACAAATTATGTAATTCATCCAGTGCTTTTTGTGTTGCTGCCTGTCCCGCTTTATCACCATCGTATGTTAAAATGACTTTCTTTGTGAACTTACGAAGATGCTCTACATGCTCATGCGTCAAAGCTGTCCCCATAGAAGCCACAGCATTTTCAATTCCAGCGCGATAAGCTGCAATAACATCCATAAAGCCTTCCATTAAGTAAACTTCATGACTTCTCTTGATAGTCGCTTTAGCTTTGTCTAGATGATACAACTCATAACTTTTATTGAAAATTGGTGTGCTGCGGCTATTTTTATATTTAGCAACTTTCTGCTCTATATCATTAGCCTGCCAAACACGACCCGAAAAAGCAATAACTTGCCCTGTATCATTTGTCAACGGAAACATAATCCGATTTTGAAAAGCATCATAAACCAGATTATTATCAGCTAAGTTAAATAAACCTGAATTCATAATGACGTGTTCGTCAAATTTCCCACTAACACTTCTATAAAGATAGTTGTTTTCATTAGGCGCTAAGCCGATTTGAAAATGCTTTATCACCTCATCTGTCAAGCCACGCTCATAAAGATAAGAACGTGCTTCTTCTCCTATCTTTGTTGTCATCAATACTGCATGATAAAACCTTGCAGCTTCCGTGTGAATGTCATAAAGTGCTTGATGAGGATTAGTATGAGTTGACTGTTCTGTTCTACTATGCTCTATTTCTAACGGAAACCCTGCACGATCGGCAACAATTTGTACAGCGTCCATAAAAGAAACGCCGCGATAATCTTCAATAAATTTAAAGACATCACCTGACTTCCCACAGCCAAAACAGTGATAAAATTGTTTTTCTTCTACTACATTGAATGATGGAGTTTTTTCCCCATGAAAAGGACAAAGCCCCAGATAATTCCTTCCGGCCTTTGTTAGAGAAACGACTTCTCCTATGATTTCGACGATATTGACGCTATTTTTAATATCAGAAATGATTTCTTTATCAATCAATAGACAACACCCCCAATTTATCATAGAATAACAACTTACATTTTATAATAAATTTACCAAAAAGTAAAATATTCACTATATTTTTTAGACATTTTATTGACTTTCCCCTTTTTTTAGATATAATATAGTTTAGTATTTTGAAAGGAAAAAGAAAATGTTAAAGGAATTAAAAAACTTTCTTCTTCGCGGTAACGTGATTGACCTAGCGGTCGGTGTCGTCATCGCTAATGCTTTTGGAGCCATCGTCAAATCATTGATTGAAGACGTTATTACTCCTTTGTTTCTCAATCCAGCTATAAAAGCTGCTGGTGTAGAACAAATTGCTGGTCTAAAATGGAATGGAATTGCATACGGCAGCTTCTTGAGTGCTATTATCAATTTCCTCGTCATTGGAACAGTCCTCTTCTTCATCGTTAAGTCTGTTGAAAAAGCACAAAACCTTACTAAAAAAGAAGATACTGTTGAAGAATCCGCAGGACCAACTGAATTAGAAGTTCTTCAAGAAATCAAAGCCTTGCTCGAAAAGAAATAGAGATTTGGGAGAAAAATAAAACATTGTAGGAGTTTGAGAAAATTTTTATCTCAGACTCTTTTCTTTTGAAATAGAAACAAAAAAACAGGATTTCAATCCTGCTTTTTCTAATATTAGAATTTTTTACGTTTACGAGCTGCTTCTGATTTGCGTTTGCGTTTTACAGAAGGTTTTTCATAGAATTCACGTTTGCGTGTTTCTTGAAGAGTACCAGCTTTAGTAACCGCACGTTTAAAACGACGAAGAGCATCGTCAAGGGATTCATTCTTACGTACTACTGTTTTTGACATTTTTTTCACTCCCTTCAAGCTTAAAATCCTTTAAATTTTATCATATTGAAATACACTTGTCAAGTCCCATGAGAATGTGGAATGTGTCTGTTTTTTGGAGAAATCGAAAAAATTGATTGAGCATCTGACAACTACCTCATTCTGTAATCTAGGCTACAAATTTATCGGATTTGTTCAAAATGCAAATGAACTGCGATATGATCGCCATAGCCGTTCCGATCTAAATCACGTTGCAAGCGATAGGAAATGTAATGCTCAGCAATCGTAATATAACCAGCACCTAACAGACGATTTTCTACCATAGATTGGATCATACTAATAGTAGCTCGCTCAACCCTCGCTTCTTCCAAATCTAGCACTACCTTTTTGGTTACAAGTGCTAAATTTTGACGTAGATCATCTGTCAAGACATAGACTGTTTGTGCTGCTTTCAGAATAGCTTGATAAATTTTATCTGGATTAAAATCAGTAACTTCTCCATTACGTTTGATGACTTGCATGAGAAACTCCTTTAAAATTAGTTAGTTTCGTGTACTTAGTACAGTAAAAATATTATACTATTTTTTCACTAATTCTCAAAACGATAGATATTTTGAGAAGTTTAGTAGATGAAAATTACGCTTTCTCAAGCCTGATTTTATTTACAAACATTTTCATTCTTCAATGTTAGCTTTTGATCTCTCAATCTAAAAAAGACAAACACTTAAAAATAGAGTTGTTTGTCTTTGGGTCAAAAGATTAGACTTTTCTAAAATCTTCAGCTATTTAATCTTCGTTATTTCTTTTACGATGGCGAGCACTGGATAAAGTTCCCAAACCAAGTAGCAGTCCTAATGCAGCAACCTGATTTGTTTTGGTACCAGTAGCAGGCAGAACTTTTTGACTGCTATTTTGTTGTTGTCTAACTAGCAATGGTTTTGGTTGGTAAGTTCTAGATAAGTGTAATCTTTGTACTTCTACACCTGTTTCTTTTTGAGCCTTCGGAGGAAGTTGACTTTGCAATTGTTCGTAGTTTTCTTGTAACTTGGTGTAAATTGAACGAGAAATAGCCAGTTTTGTTTCTTCCTCATTTAACATTTTAACCTTAGCAGCATAATCAGCTTGTGCAGCTTGAAAAGCCTTTTGAGCTGCTTCAAGTGCTTGTGGTGCATTTTGTAATTTTGCCAAGTTATCTTGTACTACTTTTAGTGCAGTTTGACTAGTTTGCAAAGCATCTTTTGCTTTAGCAACATTCAATTCTGCTGTAATTAAGGCTTTCTTTAGTTCTGCTAACTTATTTTTAGCGGTTTCTAGTAATCCTTGTTCTTTTGCTAACGCTGCTTGTTTTGGCGCCAACTTGGATGCAATAGCTGCAGTTGCACGCTTCAAAGCTGCTTCTTTTGTCACAACATTTTGTTTCGCTTTTGTCAAAGCTGCTTCGGCTGTAATCACTCCAGCATTCGCAGTAGCAAGAGCAGCCGAACGATTCGCAGCTAATTTTTGAAGGTCTGCTAATTTTGCCTTTTGGATATTTAAAGTAGATACATAACCCGTTCTTTGAGCTCGCAACACACCTAATTGATTCTTGGCTGCTGTCGCTTGTGCATTTGCGGCTTTTGCAGCACCAGCAAAATTACGGATTGCTTGCTCATAAGCATCTGCGCTAAGAAGAGTACCGTTATTGTAGCGTTCATTAGATGCTGTGTGGAAACCAACTTCATATAAATTATTATATGGATTTGAATTACTATAATATGCTGCTGAAATCGAATTAAAGTTTTTATCCATCATTTGAAGATAGTGACCAACTTTGTAGAAGAAATCAAGCTGACCTCGCTTGTAAAGAGTAGTATAAATTTTATTGGAATCAATGTCTCGCTCATTTGTTGTTAGCCCATACTTAGCTGCCTCAGCCATATATAAGGCTTTTTCTTTATACCAGTAGTCAACCGCTCCTCTTACAGAGCTATTAATGGCCACGTTTTCATTGCCAAAATATTTGCCCATATGCCAATTTGCTCTTCTAAAATAAAGAGTTTGGACTTGGCTGGCTGGATTTTTGTAAGGATCAATCAACAGTTCTTTTAATCCAGCTTGTCTACGGTAAGCATTGATTGCCCTAACCAATTCAATCGCTTTTAAATTATTTTCCAAAGTTGCTGGACTTGTTGAATCAGAACCAACTGTAATACCGTCTTCATGTTTAGCTCTTTCATAAGTCGCTAGAGCTTCAGCAGCTGCATTACGAATCGCTTGGTTGGCTCCATTTGTTTTAGCATGTTGCAAAAATTCACCATAGGTTGCTTTACTCAAGTCAACATTTCTTCTATTAGCAACTGATTGTTCAGCGCGGGTTACTTCAGCAGCTTTTTGATCAATAGCCGCTTGATTTTCTGCAACTTTTTGCTCACTTTGCTTGACTTGTTCAGTAGCTGCATTGATTTCTTTAGGAAGATTAGCGATTTCTTCTTTCACTTTAGCAAGATTTTTTTGCTTTTCTGCCAAATTCTTTTCCGCTTGTTTTTCTTCTTCTTTTGCGCGGTTAAGATCGTGTTCCTCATTGGCAACTGGAGCTTTAGCTGTGTCTAATTCACGTTGTGCAACATCAACAAGTGATTGCTGCCCAGCTACAATATTTTCTTGATTTTTAACAGCTTCTTTTGCCTTTTCTTCCGAACACTTTGCTTCTTGAACCTTCTTCTCCTCTGTTACAACAGTGTCCTCTGCTGTTTTTACTTTTTCTTTTGCAGTTTCAATCACTTCTGAAGTTGCTGCATTTTTTTCTGTTTCTGCATCTGCTACGGCTTTCTGTCTATTTACGACCGCTTCCTTTGAAGTATTTACATCCTCTTTTACTTTATCTACAACTTTCTGTTGTGTATCTTTCTGAACTTTCGCAGCATTTGCTTCCAATTTTGCTGATTGAACGTCAGATTCTGTAACTGGTTTGGTAATTTTTTCAGATGTCTTTGGTTCAGTAGATTGTGGTTTTACTTCTTTGGCGCTTACTTGATGTGATAAACTACCCGAAATAATTGTCGTTGCAGCTAAACCGGTCGCAACGACTGACTTTTTTAGTTTTCTCTCCATTAGAGGACCTCCTAATATACTTGCTATTTTTTATTATAAACCATTTCAACCCAAATTACAATTCCACTAATGTATTACGCAGATAACTATTTCATTAAATTTCTTTTACACTGATTATTTAGTGGAGAGTAATCCACAGGACAATCTTATACAACACAAACTATCATTTCCTGATTGTAAAAGATTTCAAAATACGCTACAATAAAGAAAATTTCTTCTGTACGGGGACAGTTAAGATGCCAAAATCTAAATATCAATGTATCGTAGATCGGATTCGTCAAGATATTCAAAATGGGAAATTGCTCAAGGGGCAGAAGATTCCTTCTATTCGTAAGTTAGCAGATAAGTATCATTGTAGCAAAGATACAGCCCAGAAGGCACTAATGGAATTAAAATATCAAAAATACATCTATGCTGTTCCCAAGAGTGGCTACTATGTCTTAGAAAATAGTCTGGAAGATCAGCAATATATGGAATTATCTGTCAGGGATGACCGCCACCAAATTTATGAAGATTTTCGAATTTGTCTCAATGAAACGCTCATCGGTCGAGAAAATTATCTTTTTAACTACTATTCACAGCAGGAAGGGTTGGAGGACTTGCGTCAGTCGGTTCAGCAACTGCTTCTCGATTCAGCTGTTTACACATCTGCCGACAAACTGGTTCTAACCTCTGGTACCCAGCAAGCTCTTTATATTCTGTCACAAATTGTCTTTCCAAACGAAAAACATGAAATTTTAGTTGAGCAGCCGACTTATCATCGAATAAACGATTTGCTAACTGCCCAAAAACTTCCTTATCAAACGATTGAACGGACTCCGGAAGGAATTGATTTAGAAGAGTTGGAATGGATTTTCCGAACGGGTCATATCAAGTTTTTCTATACCATTCCACGCTTTCACTACCCCTTAGGACATTCTTACAACCGAAAAGAAAAAGAGGAAATCATTCGTCTTGCTCAGCTTTATGATGTTTATATCGTAGAAGATGATTATTTAGCTGACTTTGACAGCAAACATGAGTTGACCTTTCATTACTTGGACGACAGCCAACATGTCATTTATATCAAATCTTTTTCTGCCAGTCTTTTTCCCGCCTTACGAATAACAGCTCTACTATTGCCATCGGATATTCAATCGGCTTTCATTGCTTATAAGAAAGCAGTAGACTACGATAGCAATCTCATCATGCAAAAAGCCTTATCTCTTTACATTGATAATCTTATGTTTGAGAAAAATCGTCTTTTTCTTCTCAATAAACAAGAAAAAGAAGTAATGAGAGCTAAAAAACTTTTAAGTGAAAATCAACTCAAACTTCCCTACTTTCTAAATAGAGATGCTATCTTACTGGATCTACGTGGACTTAAATCTGTCAGCACCCTCAAACATAGCAATCTACCATTGGATTTTTTTGAAGCAAGCTATATACACGATTGTCCTTATCAATACGCAAAAATTAGATATGAAAATCTAGAAAAAACCTTACAACATTTAAATAAATATTTATAAAAGGAGCCGAAGCTCCTTTTTTCTAAGAAATCACTCCTCTCCCATCATACCTGCTTGAAGTTGGTACATTTTATAATAAGTACCGTTGAGAGTTAAGAGTTCCTCGTGAGTGCCTGATTCGATAATTCGTCCTTGCTCCATCACATAAATACAGTTAGCATCCTGAATAGTGGACAGGCGGTGAGCGATGGCAATAGTCGTTCGTCCTTGACGCATTTTTCTCAGCGAAGCCTGAATCAGTTCCTCAGTCTCTGAATCAATATTGGCGGTTGCTTCATCCAAAATTAAGATTTTAGGTTTGCTTGCAATTGTTCTAGCGAAAGCTAGCAATTGTCTTTGACCACTCGAAAAAGTCGCCCCTCTCTCTGTCACCGGGCTATCGTAGTTTGCAGGTAGCCGACTGATAAAGTCGTGCGCGTCAACAAATTTAGCAGCTTCTATAATCTCTTCTCGTCCTAGGTTTTCTTGATACATTTTGATATTAGAAGCAATGGTACCATGATAAAGGAATGGGTCTTGAAGAACTAATCCAACATTGCGACGCAGTTCAGCTTGGCCGTAATCCTTAATGTTTTGATTATCAATTAAAATTTCTCCTCTTTCAAATTCATAAAAACGCAGAAAGAGATTGATGATAGAAGACTTGCCTGAGCCCGTTGCACCGACAAAAGCAATTGTCTCCCCTTGTTTGACTGAAAATGAGATATCCTTAAGAATATCATGCTTGCCATCATATGAAAAGGAAACATGCCGAAATTCAATCTTTCCATCTGTAATCTCTAGCGGTAAATTGGTTTGCTTCGGTTCATAATCTTTACAGTCCATGATTTCAAAAACGCGGCCTGCAGCTACTATAGATGTTTGCAAAACAGAATAATTCTGCATCAAATCAATCAAAGGATTAAAAAGCTGATTGACATATTGGACAAAGGCATACATAACTCCGGCTGTTACTCCTGCAATTTGCCAAGTAAAACCAAAATAAGCTAAAATGACTGCATAAGCTAAAATTTTCAACAAAGACATGGCTGGCCGCAGAAAAAGGCTATTAATATTAAGATAGCGAACTGTATAATCCAAATGCTCACCGTTAATAGTTTCAAATTCCTTTATTAAGCGATTTTCCTGACCAAATGCCTGAATAATACGCATTCCCTCAATACTTTCAGAAAGTTTAACATTCAAATCGCTTAGTTTACTTCTGACAAGCTTGAGGAGACGATTAGATAAGCGTTGATAAAGCAAAATGGAACTTAACATGACTGGTAAAAAGAGTACAATAAGACCTGTCAATCGCCAATTCAAGCTAAACATCGTCACCAATGTTACGACAAGAATAAAAACAGAGCTTAAAAAACTTGAAAAGATACTACTAAACATATCCGCTACTGCTTGTGTATCATTTGTCAAACGGGAGACAATCGCTCCTGCTGGGGTCTGATCAAAATAGACCATCCCTAAATGCTCAATATTTTCAAAACTTTCCTGACGCAAATCACGTACAATGCTATGTGCCACACGGGCAAAAGAATATTGTCCCAAGAAAGTAAATAACACTCGCAAAAGAAAAAGAGCATAGTACATAATCAGAACATAAAAACCTGTCATAATCTGATAACGACTAATAAAATGGTCAATGAAATAGCGAGCTAAAAGTGGCAAAGTTGTCGTTACCAAGGTTGTCGCAAAGATGAAAACGAGCGCCAAAATGCTAATCCATTTATAACGCCACATATAAGTTAGAAGGCGATAAAAGGTTACTTGTTTTCTCATTATCGATCCTCCTTTAGATTTTCTGCCAATTGTTGTTTATGATAAGTTTGTGCATACCAACCATTTTGAGTTAATAACTCTTGGTGAGTACCCCGTTCTTTAATTCGTCCATTTTCCATCACTAAAATCAAATCAGCATGAACAACTGCTGACAGTCTGTGGGCGGTAATAATAGTTGTTTTGTCGTCTCTTTCTGTTTTGAGGTTTTTCAAAATCAAGTGTTCTGTTTTAGCATCAACAGCAGATAAAGAGTCGTCCAATATTAAAATATCTGGTTTAAGAACAAGTGCTCGACTCATTGCTAAACGTTGCTTTTGTCCCCCTGAAAGAGACACACCTCTCTCACCAACAATCGTATGAAAACCTTCTGGCATGGCAACAATATCCTCATAAAGACCACACAGCTTACTACTTTGAATCACTTCATCATCTGATAGACTTGGATTTGCAAATCGAATATTATCTATAATTGACATTGCAAAAAGAATCTGCTCCTGTGGTACATAACCAATCAAACTCCGCAAATCCTTTAATCTATACTCTCGAATATCATGATTATTCAGATAAATAGCACCATCTTGAATATCTTGCTCTCTCATCAGTAAGCGCAAAAGTGTCGTCTTACCAGAACCTGTTTGTCCGACGATTCCTAACGTTTGCCCTTTTTCTAACGAAAAGTGAATATTGGACAAAGTTGCTGCTTCCTCATAAGAAAAACATTTAATGTTATAGACCAAACGACCGTTTTGGATAGGGGAAACTGGTTTTTTTGTCTCTTTGACATCAGATTTTTCTGCTAACAGTCGCTCAATCCGCTCATAAGAAACCATTCCCCTCTGGCTAATATTAAAAAGATAACCCATTGCCTGCAAAGGCCACACTAACATATCCAGATAAGTGATAAATGTTACTAATTCTCCAACTGTAAATTGTCCTCTAGAGATGAACAGTCCACCAAAAATCAAGGTTAAAGCATAAGATAAGCCAATGAAAATCAACACCATAGGATCAAAGAAAGAATTGTATTTTGCAGCTAGAATATTTTTTTCATAGACATCCTGATTTATTTTTGCAAAAGATTGACTTTCTGCTGTCTGATAGCCAAATGATTTAGTCACTTTAATTCCCGAAACACTTTCCTGCACCTTATTGTTCAAATCAGAAAAAGCTTCTTGGGCTACCTTAAAACTCTCATGATTTTTTCGCCCAATTAGACTCGTTCCCCAAGAAAGAAATGGCAATGGTAAAATGGCAATCAAAGTCAGGCGCCAGTCTAAAACAAAAAACATAGTCAACAGCGTTATCAGAGCTGTGATAGTGGCGTCTACCGCCGACATAACACCTCCACCTGCCACGCTCACGACTGCATTAATATCATTTGTTGCATGCGCCATCAAGTCTCCTGTTCGATATTTTTGATAAAAAGACGGAGACATTTTAGTAAAATGCTCAAAAAGCCGAGAACGCAACAGTCTTCCCAAATGATTTGCTGTACCAAAAATGTATAGCCGCCAAAGATAACGCAGTCCATACATGATAAAAGCTGAAGCAAGCAAAACCGAAAGATTTAAAACTAATTGATTTGATGTTAGATTATGACTAGCAATACGGTCAATTACCACACCAATTACTCTGGGGGGGATTAAATTAAAAACACTAACCAAAGACAAGGCTAGAATTCCAATTATATACCGCTTTCTCTCTAGCTTGAAAAACCAACCTAATTTTCTGATAAGATTCATATTCTCTCCTCAATTATTGCTGATTACCATTATACACTATTTTGTACAATCACTCGTAAAAATAAAACCCAGTCAGTGCAAGCTAACTGTGTTTCTCATTTCTTTTTGGTTAATGTAAAACTTTCGTCCAAAAGAGCAAAAAGTTCTATATCTGTTAAAGTATCATCCAAGGGCAGGCTAAGCCAATATTTTTTGTTCATGTGAAAGGCTGGGTAGATCCCCTTTCTCTGAATTAGCTCTACCACATGTTCATTCTTAATATTAAGTATCTCGATAATACCACTTCGATCTGCTTCAAACTTAGACCAATCTGTAGTCAGAAAGGCCCCATACCATTTTTTACTGTCCTGATGACGGAAAACTCCAGCTTTGGTAGAACTCTTCCTGGAAGACTTTTCCCAGAGGTATTCTAGCTTTCCATCATAGGTTTTTGCAACATAATCTTGCAAACGGCTACTCTGTTTATAAAGAAAGCCAACTTCGTCAAAACAGTTAGCTCGAATCATCAGGAAAATCTCTTGACAAGCTTCACGAACCTGTCCGACAAATTCACCCATCATCTGCTCCATTTTGACCTGCACGTATTCATCGCCTGTTTCTTGATCAAGCACTTGGTAGTCCAGCTTCTCACCCTGTAATTTTAGTTGTAATAAAAAGTCGCCCTTCATTATTTCCTGAGAATAAACAAACTCTACTCCTCTTTTTTCAAAACCAAAGGCTTGTAATTTTTCTGGATTTGCTTGGTATTTCTCAAATAAGTCTAACATGATTTTTACTTTCTAAAATACAATTTTGGTGCCATGAAGTTGGTTCACGCCAAGATTTGCGATAATTTCATCACGATTATTAACCGTAATACCACCTCCTGGTAAAATTTCAATTCGACCAGCTGCATGCTTTATCAAAGTGTTTAACCAGAGAAAATGATTTTGAATCGGCTCTGTAGCTACTCCTCCATGAGTTAAGATTCTACTCACACCATGTTCGATTAACCAATCTATTGTACTGAACTGCTGTTCCTTTGGAATAGCATCAAAAGCCATGTGAAAGACGATCTCTAATCCTTGAGCAGCTTCTACCAACTTTTCCATTTTTAGATAATCAATTTCATTAGCAACTGTCAATGCACCAAACACTACACCATGTGTACCAGCTTTGCGAGCCATTTGAATATCCTCTAACATGATTTTCATTTCTAAATCATTGTATACAAAATCTCCTCCACGTGGACGAATCATCGTTGTAACAGTTGTATGATAAGGACTCACTAACTCTACAGCTGCTTTTATGACACCATAGCTAGGCGTCGTTCCACCCACCGCCAGATTATCACAAAGCTCAACCCTCCGAGCACCTGTTTGCATGGCTTTTTCCAAATCAGTCACGTTTTCTGCACAAAATTCATAAATCATTTTTGACCTCTTCTATATGAAACAGTTTTCTTAACCATTATAACACAATCTTTATTTATTCCTCAAACTTCTTTGCGACTCGTTGACACCAATCTAACCAATTTTTCTTGTAATCCGACACAGACAAAATCCGATTTTCTAAATCTTTTATTGTAGCAATACCTATTTTGTCACAAACTTGAAGACAATAGGAATAGAACTCCCAATTCAAATCGTCTTTTTCTGCATAAACTGGAATCTCTTCAAAACCAGCTTGATAAGCTATAAATGCTCTACTGTGTCCATCAGTAAAAAAGATTTTGTCTTGGAAGCGCTTAATTGGCAAGGGTTTTAAACTACTTATGTTCTTTGTATCAAACCATGTCTGAACCTGCTTTAGTTTCTCTTCTGAAAGATAAAATTGACTTGGTTGAATAGCTGATAAAGGAAGCAGTAAATCCAAAGCATAGCGATGTCCTTTTTCAGTCTTTTCTATGGGATAAAATCCTACCGATTCAAACATCTTTTTAGAAGCAGTATTGTAATCATAAATTTCTCGAACATACAAACGTTCATAGCCCAGCTGACGTCCGCGTTCAATTAATGCTTGAACAACAGTCTTCCCGATTCCATGACCACGATAATCTGAGTTACCAATAACAATAGGCATATCCTCTTGCCAAAAACTTACATCACCAATTGGCATCCAATTTTCATTTATCAGAATCTCAATAAAATACACTTCTCCATGCTGAGTAAGATAGTCATACATTTTCTTGATTCGCTGAAGTGTATAAGGCTCTCTACTACCATCAATCAAACGGATTACATCAGGATTCTGATACCAAGAAAAAGCTAGATGAGCTTGTCCATCATACTTTCGCAAACGTAAGGAAGAATGAATAGCAATATACTCTGGCTGTTCCAACATATCTATCATAGTTTTCTCCTCTTATTAATATTCTAACAAACATAGTACCTACTATTTAAGAATTTTGTTTACTTTATCGAAATTTTCTCTTGACATTATCTGTAAAAACAGTAAAATATACTTATGTGTATACAGTAAATGGAGGGGATTATGAAACCAAAAACAAAAAACCAATTTATAACTCTCACAGCTCTTTTGACAGCGCTAGCTATTGTCATTCCTATGATTATGCCTGTAAAAATTATTATTCCACCCGCTTCTTATACGTTAGCAAGTCATGTCCCTATCTTTTTAGCCATGTTTATCTCTCCTTTGATGACTTTAGTCGTTATTCTAGGTTCCACCTTTGGATTCTTAGCAGCTGGTTATCCTATTGTTATTGTTCTTCGTGCCTTATCTCATCTCTTCTTCGGATTGTTAGGTGCTCTTTACCTTAGAAAATATCCTAAAACTTTAGATAAACCAATTCAAACTTGGATACTAAATATTATTCTTGCTTTCGTTCACGCGATTGCTGAAGTTCTTGCTTGTCTCATCTTTTACGCCTCTACTTCTTTTCCAGAAAATATGTTTTACCTTCTCTTCATTCTCGTAGGTGTTGGAACAATTATTCATAGCATCGTTGACTTTATCATTGCACAATTTATTTATAAGACTCTACAAAAAATCCGTTAAACCTTGAATATTTAACGGATTTATTCTACAATGAATTTATGATAAAAAAAAGAAGAACTGATTTATTACAACTTTTAAAAAATGCGGAAACTCCTTTAAATGGTCAAATTCTAGCAGAAAAATTCAATGTTACGCGCCAAATTATTGTTCAAGATATTGCCGTTCTTCGAGCTGATGGTGCTCCTATTATTAGCACAAATCGGGGTTATATTTACAAAATGAACGATACTGTTAAATATTACCACCAGCTTTTTAAAGTCAAGCACACAATTGAAGATATCGAAACAGAATTGTTGGCAATCGTAGACAATGGCGGACGAGTCCAAAATATTATGGTGGAGCATCCCGTTTATGGGGAAATCCAAACGTATCTGAAATTAACTTGTCGCAGAGATGTCCAACATTTTATCCAACAAATTCATGAAAGTAATTTTCGAGGTTTATCTGAATTGACAGATGGTATTCATTATCATTTGGTTGAAGCCGATTCGCAGCAAGATTTAGATTATATCGAAAAAGCATTAGAAAACCTAGGTTTTCTAATGTAAAACATACACAAGTCATTTTAAGTATAGATTTCCAAAAATAGAGCCCGAGGGGCTCTATTTTATTTTTCATCAATAACAATTCTAACTTTTTTATCTTCGGTTGGAACAGAGTAAACAATCGTTCTTATCGCAGAAATTGTGCGACCTTTACGACCAATTACACGTCCAACATCGCTAGGATCAAGATCCAAATGATATTCCAAAAATTCTGGTGTATCTTCAATCTTGATAGTTAAAGCATCTGGTTGTGAAATCAAAGGTTTCACTATTGCAATAATAAGATTTTCAATCGTGTCCATAGTCAACCTGCAATTCTGTTATTTAGAGTATTTTGAATCGTGAAATTTCTTCATCACACCAGCTTTTGAAAGAATGTTACGAACTGTATCAGAAGGTTGAGCACCTTTCGACAACCAGTCAAGAACACGATCTTCTTTCAAGGTAACTTGGTTTTCAGCAACAAGTGGATTATAAGTTCCGATTGTTTCAATGAAACGTCCATCACGTGGTGAACGTGAATCTGCTACGTTAATACGATAGTAAGGTTTTTTCTTAGAACCCATACGAGTTAAACGAATTTTAACTGCCATTTTTAAAATTTCTCTTTTCTCTTTTTATTTTTAGGTATAGCAGAGCTATTACCAACGTACTCTATCATATCACAAGTAAGAATAGGTGTCAAGAAAAAAACTTGACATCTTTAAATTTACCACTCTACAACTTCAAAGACTGTCGCTGTCAAATCTTCAACAAAAGAATCACTAACTTGACGACTATTTCCAGCTACAAGTCTCAAATTGCCAATATCTTCAATGTTGTAACTTTGACCGCTTGCATTGAAAATAATGAGATAATATTTCTCATCTTTCACCTCAAAAATAACAATCCCACTTCCTGAATGAGCTGAGTGCACAAAGACGTGCTGGTAAATGTCTTCGTAATGTTGATAAGAAAATTCTTTTGTCATAGTTTTTAAATGGATAATCTGTTTGATGTAGTCAATACTTTCTTGGTGATCAGCTATCAAATCCCAATCCACCTGATTGACAATATCAGGAGCGTTGTAACTATTCATAGCACGCTCATGATCTTCCTGAATAGTTTGACCATTTTCTCCAGTTGCTATTAGCTTGCTACGTGAAAATTCCTGTCCTAGTTCCATAAAACTCATACCTTGCAACAGCAGATTCATCGCAGTCGCTAATTCAATCCGTTTAGTACGAGTCAAGTCATCATCATCTGGGTGTAGTTCCACTAACAAGTCATGCAAATTATAATTATCATGCGCTTCTACATAGTTCACAACTTGGTTTGGCGTCAGATAAGTCCCTAACTCATTGCTTCCTAATATTGCTTTCGCAATAATAGCCTCTGTTGCCTCTCCACTGACAAAACCAGCTTTTAAGCCACCGTAGACCTCTGCTCCTTTAATCGCATCACGTTCAGTATCATTGAAAAATCCGATATTTGATAATTCAAAAGCATTATCTTTCTTAGCTTTATCAAGAGGAAGCAATCCTGTTCCCATGTCCCATCCTTCTCCATAAGTCAGGATTCTCGGATCAATCTCATCTAACGCTTCTCGAATCTGACGCATGGTTTCAATGTCATGAATTCCCATCAAATCAAAACGAAAACCGTCAATATTATACTCTTTTACCCAATAAAGGAGCGAATCAATCATATATTTCCGGAACATCTCGTGCTCACTAGCTGTCTCGCTCCCTACACCTGTTCCGTTTTGGAAAGAGCCATCTGGATTCATTCGATAATAATAATCGGGCATTGTGGCTTGAAAAGGAGAATCATAGGTAGAATAAATATGGTTGTAGACAACGTCTATCACCACGGAAATGTCTGCATCGTGATAGGCTTGAATCATTGTTTTTAAGTCCCGCATGCCTTGAGATGGCTTTGTTGGATTTGTTGAAAAACTCGTTTCTGGAGCATTGTAATTTTGTGGATCATACCCCCAATTGTAGGTCACATTTCCATGCCAATCATACTCTTTGTGTCGATCAGAGATTGGCTGCAATTGTACAACATTGATACCTAAAGATTGGATATAATCAAATCCCGTCGCTTGACCAGATCGATTTTTAGTTCCTTTTTGACAAGCACCTAAAAAGGTACCTCGGTATTTTTTAGATACACCAGAACTACTAGACTTTGTCAAATCTCGCACATGCATTTCATAAATAACTGCCTGACAAGGATTATCCAAACGCCAAGTCGCTTGTTGGCCTTGTTTCACTTGAAAATGTTTTGGATTTCGCTCTGTAGGTGACAAAATGACAGAGCGTTTCCCGTCTTCAGTTGTTGCTTCGGCGTATGGGTCACGCGTCAATGTTTTGTGATGTTCAAACTCTAATTGATACTGATAAGCTCTATCTGCTAGATCATCTGAAATCACTCGAGACCAAATTCCGATTGTATTTTCAGAATGATCTTTTGAAAAAATTTTCCCTCTTTGTAAGTCATAAACTTTCCAGATTTTCGAGTGGTTACTACCATTCTTATACACCACTAATTGAACTTTTTTTGCAGTTGGTGCCCAAAGTTTAAATTCAGCTTTTTTACCATCATACCGACAACCTAGCCAACCTTGATAGCCCCAATGCTGATCAAAACGTTTGCTATCTAATGCCATATCAAAAGCATGAGGATCTTGCTTTGCATAATACGGACTAGTCATAGCAGCTTGTCGGGAATAATAAACTTGACTGTCTCCTTCAATAATCCAAATTTCCGTCACCAGATGAGGAGGTAATAACTGAATGGAATAATCAACCGACTGGTGAGACCAATCGATTGTTTTTACAATGACATGTACATATCCCAAAACCTGATTACTCTTATACGATAAATTCCCTTGAATGCCAAAGTCATCTCTCTGAAAAAAAGAAGCCTCCTCTCCCCATTGATTCATTTGCCACTTCCACATATTGTAAGCAGCATAATTGTCTAACTGATTGTGGTAATGAATTAAGACACGATAGTCTAACATCTAATTCTCCTGATTATTTTTATTTTCTAATGACAAAGCGCTATCGCTAATCTCATCAATATTTGCAAAAAATTCTAAATGGTTATGAAGAACTTCTAACTCAACAGGAGTGTCTCCACCATATTCACCATCCAAATTCAACATAAATGGTGCTTTTTTATCTAAAACTTCTAATTTTAATTTACTTGTTTTTAAATATTCTACATTCGCATCAGTCACATGCTGTCCGCCATTGATGGCTTGAATCATTAAGCCCAGCATATCAAATAAGCGAGCAGTTTTCACTAAAATCAAGGTGAAATTTCCATCATCTAACACCGTATCTGGCGCTAATTTTTCAAAACCACCGATTGAATTGGTTAAGGCAACAAAGATTAAAGAGACCTTGCCTTCAAACACACCGTGGTCGTGCTCAATATGTACTTTACGTAATTTAGATTTTGGCAGCATTTCCGCTCCCTTGGCTACATAAGCAAGATAACCAAGGCGCGATTTTACTTCACTTGGAACACTATATGTTAATTCTGTCAAAGTCCCTGCCGCAGCGATATTGATGAAATATTTTTTCCCATAAGCCTGACCAATATCCATTTTTATGGTTTGATCTTTTTCAATAATCCGAGCAGCTGCTACTGGATCTCCCATTGGAATTTTGAGAGCACGCGCATAATCATTGGTTGTACCAGTAGGAATAAACGCCAACTTAGGACGGTTTTCCAACGGTGCCACTCCATTAACCACTTCGTTAATTGTTCCATCGCCACCAGCTGCCACAATTAAATCAAATCCTGCTTTAGCCGCTCTCTCTGCTTCGTTTTGAGCTGATAAAGGAGCGGGCGTTGTCTGATAAGCACTTGTTTCATAACCCACATCTTCTAAAACGTCTAAAACTTCTGCGATATTTTTTTTAATAATTTCCTGACCAGAGGTCGGATTATAAATCAATCGTGCTCTTTTTCTAGCTGTTTCCATACAAACCTCTACAAGCTCTCAAGCCAAGATTCATCACGAATGTCAATGCCTAACTCTTGAGCTTTTATTAATTTACTTCCTGCATCTGCTCCAGCAACGACTAAACTCGTTTTTTTAGAAACAGAGCTCGTCACCTTTGCACCTAAACTTTCTAATTTTACTTTTGCTTCTGAACGATTCAATCGTTCTAATTTTCCTGTTAAGACAACGGTCAATCCAGAAAGAACTGCGTTTGCTGCAACTTTTTCACCTAAGTAAGCTAGATTAAGCCCTGCTTCTTTCAATTCTCTCAGTAGAATCTGCGATCCTTCCTGAGCAAAATAACTAGTCAAACTTTCTGCAATCACCATTCCTAGACTATCCAGTGCAACAATTTCTTCTCTTTCTGCTTTTGCTAATTGTTCCAAATCATGAAAATGCTCTAACAAAATCTGACTCGCTTTGCTTCCAACATGGCGAATGCCCAACCCAAATAGTAATTTCTCTGCTGAATTTTCTTTAGAAGCTTGAATAGCAGAGTACAACTTGTTAGCTGATTTTTCCTTAACATTCTCCAATTGTAACAAATCTTCGACAGTCAAGTGGTAAATGCCAGCCACATCTTTCACCAATTCCTGAGCAAATAATTTCTCCACCACTGCTGGTCCAAGCCCTGTGATATTCATGGCATCACGGCTCGCGAAATGAATCAACCCCTCCTTAATTTGTGCAGGACAGCGCGGATTGATACAGCGCAAAGCCACCTCATCTTCAAAGTGAATCAGCTCGCTGTTGCAACTTGGACAGTTCGTTGGAATCTCTAGTTGCTCTTCTGATTGGCGCCTGTTTTCAACCACTCGCAAAACAGCTGGAATGATATCACCCGCCTTATAAACGATAACTGTATCGTCTTTACGAATATCTTTTTCAGCAATGTAATCGACATTGTGCAGAGTTGCTCGACTGACGGTTGTCCCTGCTAATTTCACAGGTGTAAGATTAGCGGTCGGTGTAACCACTCCAGTTCGCCCAACCGTCCAATCAACCGATAAAAGCTGTGCTTCTTTTTCTTCCGCCGGAAATTTATAAGCAATCGCCCATTTAGGAGCTTTCACGGTAAAACCGAGCTCTTCTTGAACAGATAAATCATTTACCTTGATGACAACACCGTCAATATCATAAGGCAATTGCGCACGTTCGTGATTGATTTGCTCTATAAATCGCCATACTTCATCCATCGAATATGCCAAAATATGCCGTTCATTTACGCTAAATCCATTTTTAGATAACTTATTTAAAACAGCTTCTTGAGTTGACACATCTGTTGGACTGGCTTCTTGATAAAGAAAAGTTGCTAGATTTCGCTTGGCAACAATTGCAGTATCCAACTGACGCAGCGTTCCTGCCGCTGCATTTCTCGGATTTGCAAATTCTGGCTCTCCATTTTCTTGACGCAGTTGATTCACTGCGTCAAAAGAACTACGTGGCATGTAACATTCACCACGAACTGTCAAATTTACAGCAGTTGGCAAAGTTAGCGGAATATCTTTCACCCTTTTTAAATTTTCTGTGATATTTTCTCCGACGGAGCCATCTCCCCGAGTGGCTCCTGCAACCAAAATACCATTTTCATACATAAGAGAAATGGAGAGACCATCAATTTTTAACTCACACAGATAACTCACCTTTGGAAAATCTTTGCGAATCCGTACATCAAATGCCTCTAACTCTTCACGTGAAAAAGCATCCTGCAAACTATATAGCGGATACTGATGTTGGTATTTTTCAAACCCTTCTAAAACCTTACCACCCACACGATGAGTTGGGCTATCAGCCTGAACGAGCTCTGGGTATTGCTGTTCTAAATCTAACAATTCATGATATAACCTATCATATTCACTATCCGATACGCTTGGATTATCAGTTGTATAATATTCATGCGCATATTGATTTAGTAGATTCACCAGTTCTAACATTCTGTCTTTCATATTTCTATTTTATCATAAAACATACGATTCTACAGGATTATTACTGTTAATATCATAAAAAATTTAGACATATCAAATAAAACAGCGTAAAAACAATGATGTCTAAATATTATAAGTATTTACTAGCTAAAATCTGCTGTATTTTTACAAATAATTTAATGAATTTTTTTGGTTAAAAAGCTAGAGCCAGCCTACAACTTCAAAAATTATAAATTCAAAATTTAATTGATAAAAAAAGATAAAAGAAGTAAAATATATATAGTTCATTTTCTTTTAATAAAGAAATAATCCAAACAATATAGAGGAGGAATCTTATTGTGAATATTACAATTGCAGGTGCAGGTGCAATGGGCAGCCGGTTTGGTCTCATGTTGCATCAAGCGGGTCATAAGGTCATTTTAGTAGATGGTTGGGCAGACCATGTAAAAGCTATCCAAAAAAATGGCTTGCAGGCTAATTTTAATGGCGAGGAGCTTGTTGCGAAATTGCCAATTTATCTTCAAAACGAAGTAGAACCAACTTTGTCCAGTGATTTAATCATTCTATTTACTAAAGCAATGCAGTTAGAAGCAATGCTAACAGACATTCAGCCATTGATAAAAGAGCACACAAATGTTCTTTGTTTATTGAATGGAATTGGACATGAAGAAATCATTGAAAAATATGTTCCAAAAGAGCATATCATGATCGGAAATACTATGTGGACAGCAGGTATGGAAGGACCAGGTCGGGTGAAGTTATTCGGAAACGGAACTGTTGCACTGAAAAATCTAGTTTCAGATTCAAAAGCTAAACAAGCAGCTGATCACATTGTAGAAATCTTAAATTCTGCTGGATTGAACGCACAGTATTCTGAAAATATCTTGCACGCCATTTATAAAAAAGCCTGTGTAAACGGGACAATGAATGGTTTATGCACTATTTTACTTTCTAATATGGCAGATTTTGGTGACACCACTCCCGCTCATACGATTGTTGAACGCATTGTCAGCGAATTTGCGGCGGTTGCAAAATATGAAAATGTCGATTTGAATGTTGAGGAAACTGTAGATTACATCGAAAAAAATTGCTACAATCGAGATACAATCGGATTACATCACCCATCAATGTATCAAGATTTGAACGAGCATAATCGTCTGACAGAAATTGATTATATCAACGGAGCTGTCGTTCGAAAAGGGCAAAAGTATGGTGTACAAACCCCATATTGCTCCTTCTTAACAGAATTGGTTCACTGCAAAGAACAAATATTAGGCGCTAAATAGTTTGGAACCAGAAAGGGAAATTAGATGGAAACACAAGTACAAGAAAAGATGACAGCAAAAATCTTTGTCAATAAAGTATTGTCGGGAACGGCATTAGGAGTTATTATTGGTTTAATTCCAAACGCTGTTTTATCAGCTATTTTAAAATATTTCAGCACCGTGCCAATTGCACAGACCATTATTCATATCGCTGTTATCTTCCAATTAGCTACACCATTGATTATCGGTGGGTTAATCGCTTTGCAATTTGGATTTAAACCCATGCAGATGATGGTCACTGCAGGAGCTGCTTTTGTAGCTTCAGGTGTCGTCACTTTCAATACTGAACTTGGAAAATATGTCGGAGCTGGCACAGGAGACCTAATTAACACCATGTTAACAGCAGCTATCGCAGTTGGCATGCTTATGTTAATCAAAGATCGATTTGGTTCAACAGCTGTGGTAGCTATGCCAATTGTCGTCGGGGTAGGTGCAGCCTTGATTGGCTTACTGCTCTTGCCATTTGTTAAACAAATTACAACTGGCATTGGAGTGGTTATCAATGAATTTACACACTTACAACCGCTATTGATGTCTATTTTAATTTGTTGTTCATTTGCCTTTATTATCATTTCTCCAATCTCAACCGTTGCCATTGGTTTAGCCATTCAATTAAATGGAATTTCAGCCGGAGCTTCAGCAATGGGCGTGGCAGCTACAGCCGTTGCTTTAGTTGTTCACTCTTGGAAAGTGAATAATTCAGGGGTGACTTTAGCTATTGCTTTGGGAGCTATGAAATTGATGATGCCAAACGTCTTTAAATATCCAATTATTTTAGTTCCGTGTTTGACAACAGCCGTTATATCCGCTATCCCGGTAGCTCTTTTCTCAGTCAGTGGAACAGCTCAATCAGCAGGTTTTGGTCTCGTAGGTTTGGTGGGACCATTAGCCTCTATTGATGCAGGATTAAATATAGCTTTAGCAGTTGTTGTATGGCTCATTGTTCCAATCCTTGCAGCTCTTGCAAGTAAAATTGTTTTTGAAAAAATCTTGAAACTATATGACTCTTCTGTTGTATTTAAATTCCAAGACTAATAAAAAATCTGTCGAAGATTCGACAGATTTTTTATTAAGTCTGCTATTCAAAGCATTTATTTCCCCAAGTCAATCCGCTTATTTAGCTTGTCCATTAAAATTCCACCAATAATGAGTGAAACAAACTCTCCAATTGCCGTTGTAAACCATGTAAAAAGAAACGGGGCTTTCGCAACAAAATATAACTCTGCGGCAATTGTAATCATTGAAAATGAAAAGAAAATCGCAAAATAAAAGAAAGCTTTATTGATCAATCCGTTAAACAAATATTCGTTCATGTATTTTCTAAAGAAATACACACCCAAGCTCAAAAAGACCAAGGTTGATCCGCCACCAACAAAGACATCAATGATTCCAAAACTAAACAAATTAGCAATCATACAGCCCAGTGTGACCCCAATGATGTACTTGGGTTTATAAAAAGCCATAAAGTTCATCATCTCAGAAATCCGAAATTGGTAGGCACCATAGCTAATAGCATTCAGGGGCGGTGTCATTGTTAGAGCGACATAAATCGCAGCAACGAGAGCAATCTGAGCCATATCGCGAATAGTAAATTTTTCCATGTTTTCTCCTTTGGCGGCTATAACCGCGTATAATATGCTTGGCGAAAGGAAACTAAGCGCCAAGGGCTGCATTGAAAACATTAATACAGCTTTTCAAGTATAGCACAATTTTAGAAATTATGATAGACTGAACGTATGAAAAAATGTATAAAATCTTTCTTTGACAATGAAATTTTATCTTACCTGTTTTTTGGATTGGCTACCACGATTGTTGCTATCATCACACGCATACTCTATTATGCATTGAGTAACAACGAACTATTGGCGACCGCCTTAGGAAATATCGCTGGTATCCTCTTTGCTTTTGTAACAAACGATACGATTGTTTTTAAACAAGAAAGAAAGGGTTGGTTCTCTCGTTTTATCAAGTTTGTTGTTGCGCGACTCTCTACCTTTTTATTGGATATGGGACTCACACTCGTTTTCGTTACTACTTTTCCTGCTATTATTGGTCAATTTGTCCACAATGACATTAAAACGGTCAACACTATTGAAACTTTGCTTGCTCAAATTATTATTATTGTGCTCAATTATGTTTTTAGCAAAATCTTCGTATTTAAAAATAAATCAAAGAAATAAAAAACAAACCTACTCAAAATGGTGGCTTGTTTTTAATCCCAAAGAGCTTTGAAGCTCTTTTTTATTCTTAAATTTCTACACTTGGACGCTCCATTGTCAAGTGAGTGATTTCTCCTTTTACACCAAAATAATCTTCTACTAAATATTGCAATTCTTGCATAGCAGCTTGTGCACGTTTTGCTTGTTCTTCATTGACAGCTTCAATAACTAGCACTGCATCTCTGGTTTCTTCTGTCAGCATAGTTCGCTTAGCTTCGCGCCAGTTGAGACAACGACAAACCGCTCCTTCATCATCATGGTAGATGATTTCTTCTGGAAGAGCTGGTGCATCCGTCTCTGCTCCAAGCGGAAAGAAAGGTTCTCCACCTTGCGCTTTAGCTAAATGTAGTCCTCCCTCAATTTTGTCAATATCTTCACCACCACAAGGCACAGCATAAGAAAGTGAAACACTATTATAAATATCCACCAATGGATTGATTGGATTGAACTCACGACCTTGACTCACTCTTTTTAAAAGTGCTTCAATGGAAGAACGGGCTCCTTTTTTAGTTTTAAATTTGGTAAAAGCCTGCCGCCATTCCTGAATAACCTCATTTTGCGTAAATGGTTCATCAGAAATAAAATCTTCTGCTCGTTTGCTTCCCTTGTCTAACAAGGATTTAAAATAAAGGTCCTTACTTTCATCAACACTATTATCCAATCCTTTAGCTACCATAATACTAATTTGTGCTTGAGGAAATAACTCCCAAAATTCATTTTCAACTGTAACTTTCATCATCTACCTCTTTCGTAATTTCTTTTTTGTCCTTTTTTTACTGAATCCCAATCACCTGTGATATTTTCGCGAACTCGAATCAACATTTCCTCCAACTGCTTTGCTTCTGCTATCGAAAAACCCTGCAATGAAGTTTGCTCAGAATATTGATTTTCAGCTAAAATAAATGGATAGAGAGCCACGCCTTTTTTTGTAACAAACCATTCTTTGTTTTTTCGGTTATCAGGTGCTGACTTCTGTTCTAAAAATCCTTTTTTCTCCAATTTCTTCACAGAACGGGCAACCGTTGAACGATCTACTTTTAAAAGTTCAGACAACTCTTCCTGAATAATCCCTGGATTTTCAGCAATTCGGACTAAATACAAATACTGTCCACGTGCCAAATCAATATCACGAAATTCAATATTCGCAATCGAATCCAAGGCTCGAGCAATAATTCCAATTTCCCGCAAAATAGTCATATTCCCTCCTTCGCCAATTATTATAAACTATTTTTATTGTAAATGCAATAAAATAATATTAAAAAAAAGAAGTTTTATCTTCTTTTTTCATTTTTTTGTTTTTTGAATGAGTCGTGTGGTCAATTGTTTATGCCTTGTTTCAAATGAACTTTCGTGACAACTTTGATAACTTGCATTTAGAATCGCGCCAATAATAAGTATTTGAGCAATGAGAGTAAACCAAATCATCACTACCACAACAAAAATGGAACTGAAAAATCGAACATCCATTAAGTGATTTACATAAGTGTCCAAATAAACGGAAAACAAATTTAGCAATACACCAATTGTAATAACTACAAAAACCGTTCCTGGTAGTACATAGCGAATTTTCTTGATTTTGACATTAGGTAAAAAGTAATACAACATCAATAAAGAAAGAAAAAGTAAAGTGTAAATGGTTGGCTGCGTCATCTTTTGTAGACTAGTATAAAGCTGGTTATCAAATCCCCAAAAACTATGGAGCAGACGAAGAGACATTCGCCCAAACATTGTCAGCAAAAGAGAAAGAGCAAAGAGCAACTGTAATCCTAAACTCATCACTATACTAAACAATCTGTGCGAAATGAGTCCTCTATCTTTGGCGACACCATAAGCTTTATTAAAAGCTTTTTGCAAGAAAGACATTGATTGTGAAAAAGCCCATAAAGCCGAAAGAATGGAGAAGCTCAACAAGCCAGAAGACGGTTGGGTTAATACATTACGAATGACCTTTGCAATCACTTCATAAAGTGACTCTGGCAGAACATCTTCTATCGCTTCTAAAAATTCTGCTATTGGAATTTGAAAATAAGGCAATATATTCACAACAATTAACAGCAATGGAAAAATTGAAATCAACAAATAATAAGCCACTGCAATGCTGGTCAAATCAATCTCAGATGCCTGATAAAATTTAAAAAAAGCTTGTAAAAATGGATTATGTCCGATCCTAGAAACCAACTTCTTCATCTCATCCCCTATAGAAGAAGGAGCAAAAAGCCCCCTCATTCTACTTCTAGTTTTAATACGTTCCTTCTTCCCCTTGACTGGTCAAGATAACAGGACCATCTTTGGTAATCACAAATTGATGTTCGTATTGACAAGAAAGTCCACCGTCCAGCGTTTTATGAGCCCACCCCGTCTCAAAATCTGTGTCAATCTCCCAAGTGCCTGTTGAAATCATCGGCTCAATTGTCAAGACCATTCCTTCACGAAGACGTAAACCACGTCCAGCACGTCCGTAATGAGGCACCATTGGCTCTTCGTGCATAGTTGGTCCAACACCATGTCCTACTAAGTCACGAACAACACCATAACCATGACTTTCCGCATATTCTTGAATCGCTGCACCAATGTCACCAATCCGATTGCCAACTTGAGCAGCTTCAATTCCACGATAAAGGCATTCTTTTGTAACCTCCATCAATTGTTGTACTTCTTCACTCACTTGACCAACTGCATAAGCCCAGCAAGAATCCGCCACACCTCCACGGAAATTTTCCGTATAGTGTTTCATTTGTTCCACATTATTGAAATCAAGTTTAGAAACATCTAACTCAGCTTTATCAACCAAGCCAACGACCATATCTACTTTGATTAAGTCACCTTCAACTAATTTTTGGTGGCGTGGAAAAGCATGTGCCACTTCGTCATTCAATGAGCAGCAAGTGGCATAAGGGTAGTCCATGATGCTCCCTTCTACACCAATCTGAAGCGGAAGAGCATTATCTTCCTTACAACGTCTGCGGACGTATTCTTCAATTTCCCACATGTCAATGCCCGGCTTAATCAAATCCCTTAAACCAATATGAATACTGGCGAGAAATGCGCCGCTTTTTTCCATTAAATCAATTTCACGTTGTGATTTTAAAGTTATCATTCTTTCTCCTTAATATCTGAGGTATTAGTTTATCTTTACTGTAATCGTCGCTTTTGCAACCAATTGAAGTTTTAAATAAATATCGTAATCTAAAATGGCAGAATGCCTTGTTTGTCGGACAATTCTTGGACGAAGTGTCAAACTTTCATCAATCTGAACAGCTTGCAAGAAATAAATTGTCATTTGCTCAATGACAATATTGTTCTTGCCAGATGTCACATACTGATGCGTTGCTGTCGTTAAAATTTCTGTCAAAATACCATTAGATAAGACACCGTTATTTTCTAACATAAAGGGTTCTACAACAAAAGTAAATTCATCATTAATGTGACGCAGTTTTTGAGAGACTTGATCGCTGAAAGTGGGCAGGCTGGAGACTTGGTCGCGACTCATTTTTTCCATGACATCACGACGCGTGATGACTCCAAGCAGAGTTTGATCGTTGCGAATAACTGGCACCATTTCAAAATCTTCTGTAATCATACGCTGACTAACATTGGCAATACTAGTATTTAAAGTGACGGCATAGATATTTTTCGTCATAACTTTATCCAAAATAGTGTGAGGTGATTTATCGCTAGCATCACGCATTGTTACCACACCAACTACCATATTGTGCTGATTAACGACAGGAAAACGACTGTTGCGATTTTTCCGGACCAAATCCATAAAATCACGAACGGTATCAGTATCTTTCAAGAATCCATATTCATGACTCCCCCGATACACTTGCTCCACTGTTAAAATATCTGTTTTAATCTGCATATTAGACAATGCACGATTGATGATTGTCGCAACTGTAAAGGTATCATGCTGGGATCTTAGAACAGGAATGCTTAAGCGATTCGCTAATTTTAAAACATCGCGGCTTACTTCCAAACCACCTGTCACTAACACAGCATTTTCATGCTTCAAGGCTAATAACTGAATACGGGTGCGGTCTCCAATAATCAAGAGACCTCCTTCCGTTAAGTAGCGTAAGAGATTCTTTTCGGTCATTGCTCCGATTGAGAATTTACTGAATTCCTTTTCAAGTCCATCCTGACCAGCTAAGACTTCAGAACCTGTAATTTCTGCAATTTCCTTATATGTTAAATGTTCTAGCTCCACCCTAGGAGATTTTACACGAATCGTGCCACTACGAGGACGCGTTTCAACCAATCCACGGTTTTCTGCTTCTTTAATTGCACGGTAAGCAGTTCCCTCACTTACTCCTAAAAAATTAGAGATACTGCGTACACTGACACGCTTTCCTACTGGTAATTCTTCTAAATAAGTGATAATTTTTTGATGCTTACTCATGAAAGTCTCCTTTTTCATAGCAAAACTCTAAATAATCCTGCATTTTACGTGTATAACGATCGCTTCCCCTAAATTGACGACCAAACCGAAAACCAGACTTTTGAGCAACTCGTTGACTAGCTTTATTTTCCAGATGAGTGACAATTCGTAACTTCTTAAACCCAAATTGTGTAAAAGAAAGATAAATAATATTTTTGACACATTCAGTCATCAAACCGCGTCCCCAATAAGCTTGGTGAAGAAAATAACCTAATTCTGCTTCGCCTCTGATTTCATCCATTTTTTCAAATTTAACAGAACCAATCATTTGCCCAGAATCTTTATCACAGATCGCCCAAATTCCAAGAGGATATTTCATGAAATAATTAGCCAATACATGTTGGCTTTCTTGCAAATTAGCCTGTGCAGGAAAAATGAAATGTAGATTTTCAGGATTGGAGGCAATTTTATAAAAATCTTCACTATCCATAAAGGAAAAGGGACGCAATACTAAATGTTCTGTTTCTATAAAGGCAAATTCTGCCAATTTTGTCCACAAATTCATACCTTACCTCGAAGATAAAGCTCAGCTGGCGTACCAACTGAGCTATCCCACTTCATCATGCCAACACTATTCAAAGTTATTCTTCAACCAGCTGAATATCTGCTCCTAAATTAGTCAACTTTTCAATAATATTTGAATAGCCACGCAAAATAAATTCTACATTTGTAATCTCAGTTTTTCCGTGAGCTAGCAATCCTGCGATTACAAGAGCTGCTCCTGCTCGCAAATCAGTTGCTTTGACGACTGCCCCTTGCAATTGATTAGGTCCTTCATAAGCAATATGATTGGCACTTGTTGAAATCTTACCGGTCATTTTTGCTAATTCAGCGACATGATTTACTCGCTTTTCATAAATCGTATCAATAATCAAACCACGTCCCTTAGCCGTTAATAAAAGCGGCGTAATGGGCTGTTGCAAGTCTGTAGCAAAGCCTGGATAAGGAGCAGTCTTAATGTTGATTGCTTTCAAATTATGCTGCTTTTCGACATACACGCTATCTTCAGAAACGGTCATGCGGACTCCCATTTCTTCTAATTTCGCAATAAAGCTCTCTAAGTGTTCATAAAGGACATTATTGATTTGCACTCCTTCACCAATTGCCGCTGCCATTGAGATATAAGTTCCTGCTTCAATTCGATCCGGAATAACTTGGTGACGAGTTCCATGGAGCTTATCAACACCTTCAATGATAATAATGTCAGTACCGGCCCCTCGGATGTGGGCTCCCATATTATTTAAAAGTGTCGCTACATCAATGATTTCAGGCTCACGAGCCGCATTTTCAATAACAGTACGCCCTTTTGCCTTTACCGCTGCAAGCATGGTATTAATAGTCGCTCCGACACTTACTGTATCCATGTAAATACTAGCTCCATGAAGCCGCTCGCCACCTGTCGAAAGGTTCATGGAATTTCCCTCATAGGTCATAGTAGCCCCCATAGCTTCAAAAGCTTTGATATGCAAATCAATCGGTCGAGGCCCCAAATCACAGCCACCAGGCAAGCCAACTGTTGCTTCGCCATAGCGTCCAAGCAAACTACCATAAAAGTAATAAGAAGCACGCAAGCTATTGATTTTACCATAAGGCATAGGCATATTTTTTATCCCACGAGGATCAATTTTCAGCGTATCGTCTTGACGCTCAACGCTTGCTCCCATAGCTTCCATGATGTCAATCAAACTCACAACATCGGAAATATCTGGCACACAATCCAATGTTACAATTTCATCAGATAAAATTATCGCTGGAATTAAAGCAACCACGCTATTTTTAGCACCGCTAATGGTCACCTCTCCCTTTAAGGGGCGACCACCATTAATTACAATTTTTTTCATTTTTAGCTCTTTCAAGGAATTTATAATCAAATATACTGCACTTTATTATAACACAGTTTCTGTGAAAATCCTATCCTTTTAAAGAAATCTCTTTTAACTTGTCATTCTTGTTATATAACGATTACAAAACTCTTTTATTTTGGTGGCATTCTAAAAAGAGCGGGACAAAAATCAATTTTGTCCCGCTCCTCAAAATGATAACTAGATCCGACAATCTAGGGAACTGCTGGAGTTTGCAGATAACACTAATATAATCGGCACAAATAAATACGTTTTAAGTCAGATTGCAACTGCGGCTGATTGTAAAATGCCACATAAAAAATTTATAAACAAGAGACTTGTATCCTAACTTCTTCTTTATTTTGCAACAACTGCTTTTAAAGCATCTACTTTATCAAGTTTTTCCCACGGCAAGTCAATATCCGTACGTCCCATGTGCCCATAGGCAGCAGTCTGACGGTAAATTGGGCGTTTCAAATCAAGCATTTGAATAATACCAGCTGGACGAAGGTCAAAGATTTGTCGAACCGCTTCTTGAAGATTGCTTTCTGAAACTACACCTGTACCAAAAGTATCAATGCGAACCGATACTGGATGTGCGACCCCAATAGCATAGGCTAGCTGGACTTCAGCTTTCTTGGCCAAGCCAGCAGCGACAATATTTTTGGCAATGTAACGAGCAGCATAGGAAGCGGAACGATCGACCTTTGTAGCGTCTTTACCAGAGAAAGCTCCTCCTCCGTGGCGTGCATACCCGCCATAAGTATCAACGATAATCTTACGTCCAGTTAAACCGGAATCTCCTTGAGGACCACCAATAACAAAGCGACCAGTTGGATTGATGAAAAACTTGCTTTCTTCATCTAAATATTCTGCTGGAACAACTTCTTTAATGACCTTTTCAATTACATCTTGATGAATCTGCTCATTGCTTACTTCTGGGTCATGTTGAGTGGAAATAACTACAGTATCAACACGGACTGCTTGGTCGTTTTCATCGTATTCAACCGTTACCTGAGATTTTGCATCCGGACGAAGATAGGAAATTTCTCCAGATTTGCGAAGCTCTGCTAAACGACGGACTAATTTGTGACTTAAAGAAATAGGCAGTGGCATTAGTTCAGGCGTTTCATCTACGGCAAAGCCAAACATAAGACCTTGATCTCCAGCGCCAATCAAATCAAGTGGATCTTGATCAACATTCCCACGAATTTCTAAGGCCTCATTCACCCCTTGAGCAATGTCTGATGACTGCTCAACAAGCGACGGATGCACTCCCACCGTCTCTGCAGAAAAACCATATTCAGCATTTGTGTAGCCAATCTCTGCAATCGTATCACGAACTATGCGGTTAATATCCACATAAGCATTTGTAGAGATTTCTCCAAAAACATGGACGGAACCTGTATAGACAGCTGTCTCAGCAGCTACATGAGCTTCTGGATCCTGCTCTAAAATAGCATCTAAAATAGCATCTGAAATTTGGTCTGCAATCTTATCTGGATGTCCTTCAGATACAGATTCAGACGTGAAAAGTTTACGCTCTGACATATTCATGTCCCCCTTTTAATGAAATATTATCCCTAGAAATTCTATTATTGCTAGGAAGTTACTTGAAAATCTGTAAACAGACTTACGTTAAAAAGTTACAAAGCACTAGTCTCTACGGTCAATATTTAACCTTTGACTACCTTTTCGGGACTCTTTTAACTTCTCTATTGTATCATTTTTTATTAAAATAAACAGACAATTTGATAAAAATTAGAAGAAATTAAGAATATAAAAAGGTTGAAATATATTTCCAACCTTATGTCCTTATCACGATTTACCTTCATACACGATTTGTCCATCACAGATAGTATAACGAACAACACCTTTCAATTTTTCGCCAATAAATGGCGAATTAATTGATTTTGAGGCGAAATCTTCTGTTATCATGCGTTCGGTATTTGCATCAAAAATCGTGAGATCGGCTGGACCGTTCTCAGCAAGATAACCCGCGTCAAAACCATAAAGCTGTGCGGGGTTAATCGTCATTTTTTCCAGCAACTGCATGAGGGTCAAATGACCTGCGTCTACCAAATACGTCAAGCCAAGTGAAAGCGATGTCTCTAAACCTGTCATACCAGACGGTGCTTGGGTGATATCTTTTACATTTTTTTCATCGACATGGTGAGGTGCATGGTCTGTCGCAATAACCGAAATCACTCCTGATTTAAGCCCTTCAATGACAGCTAAACGATCTGATTCCAAACGAAGGGGTGGATTCATCTTAGCATTGCTACCTCTGAGCAACAATAGCTCTTCTGTTTTAGAAAAATGCTGGGGTGCTGCTTCTGCTGTCACATGAGCGCCCAATCGCTGAGCAAATTCCACGACTTTCACGCTTTCTGCTTTTGATAAATGCTGAATATGAATATGAGTATTGGTTGCATGAGCAATCATGACATCACGCGCAATCATACTATATTCAGCAACACCTGTCGCACCGCAGAATCCAAAATGTTCTTTAGCGATATGCTCATTGAATCCCAAAATACCATTTAGTTCTGGGTCCTCTTCATGAAGACAAATAAATGCACCATGTTTGTCAGCTTCTTCTAAAGCTTCGCGTACCATTTTCGTACTTTTTAATGGAATTCCGTCATCTGAAAAACCAATAACTCCCGCTGCTAAAAGCCCTTTAAAATCTGTCAAATGTTGTCCATCAAAATTCTTTGTAATAGTTGCAACAGCTTTAATATGAATTTTTTCACGATCGGCAGATGCTAATACTTCCTTTAGTGTCTCTACTGTTGAAATCGTTGGAGTGGTATTTGCCATCATGACAACCGTTGTAAATCCACCTGCTGCCGCTGCCAAAGCACCTGTGTGGATGTCTTCCTTATGTGTCTGACCAGGCTCACGAAAATGAACATGGATATCAATCAATCCTGGTGCTACCACCAATCCAGTTGCATCAATTACCTGAGCATTTTCTACTTTCAAATCTTGACCAATCTGAAGAATTCTTTTATCCTTAATCAAGATATCGCAAATCTGATTTAAACCAGATTTAGGATCCATGAGTCGACCATTTTTAATTAACAACATAAATTTTCTCCTTAATCTTCATAAAAATCAACATGGCTCTCCACTAACGTCTCTCCTTTGTAAGAAAATTTGGCCGAGAAAAACGGTTTATTTTCTAAAAGCCACGATACAAAGATGTGATCTCCCTCCCAAGTCGGTCTAGATAGAACTTGTTCATAAGGTACCCATTCCAAAGTACCTTCGTCGCAGTCAATCAGCTCACCTGTAAATTCTGTCACTTTAAATACATAAGTGTACCAGTCATGGTGAGGCGTGAAATCCGGAAAAGTGATAATACCTTTTAGTACTGGCTTATTTACTTGTAATCCCGTCTCTTCAAAGATTTCTCGCACCGCACACTCTTGCGGTGTTTCACCTTTTTCTAATTTACCACCAACACCAATCCACTTGCCAGCATGAATATCATTAGGCTTTTTATTGCGATGAAGTAGTAAAATTTCTTTTCCATTGTCAATGTAACAAATCGTTGCTAATTTAACCATTTCTCCTCCTAAACTAACCAGTCAACGGGTTCTAATCCTTGATTTTTTAAAAATTCATTTGTCTTAGAAAAAGGTCTACTTCCAAAAAAACCTCGATGAGCAGAGAGAGGACTCGGATGAGGAGATTCCAAAATGAGATGTTTTGGATTGGTAATCAATGCTTTTTTCTTGCGTGCATAAGAACCCCAGAGAATAAAAACAACGGGTGTATCTTTTTCATTGACAACCTTAATAACAGCATCCGTAAACGGTTCCCAGATTTGACCAGCGTGTCCATTTGCTTGACCAGCAGGAACAGTCAAACTCGCATTTAGCAACAGTACTCCTTGACGCGCCCAAGATGTCAAATCATGAGATTCTTTCATTCCAATGTCATCTGCCAACTCTTTCAAAATATTTTGAAGAGAAGGCGGCGCTGGAATATCATCTGGTACTGAGAAACTCAACCCCTGTGCTTGACGCGGACCATGATAAGGATCCTGCCCTAAAATTACCACCTTTACATCTACTAAATCAGTCGTTTGTATCGCATTAAATACTTTTTCACGCGGCGGATAGATTGTGCCTGATGAATAAACCTGATTTAAAAAATAATTAATTTTACCAAAATAACCGTCAGGTAATTGTTGCTTAATCAAACTATGCCAAGCTGAGTGTTCCATTGTTTTCTCCTCTTCTATACTCAATTACTTTTCTTCCTCAGGATAGGTCATTCCCCATTCTTTTCGTAAATCTGTCATGATTTTCATGACATCACGACTATAATGCAAGTACATCTCATCTTTGTCACCAGCTACTGCTTCTTCCATATCAAGAATTTCATACATTAAAGCATCACTCGTCTTTCCAGCTTCAATGATTTCTTGATGCCCGTCTTCCGTATAGGTAATAACCGCCTTTTGTCCTCGAGGATATTCATATATTTCAATATAGCCTTTATCATAAGCAATTGTTCCTCGCTTAGGCTGTTTAGCGTGGAGACTCAAGGTCAAAGTTGCCATTTCTCCTTCAGCATTCGTCAGAAGAATCCCCGCCTGTTCATCAACGCCCGTTGGTGCAAATTTCACTTGTGAAAGAATTTGATTAGGTCGAGATGTCATAAACCAGCGAACAAATGATAAGGCATATACACCAATATCCAAAAGGGCTCCGCCTGCAAGCTGACGATTAAAGAAACGATTTGTCATATCATATTCTTTATAACTGCCAAAGTTCATTTGAATCACTTTTAAGTTGCCTAATCGCCCGCTAGAAATTACTTTATTTAATTGACGATAAATCGGCATATGATAAATGGTCATAGCTTCAGCTAAAACAACATGATGCTGTTCCGCTAGGAAGATAGCTTCTTCTAATTCTTCAGAATTAAGTGTAATAGACTTCTCGCATAGAACATGTTTTCCATTTTTTAGTGCTTTTCGTAAAAAATCAATATGCGTATTGTGTGGCGTGGAAATGTAAATAATATCCACATTTTCGTCACTAAATACGTCATCTATCTGGTCGTAGACTTTTTCAATACCGTATTTTTGTGCAAACTCTAAGCCTTTTTGATATGTTCGATTAGCAACCGAATAAAGCTTCCCTCCCAATTTCTCCAAAGCTTGTGCCAATTCATTAGCAATCACACCTGTACCTAAAGTTGCCCAATTGTAACGTACTTTGTTTTCCATAGTCTTTCTCCTAGCTACATGATTATTCTTATCATACCAAATTTTCCTTCATTTAGCTGACTTTTTATGTAGAGACATTACCTGTGTCAAAATCTTCTAAAATCAAACTGTAAGGACACACATACTTTTCTATATAAACAATCGCATAAAATCAGAGCATTTCTTTATGTTATAATAAACTGAGAAAGGAGCAACTTTATGTGGTCTTGGTTTATTTTATTTTTACTCTTGTTTATTGCCTTATTTTACTTTTCAAATATGATGATAAAAATCATCATCGGAATCATATTATTTATTTTTGCTATTGCAATAATTTGCCTCATAATTGATTTTCATAACGATCCTAATAAAAACTAGTTGCTATCTTTATTTAATATTGTAAACTTAAAAAGCCCATTGAATGGGCTTTTCTTTATATGTAATTATTTAACTGTAAAATGTCGTCTATTGTCCGAGTTCATCTTTTTTAAATTGTTCATTTTCCGTGATAGCTGAGGCTAAAGTTTCCTCTTCCGATTGAATAGCTTGATCAGTTATTTCTGTCACTTTCATTTCTTGTTGAACTGGTGTTACTTCTGTTTTCATCGCTTGAGATTGTGCTGATTCTTGCGGTTGAGTAAATTGTTACGTTTGAACAGGTTGTTGAGATTGTATTTGTTGTGTCGTAAATTGTCCTTAATCAACAGTAGATGTTTGCGCTTCTTTAGTCGGCATACAAAGTAAGATAATCAAAGCGATAGAACATGGTAGCATAGCTAAAACAGCTAAGATATTTAAAAGTGGAACCCACATCAAAAGTACAGGAGCTACATATAAAAAGATGAATGCCCAATGATAGCCAGCATCGCGCAAGCGACGCACAATAATTGCTAAATTTGGAACTAAAGTTGCTATCCAGAAAATACTTAATAAAATAATGATAATAAATGTAGAACCTAAGCTAGCTATAAAAACACTTGGATCAAATTCACCAAGTTCTTCCCGATAGTAAACTGCTTGTTGCACAATGTTGAAAATTGCAGTTAAAATCGACCCAAAAGCTATCATACCAAATGGCAGTGTAATCAACACATTGCACAAAACAGACCACCAAACTCAGGTCTTGTTGATTTTCCTTCAAAATCAGCATAATGAGTCCAAAACTTTTTATAAGCTGTAAACATAATAAATCTCCTAAGTTTTTATTTTTAAATATCATACTCTTCCTACTAAATCAACGGAATTTCAATTTTAGAACTCTGACTATTGAACAGTTTCTAATTGCCATTTTGTCCATCCTGAAAACTTGATCGCCCCTCGTTCATCTGTTCGATAAATCTTCGCATTTAAGCGATTCAATCGCTCTATCATTTCTTGATTCGGAGATTTGGATTGGTTATTTTTCCCAACAGAAATGAGTGCAACTGCCGGTTCTATTTGCTGTAAAAATTTTGAATGTGATGAATTTTGAGCTCCATGTTGCCCAACCTTCAAGACATCTGTTTTTAGCTTTGGATAAAGTTGCATTAGCTTTACTTCATCCTCTTCTGTTAAATTGCTCATAAATAAAAACCTTGTACGAAAAAATTGACCATATAAAACTAGCGATTGATCATTCTTATTCGTACCAGAAAGAACTTGCAAATGATGATCAAAAATAGGAAGTTTGTCTCCTTGTTTTACGACATGAACAAATGCCCTTGTCTCCTTTAATTTATTTAAAAAGTCTGCATCATTCAAACTACTTCTGGAAATAAAAATTTTCTTTACCGCAAACTTTTTAACCACTTTTAATACATCTCCCGCATAATCTGCATTAGGATTTGTTAAGATTAGAGTATCAATCGTATCTATACCACGACTTTTTAGGTAAGGAATCAAAGTTTTCTCCGCATTTGATTTAGTTGTTCGTTTTTGCCAAGATTCTTTTGTTCTAATTTCTTCACGTCCTCCAACGTCAATCAATACATTTCTACCTTTCCAGTCTCTCAAAAAAAGACTATCTCCCTGTCCAACATCAACCATTGTGATCTCATTTTGCAAAGGAAATTTAGTTATAAAAAATAGTATAGCAAGACACAAGCTGAGCAATATCACCCATTTTTTATTTTTTCTAACATCATACAAAATAGCCAGTACAAGCAGCATAACAACTAACAAAAGCGAGCCAGGTTGTCCAAAAACGATTGGTCTGCCAAAGACATTGGCTATCCAACGAATACTATTTTCTAAACCTTCAAAAAGAAAATTTACTTGAATGAGCTTTATGAAAGGTGAAATGAGAAAAATCAGCGTTAAACCCGGTAGCATCACTATATCGAAAATTAGTGAAAAAACAAATGTCAATAAAATAGAGCAAGGTTGAAATTCTCCAAAATAAAAGATTAGAATCGGTAAAACACCAAGTGAAATGATACTGCTCTCTACCACAACTTTTCTCCAAGAAGTCAGACTTTCAAAATCTATAACACTAATAACAAAAGCATAGGCACAGGAGAGAACTCCTCCTGCCGTTAAAAGAAAAGATGGCATAAGCAAGGACAACACCATTATTGTTAAAGCAAAATTATCTAATTTAGTGATACCATGTTGCGACAATAATTTCTGAATTAAGCTCCGTACAACGGATACTGAAAATCCAGTCATTCCTGCATAAAAGAAAGAAAACGGATATTGGCATTTATGAACCATTTCCTTTGTAAGTCCCAGCTTCAAAAGCAACTTACGAAATCCTTCCATAAAAAATCCAACTTGCATGCCAGATAACGCAAATAAATGAATAATTCCCAAGCTAGAATAAAGATCACTCATTTCATCAAAATCTGTCTCTAATGCGCCAAATAAGAGCCCTGTCATATAATTGCTCATTGGATTCGGGAAATTTCTCTTAATGAAAACCAATGCCTTTCTTCGCCAGCTAGACAGCCACTCAAACGGTTGGAAGCTAACCCTATCTTGACTAGACAAAATTTGATCCACCTTTAAAATTCGATAAATCCCTTGTGTTTTTAGATAGGCTTGATAATCAAAACCAGAAAAATTGCGCTGCTTTTCAAGAATATCAAATTCTCCTTCAACAGTCAATGTAACAAGACTGGATAGATTTTGAAAAGCCGACTGTTCTTCTTTTGATTTCAATTTGTAGTAAATTTGATAAGTCTGCCCATTTGCTTTACCGCGAAAAGAAAGCGAATCTCCATTTACCTTAATCGTGTCAGGTAGAACTGCTACTTGTCTTACAGAAGAAGGTTCTGCTTTTGTTTGCCACTCTGCCATTTCTCTACGAACAAAGAAAAAAGCAGCAAAACAAGCGAGAAACATTAAAGTTATGAAACATTTTTTCGGTGAATAAAGGACAAAAAGACGGATTATTAGAAAAATAAAACAAAACCAAGCCAACCAGCTACTTTGATAGATTGCAAAATATAGCCAGACAAGTAAGAAAGCAATGTAAATTGGTTTAATCGGAAATATCTTAATCCACTGTGACATATTCTTTCAATTTCTCTAATGTTTTAGCACCAACTCCTGATATATTTTTTAGATCATCAACAGAATTAAATTTTCCATTTGCCTCACGATAATCTAAAATATCTTGGGCGCGCTTTTGTCCAATACCAGAAATAGACTGTAAATCAGACAAATTGGCCTTATTTAGATTGACCTTATTCCCTTTTTGTGCCGCAGTTCCATCGGTATCTGTCGTTAAAGTTTGTCCATTATTACTTGCAGCATTTGTTACATTTTCACCCATAGTTGCCACATAAATCACAGCCTCATCTGTTAGTTTTTGAGCCAAATTGATAGATTTGCTGTCAGCGTCTGTCGTTAGTCCACCCGCTTTTTGGATAGCATCATTTATTCGGCTTGTTTTTTTTAATTGATAAATACCTGGATTTTTAACAGCACCTTTAACATCTACAGTTAAAAATTCCAATTCTTCACTCGCTAAATTCTTTTGAGATTCTGTTTCTTCTTTCTGTTGTTTTTTCTTCGTTTCAGTTGAAGTTTCTTTCCGTTCTAGTTTTGCATTTGTGGTCTCTTGTGCAATATCTCCCACATTAGATTGTCTAGCAGATTTACTAGTCATCATAAAAAATCCTGCTATGATCAAACCAATCAGGCTTAAACCAACTAAAATTTTATACTCTTTTATTTTTGTGATGATTACCTCTAACATTTTTCCTCCTAAACTGAATGAAAATTTACTTTATCTGTTTATTCGTAAAATAAATAAAAAAGCTGAAAAAATTTTTCAGCTTTTGCGATATTAGAAAAAGAATTTTGATAAGGATTAACCAATGAAACACTTCACCCTATTAAAAAATGAGAGTAATATAATGGATATTATCGTATATTATAAGTCTTCATAGTCCGAGCAATATCTCTATTTTGCTCACGACGTTTAATAGATTCGCGCTTATCATAGTCATGTTTCCCTTTAGCCAATCCTAAAAGCAACTTAGCATAACCATCTTTAAGATAAACTTTGAGAGGAACTAAAGTCATCCCAGTTCCTTTGGTTTCCTGCTCTAATTTTTTAATTTGCTTTCTATGAAACAGCAATTTTCTCCTACGTTCAGGGTCTTGATTCCAAATATTTCCTTCTTCATAAGGAGCTATATGGACATTACTGAGCCAGACTTCTCCATTTTTGATTTGAGCAAAGCCGTCTTTTAGGTTAATTCGTGCAGCGCGTACGCTTTTAATTTCAGTTCCAGTTAAAACCATGCCCGCTTCAATCGTATCAACAATAGTATAGTCGTGACGTGCTTTCTTATTTTGAGCGACGACCTTTCCCTCTCCTTTTGCCATTCTTACTTCCTTTCTTAGTCATTTCTTTATAAAATGGTTTCTTCCCTTTGCTTTTCTTTGATTTCTTATCCCTAGAAATGATTCCTTTTGAAGATTTGCTCTTTCGCTCTCCGTCACCGCGATAAGACTGTTGACGTCCGTCTTGCTTGAACTTGGAGTGCTTTTTCTTTTCAATTACATCATATTCACTAGGTAGGTATTCAAAGTCAATCTCACCAGTCGCCTTATCCGATCGAACTAACTTAATGCGAATCTGTTGACCGACTCGAAAAACAACACTGGATTTTTCACCCTGCAAAGTTAGATTACGTTCATTATAGTGGAAAAACTCTGGCAAGTTAGCTACATGAATCAAACCTTCAACTGTGTTTGAAAGTTCGACAAATAGACCGAATTTGACTACACTCGACACAATACCATCAAATTCTTCTCCCACAAATTCTTCCATAAACTCAGCCTTTTTCATAGCTTCTACTTCTCGCTCTGCTTCAATAGCTCGCCGTTCCCTGCTGGAAGACTGACTAGCAATATCTGGAATGACTTGCTCAAAATGCTCTGCTATTTCCTTAGAACGCCCGTAATCACGCACCATGCGATGAACCAAAAGGTCTGGATAACGGCGGATTGGACTGGTGAAGTGAGTGTAAAACTCGGCTGCCAAACCATAATGACCGTAGTTATGCTCTGAGTAACGAGCCTGCTGCATGGAGCGCAAAAGCATCATAGATAGCACTTCTTCATAGGGCTGACCATGCACCGCTTTCATAATATCTTGAAGAGCAGATTGACTTATAGAATTAGCCGTTCCATATACTCGAACTCCAAAGGTAGAAGCAAAGTCAATAAACTTCTGTACTTTTTCAGCTTTAGGTTCTTCGTGAATCCGATAGATAAAGGGCAGCTTTAGTTTAGCAAAATGCTCTGCCACCGTTTCATTTGCGACCAACATAAAAGACTCAATCATACGCTCCGCAAGGCCACGCTGACGTAAAATAATATCTACTGGACGTCCAGTCTTATTGACCAAAATTTTAGCCTCTTTCGTATCAAAATTAAGGGCTCCTCGCTTGAAACGCATCGTTTCTAAGATAGCATGAAGCTCTGCCATTTGCTCTATACTTGGCACAATCGCTTTAAAAGCTGCTCGTTTTTTCTCGTCTCCCGCAATCATGTCATTCACATCGCTATAGGTCATACGAAAAGTAGTTTTAATGATTGTTTGTGTAATGGTATGCTTGACAACTCGACCTTTTTGATCAATCTCCATGATAGCTGATTGCGTCAGCCGATCTACATTAGGATTGAGTGAACAGATGCCATTTGACAGACGCTCAGGTAACATAGGTATTACACGGTCAGTCACATAAACTGATGTCGCTCGATTGAGCGCTTCCTTGTCCAATTCAGAACCTTCTTGAACATAGTAAGAAACATCTGCAATATGAACTCCCAGTTCAAAATGTCCATTTGATAGTTTCTTGATATGAACTGCATCGTCCAAATCTTTAGCATCCGCCCCATCAATAGTAAAGGTAATTTCATTACGCAGATCTAAACGACCTTCAAAATCCTTTTTAGATGGCATATCCGGAATTGCTGACGCTTCTTTCAAAACTCTCTCTGGAAACTCAGACACAATGTCCATGGACTCCAAAACTTCCAGAACATCAATACCCGGATCATCCTTGTGACCCACTACATCCAAAATAGTAGCCACAAAAAAGTCATGCTTTTTAGTCGGGTACTTATCAATCTCTACTTTTAAAATCTCTGTCCCATCCAAAACCAAAGCAGGCTTCTTGATATAAATAGGTTGAGATATTTTCTGATTTTTTGACCGAATATAACCAACATACTTAGGCTTTTCTTCATCCAAGATGAGCTGACCCACTGCTGTTTTTAAGCTGTGTTCCAAAATATCAATAACCTTCGCTTCAGCAGATGTTCCCTTGCTGCGATCTGCAACCTTAGTAATTGCAACTTCTACCGTATCACCATCAATCGCATAGTTGACATCATTGCGACCAATAAAAAGGTCATCCTCTTCTTCATTTAAGGTAACAAAGCCAAAGCCATTTTTATGGGCGTGAAAGATCCCTTTCAAAGTAAGCAGCTGCTTTTCTTTACGAAGTTGGATTTTCCCAGCATTGCTAAAGGTCAATTGACGTTTTCGCTCCATTTCAGAAATCGTCTGAACTAAATTTCTAAAGTCTTTTGCTTTTTCTTTTCCTAATCTTTGTGCCAGCTCATCCATACTAGCTTCTTTCTTTTCTCTTAAATAGTTTAAAATTTCTTCTTTCATTCTTTCCTTTTTTCTTATATTCTCTAAACTTTAAGTTACTTTTTCCTCACCTAATACAGAAAAAATAGGCAAAGACAAAGTCAGAGCCCATTTTATTTACTAGATAAGATTGTCAGCATTAGTGCAATCAACAACCAAAAGAAAACCATCACTCCTGTCAAACGCTGCATAACTGCTTCAAAGCCTCTTGCTTTTGGTCGTTCAAACAAATCTCCTGCACTTGCGTCAAATACATTACTTGATTGATTTTTTGTAGGTTGCATAAAAATTGCGATTAAAATAAATACTGATAAAATTAATAAAATGGTTAATAATAAATTATACATATCAAACTCCTTAAAATCCTATCTATTTTACCATAAAATTTATTTTGATTCAAGATGTAGGGTCACTTTTCTTTCTTTAGGGCAATACTTTAATACTTCAATTTTTTCTGGATGCGTTTTCATATTTTTGCTCGTTAAATAATTCTGACTGTCGCAACTTGAACACTTTAAATTAATCTTTACTCGCACTGACTTCCTTCACTCCTAAATATTTTCTAAAACTAAACAATAAAAAGAAAAAGTTCAATAAAGCTAAACCTGCTGTACTATAGAAAACCCAATGATAGCCAAAATGAACAGAAATGGCTGACCCCATTAACGGCCCAATAACACCACCGATATAAAAGAAAGTTTGATTGTAACTGAAAATCCGTGAAATACCTTCTTTTGGTGTGATTTTATTGAGGAGAGAGCTAACTCCAGGCAGAAGAGCTCCAGTGCCCAATCCAAATAGAAAGCGATAAATTCCCAATTCAAGTGGTGTACCAGCCCTCGCACAGAAAATATAAATAACAAAACTATACAAAAGAGCCAGTAAGAGCAAACGGTGATTTCCTATTTTATCTCCTAATTTTCCCAGCCAACCAGATGAAAATATGCTTGAAATGCCCATTGCTGAAACGATTGCACCAGATACCAATAACAAATTTTCTTTTTGCCCTAAAGAGCGGATATAAAGTGTCAAAATAGGGGAAATGGACTGTCCAATCATCTGAATCACCATGCTAGTAATAAACAAGCCAAAAAGCATTGATTTTTGAGGAATTTGTTGAAATAGTTGCTTGGTCGAAACTTCTTTTCCTTTAGAGACAGGATGAAAATCTTCTTTTATCCCAAAAATGGTCCACAAAGTAACGACAAACAAGAAAAATCCAACCAAAAGGAAAACATTTCTCATTCCCAAACTTTGAGCTATCATTCCTCCTAAGAGCGGTCCCATCAGAGTCCCCGCTACGACACCTGTTGACAATGTTCCCAAGGCATAACCAGAGTGTTTTTTAGGAGCTTGACTAGCAATCAAAGCCGTGCTATTCGGTACATAACCAGAAAACACCCCATTTAACAGTCTCAATACAATGAGCCAAAATACATTCGGTACAAAAGCCAAGCCTCCCATCGTAAAGGTCATTGCAAAAGCTGCCCGAATCATCATTGGTTTGCGACCGTACCTATCAGCTAAACTTCCCCAGACAGGCGACAAAAGTGCGGCTGTCAAAGCTGTACTCGAAACCGCCAAGCCTGAATAAAATTCAACCATAGAGCCTCTGGCGCCTAATTCTTCCACGTACAAAGACATAAAGGGAACAACTAGTGACAAGCTAGCACCTATAAAAAAGTTACCCAGCCAAGCAATCCATAAATTCCGTTTCCATTTCACTTGATTCTTAATAAAATCATCTTCTTTCTTTGTCTAAAAGCGCCTGCAACTGTTTTAAAGTATTCGAAAGCGCACCGTTATTATCAATCACAATCTCAGCTCTTTGTCTTTTTTCTGCCAAAGAAAGCTGAGCTGCTATGCGTTGTTGAGCCTCTTCTTGACTAAGATTGTTTCGAGCCATCAAACGTTCTAGCTGAGTGCCTTTGCTCACATCTACTAGCCAAATTTTATCAAACCAATCTTCATAGCCCTGCTCAAATAATAGTGGAATATCCATAAAGAAAAGCTCCTCAGTTGCTGCCAATTGCTCACGTTTTAAAGCTAATTCTTCTCGAATAATATCATTTTGTAAGCGACTGGACTTCTCTAGCAAATCGGGACGACTAAAGAGAAGAGCACCAAGCTTTTTTCGATCCAATTGACCGTCTGCCAATAAAATTTCTGTTCCAAATTCTGACAATAGAGCTTGATAAAGTCGACCTCTCGGTTTCTGCAATTCATGAACCACCTGATCCGCATCAATTACTTGATAGCCCTGAGAGCGCAGGAAGTCTGTCACAACTGATTTTCCAGAGGCAATTCCGCCTGTAATTCCAATTATTTTTGCCATGTCCTACCTCATTTTTTGACAATGTGGACAAAGATGAGTTCCGCGACCAGCTAGTTTGATTTTTTCAATTTCATGACCACATCTAGTGCAAGGTTGCCCTGTTTTTCCATAGACTTGCAAGAAATCTTGCATTGTGCCGTCTTCTCCTAAAGCATTGCGATAAGTGCGAATGGTCGATCCTCCCTTTTCAATTCCTAACTGCAAGACCGCAATAATTTGTTCTCGCAGATGCTTCATTTCTGCTCTATTCAGGCTTTGGGCTGCTCTTGCTGGGTGAATCTGTGCCCGCCATAAAACCTCATCCACATAGATATTACCAAGACCCGCTACTAAGGTTTGATCCAATAGGTAAGGTTTAATCAGTTTCTTAGACTTTCTTAGAGCTGTTGCAAATGGTAGTAAATGAAAGTCTAATTCGGTCGGTTCTGGTCCTAACTTTTTAGAGAGAAAATAGCTATCCAGCTGTTCTTTTTTCAACAATTCCATTGTACCAAATTTCCGAACATCCTGATAAACGAGGTTGCTGCCATCTGTGAAATGAAAAATTACATGAGAATGCTTAGTCAATTGGGCCTCTTCAGGGTAGAAAAGATACTTTCCTTCCATGCGCAAATGCGAAATCAGCACCCAATTTGTCAAATAAAAAATCAGATATTTGCCCCGACGCTCAACAGCATCAATACTTTGTCTCGGTAAATCTAAGACAAAAGTATCTACCCCTGTCCCAATCATCTTGGTATAACGGACATCTACCTTTTCAATCTCTTTTCCTTTAACCAGCCGCTCCAAACCACGGCGTACCGTTTCTACTTCTGGTAATTCAGGCATGAAATTTTTATCCTTTCTTATCCAAATTTAACGTGTAATGGACTGTTCGACTTATTTCTTTAAATCCTGCCTTCTTATGAAAAGCTTGACTAACTGCATTGTCTATATCACAATCTGAAGCTAGCTGAGACACTCCTTTTTCTGTCGCCCACGACTGAGCAAAGTCAAGAAGCTGAGTAGCGATACCATGTCTTTGAAAAACAGGTACTACCGCTATGCCTTCAATATATGCAACAGGAAGTTGCTCTGCTCCTTCCACATACTCCGAACGCATAGATAAGCTGACCCAAGCAACGGCTTCTCCTTCTATGTAGTACAAAAATTCATTAGGAAATTTCCCTTCAGAAAACGCTACTAATAATTTCTTTTTCTCTATCTTCCAAGCTAAATGAGCAAAGTAAGTCCAATCAGCTAGCTGAGATTTTTCTACCTCTCGGATTTCTCCTATCATGATTATTTCTTTCAGTCTTCTCTTCCTAATAAACGGCGTGCGTATACTGTCTGACCTGAATGCATAGTCGCATCGTCAATGATAGATACTAAACGATTTCCACGTTTAACAGCTGGAATCCAATTCTCATCGACGACATCATCCAGACTATCTTCATTTACCTTTGATAAATAAGCAATTGTTGCTGCAACCGCATCAGACAGATAACCTTTAAGAAAATCAATATCTGTCACCACAACTTTATGCGCTTCTTGAGGAGTGTGATGCCAATCTTCCGTATCATCTGGTAAATCCAAAGCAAATTTTTTCTTCCAACCTTTAGAAAACCAGACTGGATTAGTCTTTGCTAAATCAGCAATCTGGAAATCCAACTCCCGCGCCGTATGCCAAGTCAGCCAAGTGATAGACTTAATAGATGGAACAGTATCTACAAGTGGAAAAGCGTTCACCTCTTCTAAAGACAAACCTTCCAATACAGACAAAAAACGCTCCTGAGCTCGTTCTACATTTTCCACTAAAAGTTCTACAAATTCCATTGTCCTGCCTCCTTTATTAAACTGTATCAAACACTAAAATACATCTATTATCACTGCAAATCTGATTTTAAAATTCCATAAGAGGAAAAATCCTTGATCTTCCCTTTATGAAATACTGCTTTACGAAAGGTTGCCTCGTATATCATTCCAGCCTTGGCCATAACACGTCCTGAAGCAGGATTGTCAGTAACAAAGTCTGCTTCTTTCAAAAGATAAGAAAGCACCTCTTGGAGTGCCTCAGTCATCAAACCTCGTCCCCAATATCTTTTACTCAGGACATAACCAACTTCGCAAGCATTAATATCTTCATCTATGTCCACCACACTAATATCGCCAATCACTTCGTCAGAATTTTCTTTCAGACAAATCGCCCAGTTATAAAAATCCAGATCTTGATATTGTTGAACCCACTGAGCCACTGATTGTTTGGTAACGTCAGTATTCTCATGAGTAGACCAAGTTACATGACGAAGATTGTCTGGTTCAGAGGCCCAGTTACGATACATGGCAAGGTAATCTTTAGCTACAAAAGGGCGAAGCAACAACCGTTCTGTTAACAATCTTTGTGTTCCGATATGTTTCATAAAATCTTATCTCATCATTATTCTTTATTCAATGCCCCAGAGCAAAGCTGTCTGCAAAATATTCCGCTAACATCAAACGGTGTTTATCACTTACAGAATCCAGCTTCTCAATTTCTTCCTTAGAAAAGAAACGCAGGCGCAAGGTTTCTTCATTGTGAAAATCAGAAATATTTACTGGTGAAACAGCCGCCAGCTCATAGATGAAGACAACCGTCTGCACCTTGTCACCATTAGGATAGACTTCCTCAAAATTGCTATAAACATTGAGAAAACGTGTTGCTTGTACTTTAATTCCCGTTTCTTCAAAAAACTCACGCTTAGCCGTATCAAGCGTGGATTCGCCAAGCTCCATTGTACCACCAGGAATTGCCCATGTTTTCTTATCACCGCGTAATTGCAAAAGTACGAGTCCATCCTTATCTGTCAAAATGCCCCCAGCAAAAGTCAGAATAACCTTGTCATGCCCAACTTTTGATCGGATATAGGAAATGTAATCTTGAGTCATGTTTAATACTCCTTCTCTTTCCACTCAAAGTCTACCAACTCTATTTTCTGATTGCTTTGTCTATTTCTGATGATCCATTTCTTCTATAATATGACCATAATGGATTTTCATAGCTTTCCTCAATTGCTGGCTAAACATCCCAAACATTAAATAATAAGCCAGACCAAGAATCAGTAAAGCGAATATTGGCAACAAGAATAATTGTACTATGAGGAAAATTAAATTTGCTCTACCACTAAATATCGCCAGCAACGGCATTAGGACAAGAACAACTACTAATGTCATGCCAGCTGTCTTGAATCCCTTATATCGTTGCTCTTTCAATTCTAAGTACTGATGGTAGATAGACCTTACTTCATCCTCTTTATAACGATTACAAAGCAAGCCGTCCTTTATTTCCTTATCTAAACTGGTAATCCCAATTGAATAAACCATTTTCTTCTCCCTCTCCTACGTTAGATTCTCTGTCCCTAAAAGTCGTCCTCAATACTCCTTCTCATTATAGCCAAAATCTGCCAAATCCAATTTCTTGTCCCGCCAGTTTTTCTTGACTTTAACCCAAGTTTCGAGATAGACTTTGTCGCCTAGCATGATTTCAATGTCACGGCGTGCCATTTTACCAATTTTCTTGAGCAGAGCCCCTTGCTTGCCAATGATAATCCCCTTTTGACTATCACGCTCCACCATGATGGTAGCACGAATATGTACCTTGTCCGTCTCCTCATCACGTTTCATAGATTCAATAACTACAGCCACTGAATGCGGTACTTCTTGCTCCGTTAATTTCAAAATTTTCTCTCGAATCATCTCAGAAACCAAAAAGCGTTCCGGGTGATCGGTAATTTGATCCTCTGGAAAGTATTGAAAGCCTTCTTCCAAGTTTTCTTTCAGCAATTCCATCAGACGAGGGACATTATTGCCTTGCAGGGCAGAAATGGGCACAATTTCCTTAAATTCCATTTGTGTCCGAAAATCATCAATCTGCTCCAGCAACTGGTCTGGGTGCACTTTGTCAATTTTATTGATAACGAGAATGACAGGAATTTTTGCTGCCTTGAGCCGTTCCATAATCATATCATCACCCCTACCACGCTTTTCATCAGCAGGAACCATAAACAGGACTGTCTCTACCTCCCGTAACGTTGAATAAGCAGACTCTACCATAAAATCACCGAGCGCTGTTTTAGGCTTATGAATTCCCGGCGTATCAATAAAGACAATTTGCTCCATGTCTGTCGTATAAATCCCCATAATCTTGTTACGAGTTGTCTGAGCCTTATCACTCATAATAGCAATCTTTTGTCCCATGACATAATTCAGAAAAGTTGACTTCCCAACATTAGGACGTCCTAAAATGGCTACAAAACCAGATTTAAAAGTCATTATTTCACCTCTATTTCAATAAATAACAGAAAATCGGCAGTCTCCCCCGATTTCCAAATCTTTAAAAAATCAAATTCCAAATTTTAGGAATGAAAATAACCAAACCTGTCACAACTGCAAATCCAGAAACTACTAAAACTGCACCAGCTGCCATATCCTTGGCATTTTTAGCTCGTATGGAGAAGTGATAATCACTAGCTAAATCCACCACATTTTCAATAGCCGAATTCATAATCTCAAAAGCGATAACCAAAAAAATGCTCAAAAAAAGGAAAAGCCATTCTATCGCAGATACCTGAAAAAGGAAGCCTGCAAGCACCACCACAACTGCTGAAACGGCATGATTACGCATATTACGTTCTTCTTTGATTGCCGTAAAAATCCCTGTCAGAGCAAATTCTAAACTCGAAATGACATCTCGATTCTTCCATTTGCGCTTGTTTTTTTTATTGTCTTGTAAGTCCATAAGCAGTCAAAATTTCTTCCTGTAAACCAAACATTTCCGCCTCTTCTTCTGGCGTATAGTGATCGTATCCATTGATATGCAAAAAACCATGCACTGCAAGAAAGCCCATTTCTCGCTCAAAACTGTGACCATATTCTTCTGCTTGTTCATGCGCCTTATCTATGGAAATAAAAAGTTCTCCGATATAAGCATCAAAATCCTCTAACATTTCCGCCAGCTCAGGATTTTTTAATAAGTCCTCCTCATCAATGGCAATGTCCAACTCAGGCTTGTACTCCAAACTAATAACATCTGTCGGACGGTCCGTATCTCGATATTCTAAATTCAGCTCATGACTACGCTCATTTGTAACAAACGTTACAGCCATTTCCTTATTTTCTTTCCCAATCTTCTTCGCAGCAAACTGCAAAATTTCCTGCGTTTGCTTTATCATTTTTTCCGAAACTTGATTTGTTTCATCTATGATTTCAATATACATCATGCACCCACTTTATTAGTATCATTTTCATTATACCATATTTCAATTAGGGATGGCTGATTTATAAATCATTTACTATTTAGTTCTGCTCTTTATTGCACATTTTTTCTTTCAAAACTTATACTTGTTGCTGGAGACGGCTCATTTGAGCATAGATTCCATTTTGTTTTACCAATGTGTCGTGTTGCCCTCGCTCTACAATCTTTCCTTCAGAAATAACCAGGATTTGATCTGCCTCTTGAATGGTTGATAAACGATGAGCAATGATAAAAGTTGTTCTCCCTTCCTTTACAACAGCCATTGCTTTTTGAATCAGTTCTTCGGTTTCTGTATCAATATGAGAAGTTGCTTCATCCAATATTAAAATTTGAGGATTAGCATAGAGAGCTCGAGCAAATGAAATCAGTTGACGTTCACCACTCGAAAATGCTGCCCCTTTATCCTTTACAGGCTCATCAATTCCTTCTTTACAACGAGCCAGCAAGTCCCCTGCACCGACTTTTTCTAAAGATTCCAAAACTTTTTCACGATTGATACCTGAATGGCTCATAGCTACATTAGTTGCTAGTGTTCCTGTGAATAGATAAGGATCTTGCAAAACAATCCCCATGTGACTACGAAGACTTTCACGAGAATATTGTTGAATATCTTGTTGATCAACATAGATTTTCCCTTTTTGAGGATCGTAGAAACGATAAAGTAGGTTCATGATAGAAGATTTTCCAGAGCCGGTATGTCCTACCAAAGCAACCGTCTCTCCTTTCTTTGCTTTAAAACTAATATTGTGCAGAACTGTCTTGCCTTTCTCATATGCAAAGCTTACATGTTCAAATGTAACTTGTCCTTTAACAACTGCCAACTGTGATTTTACATCCTCTTCCTGAGGTTGATCTAACAATTCTAAAACTCGTTTTCCTGTTTCCAATGATCGTTGTACATTTGGGAAAAGCCGAACCAGAAAACCCATCATCTCAAATAAATTGATAATATAATTGAGATAGATAAACAGTACACCAGCGGTAATGACATTGCGACCGCCTAAAAATTGCTGGCCAACTATCGTCAAAATGACAGCAAGCACTGTATTTTTTAAAAATTCCGTTAATGGCCAAGACGAAAGAGCACTTACCCATACAATTTGTTTATCAGCTTGGCTCATTTTTCGAGCAGTTGCATTAAATTCTGAAAGAACTGTTTTTTCCTGATGATATAACTGTATCAAGCTGGCTCCATGCATCAATTCATTCACTTGATTATTGATATCACTCCGTGAATCATAAAAGTCTTTCATCGGCTTATCCGTTAGTTTTTTATAAAATACTTGTATCCCATAAAAAGCAGGAAGCAATAGCAAAAGTACCGAGGCAGCAAGCGGACTAAGGTAAAACAATAGAGCGTAGGTAAAAACAATCCGAAGAACTTGAATCAAAACACTAACCAAACTAGCATAAAATTGTCTTCGTAAGGTTTCCGTATCATTTACAATTCTGGTTGCAATCTTACCTGCTGGTTTATCATCAAAGTAAGAAATCGGCAAATTTTGCATAACCTGATAAGCTTCATTCCTCAGATGTTCTGCTACTTTGTTTCCACAATGCGCTAAAAGGCGATCACCTAAGTAAGTCAGTATGCTCCCCAAAACTACAACAATTATGTATAATCCAGCTAATTGCAAAAGCTGAACCTGACGATCTTTTCCGCTTCCAATCTGTGTAAGCGGTCCGTCTATCATATTTCTCAAACAGAGAGGAGACAGTTGGCTAGTCACCGTTGCTAAAACAGCAATTCCAACCGCAAAAAAGAATGCAGTTCGAACAACTCTTAGTTCTTTTAATAAACGACTAATGATACTCATTTGCTCCCTCCTTTCTGATGTTGCTGCCGCTGATATTGTTCGGCATACCAGCCTCCTTTATTTAGCAACTGGTTCGGTGTCCCTTCTTCAACAATTTGTCCATCTTCTAAGACAAGAACCCAGTCTGCCTGCTGGATAGATGACAAACGGTGTGTCACAATGATCGTTGTCTGATTAGCTCGCATATCCTGAAGATTTTTGATAATTTGACGCTCTGTTTGAGCGTCAACTGCTGACAAAGAATCATCCAAAATGAGGACTTCTGGTTGTCTAATAAAGGCGCGTGCTAAAGAAATTCTTTGTTTTTGACCGCCAGATATTGACACTCCTCTCTCACCAATAAGAGTTTCCAGTCCGTCTGGCATTCGTTTTAAATCTTCTGAAAATGCTGCTGTTTTAATAGCTTTCTCAATATCGCTTAATGTCGCATTTCTCTTACCAAAGGCAATATTGTCTTTGACAGATTTTGAAAACAAAATATGCTCCTGAGGGACATAGCCAATCATTGCTTCAATCGATGGACGTGAATAGTGACTGACGGATTTTCCATTTATCTGAAATGTACCTCGTCCAACAGGATATTGCTGAAGAAGCTGACGAACTAAGGTTGTTTTACCAGATCCTGTTTTTCCAACAATACCATACGTCTTTCCTGCTTCAATTTGCCAAGCTATGTTACGCAAGCTAGGTCTTTTTGTTTGTGGATAAGTGAAATGATAATTCTGAAAACGAATAGAGATAAGATGTTTTAACTCCTCTTTGCCACTCATTTTCATATCATCTGTCGTTTCAATCAATTCTGTGACCTTTTTAAAAGACGTTTTCCCTGTTTGATAGACCAAGATAAAGTCCGACAACATCCAAAAAGGTTCAATAAGGCTAATCATATACAATTGAAGAGCGATCACTTGCCCAATTGTTAACTGTCCCATTTTTATAAAAATAGCCCCAATAAGAAGTACAATAATCGTTGATAAAGCGATAAAGACAGAGGAGAGAGGCGCGTAAAGATATTGAATGCTGGCAATTTGATCACCAACCTTAGATAAAGCTTTTGTGCGCAATTGGAACTGTTCTTTCTGAGTTGTCTTCTTGCTATAAGCACGCGCAACTCGGACTCCCTCTATTGTTTCCAGCACCTCATCATTCAAAGATGCCACTGCCTCACGATTATTTTCGACTAGTTTATCTTGTTTTTTACCAAGAAAATAAATCCAGATCATCAATGTCATAAGCGGAATCATAGCCAGTAAGCTAATTCCCCATGAGATAAAAAACATGGTCGGAATGACAAAGACAATCATACCTCCAGCATATAAGAGAATTACAATTCCATAACCAGCCATCTCCATCATTCCTTCAACATCTGTTGAAAAACGCGTTAGAATATCACCAGAACGAAATTTTTCATAGAAAGGCATTCTCATAGCTACCAATTTTTCAAAAGCTCTTCTTTGAATGAGAAATTTATAATCAATGGACGATTGAAATATCTTTAAATGCCAATAGTAAGCTGAAAGATAGTTACAAATCGTCACCAGAGCCAACAAACTAACATCTCTAATTAAATTCTGCTGTGTCAAACTATGATGCGAAAGATGATCTACTAAACGCTGAATTACCTGTGTTGGAATCAACATTGTAAAATCATACAATAGTAAAACCAGAGCAATGGACAAATATAACCATTTATGTTCTTTTATATATCCAAATAAACTTTTAATCATCCTAATCCTTTCCTAAACACACAAAAAAGCTCAAGACAGAATAAACCTGTCCTGAGCTTACTTGTTTTTATTTATTTTTTCATCAAAAATAAATTACAGTGCTGTGCTAGAAAGGAGTTCTGTCGTATGATATACCTGAGTACTGTTTTGTTTTACATTATTCATGATACATTCTCCTTTCTACTTTTAATTAGTTAATACTTTAACATTAAAAGAAATGCTTGTCAAGAATATTTACAAAAAATCCTCCCAAAACTGAATGAATTTTCTGCCTTAAAATCAAGATTAACAATTCTTTGTAATAGCAATTTCGGCTGCGATACGTCCAAAAGTAAAAATATCAGTAAGGAAATTACCACCCAAACGGTTTCCAACATGCAATTCGCCAGCTACTTTCAAGCTGCGTAGAAACTTCGGATAACTTGTCCTTGCTTATTGATAACATACGTTTTCGTATCAATCTTAAGACCGCTCATAGTATGGTGAACGACTGGTTTTCAAGGAGTGGCATAAAACGGTGCTTTTTCAACCTTGAGGTCGAAAGCTCCCTTTTCAAATTCAGGATCATAGCCCGCATCAACATAAGAATTGTAATCCTTAATAGTTTGAACAAAGACTGCTGGATCCACACCAATTTGCTCTGCCAATTCTTCCAAACTATCTGCTCGGTAGAGTGTTCCATTCGCTACCTGCGCATCAATCTTTTCTTGACTGGTATTATAAGCTGTTTCTTTGATATTTTCGTCTGCAATCAGATAGAAAAGACCGTCATTGTCAATCGCTGCTTGGGCCAATTTATCTCGACTACCGTACTCATCTACAAAACGTTTTCCTTAAGTATTACCATGATGAAGTTAGCCGGAGGCGCCTGTAATCAGGTCAGATACCAGCATTATTTGATAGAAGTCCAAACCGACTAGGTCTGTACCAACGCTTTGACCTAAGAGAATACCATCACCTATAATAGCTGGTGAATTTGATGTCTTAATATCGTCACCAATGCAAAAAAGCCCATTAAAATTGGGCTTTTTCCTGTTCTTCATGCTAATTGCCGGGATCGAACCGGCGACCTCATCCTTACCATGGATGCGCTCTGCCAACTGAGCTAAATCAGCAGTCCCTATCTACTATATCATGCAGAGAGGTACTTGTCAATAGATTTGAAAAATGTTTTCATTAAAAGAAAAAATTTTGCTAGAACGTTCCAAAAAGAACCTAGTCACCATTGAAATTTCCTATAAATCTCACATTCACATCAGTATTTTTCAAAATAATCTTTCTTTGTCAAACGATAATAAGCTCTCTGAGAAATTCGGCCTTCCTCGTGCTCATCGAGTGCTGCGTATGGGTCAATATGGGAAAACTTCATACCAGCCTTTTCCATAACTCGTCCTGAAGCTGGATTTTCCACATCATGGAGAGCCACCAACATATTCATATTCAAACTTTCAAAAGCCAGCTGGATTATTTCTTTCAAAGCTTCCGTTGCCAAGCCCTGATTCCAGTAATTCTTATGAATCACATAGCCGATAGCCGCCTTTTTGAGGACCGGATCTAGCTTGTGTAGGTCAATGCTGCCAATCAGTTTTTCATTTTCTTTTAACTCAATTCCCCAATTTCCAAGTGGTCTCCCCATAAATAAACGAGCAATAATATTTTTAGTTTCTTCCAAATCTTTATTAGGTAAAAAAGTGTAGCGAGTATTTTCTTCATCAGAGGAATATTCAAACATATCCTCAGCGTCATCTAAGGTCACAGGCCGCAAGAGCAGGCGCTCTGTTTCCAAAGTTCGGTTTTCAACTAGTTTTAGATAAATACTTTCCATTTTGTACGAATCTCCTATTTTGCCTCATAGCATAACACAAATACTCACCGAAATCAATGTTTTTTGATTTCGCCTTGATTTTTAAAGCGTTTTCATATACAATAAAAACATCCCAAAAAAGGAGGAAGTCTATGTTAATTGGTATCCCAAAAGAAATTAAAAACAATGAAAATCGTGTTGCTTTAACGCCAGCTGGTGTTCACAGTATCGTCCAAAAAGGTCATCAGGTTTTAGTTGAAACTAAAGCTGGGCTTGGTTCTGGATTTATAGACGCTGACTATGAGGCACAGGGAGCGACAATTGTTGCAACTGCAGCGGAAGCTTGGGCAGCTGATCTAGTTGTCAAAGTAAAAGAACCCTTAGTTACTGAATATAGCTTCTTACGTGATGATCTCTTGCTTTTCACTTATCTGCATATGGCTACTGCGCCTGAATTAGCTGATGCTATGACAATCAGTAAGACAATAGGAATTGCTTACGAAACCGTTCGTGACCAAGAGGGAAATCTCCCCTTACTTGTGCCTATGAGTGAAGTGGCAGGACGTATGGCTGTACAGATTGGAGCTCACTTTCTAACCAAACAAGAAGGTGGTTCTGGTATACTACTGGGCGGTGTTCCAGGTGTTCCTAAAGGAAAAGTCACTATCATTGGAGGGGGCGTTGTTGGAACACACGCAGCTCGCATCGCTTTAGGACTGGGAGCGCATGTCACTATTCTTGATATCAGCGCTAAACGACTGTCAGAACTAGAAGACCTTTTTGGTCATCAAATCCAGACCCTTATGTCTAATTCTTTCAATATTGCTGAAAGTGTCAAAGAGGCCGATGTAGTGATTGGAGCAGTATTAATCCCTGGTGCCAAAGCTCCCAAGCTCGTTACTGATGAAATGGTCAGTAAAATGCGACCTGGTTCTGTCATCGTTGACGTAGCCGTTGACCAAGGTGGGGTTGTTGCAACTGCTGATCGTGTAACTACTCACGATGAACCTGTCTATGAAAAACATGGTGTACTTCACTATGCCGTTGCCAACATACCTGGTGCTGTTGCTCGCACATCAACTCTTGCTTTGACAAATGTAACACTTCCTTACATTGAAGCTTTGGCGGACAAAGGGTTTGAACAAGCTATTACAGATGATTGGGGGCTACAACAAGGAGTGACTACTTATAAAGGTTATCTCACTAGCCGACCAGTTGCAGAAGGGCTCAATCGTGACTACACTGATATCACTGATTTAGTATAAGTTTTGAAAATAAAAGGATATGCCAACTTGCTTCGCAAGTCCTATACACCACCTTTTAAGCAGTTTTTTTGAACAATCACCTACTACACTACTCATTTATTATAAAAATAATTTGAGTCTGAGACGCTATTGTCCCAGACTCTTTTTTACTTATCATTTTAAGTCGTATAACTATAAGAAAAGAGCTTTTAAATCCACCTCTTTGCTTTATTCCATTTATTTTTTCTTTTTAGGTTTAGGTAGCGGCAATTGATCATACATGGCTAAAATTAAATCTTCTAGAAACACCTTATTTTCAAGGTCTTCCACTAAAATCATTTCTTTGGCGCCTTCGTATGGAAACTCATACGAGGGTTGGGCAATCTTATCTAAGACTGCTTGAACTGGCTTAACTAAAAAGCGATTATCATAAATACCACCAATAATCTTACCACGGAAGTAAAGAATATACTCTCCCATCATAGAACGGTAAGTCACATCATCTAATCCTGATAATTGCTCCAAAACAAATTCCAAATAGTTTTTACTTGATGCCATTTCTAACCTCTTAAGCTCTGTTCAACGATAACAACCGTATAGAGTTCTTGCTTGACCTCACTTCCAATTGGTTTGAAGCCCTGCTTTTTCCAAAAATGCTGAGATTGCGGATTCCCCTTGACATAAGCCAAACGTGCTTTTCGAAAGTTTTTAGCAAAATAGGCTAGCGCTTCTGTCACAATCTGGCTGCCAATACCTTTCCCTTGATAGGTCTGATTAACCATAAATAGACCAATAAAAACTGTCTCCTCATCAGGATAGGCATAAACAAAATCTATAACAGCTACAAGGTTAGAGCTATCCCAAAAGCCAACATAAAATTTATCAACCTTAGCCTTGCCTTCAGGTAGACGAAACATATCTTCTTTTACACTTTCCAAATTTGGAGCTGGTGGACAATGCTGAAAATACAGAGGATTGCTTTCATATAAAGATAAAATACTTGGAATATCCTTTTCTGCTAGTATCCTACAGCTATAATGCCTAGATAGTTGTTCAATCATCTTTTAAAATCCCTACTCTTTGTGTCCTGTAATGATAGTATAGGACGATGTATTGATGGCCAACACAATATAATTATCAGACACATAGAAGTTCTTTTTTTTTATGACTAATCTTTGTCTCAGATCTTTGGATAAAACCCTTAGCCCATAAAACTGGATTTTCCTCTCTCAAAAGCAGATGCTTTTGCAGACGGACTTTCCCAAGATCAGTTGTGTGAAACTTGTCCAGATTAGTCAAGAGATATTCCTTCATCATCTTCCGACTCCTTGACTGGCTCGCTGACGATTTCGTGACTAACTAAACTAGAATTTTCTTCTTTAGAAAAATGATGATGCGCCACTTCAGTAGAATGTTCATAAGCCTTGATAATTTCAGCTACTACAGGATGGCGGACAACATCTTTTGCAGATAAATAAACAAAATCAATCTGCTTGATATGTTTCAATTTCTCTGTTGCATCAATGAGACCTGATTTACTATTCTTCGGCAAATCAATCTGGCTAATATCCCCATTGACAATCATCTTGGAATTAAAACCAAGTCGTGTCAGAAACATCTTCATCTGCATAATAGTCGTATTTTGCGCTTCATCCAAGATGACAAAAGCGTCATCTAATGTTCGTCCACGCATATAAGCCAAGGGGGCTATCTCAATGATTTCTCGCTCCATAAGGCGCGCTGTTTGATCCTTACCTAAAATCTGATACAATGCATCGTAAACCGGTCGTAGATAAGGGTCTACTTTTTCTTTTAGATCCCCCGGTAAAAATCCTAGACTCTCACCAGCTTCAACCGCCGGTCGGGTCAATATAATCCGTTTGACCTGCCCTCGCTTCAGCGCTGTCACAGCCAAAGTTACGGCAAGAAAGGTCTTACCTGTTCCTGCTGGTCCAATCCCAAAGACAACATCATGGTTCTTAATGCTATCAACATAAATTTTCTGCCCTAAAGTCTTAACTCGAATGGGTTTACCATAAGAATCTTCAATAATCTCTTCTTCATATAGAGCCACAAACTTATCAATTTCACCATTTTTGACCATTGTAATAGCTGTCACTACATCTGGCGTTCCAATCGTCATTCCACGGTTAACTAAGACTAACAGAGCCTGAATAACCTGACGGGCTTCTTCACAAGCCATCTCCTCACCAATAATCTGGACAATTTCTGTCCGCGCATGAATCGTCACCCGCAACTCCTGTTCCATTAAACGCAAGTGACGTTCATTGGAACCAAAAAGATGAAAAGCATCATCCGGATGCTGTAAGGTAATTTCTACTGAATGTTCTTGCAAACAAAGAACCTCTTTCTTCACATTATTTACTTTATTATAGCAAAGTAACTCGGAAAATTCTATCTTTTTCCCGAACTAATGCGCTTGATATTCTTCCCAGATCACATCAAAATCACTAAGATTAAAGGAAAAATCAGCATGTTCTTCTAAATAGCGGCTAACCTCATCAAAATTATCTGTGTGCTTAGGAAAAGCCGGTTCATGAAAAACTAAATCGGCTAGTATTGCCTTCGGATCTGTACTTTTGGGATTGCGCTCCGTCATCAACCAAGTATAAAACGATTTTCTCATTTTATCTTTTCTCCTTTCTTACTTTTTAACCAATCTGGTAAATATTTAGTCAATCCTAATGCAGACAATATGATGATTTGCGGTAAAAATTGTATCAAATACCGCGTCTTTCCACCTTCAAAAATAAGTAAAAACAACAAACCTCCAAAAACTGCAAGGCTGATACAATTCAATTTATCATTTGCACGATATTTCCACAAGGCAAAAACAAGTCCCAGACTCATCACAATCCAAACAACTTGCTTCACAATCTCATAATAGCGATACTCACTCTTATCCACACTCAAAAAAATAAGTTCTGATAAACTGTGCCACAAGATTCTTTTTTGTATAAGGATAAAGAGGGGAGATATAAGGCGTTTTTTCATATTCCACATCTCGATATAACCAACCTAAAGTTCCTTCTGAAACAGTTAATGAATGCTTATAGTAAAGATGATTGAGAAATCCCAAAAACGAATATTCTTTTAAGCGTCGTTTGATTTCTTTTTTTACATTTTCTTGCTTAAACATTCCATTATTATACTGTTCTCTCTGATCCACATCAATGTATTGAAGCAAGCCCTCTTTCATGTCTTCTTGATCGTGTCCAATAAAAGTCAACCCTAAGTCAATAAAGAGCAGAGGACTTTTAGACAATCCTTTCTCTTGTATCAATGTCACTTCTGTTTGCGTCGCTTTCAGATAGTTTCCGCCGATAGAAGTTGCGCCAAACGATAGGAGAAAGGTGAAAAAGATTAGGATAAATTTCTTCCATTCCTTTTTGAACAACAGCAAAATAAAACCTGCCATAATAACAATCAACACAGTTGGTCGTATCAGCACTGCAAGACCACTTATCAAACCTAATCCGATTGTCTTTATGAAGAGTACTCTCTTATCCTGCCATCGAAGCCCAAGTAAATCAAAAAGTAAGAATATTTGTAAAGCAATGAGCGGAAGAGGCCATATATCCGTGTACATCGAATAAAAATAAGGTGAAAAGCCAACTAGCAAGACATACAAACTAAATGTCACATCAGCAGCAGACTCACTCACATATTTTTTCATTCCCTTGTACAAAATGAGTGCCGTTATATCGGCATAAAATATATTTAATCCCTGCAAAATCCATAAAGCTGAGCTTCCAAAGATATTATAAAAAAAGCGCTCATACAAAAAGAGAAACAAGTTATTAGGATTGCGTGTCAAATAACTGGAAATAGAAGTCTCTTTTGAATACTTGAAAGCACCATTGAAAACAACTGCTGCATCTCGCCGAATCAGCAACTGAGCAGACAAAAGCATTGCCAACTGAAATACAATCACTGCTATCATAATAGCAACTTTGTGTCTCATCATGTAGTGGTAGCATTTTTTTAAATTTTCTAGATAACGATAAGCTAGAAATACTAGTATGACTGCTCCAATCAAAGCAAGACTAGAAATTGTCCCTAGATGAATAATAGCAGTAAAAAACCAATGCAAGCCCACAATGAACATGATTTTTTGCAAGATTCCAAAGAAAAAAGAGTACATTTTTAGCATAGGACTATTATATCAAAATCTAATTTGTTTCTCTATTTAAAAAAACAACAATCATCAGATTGCTGCTTAACCTCTAATTGGACCCAGAATCCTCAGAACAAAAAAGTCAATTAAAATACCAAAACTCATGAGTGGTGTATAAACAAATATCGTTAAAAGAAGAAAAATAAGTTTAGAAATTAAATCTCGCTGCAAATTTATTGGACAAAAAAGTTAATAGTCTCTCATTTCGTGGGAAAGGACTTCCTCATCAATATCCCTGCCAATTTTCTTGATCATGTTTAAATTTCTCAAGTAGAGCTAAGCCTTCTGCCGAAACATAGCCTTCTTGTTCCGCCACCTTGATTAATTCAGTGTAGTTCGATAACGTTACCAATCGAACACCCGCATCTGAGAAATTCTTTTCTGCCCTAGGCAATTCATAAGTAAAAATAGCTACCACTCCAAGGACGTCAGCCCCCTCACGCTTAGCAGCAGCCACCGCATCCAGAACCGACCCTCCAGTTGAAATCAAATCCTCAATCACGACCATTTTCTGACCTGTTTTTACTCGACCTTCAATTTGATTTCCAGCACCATGATCTTTTGGTTTGCTACGAATATAAGCAAATGGTAAAGTCATCTTGTCAGCAATGATGGCTCCATGAGGAATACCTGCTGTTGCTGTCCCAGCAATCACTTCTACTTCTGGAAATTCAGCTTTGATTTTCTCAACAAAACCTTTTTCAATCAAAGTCCGCGTTTCTGGATAGGCCAAGGTCACACGATTATCTGTGTAGATTGGAGACTTGATGCCACTAGCCCAAGTGAAAGGCTCTTCCGGCTTCAAGTAAACAGCCTCAATTTTCAGTAAGTCACGCGCAATATCTTTTGCTAAAGTCATGATTTCTCCTTTATAATAATTCAATAGTGGAATCAAAATATTATTCCAAAAAATAAGTCTTTTCTTTTATGTCTTCTAAAGTGACGATCTCGCTAGATAAAGTTAACACCCATTTATCTTCAACATCATCTTGTCGATGAATAACAGCAACCAATTCTCCTTCAAAGTATTCTAACGGTTCTCGTACCTTTTCCGACACAATGTAAACATCTTGCTCTTCGCCATCCTCAGCAAACAAATTCGGAATATAACCATAATTGATAGGATAACGATTTCCAAAACTATCTTGATAACCGATGGGTCTGTCAATGATTGCTTGATATACTTTTCTAGCCATCTATCCATTCCGTCTTAATAGCGCGATAAGCAGCTACTGGATCTGCAGCTCGTGTAATGGGACGTCCAACCACAATATAGTCACTACCAATTTGATGTGCTTCTTGCGGTGTCATGACCCGTTTTTGGTCCCCAATTTCAGAACCAGCTGGTCGAATACCTGGAGTAACGCACAGAAAATCTTCTGACGTCGCCGCTTTAATCAGCTTAACTTCCTGAGCTGAACACACAACTCCGTCCAAACCGGCCTCTTTAGCTTTGCAAGCATAATTGACAACCGATTCTGAAACAGTTGTTTGGATATTTTGGCAGTCTCGCATATCGGCTTCGCTAGTAGAAGTCAACTGAGTTACAGCCACTAATTTTGCTTTATCTCCCAAAACTTTTTTAGCTTCCCGCATCATCTCGACACCACCTGCTGCATGCAAAGTGACCATATCTACTCCAAAAGTTCCTAAAACAGACATAGCCGAGCGCACCGTATTGGGAATGTCATGCAATTTCAAATCTAGGAAAATGCTGTGTTCCAAACCTTTCAAATAGTGAACGATTTCTGGACCAATAGCATAAAAAAATTCCATACCAATTTTGACATAAAGCTTTTCATCTTTTGGAAAATGTTCCAGAAAGGTTTTAACATCATCAAAAGAGGGAAAATCAAGAGCAATAATAGGACGTTCTTCACGCATAGGTTCATCTCCTTATTAATTTATAGGCAGTTTGTCGTTTTAATCTTTGGACACAGGCTCTTAATAACTTGAAATACTGTCTGTACTACGGTTTCGTTTGCTAATCCTGACCGCTTGATTTCAATAGAAGTAAAGTCACTGACACTTCCTAACGAAAGCTTTACCCATCATCTTAAATCCCTTTCGAAACTTTTAAGCACACTTCGTACAAACTTCTCAAAAGCTATAGAAAAACCTTGCCTGAGGCAAGGTTACACGAAAATTGACAGTTTACTGCCGCTTTAAACCGTATCAGCCTTAGTAGCCTCTCTGGACTTCTTTAAAGGTTCCATTTCAATCATTTTATAATTTACTCCGTCTATTGTCAAGCAAAAAATGAGGCTACAACAAGTTTTTTCTAATTTCTGTTCGCAAGCTTTCCAAACTTTCAATACCGTATTTATCCATGACTTTAGGTAGTTCCTCAATAATATTAGGACACGCATAAGGGTTTGTAAAATTTGCTGTCCCAACACCAATCGCTGAAGCTCCTGCGATAAACATTTCAATGGCCGCTTCTGCTGAGTTTACTCCACCCATACCAATGATTGGTAAACTACTAGATTGTGCTACCTGACGAATTAACTTCAAGGCAACTGGAAAAATTGCCGGCCCCGACATGCCACCTGTTCCGTTTGCAATAATCGGCTTTCTGCTCTTTGAATCAAATCGCATTCCAACTAAAGTGTTAATCATGGTTAAACCAGAAACTCCTGCATCTTCAACTGCTTTCGCTATTTGTGTAATATCTGCTACACTAGGTGTCAATTTTACATAGACTGGCACTTCCGACACGTCTACCGCTGCCTTAGCAGCCTGATATGCTAAATCTGGCACCTGACCAATTAGCAAGCCCCCATTACCATGATCCACATTGGGGCAGGAAATATTAAGTTCAATAGCCTTGACGTTTGGAGCTTTAGATATTTTTTCTGCAACAAAAGCATATTCTTCGTTAGAAAATCCCGCAACATTAGCAATAATCGGAAGACTAGGATAATGGTGAGCCAGCCAAGGAAGTTTTTCTGTCAATACCACATCTACCCCAGGGTTTTGTAGTCCAATAGCATTGAGCATACCAGCTGGTGTTTCTGCCACTCGTGGCGTCGGATTGCCAAAACGAGGGTACTGCGTGGTCGCCTTAATCATTATAGAGCCAAGTACATTGAGATCATAATATTTGGCATATTCCTGACCAAAACCAAAACACCCCGAAGCTGGAATAATTGGATTTTTCAGTTCCAAACCAGGAAGAGAAATTGCTAAACGACTGTTAGACATATCAACCTCCTACATCACGATTGTACCAGTCTCAAAAACTGGACCGTCTTCACAAACCCGCTTATTGACTGCTTGGTCCTCACCAGCAACATGAAGTACACAAGCATAACAAGCCCCCATTCCACACGCCATTCGTGATTCCATAGAAATGTAAGCTCGCGGATGACTGCAAAATGTTTCATTCACATATCTGAGCATACCAGGAGCTCCGCAAGCATATACCGCAGTAAAATCTTCTGATAGCTCATTCACAATGGAGGAAACATAGCCTTTGCGACCATAAGAACCATCATCTGTTGTTATCAGGACACGACTGTATTTTTTCATTTCTTCTTCCAAAATGACAACTGCTTTTGTTGCAAATCCAAGAACTGAAGTGACCTTCACTCCCTTGCTATGTAATTCTTTTGCCACTTGTAGCAAGGGGGGAACACCAATTCCACCTCCTATAATTAGAGCTGTATCTGCAATACCTAAACCAGATAAATCAAAACCATTTCCCTGAGGCCCCATGACGTCTAACTGAAAACCTTTTTCCAACCGAGAGAAGAGTTCTGTACCTGCTCCCTCTATCCTGTAAATAATCCGACAGATTTTCCGTTCTCTGTTAATCTCTGAAATCGAAATAGGACGACGTAGAAGCTTTGTATCATCTGGAACTCGGATATGCAGAAATTGTCCAACCTGCATCTGGCCAACCATTTCTCCTCGTAAATCCATAGCAAAAATTCGTGGAGCAATTTTCTCTTGGTGCACAATGGTCATCTTTTCCAACATGATTTTTCCGAGTCTCTTCTCGCATGAGCTGCTTGTCATTTCTACCTCATTTCTTTATTAAAAAAGACCTTGCATATACACAAGGCCTCACGAAAATAAAGAGTCGGTTTTCTCACTCTTCCTTCACCCGAAACCTTGGAAGCCTCGCTGGACTTTCTTAAAGGTTAAATTTAATCTATTTTACAACTTCAAATGTGTTTTGTCAATTCCAATATGATAAAATAAGCTTATGAGAATTCAACAATTGCACTATATTATTAAAATCGTCGAGACTGGCAGCATGAACGAAGCTGCCAAGCAACTCTTTATTACCCAGCCTAGTCTGTCCAATGCAGTGCGCGATTTGGAAAATGAAATGGGCATTGAGATTTTCATCCGCAATCCCAAAGGTATTACTCTGACCAAGGACGGTATGGAATTTCTCTCCTATGCTCGTCAAGTGGTAGAACAGACTCAGTTATTAGAAGAACGTTACAAAAATCCAGTTGCCAATCGAGAGCTTTTCAGCGTCTCTTCTCAACACTACGCCTTTGTAGTCAATGCTTTCGTTTCTCTGCTCAAAAAAAGTGATATGGAAAAGTATGAGCTTTTCTTGCGCGAAACACGAACTTGGGAAATCATTGATGATGTCAAAAATTTCCGCAGCGAGATTGGCGTACTGTTTCTCAACAGCTACAACCGCGATGTCCTCTCTAAAATGCTAGATGATAATCACTTGCTTGCCACACATCTCTTTACTGCCCAGCCACATATTTTTGTTAGCAAGAGCAATCCTCTAGCAAAGAAGAAACTGATCCAATTATCAGATTTGGAAGATTTTCCTTACCTCAGCTACGATCAAGGAACCCACAATTCCTTTTACTTTTCAGAAGAAATTCTATCGCAAGAACACCATAAAAAGTCCATCGTCGTCAGCGACCGAGCAACTCTTTTTAATCTTTTGATTGGTCTTGATGGCTACACTATTGCAACTGGTATTCTAAATAGTAATCTCAATGGTGACAATATTGTTTCTATTCCGCTAGATATTGATGACCCTATTGAGCTGGTTTATATTAAACATGAAAAAGCTAGCTTATCTAAAATGGGGGATAAATTCATTGAGTATCTGTTGGATGAAGTTCAATTTGATAAATGAATCATCAAAATCGGTTCCATAATTCCTAAAGTAGTTTTACCCACTACAGAAATTACAGAGCCAAATAAGATAGCTGTTTAAAATTCATTCCATTTCCTCCTGTGCTTACTTGATTTTATTATATCGTGAAATAGCAATAGCAGGAAAAAACGTTGAAAGGCTGTAATGTGTAGACATTGCAGCCTTTCTTAAAAAATGAGCAAAATACTACTCAATAACTACTTCCATATATTTTGCTTGCCCGAAAAAAGAGACCGGACCTAAGCTCAGTCTCCTAATTATGCTAATACTATTGTTATATTTCTTCTGCAACCAATTCTTCTCCTAATAGTGAGTAACGTTCTGCTTTTAAATTCTTAATCGTCCACAAGGCAGCAAAGCTAATCAAATAAAGGCTTGCTAGGAAAATCATGACCATTGAAACGCTCGAGATATCTAAAATTTTCCCAATAATCACAGATGAAAATCCTCCAATTGCTCGGCCAACATTTAAGATGACATTATTAGCCGTGGAGCGAATATGAGCTGGATACAATCTCGTAATCATTGCACCATAACCCGCAAACATTCCATTTACAAAGAAACCAACAATCGCACCGCCGATAATCATGGCAGGCATTGAATTGGCAAATTGGAAGAGGTAAACACACATGGAGGATGCTAGAAGAAAGATTGAATAAACGAATCTCGGTCCCCATTTATCAAGGATTTGACCGAAGGTGAGCATTCCCAGACACATCCCTAAAATCGTTGAAACCATCCAAAGTGAGGAATCTTTTACAGAAATATGCAAACTTGTCTGGATAATGGTCGGAAGCCAGTTCATCATACCAAAATAACCAGCAATTTGTACCGTCGTCATAACCATAAGCGCTACTGTCTGAGCCGTTAGAGATGGTGTTTTAAATAATTCACTCATTTTAACAGACTGGCGTCCTTCTGCTTTTAATGTCACATTGCCATTATCTCGGATATGATCATCATCAATCGCTAGCATCATCCACAAAACCAAAGCAATAGGAGCAAGCCCAAAGAGGAAAAGACCTTTCCAGCCAAGTGCCGGTGCCAACCAACCTGCTAAAAGCGCTGAAGTAATAGAACCGATTTGCCCTGCAATTCCATTCAGAGATGAAATGCGCCCCATTTTTCCAATAGGAACAATACCTGCCATAATCGCGATGGCAACTCCATACTCTCCACCAACGCCTATCCCAGCGATAAAACGCATGAGATATAGATAATAAATATTTTGTGTAAAGTAAATCAACCCTGTTGCTAATGAAAAAATAACAATCGTCCACTTGAAAACTTTAAACTTGTGATAGCGATCTGCCAGTATACCAAAGAGCAGGCCTCCAACCAACATTCCTAGATTGGTAATTGTTGCAATCCAGCCTCCTTGCGCTCCAGTAACACCTAATTCTGAAATAATAGATGACATCGAAAAAGCTAAGAACATGACGTTTAAGTCGTCCGTTCCTGATGCAACAATCGCAGCAACCAGTGCTCGCTTATTATTTTTGTCTAAAGACATGCACATCCTCCTTAATTGTAGCTCACAGACTACATTTATTAATTGAATACAGCCTATAAATCAAAAAGCTCAGGAAATCCCGAGCCAAAAGTTTACAGTAAAATAGCAGATTAGCGCACTAATCCATTTTAATGATTACTTTTATGCCTCACAGGACATGATTAAAGTTGTATTTAATTGCATTAAGTATAAAATAGATTGAAAGATTTGTCAAGAGATTTTAGGCAATAGAATGTGTCTGTTTTTGGGAGAAAATGAAAAATCATCAAGAGAACGACAATCAAGACCGAAACGTTTGGACTTTTTTCCTGTTTCAGTCTTGATTTATTGCTCTTTTGATGTTACAATATTTCTAAACTGATTAACAAGCCCTACTTGTTTAATCGGTGGGCGTTTGAGTGTTGTCGCACTCAGCGCCTTTTCTTCGTGTTTTTCTATAGCTGTATTATACCATATCCTACAAATAATGCAAGCATTACCTGTTAAAATTGTACACAAAAGCGCTAAATCTTAAGGGATTTAGTGTTTTTATAATCTACTTCTTATACAAATAACTCTTAACTCTTCGAGAAGGACGAACATCCGGCAAAGCATGATGTACTTTTCTAAAAGTAGTAAGACGCTCTCTTTGTGTGTCATCTATTTCTTGTATCTTCTCATACTCCGTCCGCCAATTGCCAAAGAAGAGATCTCTTAGCTCTCCTGTATGGTTCAAAAGAATGGTGCGACTCATTGTATCTGCGCCCTTTTTACTCCAATACATCCCTCTATTCTTCATTCGATAGGCAATTTTACGGTGCTGGCTTTCCATAATCCCAATACCACTGGAACTCAATCCTATCTGTTCAGGTGTAACGGTATACTGAAAATTTCTAAGCAGTTGTCTCTTGAAACGACCAAAAGTCTCAAATTTGTTATCCGAATCAATCAAAGATTCCGCAGTATCTAAAACAGTCTTTAGCCTGCTTTTATCTCGTTTCTTAATAGCCTTAAAAGCCTCTTCTGTCAATTCTGCTGATAAAGGAGTTAAGTTGATTTTCAAAGCCTGATGCACATGAAAAGCATCCCAAAAATGAAAATGAGCTTTGGGTTTAAAAGCATTTGCTAGGTCTTGGAAAATATGGGGAGAATAACCGTGACCGCCATCTGAATTGGTGATAATGAGTGTTTTAGGTGTAATCTCAAAGTGATTATAGATTAAGTCAATGAGTTTGTCTTTCGCCTTGTAGTATTGTGTTGAGACCACTTCCATCTTATTTTTTAAAACATTCCTTTTTCCTCTCTTGCTACCAGTGTGAACGACAAAATGACTTAATTCAACGGACTTGGTCTCCGTTTTAGGATGAGATTGTTTCACCCAAACACCATCTCCTTCTACGTATAGAATCTCTGGTTTGATTCTCTTTTTCTCTTCAGGAACTGCTAATACTCGGTACTCGTCCCGCTCTTTCAGGAGTCCCCCTGCTGTCTCTAGCGCTCGTTGAACGCTATTTTTTGTGATATAAATATTCTTCAGCAATTCCATCACCGATACCACTTTACGATATGGCATAAAGTTAGAGAGTGTGGTTAGCTGATAAAGGAGTTCTTGTGAGAACCTGGCACGTGGTTTAAGTCCTAACTTTTCATCAACAGGTATCCTGATAATATCCCCTTTCTTCCACCTGCTCCGTGAAAAAGTCATCTCCCCAAAAGAAAAGATAACAGTCCGCTCTTTCTGATTGATTCTCTTGAAGCCCTGGGTTCTCATGATCGGGGCGATATAGCTCTCATATTTTTCAATCATTTTGAGGAACGTTTGGCGATTGTTCTCTTGTAAAGCAGTAAAGAAATCTCTTTCGTCTAAGACTGCTAAATCCATCTACTCACCTCTTCTACTAGAATAAAAATATATTATACCGCAAATCAAGGCAAAGAAAAAAGCCTTCCCTTTTGGGGAAGGAAATAACTTTGTATTAGTTTAATATTATTTTTATAATATTTTATTATTCTTCAACGCTAGCAATCCAATCATTTAAAAAGGCAGCAGTTGATTTTCCATAGCCATTGGCTTTAGCCAAGCGAGCTAACTTCTCTTTATTTTTCTTATCCAGCGTAAACGAGGTAATCACCTTTTCAGGCTCTTCTCGTTTGGGAAGACTGGCAGTTGGAACACGTCTCTCTGCTATCTTTTCCCCTAATGCCTTTTTAATTTGTTCTTTTTTGGGTTCAAATGCCATCTCTTCGCTCCTTCTGACTAATTTTATAATATTTATTTAATAGTTCTATATTTTAAAAATAATATAGAACTATTATTTTTATATTATATCACAAATGATTTGAAATGTCTTAGCCATTTTTTCAAAGAATTTACGATTTTTTTGAAGGACAGCTGGTTCTTCTGCCATTTCAAAAATAGATTGCTTATCCATTGTAGATTTGTTAAATAGTTCCTTTTGTGGAATATAGACCACTTCCTGTGTATCAGGAGAAAGAATCCTACCTTCCTCTTCTGTCTTATTCAGTGTTTCTAAAAGACTCTTAGAGGAACTGGTATTGTGTTTAATCATATTTGGAATAAAGTACAGCTGAGCAGTGATGTAGCTCTCCCTTGTACGATAATTGATAACTTCTTGTCGAAAAGATTCTAGGCGATCTTCTAAGTTAAACTTTGCATTATAGCCGTGTTCGCTTGGAATGATCGGACTAATAATTGAGTGACTAACTGCAATTGCATTGCGAGTAGCTGTCGAAAAGTCAGGATGACAATCAATAATGACATAATCAAATAGATCTAACCTTTTGTCCTCATAGTGATCTTCTAACCACATATACAGCAACATATCTTTATTTACCTTATTTTCTAAAGATTTTTCGATTGTATCTAGTTGCATATAACCTGGTATCAGGCTAATGTTTTGTTTAATAGGGATAACTTTAACATCCCCCTCACCTTTGAAAATATTGGCCACAGTATCTGTATCATCGTAAATACCGTAAGTTTGAGTCAAGTTACATTGATGATCCAAATCAAGAAATAAGACTTGGTATCCTTTACGTGCTAACCATTCCCCAAAGTTAAAAGCCAACGTTGTTTTGCCTACACCGCCTTTAATGGCCGCAAAAGTTATAATTTTCATTTTCAATGTTCCTTTTATAATTATATTATTTTTATAATATAATTATACTACAAAAATAATAATAAGTAAATATAAAAATATTATTTTTATATTATCGCTTAATCTGATATTTATCACGGTAACGTCTGAAAGTACGCTCATTAATCCCTGTAAGACCTGCCACATCTTTATCAGACATTCCTGATAAGTACAGTTCAAAAGCGTGTTGTAAACGGCTATCATCTTCTTTAAAAAGTGCCTTACGACCCTGGTATTTTCCCTGGGTCTTGGCTAGGGCGATTCCCTGTCTCTGACGTTCCTTGATACGCTCCCGTTCTGATTGAGCTTGATATTTATAAATCTCCACGATAAGATTATTCAATAAGCGTCTCAAGTTATCGTCTTCAATTCCTCGAAGGGTTGGCAAGTTCAATACTTCTAACGTCGCCCCCTTTGCTTGAATTTCATTCATAACCTTGGTCAGCTCCTTATTATTCCTTCCTAGCCGTTCCAGCTCAATCACGACCACTATATCCCCTTCTCGGATATACTCCAACATAGCTTGTAATTGTGGACGGTCTTTGCTTGCTCCACTGATAGCCTCCTGGAAAAGTTTATCCACGTGCTTCAGTTGCTCCAGCTGCCTAGCCATGTTTTGGTCTGAAGCGCTGATTCTAGCATAGCCAATTTTAGCCATTTTTACCTCCTTATTTTGCCGAACTCTATTGTCCGCCTTACAAATCCACTAAAATCAATAAAACACAAGCAGGTCAATAGAGTATACCTCATTGACCGCTATCTTCCTTTATCTGTTGAGAACCCATATATCGTACTTCAACTTGATAATATTCAAATCCCTCTTTGTAGACATAAGGAAATGGTACTTTGTTTACGGGAATAATTTTAAAATCAGACAGTATTCTCATTTCCCTTCTATTCCTATGAAACATATCATCATAAGACACTGTTAATTCAATCCAAATATGATTGTTATTTTGTCCTTCTTTTAAAAACAGAAAGTTAGGTAAGGAAATAATAATGTCTGCGGACTCATTAACCAAAATCTCACCTAAAGATAAAGGACTACTTGTACCAATATACAAATGGCTGTTTTCGTCCCAGTCTACCTCCCTTATTCCTGCATGGTCTAGAGATACTTCAATAGCTTCTCCTCTTCCCTTATTTTGAAATATTAAATGAAAGTCACTAGTATCTTCCATTTGCTTATAAAAAAGCTTCTCCTTCTGCATTTTAAATTCATCACCATTAAATGAATGAAACGGAAATAAGATTTTAAGCTCACGCCTACCCATAAAACCATTATATTCAGTCTCAACTGAATTTAGCTTCAAAATAGGTTTATACTTAATTTCATCATCTTTTCTGGCTTGTTCTGATTGATAATTCAATGTGACAACCAAACCTATTAACGTTATGAACGCTCCTAAAACAGCACCATAGAAAGATAGTAAGTCTCCTGCTGCCCACTCTGCTGCTAGAAAATGTATCGAGTAGATTTTAAAGGATAGATTTATTAAGAATGGTATTACAAATAAAATTACAAAAGCAATAATAACAATTTTCGTTATGTCTTTCTTTTTCATGGCAATAAAAACCTTTTCTATTTTGTTAAATCTTCTTTGGTTTCAATTTTACCATATAATATCTGGTTTGCTCTTCTTGTTTCAGCATGCCGTTCCAATTTTTCGTACTGCGTAAAGTCTTTGACGATACTATCAAATTTTTCCTTCAGGGCTTTTCGCTCAATGGAAACCTCGACTACCTGCTTTTCAATCTCTTTAGGATTGGCTGAAAAGGATGTATTCAATTCTTCCAAAATTTGATAGGCGACTTTCGCATCTATTGGACTGTCTGAATGAAGATCCTTAAGTGCTGAAGCGATTTTATTCAATCGCTCTACTTTTTTATCAAGTTGATTAAGTGATTTTTTGGTTTCTTCCATTTGCGAAATAAATCGTTCTCGCAACTCATGAAATTGATCTGAATCAGACACATTGTGACTGACAAGATAGTTGTATTCTTTAACCAATAACTCCAATTTGGAAATGTTGGGATTTTTGGTCAAGATATACTCACCACTTTCATAAGCAAGTTGATTGATAAGGGTTGCCCCCTTCATAAATTTGTTACTAGCTGAATTGTCAGGATTGATGAAATAGAAAAAGTCCGATTTCTTGATAAAAATATCAAAACTACCGTCTGCTTGTTTATCTACAAGGCGACCAGGGACTTTGACTATCCCCTTATTGTTAATACCATATTGCATTTGAAGATAAATACCTGTGTCCGTCTCATACTCGACCTGCCACGGTTCAATCTTGACCCGTATCTCAAAGTCTTCAGCTTTTTCTTGTTGTAATTTATCATATTCAGATTTGATGACATCTACTGAATGAACAATTTCATTTTTAGCTAAACATTCTTCAATCTGTTTTAAAGAGTAACGCCCTTTTTTAGATAAGGTACTATCACGGGTATTTCTCTTTTGGTCTCTATCCAATAATTTATACTTGGCATATTTTCCCGAAAAATCAACTGCAAGATTGAGCGCTTTTGCTTTTTCTTGAAAATCCTGAATGCTGATTGCGTGTTTCAAAAGAAATTCAAGGCGGGACTTAATTTCTAACTTAAAGACATTCTCTTTTTGATAAGCAGAATATTCTTTATGACCAAACCGTTTCTTCTGTTCAAGAATTTTAGCACCTGCTAAATCGGCATATTTATCCGAAATTTTCTCTAGAGCATTTTTCGTTCCTTTTTGCCAACGAAATTTATTCAGAGTTACCGAGTTTGTCGAATTGATATAAATATGATTGTGAAGATGACCTTTATCCATGTGAGTTGCCACAACAAATTGATGACTTCCTCCTGTCAATTCAAGAGCCGTCTTTCGTCCTATCTCATGAACTTGCTCAGGTGTTAAACAATCTTCAGGAGAAAATGACTGAATGACATGGTGTGCCAAAACATCCGTCTTTACCAATTCTTCGTTATTGATAGGTCTACCTTTTTCTAAATTGGCTAATTGCTTTAATTGCATAAAATCGGAATAAGCTGTTTCTACATCAATAACCAAATGACCAGAAACTAACTGTGAAACTGGTTGACCATTAACAATTTTAACAGGAAAATGAATATCAGAATCAATCAACTCTGTCCCAATTGTCTTTGCTCCATCTTCAATATATTTAATCCCTTCTGCTAATTTGTTGACGGATTTTATCTGTTTGACTTTTGTCACAACCATTCTTTTTATTCCCTCCTTTCCTTCAAGATTTTTTCAATTTGTGTGATTTCTCTACTGAAATTTTCATCCATCAATCGCTTAACTTCTGTCAACGTTGCTTGAATCGTTTGGAAATTTTCTAAGCTAACAACTTCATTTGTGTTGACATATTTTGCAAGCTGATTGACGTTTGTTCCAATCCTATTTATCTCCGTTCTTAATTTTATCAACTCCGAATAATCAACCGTGATCACCTCACCCGTTAAAAGCATATAGCGGGCGTAAGTGTTGAAATTTTTGAAATGGTGGTTTGACATTCTACGCTTTATCAACTCATTTTCTTCAGGAGTGACTCGCATTTTCTTCTGAATTTCTCTGTAGCGTTTTTCTTCTATCATAAGTTTTCACCTCTTACATTTTTATTGACATCTTGACCTATCCCCTCTATACTTTTCAAACTGGCAAGCATAGCACTTGGGTACCCAATTGCTGTTTTTAAAAGAATTTTCCAAACCCAAAAACTGGCAATTTTGCCAATTTGGGTTTGGTTCATCTTTTAAAGTTTTGGGGAAATCCCCAAGCTCCTTATCTGTCCTTTCAAACATCAGTTGAGCAGTACCTGCTCAATCAATCCCTCTTTCAGAGATTGGTACTCTTCATCTGAAAGAGAGTCCAAATAAGAAATCGTCTCCGCATATTCTTTCGCTACATCGGGGTCAATTTCTTTCAGTTCATCCGCATCTTCATCTAAAAGCGCAATAGCTTTTCTACGTTTAGCAGCGATAAAATTTTCATTTCTTGTATAGCATCCGTCCTCAAAATAAAACAGATTCAATAACAAAGTTGTTTCAATGGTATCATTCATTCTTCTTCCTCTTTCTTTTTTCTGCGGTTCATAAATCCTTCCGATAATTGAGCAACAAGGTCATTTATAGGTTCATCTCCTTGTCGCTCTTCTCGGATTTTTTTAGCTGGTCTTTCGCCTCGCTTTTCTCTTTTTCTTGAGTTGTTTTTTCTTTTGTTTCCTCTTTAAAGCGATTGATTTTTTCTTGAAAAGCGTCTTTTGTCAATTCCCTGCTTTGATATTTTTCAAGAGCTTTATCTATTTTTGAAATTAAGTTATTTGCTTCTTTTTGAACAATCTTGATTTGCGCTTCAAGGTCAGACAAACCTTCTGGATCTTGTGACCAAGAAGCTAAGTAGCCGAAACTGTATTCACTGGTGTCTAATCCATAATGACTGGAGACCACAAAAGCCACCGACTCCGCTTGTAATTCTCTTGTACTTTTCGACAAAGGATTTTCCAGCAATCTATCAACAGTATGTAATTCAGAATGTGCCATTTCATGAAAAATTGTTTTAAGAGTTTGTTGCTCCGACAAGCCCTTTTTGATGACAATTTCATTGGTCGCTCTTGTGTAATAACCCTTTGCGCCTTGAGTGTCCTCACTAAATGAAATAGGAACACCATTTGCTTCTGAAACTTCTCTAGCTGACTTATAAAGGTTGCCATAATCTTCATAACTACCTTCCAATTCATAGATAGCTTTAGCCAATTCTTTTCCGCTAGTTTGGGAAACATCAAAAACAGGAACCAATTTAAAGGACGTGTAAGTCTGCTCATTTCCATTCTCATCAAGAATGGGTTCATTGGTTTTTGGATCTCTTTTCTTCAATGTGATAGGCGCAAAAATCCGTATTGCTTTCTCTCCTTTATTGACACTTCTTTCAAACTCATCTTTCCATTTTTTGAAAGAAGCCACGTGTGAAGCATCTGGATTCTGCGTTAAAATCATCTGAATATTTCTAGGTGAGTAGTTATGAAATTTACTCATCGTCTCCAAAAATTTCTTGTAAGTTTCCGATTGAAAATAGTCTTTTACTCCCTCTTTAAGAACTTTAGCAAGTCCTTTATTATCCTTCGCTTGAATGAGTTCCGTGACTATTTTTGTCATTTCAGTTTGGACATTCGCTTCTTTGTTGGGAGAATCTGCATCTAACGGATTTGAACCAAAACCAATTTCTTCATTGTCAGATTTTCCATCTCCATCTGTATCAGGACTATAAGGATTTGTCCCTTGGTTTTTTTCAACAATATCAGGAATACCGTCACCATCTGAATCACGTTCAAGTTCTTCTTTTTGGGCTTGAACTCGTTTTCTTTCTGCATCTTCTTTACGAATACGCTCTATCTTTTCTAAGAAAGATTCTTGTCTTTCTGACATTATGTTTCCTCCATCTTGTAAATTTGGTTCATCTTTGAAAGATTCTATTTTCTGAAGTTCTCTCAAAGTTTCCATCATTGCTTTTCCATTATCAGCAATCCTTGCATGATTCAAAGCAATCTCTTCAATCACTCCATCACGTTCACGGTATATCCCAATAATTTCATTTTTGCTTGCTTGTTCAAGCTCTGCATTGAGAATTTTTCTAGCTTTGAAGACCGAGACAGGGACTGTTCCATCTTCTGTATCAGCTCTAAACAAAAGCATAATATCTTTATCATCAGCCTTAATGAGACTATCAAAGCGACCTTGATAACGGTCTATATCTTGCAGGTCGTCAAAGTAAAATGAATCCAGTTCCAAGGCTACTCTCAAATCAGGGAGCACCTTAATTTTATTAAGAGCTGAACCATCATTTGCCAACAACATATCCTCATAAGTCAGCTCTCCACCAGTCGCAAAATCATACAAAGTCTTCTCAGGTGTCTGTCCTTCTCCAAGTGGTTTAAGACCTGTCAAATGCATGAAGTTTTTCTCTTGGAAATTGACTTGGGCGACATTGCCATCAGATGTAAAATAGCTGATAGTAGAATTTGCTAACTCATCCCGATAAAATCGAGCAGCTTCCTGAATATCGTGTCCACGTCTGTTTATTTTATCTAGGTCATGTTGAGTGACTGAATGTTCAAGACGTGTTCTTCTTGACTTTAACTCATCAGTTATGCTAAAATGTAAATATTGAGAGGATATTGTAGGGCGACTGGTAACAGAGCGCTCAAAGGTACTTGTTTCAAGTACGGGTGAGGTACTACCTTCAGCTTCGGGCTGTAAAGAACCCATGTGTAGATAAGTCCTCTCCTTTTTTTGTTGCTCTCGGCTTCGGTCAAGAGCTTTTTCTTTGCTTTCCTTCAAGTAATCATTCCAGTCCATTTTTTCTTGACTTTTTGTTGCTGGTGGAAGATCTGATACAAAAGCTATCTTTTTATCGGCCAAGCGCTCGATAAAGGTATGACCTGCTTTATCATTATCAACCGCAAGTGTGATTAAATCTTGATGTTTCCCTTCTTTGAAGAAAGTTGTTACTTCAGCCAGGTTGGTTAAAAAGGTTGGGATAGTAGCTGATTCAATCTCTCCCTTGATTTCTCCCATCTCAGACAGCAGTTCCGCCACATGGCGACTGATTGTTGATTCTTTTAAACCGTCCATAGCCACCAATCGGACATCCTGAAGAGTATCTTTTTTGAGTTCATAATAGCTCATCAAGTCTATTGGAGCCTCCGTAAAGACTAATCGTTTTGGTATTCCAATATCAATGTGCATCCCTGTCATACCATCAGAAGCCCTCATAATCTGTTTTAAGCGCCCTCTTTCGTAAAGGCCATGATTTTCTCTGATACCTTGCAAAGAAGCGCCTATAACCTCATTTTGACGGTCTAGGCTCTTGAAAACAATGACCGGTTCGTAATAGTCTTTCGTCTTTTTGGTAGCTTGTGCTAGGACTCCTTTTTCTCCGAAAAAGTCGATTGTCTCATCAGATAAGCCTCTAATTTCCTTCAAATATTCTCTTCCTTCAATGAACTTGGTTTCATAAGGCTTGAGATAATAGCTGAAGGGTTCTTTTTCAGGCACATTGGTCACATTGACCACTTCAAAATTTCCCTCTTCCAGGAAGTGCTTTGCTTGCTTAAAAGAAATCTCTTGACCTGTCAGCTCTTCCTGAACTGTTTGAACCAATGCAATTACATCTCCACCAGTAGAGCGAGCAAACCAATTGAAATAGTTGTCTCGACTGTTGATTGTGAAAGATTCGTGTTCGTCCCAGATATAAGTCTGATTTCCGACTCGTTTTAGCTGCATTCCAAGTCTTTCAGCCACCTCAAGGATAGAAAGCCGCTTCAGTTCTTCAATACTAGCCATTCTCTTCTCCTTTCTAAATGATGGTGGTTTCTTCTACTAGCAAGTCCTGAATGTTCTTCTTCAGATAATTATAGTTACTTTCTGAAGGGCGTAACGTTACAACCTCTATTGCTTGTTGTTGACGTTCTACAGGATACTGAAACAGTTCTGAAGCGACATTTTGAAACGCCTCATAATCCATCACCTTAAAGAGGGTGGCAACCATTTCATTTAATACTTCCCCCTGGTTACTTTTTTCAGAAACGCTATTATGTATGGCGAACTCTTTTAGCGCTTTTGCAAGCACGTCTATTTCGATTGCTGAAAAGAGCGTCTCAAAGTAACCGATACCGTGTGTATATTTCATTCTCTTTCCTCCAAAATTAAAGAAAGTGTAGGATAACTAGCACTTTCTTTTTTCATTCTAAGATACTCTCAATACTTCTGCAGCAGTTGTCTCAATCACTCGTTCATGGTTGACGTTAGCATCCCATTCATCCATATCTGACATTGAACGGATATAACGATACCAATTTTCGTCTTCTGGACTGTTGGCTAGTTCTTTTGACCGTGGATGTTGAAAAACATTGGTTTTTTTATCTCTAAAGACATTTTGTTTAGAGATGAAAACCAAGGCTTCATCCACTCCAATCCGAGCTACTTCATCAGGCGTTAATAAATCCCGTTGAATAGTTTGAATGGACTGACTACTAGACCCTTGAGTTCCTCTCGTTTGAGAGTGATTCTTGACATTGATGGTTTGTTTACCCGCTCGCATGGAGAAGTAATTCATGGTGTCCTTGTCGTTTGTCCCTAGATAGATGAGTGTTGCACAATTATTAAAGATGGTCTCCCACTGGTCTTTATAGAGGGATTTTATCTGACTGATCGCCTGGATAATAATATCAATCGAAATTTCACGAGATCGCACAGAAGAGAGAGTTTCCGTGAAATTCGGAAAGCGACCGAAGTTGGCAAACTCATCTAAAATTAAGCGAATATGAAGCAAATCTGTAGGCTTGCAGGTTGGGTGTAATCCTTGTAAAATCTCATCTGCTGTTTGAGGGAGCTGTCTAAACATCATGGTAAACATGACAGTCGCAATAAAATTGAAAGACTTATCCGTTTCAGGAATGGCAATAAAGACAGCTGTTTTTTCCGTCTGCCATTTTTCCATTTCAATAGAGTCCCTAGCAATTAGATTTCTAACGGCTTCATGGTCAAAAGCCGCAAATACTGTTGAAGCAATAAATCGAACGGAAGCTTCCGTTCTGCCTTCTGCATTCTCTTTAAAAAGCTCCCACTGACGGCAAGCATAGTTATTTGGTAGTTCTTCCTCTAGCTCTTCAAACATCCGCTCAACAGGGCTAGGGATTTCTTCATCTTGACGTTTCATATTTCTTAGTAAGTCTGCTACTTGTGCAATATTTGGTTCATACTTTCCTAGAACCTTTCCATCAAAATAAAGGTAGCCGACCAAGGCTCTCATCAGAAGAATTTCAGCTTTGTTCCAAAAATCTTCTCCTAAATTACTAGAAACCCTTGTCCCTTCTTTGAGGGCTGTCACTACTCTATCAATATCTAGTTCACTATGCATATAGTGAAACACATTGAATTGGTTTGAATTGGTTAGGGTCACAAGGTCAAAGACCTTGATTTTATAGCCATGTGCTTCTAGCATCTTTCCTGTTTCACGAACCAGAAGCCCTTTTGGGTCAGTGATGACAAAAGAGCTATTCATCTGCATGAGATTAGGCTTTACAAAGGTAAGAGTTTTCCCGTCCCCTGGTAATCCGACTGTCAGAGTATTTTTATTGAGTTGACGGTTAAAAGGAAGACGCTTATTATATAGCCCCATCCGCCCATTTTGGCTGAATATCATGTCATTTTCAGGTTCTTTATCCCTGAAGGAAGCTATCTCCTTGATTGTGGCATATCTCGCCGACCCGTACTCCTCACCGTAGCGGTAGCGCCCTTTGTCTCCAACTCGGAGATAGAACATCAGAACAATAAAGAAGGCAAGTCCGCCTCCATATAGGCTTGTTTGGGTGAAGTCAACATCAATCAAGGACTTACTTGACCAATTTGCCATCATCCAATCAAGACGGGCATTATCAAACAAGATAACCCCTTTAGAAGCGGGTGCAATGGCATAGAGTTTGACCAACCAATGAACTACATAAAAGAGGATAAGTCCTATAATGAAGTAAGGGAGAAAGCGGCGTTTTTTCTGTTCCGTAACCATCTTATAACCCCTTTTCTTCTTTAGTCAATACCTTCTTCGGTGTTGGTGCTTTAACCTGTTCTTTAGCCTGTATTTCAGTTTGTACTTGTTTTTTATAATAGGCTAGTTTTTCTTGAATAGTCATATTCTTAGGACTCTTTATCAAGTTCTTAGTTAGTTTCTCCGCCTTATTGAGGTCTGTTAAGTCATTGATGACCCCTTTAAAACTTTTCTCAAGAACTTGAACATTCTTTGCATCAATAGCAACTGTACTCGTTCCGTTACTGTGTTCTTTAATAGAAAAGCCTACACCATAACTTTCCAAATATTCTCTTAGTCGATCACTATTGACTTCACTTGTCATAAAGTCTTCAAAATGTTTGGTTTCACTAGTAGCCATAAATTGGTTCCAGTTGACTTCTTTTGTATAAGTTTTATTTTCAGAATAGCTTTTAAAGCGGGAAGTGGTTTCCTCCATAGCGTAATACATTGCTTTGAGAAGTAATTCTCCTGTCAGCTTGTATACGTCTGCGACTTTCATTGCCACTCGTTCTTGTTCCATTTTGACTCCTTTCTATCAAATAAAAAAGCAGCAAATCCTCTGACTTACTGCTATCAGTTTCTCTAGGCTTGACGATTTTTCTTGCGAAGAACCCACGCGAGAGCTAGAAGAAGAACTCCACTGAGACTAGCAAGAAGTCCCCCTTTTTCTCCTGTTGAAGGCAAGGTTTTCATTTCCCCTGAAGCGGTCTGAACAGAGATTGTTTTATCTTCATTGACCGTTGCCCCAATGGTTTCTGGTGCAACAGTATCAGTTGAACCGTCCGCATAAGCAACCACTACCTGACTGTTTTGAGTAGAGACAATTTGGTAACCTGTATTGGTATAAACTGGTTCTTGTGCACTCACATTTGAAACAATTTGACCTGTCACTTGTGAAGTCGTTCCTACTTGGCTTGCGCCTGCATTAGCAGCTGTTTGCGCAGAGACATTTGGATTATTCGTTGGAACATTTGTATTTGGCGTAACGGTAGCTGTTCCCCCGTTAATCGTTGGGACAGTAGTCTTTGGTTCATCTACCTTGCTTGCTGGGTCTGTAGTAGAGGGTTCTTCAGCTTTTGGCTCAGGAGTGCTTGGTGTTGGGTTTGTTGGCTCTGTTGTTCCTGGAGTTGTACTTGGATCAGTTGTTGGAGTCGTTGTAGACGGGTTAGTGGTACTTGGTGAAGTAGGCTCTTCTCCACTTGGCGTAACCGTTGGAGTTTCTCCTGGTGTAATTGGTTCAGTTGGAGTAGTCGGTACTGTAGGAATAGTCGTACCATCTGAGGGAACTGTTGAAGGAGTTGTAGGATTAGATGTTGGGTTGGTTACCGCTGGCGTTCCTGGATCAGAAGGAACAACTACTGAAGTCCCACTATCTGTTGGCGTTTCAGCCATCACAGCTGATAAAGGACTAGCAGCTGCAAGTACAACAACTGATGTAAGAGTGATAAATTTTGTCCATTTTGTCATAATAAATACCTCGTTAATTTTTATTGATAATAATGTTATTCCGCAAAACTAGAAAACTTAGGTTGTCCGTTTAGCACATAACCATAAGTAGACTGTTTATCTTCTTGAAAAGGAAGAGTTAAGCGAATCGTCTGAACACTTCCATCTTCTGCTTTCGTTGTGACGATAAATGTAATGAAAAAGGTCTTTTTTGAGTGACTGACAGATTCAAAAATAGTTGATTGAACCTGCTGTCCTGATTTCGCTTTGACCCCTTCTGCTTTTAAATCTTTTGCCAAGAAGGGCTTTAAGCGGTTAGAGTCACCTGCAAAATAATTAGCAATAAAAAATCGACCAACGACTTCAATCCGACCTTGATTTTCCTGAAGGGCGATACGTTCTTCTAATTGCTTGACCTTTTGAAATTGGGATTGAGATTGCGATTGGGTATAAGCAAGGGTAACAAAGGCTGTCCCAAATGCAGCTAATGCTAACAATTTCCAAAGAAATTGTCTTTCATAGAAACGAGTCTTCTTTTCTGTTTTGGTCTTTTTTGACATTGTACTGTTAGAAGACTGTTCTATTTTTGCTTCTTCAGTCACTTTTACTTTTTCCTGAAGTTCAAGTGGGTCAGGAAAACTGGATGTAAATTCCTTTCCTCCTGCTGGCTTTCCAAGTTCCAATCGATAAGGATTAGATTTTAGCTCCTTTTTAGCAGCTTCAGGCGTTGGTTCAAATAATTCAGGAGGAGCTGCCATTGACTTTCTAAGCTCTGGTTCCTTTTCTTTTGTTGGCTCTTGTCGCTGAACTACCTTCTGTGACTTGTTTCGCTGAAGGAGAGAAAAACTCTTTTTCTCCCTTTTCAATCCAAAAGAAGCAAGAGCTTCCTCTACAATTTCTTGAAGAGGAAGGCTAAGGGTGATACTGTCTAGGATAGAACCATCTTCTGCCAATTGCTCTAACTGAAGCAGGACTGACTCGGAACGATCTTCCGCCCAGACAGACTGTTCATTGATAATAGATAACAATTCATCTCGGCTTGTACATGTTTCTTGTACACGGGTTTGAATATTAGTAATCCTGAACATGACCTTCACCACCATTTCCTCCTGCTGGCAGTTGTGCAAAGTTCTCCAGCTCTTCAATGGTTTTACCCGATTCAGCCATCAGAGCCACAATATAGCTCGCATTGGTTTCCTTCAGGGATTTTTGTAAAGCCTTTTCTTTAGCAATAAGATCTACTTTTTGGGATTGGAGCTTATCTAAATCTTGTTCTAGCTTTTGTACTTTCTTTTTAAGTGTTTGACTAACTGATTTTTTAACCATTCTTTCTCTCCTTTTCGGTTATTTACTTGGAAGCATTTGTTTTCGTATTGCTTTCTTCTGTTTTTTTACTGCTATCTAAAATGCCATAGTCTCCAGTCTGATCAGTTAAAATGATAGACTCTATCTTATTGACTTTCAGTTTGCCGTCCTGTTGAACATAGGTCAAACGCAACGTTGCTTTATTTAAGACATCTTTTTGAGCTGTCTCATAGTTTTTCTTCTCATCTAGCTGTGTATTTACATAGTTGACTTGTGCAATCACTTGAAGACTCTCTTGGTTAATATAGATTTCTGCTGTCTTAAACTTAAAATCAACCACAAAGCCTTTATAGGTTTGATTTTGCGGTTCATCTTCTGTTGAGACGGTTTGTTGGTAAAGAGCATCTGTCATATACTCTTTATACCGTTTGCGATTTTCTCCCAAGTCTTTCTTTGTGTAATAATTGAGTAAAAACTGTTTCACTTGATCTGGACTAATCGCTTGCTTGGTAGTCTGGACTGTTTTTCTCGTTTCCCCTTTAGAGGAAGAATGATTGTTCAAACTTTGGCCAATTCCAAATCCAACAACTGCCGCAACAACAATAGCTAAAATATAGCCTACAATTTTTAAATATTTTAGTTTGGTTAGATCTAACATAATTCTCCTATCTTTTCTTTATTTTGGCGGAATCGCAAATGTATAGTAGGTTGCATTTGTTTTAACCGACCAATGAATTTGATTTTGAACACCGCTCACATTACATTCTGATACTAGAAACGTTCCATCCTCGTTAACATGCTCAACATAAGATACATGACCATATAAAGGATAGGTATAATCAAATCCTCCAGCAGTTGAGCAGACCGCACCAGCTACTGGTTTATCGCTAAACGTCCAACCTCTCGCTACTAGATTTCTGACCCAATCTTGACCATTTCCTAACCAATTGTAATGTGGCGCTCCAGCTTCTACTAGGCGATTATACACGTACCACGTGCACTGACCGACTGGATAAGTATTGCCATCTAAAGAAGCCGATACCGTCGCTGAAGAAGGAAAGCTCTTTAATTTCGAGCGATACTCTTCTGGAAATCCCCAGGAACTTTGAAGAGTTGAACTGCCTCCCTTGGTTGTTCCCGAAGGATTCTTCAGGAAAGAAAGCACTTGTTGAGCGTTATTTTGACGTTCTTTGAGCTTATCGCCTGCATTTCCTTCCCAACGTACCAGAAAGCGCTGCGTTAGAGTTGCAACATCTTCATTTGAATGCAAAATTTGCTTAAGGGTCGTGATATAGTAAGGACTATCTCCGTTTAACATAAAGTCTAACTGAAGTTCTAAGTCATACCACTTCTTCCCTTTACTTTTGGCAAAGTTTAAAAGAGCTGTATGGCGAGTAGAACCGTCAGCCGTATCCGTCCACTGTCCAAGCCCTAAACCTCGATGAAGAATATTAGGGTATCGGCCATTATAGATAGACGAGCCACCCATAGAAAGCCAAGCCTCATCATCCCATGAAGAAGCAGAGGCCCCGACAGGAGGACTTAGATAGTCTCCTTCTGCTCTCTTAGAAGTAATAGAGCTTTCCGTCCAGAAATTCCCCAAAACAGCTGCAGTACCCTTTAAAGTAACATCTGGATCTTGCTTCTTCAGATACTGATAAATAGAGTTGATTTTCTTAGCAAGATTCCCTTCAATATTCATATCACTCAGAACAGATGTTGTCTGTGTGTACTCTACTTTAGGAAGATAGAAGCCGACATTGACCCAAGCCCACTCTTTTTTCTTCTTATTTTTGAGCTTATAGTAATAGACTTCTTGACCTTCTTCAGAGTCTACAGCTCCAATCTCATCTCCAGCCTTGACCCGGTCGCCATTCACAATGCGGAGTCTTGCCACCTTCTTATAAGTGAACTCCGCATCCTTGGTCTTGATGGTGACATCAGTCCCTTTAACCGTGACTTTGCCATCCATAACAGCGTACAAGGTAGCTCCTTTGTTAGCCTGTAAGATGGAGCCATTGTACATCTTATTTTTTGAGACATAGCCAAAGCGCTTCGTTACCTTGATAGGATCTAATTTTTCCTCGTTCACCTGATTAGAAAAAGGATTATCCAAATCATTATAAGTGACATAATAGCCAACATTTCGGGCTTGTTCTAAAATCTCTTCATAATCTTTTATCTCAGATTGATTGAGTTTGATGTAAGGGTTCTTGCTGTTTTTGTAGAGATCTGCCATACTCTTTAAGTCGTCTTTATCCTTATTCAGACCATCCCAAATAGTCGATAAGAGTTCCCTATAAGTGTGCATTGGCTCATAAGGATTTTTATTTTTCAAGTTGTAATGTTCATCTAGCTTATAAGCCTCATGCTTATACCCCATAAACATCATGATAGAATCAATATCCGTCCAATAATCCACCTTGTCCGTTGATTTCTCACGGTCAATCTTAGATAAATACGTCCAACTATCCGTCAAGTCAAATTCATTTTGGGAAACGGTAGAACTTCCGCCCCCTGTCAACACTCCTAACAGTGCCAGGATTAAGAAGCCTAAAAATAAAATCAGATAGGCTTTTGAGGACAGCGGATTTTTTAAAACGGTTAGAACAGGCTTACTTAGTTTAGCAGCTACTTTTTTTGTAGTCTTGGCTGCCTTGCCTGTTTTTGAAGTTCTCAGCCGTGCACGTAAGCGCTGGTACTTATTCTTAACCTTCGTTTCCCAACGATCCGTAACTGCTGTTCTTGTAAATCCTCGCCCCCTAACAAGATTATAGGTACGGTTTCCAGCACTATAAACACTTTTCCCCGCACCTTTTCCAATCTTGATAGCATAGCGACCTACTCTCTTAGCCTGCCTTACCTCTACATGTGACCGTCTGATTCGTTGACGAGTGGAGGCAATATCCTCTAGGACATCATTATCCTGAAAAGAAGTATCGACCAATAGGGAAGCCTGATGATGACCTGCTCGGCCAATCTTTTGAACTCCTGTCCCGCCGTTACGTTGAATCGCCTGACGTTTCTTTCCTTTAGCAACCTTCTTCTTTTTCTTTAAAGGGTCTAATTCCTTTTTTGCGACCTCTTGACGGGCTTTTTGTTTCTGCCCTAAATAGCGCTTCTCTGCGTCCGTTTTGGGCTTTAGGAGCCGTTCTTCTCTCTTATCAGCCAACCGATACTTGTTTCTGGTTGTCTTGAGTTCAGACTTGGCTTCCTTGTATTCACGTTTGGCTTCTCGGAGGTCTCGTCTGGTTTGTTTCGACAACGCAGTCACCTCCTAAGCATCCGTTGCCACAAGCTCAAACAGTCTTGTATGCTTTGGAATCGGATTTTCAAATGGCACAACAACTTGACCGGCTACAATCAGCCCTGTTCCTTTCGATTTTGGCTTTTCAATATACCGAGTTAAGGTTGGTGTTAACGTGATTGCTTTTGAGAGAGCCACAAGGTCTGATTTCTTATGCTTCAGAAGAATCATAAATTCACTATTAGAAACTAACTTTCGTCCCTCCTCTTTGTTCATCAATGTTTCAATATTCTGTGTAATCGCTGTAGCGATAGCTCCATATTTCCGCACCCGTGAATAGAGTTCTGTAAAGAAGATAGCCTGTGCTTCTTCCTTGAAGAAAAGTTGTACTTCATCAAAATAAATACGTGTCGTCATCTTCCCTTGAGAAGCAACAACTTGATTCCAAATATAGTCTTGAATAACCATCATGGCAAACGGTTTGAGTTTCCCAGTTAAGCGCTTCAGATTAAAAATCACAAAGCGATCTGTAATATCAACGTTTGTTTCGTGAGCAAAAATATCTTGCGAACCTTTGGCATAAATTTCAGACTTGAGCGCTAAATTGACAGCTTCTGGTTCTTCTTGCTCTTCTAGTATATCGTGCCAATCTCGAAGAGTTGGAACTCGGTCTTTATCCGCAAATCGTCTATAGGTCTCACGAGTGACCCGGTCAATAATGGTGTACTCCACATCACCAATTTCATCAAGGATAGACTCAAACAATCCCATTAACAAGTTTGACTTGTCACCGATTGGGTCGTTGTCTTCATCCTTCAGTTGACTCATATCTGGCAAATCCATCAAGTTTAGGTGGGATTTTGAACCGATAAAAATATCAACCAATTGAGCATCAAACTCTCGGCCAATATCTGAATATTCATCTTCAGGGTCAACAATGATAATTCGGTCATCCGCATATTTTAACAGTGTTGGAATAATTTCCATAGTCTTGACTGTCACCGATTTTCCTGAACCAGAAGAACCGAGAACAACACCTGACCCAGTATTGAGGTCTGCCTTTCGGTCAACTGTAATCACATTATTTGAGAGTTGATTCTGGCCATAATAGAGCGCCCCTTCACTTTCTGATTTGAGATCAACATTCGTAAATGGAATTTGTGTTGCTAGGTTGTCGGTTATCATATCTCGAACAAAGCGGCGTTTAACATTTAAAAAAGTATGACCGATTGGAAGAATCGTATTGAGACCTTCTTCCTGGTAATAATAACATTCTTGAAAGTCAACACCATTCTTACGAGCAGCCGTCTGAACTTTATCTGTGACCGTTGCCAACTCTTCCTCATCCGCTGCCTTAAAATAAACAGCAATGAGTCCTGAAAAGGCTTTTTGGTCGTTATCGTCTATCTCCTCTTTCCAGCGCTTGGTAGAACCTGAAATTTCTCTAGCTCGACCACTAACTGCCAATTCCTGATCAACACCTTCCTGAGCACCTGTCCGCTGTGCCTTAACCATTTCAGCCTTAATCGTTGTGTCTGCATTGTTAATCTTCTTCATGAAGTCAGACGGTTCATAAGGTTCTGCTTGTACTGTAATTGCCATCTCTACCCCAATATCAGTCAAGCTCTTAATCAATTTATCTGTTAAAAAGGTTGGATAGTTTCTAGCATACATAACCTTTGCGACTTCTTCATTGATCCGAAAACGATTCTCCATAAAATGAAGCCGATTAGGGGCAATAAAGTCCTTACTATGCAATTCTGATAAGGCAATATCTCGGTAAGTATAAGGGAGCTTCCGTTTTCCTAAGAGCAACTCTGCAAAAATATCCAAACGCTCTTTTCCATCCAGTTCCTCAAAGGTAATATCCATTTGAGCATACTGATTTTCAAGAGAGTTGCCTAGTTCTCCAAGGTTTGCGGCTGCTTGTCCTTGATTGTAGGCTTCTGTTTTCAAGGTGACATACTTTTCAATTTGGAAATTCTTGGAGTCACTAGAGAAACGATTCTCAATCATTTCATTGTATTCTTGGCGGAAGTTATCATAACCATCTCCAACTTCCTTGTATTTGATTTTTTCAACAGAATTATCTTCAATTCTGCGATTGATCACGAGTAACTGATAGGTACTACCTGGCTCTAGCGAGTTAAAGGCTTCTGCATGTGTATCAATCACATCAATCTTTTCATCTTGACTAGCCGATACATAAGCAACATCCCCTAAACGATAAGTACGTGACCACTCGTTTTTCGCAATGTGCATCAGTCCATTTTCAAAGAGACTATTATATTTAATCGTATTTTGTGTAGAAGCCTTCAAAGAGCGTTTGAGACGGGCTTTTCGTTCCTTTTCAGCTCTCGTCAGCTTCTTTGACTTTCTTCCAAGACTTAAAATCATCTGCAGTTAATTCATCTCCTTCCTCAAATTCTGTCAGGTAACCCCGTTTTTGTACTTTGAGGTTAAACATTATTTTTTCTCTTACTGACTCATCAAACCCTAACCCATAAATGATAAACGGCGGGGCAATAATGAGAGCAACAAGATACATCAAAATATCTGAAAGTCCCATGAGTGAGATAGTAATCGTCAAAGAGACTACAATCCCAATTCCTAACGCCATGACTAAATGCCGTTTGGTCATGCCAAAGGCAATTGGTCGCTCGTAGTTATCAAAGGGCTTCAGAAACTCACTACCTAGTTTATTATTCATAACACCTCTTTCTAGCTAAAAGAAAAACACCTTGCCTGGCAAAGTGTTTGTACAACGGTTTATTCAATTTTTAATCTTTAATTTCTGCAATAGTTACAAAAATTGAAACAATAAAAGATAAGATTGTAAGTATTGCTAAACTTGTATTATTGAAAATAAGCTCTACATTGACTTCATAGTTTAAAATCATATTGTAGTAAATAATACCTATAAACATCCAAAAGATAGCAAAACCTATACCAATCTTTACCCAATTAAATAGTACTGACAAGATGAAGAAAGGTGTCGCAATCAGAAAACTCACTACTACCATTAGCCCTGAAAATATCAGATCAAAGAAAGTGCCTAATTTGGAAAAAAGAGCTTTCCATAAATGAGCAGATGGAACTTTATAAGCAGATTGGGATTTATTGTTTTCCTGATTTTTAGAAGAAAGGGTAAAATGATTTCCTTCTCGCTTAATCTGGTATTTATTTTCTGACATCCTTCTCACCTCCTGCTTTTCTATTATACCAAAAAATTATATTTATGACATGGCATTTAAGAGAGTTTTTGCCAAACGTTGACTGCCAAAAAGACAAATGATATAAACAATTCCTTTGGCGATTGAAGCAAAAGCCGTAACAGCATTTCCCTCTGATGCCTTGAACATATCATCCGTTACAAAAGCAGGGTACAGTTTAATAATAATAACAAGTAACAATCCTTGAAAAGCATAGGCCGCAAAATGTTTCAAAAAGTTAATAGTTACTGGCCGTGTTTGTTCTGACATAAAGAAAGCGACAATCAGTGGCGCAACTCCTTTTAAGAGATACATTTGAAAGAACCGCATAAATACAAGAAGATTGGTACTAATATCTGCTATAAACTGCGTTACATCTCCTACAAGTTTGACAACTTGTTTCATGATCCATCCACTAATTCCTGATGTATCCATATCTGTCTTAAAGCCATTCTTAGGCAATACACTATTAACAAGAACTATCCCTTTATTAAAGATTAACACGATAAAGTCAAAAATAGGGGAAATATTGTAGACCAGTAGAAAGGCGATAACATAGCCAAGAGCAACCTCCATCCATAACTGGACGGTAAGGCTTCCCCCTTCCTGTCCTAACCGTTTATTCCAGGAGAAAATATCTACTAGAAAAAAGGTTAAAATCATAATCGCCGCCACTGGTAGTAAAGCATTCCCGATTTTATCTGCATATTGATTGACCGTTGGACTGTATTCCGCTAGAGATTTTGTCACACTATCCATTCCCTCTAGCTCCTTTCACTTTAGCCGATTGATTGTAAGGCTGTAATAATTGCTTGGCAAACAGCGCCGCCAATGACTCCAATTGCACCGCCATTAACCATTGAATTTGAGCCTTTTTCCTGACGCATAGAATCGTTATTGTTTCGACCCCCAAAGAAATCAATGGCTCCTGAAAGAACCCATACTAGTCCTGTAATCACGACTACTGCCTGTACAATTTGAAATACTTTAACTGCTGTGTCCATAAAATTTAGTTCTCCTTTTTCTTCTCTGTTGTATGCAGCTGCTTGATTGCAGCAGCAAGGACATTCATCTCATCCTCAAAGAGGGTGACGCCTTTCCCAACACGTGCATAGTCATCTTTCCATGACCGAATATCATATTTGGGTTCAGCGCCATTCCATGAAATGATATTCAATTCTTTTTTCCATCCCGTCTCACTAATAGAAAGCGTTGCAATATGCTCCACAACTTGAAACTGGATAGGTTCATTATTATCTTTTTTAGGCGGACGGTTGGTGTGGCTTTTGCGTTGTTGGTCTTCAAAACTGTTCTCCCAACCATTTCCATTTTGCCAATCCGTCATCTTTTTCCTCCTGTTGTTTTTCTAGTGCGGTTGTAACCCGAACCAGTCAACCTAAGAATCTGCGTTACTCCAAAACGACATCTTCTTGCAATTAAAATTCCATTTCGTTCAATCGTGCGAATTGCAGAAAAGACATCCCGATACTCAACTTTTAGCGCAACATTTATAGGTTGGCCTGCTACATAACCTTTTCTTGAAATAGTGCCATACTTTGGCTTTAGTAACATGATTTCACCACTATCAAGATAGGCTGAAGCACCACCTTCACGTCCTAATTGTTTTAAATCTCTAATGCAAACTTCATTGTTTGCAAGATCTTCAAATTTATTCATTCTTTCTCTCCTTCTCGAATAAATTTAGGTTCATTTACACCCATGCTGTATAGCCCCTATTCAGACTATATCCGTACTTCATACGCACCGTTTAAGGTCAAAACGGCAAACCTGCGAATATGCAATATGTGACTGAGGCTAGAGTCTAGCTTTACACTCCGCCCCCAATTTTGTATCTCATAGTCACGCTGTATCAGGGCAGAGGGGGTATTCAGTTGTCAAAGAACTTTAAGTAGTTTTCTGACATGCTCAGGTCAAAAATCTAAAATGTATGCAATCAGTGTCATAGACTCCCCTTTTGAATCTACTGCCTTTTTGTAAGAGTCACTTTCTTAACCCACCTTGGATTGATTACAAAAGGTGGTTGTGCACTTGGAAAATTCATACTGGCTCCAGTTGATAAGGAATTACCAACCAATTGTTGTAATTCTTCTAGGTTGGATGTAATTGAAATCGTTTCTGTTGTTTTATCATAATACTCAATCAACATCTCTAGCTCTTCTTCTGGTTTTTGAGTTTCTCGCATTGCAGCCATTCTTTGTGACTCTCTATTATTTCCAAAAAGTGCCATTAGTTTACTCCTTTGTTTTGTTTTCTAATTATGCTGTTATAGCTAGCTAATAAGCCATTATAGACATACTCAGCAATCCTCTCCGAGGAGCTAGCATATTTCATATTGGACAGAGCATACTGATAACGATCTTCAAAATTCAACAGAATATAACTTGCTGTGCTTTCCGTGAAGTTGTCGTTTAGCAATTGTTCATGAACTAAATCCCAAATGTACTCACGGTCATATTGAGTCGCTTTATCCACTTTTCGAGAAAGTAATTCTTGGTTCTTTTCTTCCAAATTTTGAGAAGGAGATTCCTCCTCATCCTCAGAAAGAATTATTTTATTCTTATTCTTTTTAGTCTTACTCTCTTTAATATAAGTTGAGTCCGATTTTGAGACTTCTTGAAGTTCGTTTTTGGTACTTCTTGAAGTTCCATTTTCAAACTTCTGGAAGTTCGATTTTGAGACTTCCGTTGATTTTACTGGGTTTAAGAGGGGTTGAGCTTCTTCAAAAGTCATGTTTAGAATTTGAATATCAGTAATAACATTCTTCACATAGATACGATTAGCCTTGTTCAATCCTTGTCTAACTTCATCAATTAAGCTATATTTGATCAACTCTTTTTTTAGTTTAATAACTTTCGCTCTACCACAACCAAGATCTTCGGCAAGGTCTTCGATGGAGTAATAGATAAAAATATCTCCTGCTTCATCCACAAACCTCAAATCTCCTTTTCGGGTGCTGTCAAGTGAGACACTCAAACGATCTCTACAAAGCATGAATAATAATTTGGCTTCTGCTTTTAGTTTGCTGTAAAACTTAGTACCAATAATCACTTTAGGCAGTTGATAAAAATTATCACTGTTTAGAGCTTGTTCTAAAGAAATTCTTCCGTATGCCATTATTTCACCTCACCTGCTCTCAGCATGATTCCACCTTGTTCAGGAAATTTTATCATTCTAGTAGCTTCAAGATAGCCAAGTGAAGCAATAACACGATCACGTGACCACCCTGTCAATTCCATGAGTTCTACAATCACCATATTCTTTGATTGTCTTTGTTTAGCACGTAATTTTTTCTGATTCATATTCATAGCAGAACAGCTCCTAAAATTGGTTTTGAGAAAAACAAAAGAGAGAACGCTTTTTTACGTTCTCTCAATGTTATTTATTCAATTCTCCCAATTTGGGACACATACTAGGCAATAGTTTTTACGCATTCTCTATTCTCTCCACTGAAAGTTCTAAAATGAGGTTAGCTACTCAAAAAGTATTAAAAAACATCTCAGGTAATTGTTAAGAAAGTACTGAGACTTTACGCCGAAAAGCACATGTTTGAGGGGAGCAAAAAGATATTTGATGGAATATTGCGATAAAACAGTCTAAAAGCACTCAATTCTCCAAAAAGAGAACGAAGCTGTACTGACCCCCAAAAGTTGATATTGCCATTAAACCACTAATTTTTTTGGTTCCTCTTAGTTTGTTTGTCTATAAGGCGTTCTTGGATTAACGCCACAACTTCATCATTGGTTGGCAAGTCAGAGTGTTGTGCATCTTCTCCTGTGACAGTAGTTTCTGTATAGTGAGCTGCTTGTCCTTGATAGATATACTTACCAGCACTTACACTTGTATCAGGAACCAATTCATCCGAATCATAAGTAATAGTCCCTGCTACGGAGTACATCGCTAAGGTCCTAGGAATATTTTTACGATTCTTAATAAAGTCAGCTAACATTTCTGTTTTGTTATTAATATTTGTTTCAGTAAAATTATAAGGCGTTCCGATTGTCATTAACTTTTTTAGATTCACATCATAATCTCCAAGATAATTCTCGATAAATGCTGTATAAATCAAACCGCCATTAGAATGCCCCAATCCTTTAAAATTATTGAAATTATATTTTCCTTGCAAGTCCTCAAACGCAGCATTAACCATTTTAGCTTGCTTTTTGATATTACTATAACCATCTTTATTATTTTCAAATCCAATAACAATAATCGGTTCATTGTCATTAGCAGCAATCGAACCGCTATAAGTAATCCGTCCATCGTTCCATACTTTCACTTTAAGTAAACTATGCTTAACCCCACGGCGTCTTTGATTTAGTTTTTGAACCAAACTATCGAATCGATTTTCTGTAGCAGAACTTCCCGGTATCATAATGATTGGCGACAAACGAGCATTATAAAATTTAGCAATTTCATCGATATTTTTTCTTGTCCAACTATAAGAGGGGACTGCTAAAACAATGAGGAAAATTAAAACCGTTAGCAAAACAAGTTTTACTTGTTTAGTCATGCTTACCTCCTTTTGGATCTTCTCGACGAAGTTCATCATGAATCTGATCATTAAATGTAACAAATGGAAGATATATCATAACATCAATGATAAAAATGAAAATACCAACTGCTAGAGCTCGCAAACTTCCTCCTGTCCCAATGAAAGCATATAGTACACTTGGTGCTCCGCTAGGAACCGGATACACAGCTGGTGGCATTAGTCTGAAATAAAGAAAAATACTGGCTATAAAGACATTTATCATGGGTACAAGAATAAAAGGAATCAAAAAAAGAAAGTTGAAAAATATAGGAATGCCAACCATGAAGGCAGCGCCATGATTAAAAAGAGAAGGGAAAATACTTTTCAAACTAACATCACGATCTTTGTCGCTACGAGATTTCCATAAAATAGCAACTAAGAGTGCTAATCCTCCACCAAGTCCTGCAAAGATACCATAGGCATCATAAAGATTTGTTGAGGAAAAGGGATAAGGAATTCCTCTCGTCGTATGTTGTTTTAAAGCATAATTAAGATTATCTAATGCAAACGAATCATTGACAAAAGGAATATTGTTAAAGAGATTGCTATTTCCAATCCAAGCACTAAAAGTCCGTAAGGCAGTGTTCATTTCAATCACGAAGATATTATTTCGATTAACAATTAAGTTTGAGAAAAAATTAGAAATGGTCGAAAATACATTATAACGATTACCTAGGAACAGAAAGAAACTGTAAATAAGTGCTAGAGACAAAGAAGAAAGAATGGGATGAACTGTTTTTGGACGATAAACAAAATATTTATCCACGATTTGATCATCACTTGGACTCGAAAAGCGAAAGATTTGCCCTACTATATAACCCATCAATATGGCAACTATTAAATTGATATTGACAGGAAGGCTAATTCTCATCAAGGCACCATCTTTTAAAAGTGCGGAGAATAACTTTCGCGAATGAATTAACAAGCTAAAAATAAAAGCAGTAATTCCTGCCGTTCCTGTGCTACGTCCATAGTGACCAGCCGTATATTTCGCACTAAAATAAGTCGCTAACGGGCTCGACAGCCCACCTATCAAAGCAGTACAGTTTGTCAAAACCAATCCAATTGTCGAAAAATACGGAAACCAAGAGCGAACGTTGAATAGGTTGTTAATATAACCATTTACTGAAAAAATAGACTCTGACAAAACCATTGTTATCGTTGTCAGCAAGAAAAAAGGAAATAGTGATACCAAGGTTTTTTGCGTAATTTTAATAAAACTATTCCGTCGAAAAGCAATCATCTTTTTCAGTAAATATTGATTTACAAATTTTTTTCTACCTAATTTATTGAAGATCATAGCTTGATTGTAGCATAGTTGAGACGACAATTCAATTAGACTAAGTAAAAATAACATGCTAAATATTTTGACGAATAACCATAGCAAATATTCAATAGTTTGTAAGTTAAATCTAAAAAGGCTCAGATAAAAATCCAAGCCTTAAAACATTTAAACTTACCCTAATTTTCTTGTAAGATATTTCTGTGATTGTGCGGAAAGAGCACTGATAATCGTTCCCACAGCCCCAGCACCTGTGAACAATAATAGCAAACCAAGATTTGTCCAATAAGAGATATGTACTTCATTGCCATTTAAGATATAATTTGTCAGATAAGTAAAAGCGGTAAAAACATCTGCTCTTTCTGCTTTTGCAAGCTGAATTGCATAGTCAAATTGGTGCGCAACCAACATCATGATAAGCATAAAAACAACACTAATCGCGATACCAACTTTAGACAACTTTTTACCTAACAATTCGTACCCTTTTACTGTACAAACTCCCATGACAATTCCTGAGACAACAGCTACATAACCAAGTTGAGCAATCACTAAGGTAACAATTCCCCCTATCAAGCTTCCCAGAAATGCCCCTACTGTACCTGCTAAGATACTTTCTTTTTGATGATCATAAGCTTGATTGGCGATAGACAAATCCGAACTTAATTCCTGAAAGGCTTCTGGTGAAAGAAGCAACAAATTTCCTCCCACCTGATAAACATCCACTTGTCCTGCTTTTCCTGTCTGCTCGCACACATTTGTAAAATTTCTTTCTTTCAAAAAAGAGATAATATCTTGTAAACCCTGACGAATATGCTCACGTGTTTTTCCTTTGGTCATACCTACTTTAATATCAAAGCTTGATTTATACAAATTAACTTGATAGGTTTTCAATGCCTTAGAAGACTTCGTCAACTCTTTAAATTCTTCCAAAGAAGGCAACGCTTCGCCATTTTTTACCGAACAACAAATACGGTATTGATTTTTTTGATTCATTTGTTCAATATAGAAAGTATAACCATCTTTCTGTCCAAAAATAACGGTTGATATTTCATCAAACTGCAATCCCAACTCATCCGCAAGTGCCTGCAAATCAAGTTTATTCATAATTACACCCCTTTATATATTCTAATTTTATTATAGCATAATTTTAAATAATTAGACAAGAGGAAATTAGTTGTAGAAATATAAAAAGAGTTGCACTAATGTTAACCTGCACCCCCAATCGTTAAAGTTTCTGTCCAACTTTTTGGGATGCAGGTCATGTCAACTCTTTACCTTTTCTTATTTTTCTACTCGAACGCCTTTGCAATCAACCTGAAGTTCAAAAACTTGTCCTTTAAATTGTAGCTCTTCTATCTTCTCTTTTAGTGTATTCGAGCGCTCTTTTGGTACTAGAATCATCACAGTAGGTCCTGCTCCTGATAGATAAGTCGCATACGCACCATTTTCTTTTGCCATCATCTTGATTTTGGGAAATTCCTTAATCAAGTCTTGGCGAAAGTGCTCATGGAAACGATCGGACTCAATAGCTTGTCCCGCTACTACCATGTCTCCTTTCATTAAAGCAGCAATTGCCACATTTGCTATCGAGCTTGCAGCAACAGCTTCTTGATAAGATAACTCTTTTGGAAGAACGCCACGGCTATCTTTTGTGCGCAATTCATAATTTGGGATGTAGGCAATAAGGCTTACTTCTGGAAATTTCGTCACAACTGTTGAAACTTCTCCGTTTACATAACTAGAAATCGTCAAATTACCATAAATAGCAGGTGCCACATTATCTGGATGCCCTTCAATTTTCGTCGCAAGATTTAACTTTTCCGTATTTGATAACTGTAAATTCACTAATTGATTGGCTAGTTCAATCCCTGCAACAATAACAGAACTAGAAGATCCCAAACCACGCGCCAAAGGGATATCAGTCGTCATTTTTAAATGATGAGGTCGGATGGCTGGAGCAATTCGACGCGCTACTTTAATCAACAAATTCCGTTCATTTGAAGGAATGCGCCGCCCTAAATCGTGCTCAATAATCCACTGGTCACTTTTTCCTAAAACTTCAATGATCAGATATTTACTGACAGCTACACCAACCGAATCAAATCCCGGACCGATATTAGCACTCGTTGCAGGTACAATAATCTTCATTTTATTCTCCTAATACTTTGAACGTATTCAATAATTTAAAACCAGAAGTTGCCTGCAACTTTCGAGTGACATTTTCTAGTTGTGTTTTGTTGACAGCATGGGTAATAATCACAACGTGTGCAGTATTTCCGTCTGTTCCTTGCTGTAAGATTTGCTGCAAGGAAACATCCTCAGTATTAAAAATTTCTGCCAAACGTAAAACTTGACCTTTCGAATCCGGTGTCAATATTGAAAAGTAGTAAGAACTCTTAACATCTTCTGGTTTTGCAAGGACTCGTTCACGTTGAAACTCATTAAAAGCTTTTCCAACAGTTCTCTCGTTGATCCGGCGAACAATCCGAATGATATCTGCAACAACACTTGTTGCTGTAGGTTTTTGTCCAGCACCTGGACCATAATACATCGACTCACCAATCCCGATAGATTCCACAAAGACTGCGTTCATCACACCATTCACACTAGCAAGAGGATGAGATTTTGGTAAAAAAGTCGGTGTGACTTCTGCAGCAAGACCTGATTTTGTTTCTTCAATAGAACCAACTAATTTGACAACATAGCCTAATTGCTGCGCAACTGTTACATCCTCTGGTGTAATCTTGCGAATGCCTTGATGAGCAACATCTTCAAATTTAACTGTCATGCCAAAGGCGAATTGACTCAAAATAGTCATTTTATAAGCAGCATCAATGCCATCGACATCATTAGTTGGATCACTTTCTGCAAATCCAAGTTGTTGCGCTTCAGATAACGCTGCTTCATAAGACCAACCTTCTTCTAGCATTTTAGTCAGCATGAAGTTAGATGTCCCATTGACCACACCGAGAATACGCGTAATTTTATCAGATGCTAAAGAATTAACAAGTGTGCGTAAAATCGGAATTCCTCCTGCTACCGCTGCTTCATAGTAAAGAGCCGCCTTATTTTTATTAGCAATTTCAAGCAACTCCGCACCATGAACTGCTAACAAATCTTTATTTGCAGTAACAACATGCTTACCCGCCTCTAATGCACGTGTAATAAAGTTTTTTGCTGGTTCGATACGCCCCATCAACTCAACAACAATACTTACTTCCTTATCATTTAAAATTTCGTCAATTGTCGTAACAAAATTAAAATGATTCCCAGCTGCTACCAAGCGCTCTTTTTCAGCAATATCTTTCACCAATACTTTCGTGATTTCAATTTCTGAATGAGCTGCTTGCACAATCTTCTCATTATTTTCTTTTAATAAAAATGGAACACCACTAGCAACTGTTCCAAAACCAAGTAAAGCAATTTTAATAGACATAGGCACTCCTTGCGATTTTTATGTTTTTCATTATAGCAAATAAACTTATTTTTTTCTACTGAGCAAATTCTTATATTTTTTATAAAAATAATAAATTATTCTTTAAAATTTTATAAACTGACGCTAAGAATTATGATACAATAAAATTAGTGATTTAATAATCAAAGGAGTTCTACAATGGGAAAACATTCTGGTAATCGTTCTGCACGAAATCGTATTCGTAAAAGGAGACAACGGCGCACTATTATTAGTCTCATCTTATTGGTCATTCTAGTAATCGCAGGGACATTCATGTGGAAACACTCTGGAGTAAACCTCGCTAATAACCAAACAAAATCTGCTGGTTCAACAGTAAATAAATCTTCTTCCTCACAATCAACAGCTAAAAAGACAATGGACTCTAGTCACAAAAAGACTAAAATCAAATGGGTGAAACAGGATCAACCGGTTAAATTTCCTATTCTGATGTATCATGCGATTCATAATATGGATCCTTCTGAAGCAGCAAATGCAGGTTTAATTGTCTCACCAGAAACATTTGAAAGTCATTTAAAAGCCTTAAAAGATGCTGGTTATTATACTCTTACTCCAGAAGAAGCATATAAAGTTTTGACTGAAAATGTCCTTCCGGAAAATAAAAAAGTCGTTTGGTTGACTTTCGATGATAGTCTGAGGGATTTCTATACAAACGCCTTTCCATTGCTTCAAAAATATCAAATGAAAGCAACAAACAATGTCATTACTGGCTTTGTCGAAAATGGGCGCGAAGATATGCTAACTCTGCAGCAAATCAGAGAAATGAAAAAAAAGGGAATGTCTTTTGAAGATCATACGGTTAACCATCCGGATTTATCCCTTGCAAATGCAGAGACACAAACGACAGAATTACAAGCTTCCAAACAATACCTAGACAATAACCTTTCACAAAATACGACAACGGTTGCATATCCTTCAGGGCGTTATACTCAAACAACGACACAGATTGCTGAAAGCCTTGGTTATAAAATGGGATTGACAACCAACAACGGACTGGCTTCTCTTAATGACGGACTTTTGACCCTCAACCGTATTCGCGTCAATCCGACAACAACTGCACAAGATTTATTGAACGAAATTGCTACAAACTGAAAAATAGGACTTAGCTCAAAAATGAGCAAGTCCTATTCTTTTTTCTTTTGTGCTAATTTCTCACGCTCCAAACGAAACTTTCGGTTCGGATTGAGTTTGTTAAAAAGTTTTTCGAGCTTTTCTTCATTCCATACATCTGCTGCAGAAACAAAATTACCATTTTCATCACGAAAGGATATCGGTTTATCACCCACAGTATCACTCCTTTCTAATCCACAAATTCAAATTCAAAGTTGCCGATACGAACCAGATCCCCATCTTTTGCGCCACGAGCTCGCAAGGCTTCATCTACACCCATACCACGCAATTGACGGGCAAATTTCATGACTGCTTCCTCACGATCAAAGTTCGTCATAACAAAAAGTTTTTCTAATTTATCACCTGAAAGTACCCAAGCTGCATCGTCATCACGTGAGATGTCAAAGGCAGGAGCATCCTCATCAAAGCCATAATAAGCTTCCTCTTCCATTTCAGACTTATCATAAAGTAAAAATTCAGGAGTTTTATCTAGTAATTCTGCAGTCGCATCTAACAGCATTGATAATCCTTGTTTGGTCAAACTTGAAATTGGGAAAATCTGTGGCAGTTCATCAAATTCATCATAATTTTCTGCTATTTTTTTCTTAAATGTCTTCAAATTTTCTGCACTATTAGGCATGTCCATTTTATTAGCGACAATAATCTGCGGACGCTCCATCAAACGAAGATTGTACGATTCCAATTCCTTATTAATTGCAAGATAATCTTCGTAAGGATTACGCCCTTCACTAGCTGACATATCAATGACGTGCAAGATGACACGCGTTCGTTCAATATGGCGAAGAAACTGTGTCCCCAATCCCACTCCTTGACTTGCACCTTCAATCAATCCAGGCAAATCTGCCACAGCAAATGATTCACCAGATTGCGTTCGAACCATTCCAAGATTAGGTACAATTGTCGTGAAATGATACGCTCCAATTTTCGGTTTAGCGGATGTGATAACACTTAGCAGAGTTGATTTCCCAACAGACGGGAAGCCAACTAAACCAACATCTGCTAGAATTTTTAACTCCAACTGTAGCTCACGTTCTTGACCTGGTTCACCATTTTCAGAAATTTCTGGTGCTGGGTTTTTAGGTGTTGCAAAGCGGATATTGCCGCGACCGCCGCGACCGCCGTGCGCTACGATAAATTTTTGACCATTTTCAATCAAATCTGTTAGGATTTTTCCTGTTTCGGCGTCACGAACCGTCGTCCCTTGCGGCACATGAACAATCAAATCTTCCGCACCACGACCGTGCATTCCCTTGGTCATTCCTTTCTCACCAGACTGAGCTTTAAAATGACGATTATAACGAAAATCCATCAGGGTACGAAGCCCTTCATCTACGACAAAAATGACGTTGCCGCCACGACCGCCATCGCCACCCCAAGGACCGCCATTGGGGACATACTTTTCACGGCGAAATGCTACCATACCATCACCGCCATTTCCAGCTTTGACTTTAATCTTAGCTGTATCTAAAAACATACTCATATTTTTCTCTTTTCTCGATTTTCACTTTAAAAAAACGCTCTTTCAAGCGTTCGAGGACTAGAAATTACTCAGAGCACCAAGCGCACTTGCAAAGATCGCTCCAACAGTTACCAACAACATGATAACAACTACAATCAAAGTCAATTTTTCGAATCCTGTTTTTTTCCGTTGTCCATTATCACCAAAAGCCACAATATTACCTCTATGTATTTAATTTGTTCTCTTAATTGTAACATGAAGGTGAGAGTTTTTCAAATGCTAGCTGAAAAGAATGCATTTCAATTGCAAATTTCCGCAAAGAAAAATCCAGCAAACTTCCTACTGGATTTTGGTATCAAACATTGTAACTATCAGGATTGTCAAAGACTGTTTTCAAGTTGTTTCTATCATTATCTTAACATAAGCCAACTCACCCTAAATTTTTATATTTTATCATAAAATGAGCATTATTTCACAAGACCTATAGACTCAATGAAGCGCATAAAAGCCGCTTGCCCCTCTTTTGTTCGCTTGTAAACACCCGCATCTTCCAAGACGCGTTTAAAAATCCGACCGACTGAAGCGCGCACGATTGTTTGCGCTGATTCTAGTGTTGCATCTGGATGATGAGCTTTTAACTGGTCAGCCCATGCCTGATGATAAGGAGCCACTTCTTCTCTTTGTCCCAAAAGAAATTCTTCAACTTCTTTTAATTCATTTTTCAAACGAGGTGGAAGAATCGCTAAGCCCATGACCTCTATCAAACCAATGTTTTCTTTCTTGATATGCTGAACATCTTGATGAGGATGATAAATACCATCCGGATGCTCTTTGGATGTTTGATTATCTCGAAGAACCAAATCTAATTCAAACTTGCCCTTTTTTCGCCGAGCAATAGGAGTAATAGTGTGATGTTGTTCACCATTTGACTCAGCTAAAATCTGAACAGTCGGATCAGAGTATGCACGCCATTTCTGTAAAATCGTATCCGACAACTCTATCAATGCAGCTTTATCAGTTGATTTCAACCGCAAAACCGACATGGGCCAGTTGACAATACCAGCTTCTACAGTTTCAAATCCTACAAAGGTGAAAACTTTGTCCAGATTTGCTTTTTCCATAGGAAAAGTATGCCTTCCCCCTTGATAATGATCATGTGTGAGAATAGATCCTCCCACGATAGGAAGGTCAGCATTAGAACCTGCAAAATAGCTCGGAAAAATTTCTACAATGTCCAAAAGGCGCTCAAAAGTAGCACGACTGATAGTCATAGGAGTATGCTTGCTATCTAAAAAAATGCAATGCTCATTAAAATAAGCATAGGGCGAATACTGAAAGCCCCATTCTTGTCCGACTAAGTCAAAACGGATAATTCTATGATTAGATCGTGCTGGATGATCTAGTCGACCTTGATACCCTTCATTTTCAAAACAAAGCTGACAGGCTGGATAATGGCTCGTTTTGGCCTTCTTAGCTGCTGCAATCTCTTTGGGATCTTTTTCTGGTTTAGAAAGATTGATGGTAATCTCCAAATCGCCATATTCAGTGGCTGTTTGATAGACAATATTTTTAGCAATGGCTTTCAATTTAATATAATCGTTGCACTTGCTGAGCTCATAAAAATTAGCAATGGCCTGCTCAGGAGTTTGTTCGTAGGTCTGCCAAAATTGCTGATTTAGCTGACTAGGAGCTGGGGTGACTAAATCCATCAACTTTGCCCCAAGAATATCCTGTTCTGCATGAGTCGAACCAACATTCCCAGTTGCTAAAGCAATTTTTAGTAAATCATCTTTGAGATCAATTAAACCACTTGCTGATGTTTTCTGTTTCTCAGCCTCTTCCCCAATTAGAGCCATGACACGATTTATCAAATAGGTTCGATCCATTTCTGTAAAAGAACTATTTGCTATGACCTCTGTTACAAAGTCATCTAGTAAATTTCCTGCCATTGTTTTTCCTTTCTTTTATAGAATCATCGGCCCCTCTTTGCTATTACGTAACACATTTACTTAATCCAATAGACAGCTACCGCCGGCTACTTCTGCGATGTAGAAGCTAGGTGCATAGCCGACAACTTCTTGATACTTGTGATCGACATTTTCTTTGAAAGATTCCACCGCATCCTTACGAACTAAAGCAATGGCACAACCACCGAAGCCAGCTCCAGTCATTCGAGCCCCCAGAACACCTTCTTGCTCCCAGGCCGTGTGAACCAACGTATCCAACTCCAAACCAGTCACCTCATAGTCATGCTCTAACGAAACATGAGAAGCATTCATCAGACGACCAAACTTGTCAAGATCGCCTGCTTGCAAAGCTGCCCGCGCTTGCAAAGTACGTTGATTTTCCAAGACGGCATGACGAGCCCGTTTGAGACGATTTTCGTCCTCTATCAGATAGCTATACTCGTCAAAGGACCACTCATCCAACTCGCCTAAGGTTGCGATAGACAGCTTACGGTTAAGTTCTTCAACAGCTTTTTCACACTCAGCACGGCGTTCATTATATTTGGAATCTGCTAGTTCACGGCGCTTATTTGTATTCATGATAACAACCACATTATCCTTAAGTTCAAGAGGTACTAAGTCATATTCAAGTGTATTGGTATCTAGATAAATCGCTCGTTGATCTGCTCCCATGCCAATAGCAAACTGATCCATGATTCCTGAATTCACACCAATAAATTCATTTTCCGTTTGTTTACCGATTTTTACTAAATCTAAGCGTTCCAATCTTAAATCAAACAGTTTCTCTATAATAATTCCTGTCAATAGTTCCAATGAAGCTGACGAAGAGAGACCTGAACCATTTGGAATATTCCCAGAGACATAGATATCCATTCCTTTATCAATGACATGCCCTGCCTTTTGTAAGAAATGAAGTACCCCTTTTGGATAATTTGTCCAATTATGCGTTTTTTCAAAACGAAGATTTTCTAAAGGCACCTCAATAATCCCTTGGTCTTCAAAGTTCGCAGAATAAAAACGAAGTGTCTTATCGTCACGTTTGCGCGCCGCTCCGTAAGTTCCTAGTGAAATAGCCGCAGGAAAGACGTGACCACCATTGTAGTCTGTATGTTCACCAATTAGGTTAATGCGGCCTGGTGAAAAAAATGTGTGCTCTGCTTCTGCTCCAAAAACTGTTGCAAAATCTGAACGCAATTGTTGAATAGACATAGTAGTTGACATAAGAGATCTCCTTTTTGTATAGTTTTGTAACCGTTTTAGTATCTTTATTATAAAACATCATTAGTAAAACTTCAAGTATTTTAGTAAAATTTTACCAAATTTAATTACTGATATTTAAAGGTCTTTAAAGATAAAATTCGATAACAAAAGCTTCTAGGTTTTTACTAAATATTTTTTGTATTTTACTAATTTTTAAGGTATAATATACTTATTCGTTAGAGAGAATAGGAAAAATAATGGCAACCATTAAAGATATAGCAAACATAGCTGGTGTCTCTCCAGCAACTGTGTCACGCGTTTTAAATCACGACCAATCCATGTCTGTCAGTGATGAGACACGCCAAAAAATATTTGACATTGCAGAAGAACTACATTATAAAAAAATAAAACGAGGAAGCAATCGCAATTCCCACAACCATAGAATTGCGATTGTGGAATGGTACACAGAAGAGGAGGAATTAGATGACCTCTACTATTATGCCATCCGTATTGGAGTAGAGAAAAAAGCTCAAGAATTGGCCTATGATGTTATGCGCTTTTTCAATAATGAAGAATTAAATCATCTCGATCAAGTTGACGGCATCATCGCAATTGGAAAATTTAGCACCCAAAAAATTAAAGAACTAGAACTCTACACAGATAAACTTGTCTTTATTGATAGCAATACGCTTGCCTATGGACATAGCTGCGTCACGACAGACTTTGAAAATTCTGTTATAGCTGTTCTTAATCACTTTTTAGAAAAGGAACACCAACAAATTGGATTGCTGATTGGTCAAGAACAAACTTCTGACAAAACCACTACTCTATCCGATCCACGCTTGCTAGCATTTAAAAATTACCTAACTAAAAAACAACTCTATCAAGAAAAATATGTCAAAATAGGAAACTTTTCATCTGAATCAGGTTATTCTATGATGAAAGAATTGATTGAAAATTTAGGCAAACAACTTCCGACTGCATTTTTCATAGCAAGTGATGCTTTAGCTGTGGGTGCACTTCGAGCACTGCAAGAAGCAGATATTCCTGTGCCAGATCGTGTTAATGTAATTGCTTTTAATGATACGTCTATTGCCAAGTACGTCTATCCACCACTCAGCACGGTTACTGTCTTTACAGAGGAAATGGGCAGACAAGGCCTACAACTGCTGCATGAGAAATTTCAACATCCTAGCTCAACCATTCCACGTATGGTAACACTCGCCACCAAACTAACCCTAAGAAAGAGCAGCTTATAGACATGAAAACATACGAAATTTTATTTGACATTCTTAGTCAAGAGTCTGACTATGTCAGTGGTGAAAAATTAGCACAAAAGTTAGGGATTTCACGTACTTCTATCTGGAAAGCTATTCAGCGTTTGGAAAAAGAAGGGATTCACATTGAATCCATAAAAAATAAAGGTTATAAACTCATCTCTGGTGACTTGCTGATTACTAAAAAAATAGAAAAAGCTGCTCCCATCCAAGTTTCCTTCAATCCAAACTGCAAATCCACTCAGTTAGATGCCAAAGCTGGTATTGAAGCTGGTAAGCCTGCCAATACGCTCTATCTTGCTTCTTCTCAGACAGCTGGTCGTGGACGCTTTGGCAGAAGTTATTTTGCTCCAGAACAAGGAGGAATTTATATGACGCTTCACTTGAAGCCCAATCTGCCTTTTCCACAAATTCCCGCCTACACTGTCTTGATTGCTGGAGCCATTTACAAGGCCATCAAAGATCTCACTTTAATGGAGATGGAAATTAAATGGGTGAATGACATTTATTACAAAGGCAAGAAAATAGCCGGCATTTTAACTGAAGCTATTACTTCTGTCGAAACCGGCTTAGTCACTGATGTGATTATTGGAGTGGGTATCAATTTCGCAATCTCTAATTTTCCTAAAGAGTTAAAAAATAAAGCTAACTCTCTCTTCCACGAAAAGCAACCTATCACGCGCAATGAACTCATTGCTGAAATTTGGAAAGATTTTTATGATTGTGATCCAGACGAGCTGATTTACCTTTACAAACAGCATTCTCTTATCTTAGGTCGGACAATCACTTTTTGCCAGAATGACAAAGAATACAAAGGAGTTGCCAAGGAAATATCAGATACCGGGCAGCTATTGATCCAATTAGATACCGGACAAGAAATGTGGCTAAACAGCGGTGAAGTTTCTTTAACAAGTTGGTAAATAAAAGAAGGAGAAAGTTGAGTAACCATCAACTTTCTCCTTCTTTTTTCGGAACAAAATCAATTTCTTTTATTCTACCATGTGCAGATTTTTTAAATCAAACAAAAGAAAAAAGGTTGAGGATTTTTGTCACAACCTTTCTGCTTATTTTTTACGTTTGATATGTTTATCAATTTCATCTACTATTTTTCCCATGACGTAGCTCACTTGTAAATTGCGAATGACTAGAAATGCCCAAAAAACAGCAAATAAATAGTGTCCTGACATCATTGCCTCGTTAAAAAAATAGGTTTCAATTGCTGTGAAAAAAGCTGTTGTAAGAAATTGTTGTCTTGTCATAATTCTATTATAGCATGAAAAAATAGAAAAATCTAAATTCAGTCCTCTTGAATGCTAATTTTTTCTGCTAAGAAAGCAAAACCTTCTGGAATGATGGTTTCCTTTGTCTCTTCTGTTGGATTGACATTTTCTCCACGCGCCTTAGCGGAAAATTCAGCCCGAATCTCTGTCCAGTCGGTCATCGAAATAGCTAAGATATCCGGAGAAAATCCAGCCACATTGCTGAGTAAATTCCCAAACATTGTATTGAGATTTTCCCGTTTCATGGTTTGTTCTGCATTAAAGCTCGACTCAAATGCGAGAATTGCGTGATTCTCATTAGCTGCTACAGGTTGCGAACCAACTAAAAGTGCCTTATCTGCACCAGCTAAACTTTCAATAATTTCTCCCCAAGCATTTTGCAACTTAGTTAAATTACTCCGAGCCAGACTAGGATTTTCAACTGCCTCTTGCAGAATCGCATTTACTTTATGACGATCTACTCGGTATCCTTTGCTTGTTTTGGCTGATTGTGTTCCCTGTACCGGATTGCTAGGTGCAGAACTTGACTGTAAACTTGCCAATTGACCCTTAAGCTGGCTAATTTCATCTTTTAGTGTTTCTATCTCGCTTACTAGATTGGATGGTAATTCTGCTTTTTCTTGCCCTTCTGCCAGTCGAATGGTCATCATTTCTGTGTAGATCTTGGGTTGCAAGCTATTCTTAATTTCCGCAAGACTTCTCGTTGCAATTTCAATCAAGTCGAACAATCTCTCCTGTGGTGTATTGAGATTGTCTAAAAAACTTTCGCTCGTATGCGTATTTCCACCACCTGTTTTAACAATGAGCAAATCTCTAAGATATTGTAACAGGTCAGTGACAAAACGAGCCATATTTTTGCCACTATCAAAAATCACATCAAGGTTTTCTAATGCTGCTGATGTATCATGCGTCAACACAGCTGTCACATAAGCATCTAGTGCGCCTAGACTAATAGAGCCAGTAATTTCTTCTGAAATAGCTGTTGTCAGCTGATTGTCTTGAGTGAGACTGAGAGCTTGATCCAAGATAGATAGGGCATCCCGCATCCCACCTTCTGCCCGTCTGGCGATAACCTGCACCGCATCATTTTCAAATCCAATATTTTCCTGCTGCAAAATCCATTCAATATGAGCAACAATATCCTTGGTCTTAATTGACTTGAACTCAAAGCGTTGCACCCGTGACAGAATAGTAGCTGGTATCTTGTGCAATTCTGTCGTTGCTAAGATAAAGACCACGTTTTCTGTCGGTTCTTCCAAAGTCTTGAGAAGAGCGTTAAAAGCTCCAGTTGAGAGCATATGAACCTCGTCAATGATATAAACTTTATGTTTTGCTAGACTAGGAGCATAAGTAGATTTGTCTCGAATATCTCGGATTTCATCCACACCATTATTGGAAGCCGCATCAATCTCAATAACATCCTCTAGGCTTCCTTCTGTTATAGCTTGACAAATATAGCACTCATTACAAGGTTCACCATTCTTTCGATGAGGACAATTCATAGCTTTGGCAAAAATCTTGGCTACGCTGGTCTTTCCTGTTCCTCTAGGACCTGAAAAGAGATAAGCATGGCTGATTTTATCCTGTTCAACTGCCTGCCGTAAAGTTGTTGCTACAACTTTCTGCCCAACTAACTGACCGAAAGTTTGACTTCTGTATTTCCGATATAAAGCTTGATACATTAGGCTTTGTCTCCAAACATCTCAAAATTCCAATTTGTTTTCTCTAGCAAGATGGCTACAAAATTTTCTAAATATTCCCGATCAATCTCATCATAGTCCCCCAGCAAATGAGAATCCAAATCTAAAACTCCTACTAAGCGACCATCCTTTACCATAGGCACCACAATCTCACTACGTGCCCTGCTATCACAGGAAATGTAGTTACCATACTGAGTAACATCTTCGACGATCACCGTCTGCCGTTTGGCGGCAGCTTCTCCGCAGACTCCTTTTCCTAGCGCAATGTGCACACAGGATACACCACCTTGAAAAGGTCCTAAAATCAACTCGTTTCCGTCATAAAGATAAAAGCCGGTAAAAACGGAATGTGGCAAGGTTTGATTTAGCAAAGCAGAGCTGTTTGACAGATTAGCCAAAGCATTGCTTTCACCCTCAAGTAATGCTTCAAGCTGTGCTAAAAGTAATTGATAATTTGAAATTTTTTCTGATTGATTCATACTCTCTATTATACCAAAAAAACAGCCTCGTGACTGTTTTTTCGCAAATGGACAAGTACTACCTCCTATTTTCCTTTCAGATACATAAAAATATCATCCCAATAGTTCTTTACTAGCTGCTGGTGATAGACTTTAGAAGCAGTTGAATGTTTCACTTTCTGCCAAAGAATAGCTGCAACTTTAAGTTTTTGTTGAAAAGCAGCATTATTTTTATCAGCACAGAAATCTTTGACAAATTGATTCCATTGACAGCTAGTATTGTCATACTTAGCGTAAGTTGATTGACCTTGATAAATTGCTAACATATCTCGCAGTGTAAACTCGACATCCTTTTCTGCTTTTACCTTCCGCCAAGCTGCCGCCATGTCCGCTGTAAACTTGAATGAACTAACACCTGTCTGCTGGGCGAAAAACTCCCGAAAGCGGGTATTAAAGGCAAAATCACAGGATAACAAGGGCGTGTCTAAAGTAAGCTCTATACCTTGCTTTTTCTTGGTTTTTAAAGGAACTTTCTTCTGAACAACATTCCCTGCAAAATACTGTTTGATTTCCTCTTCTAGCTCTGTTTTGATACCTGAATACTCCAATCCCAATTGTTTACAAATATCTGCTAATTCTGTACGATACCAATAATAGTGTGAAAACTCTTGATAGGTTTTCATCGTTGTAAAATCTGGTCTATCTTTCATTTCGTGTATCCCTTTTTTCTTTCTCTATGACCTATTATACCACCAGTAAAGTAATTCCTCAAAAATGATAGATTTGTCAATTTATAGAAGATCGTCCGACCCTCGTATGGAGCGAACTACTTTTACTTGAGGCAATCCGACCCTCGGACGGAATGAATCACTTTTAGTTGAAGTAATCCGACCCTCGGATAGAGCGAACCACTTTTAGTTGAGGCAATCTGACCCTCGGATGGAGTGAACTACTTTTACTTGAGGCAATCCAACCCTCGGATGGAGTGAACCACTTTTAGTTGAAGTAATCCGACCCTCAGACAAAGCAAATCACTTTTAGTTGAAACAAGCTGACCCTCAGACAAAGCAAATCACTTTTAGTTGAAACAAGCTGACCCTCGGACGGAATGAATCGCTTTTAATTTATCCTAGCTGCCCAGCGGACACGATAAAATCTCCCTCTATAAACATAGAATAAGCAAAAGAGCTGAAAAACAAGTTTTCAACTCTTGAGGGGTGCATATTAAGAAACCACTTCAGCTGTGAGGATATTGACAACTTTTGTTGTACCTGAAGCATCTGTAAAGCTAACTGTTTTATTGGCTGGTTGATAGCTGAGATTTTCTAAGCTAACATTATATTTGAAAGCAATTTTAATCAGTTTCTTTTTAAATTCTTGTACTGATAAACCGTAGCTTTTTGCTCTTGCTTCTTCTGCCGCTTCTTCAGGATCAACAGTTGGCTGCTCTTCTGTTTCCTCAGATTTTTCCTTTTGAGCATCCGATTCTTTATTTGCAGACTTGTCTTCGTTCTCTTTTGGCTCTTCATTTGGTGCATAGTTCTTGTCACTATCGGATGATTGATTTTTCTTACCATGCTGACTAGAATTACCAAAACCATTGTCAGAATGCGGACGGTCTTCTGGATGAGTGACGTAATATTTCACGGTCGCAAGGAAATCTTCCATGCTGTAGCCGTCAGGTGCTTTGTAAAGTCCTTGATCAAACCAAGAAAGAGAGACATTATGATAATGGTCATAATGCGGAATAATCAATTGACCATTTTTATAATCAACGACATAAGCTGTATTATATGGCATTGCCTCAACAGGTACCTTTTTAGCCGGTGTCACACGCTCATAGATTGCTTGTGCAGTCTCTTTTTGAGGTTGTTTTGGATCCGTACTTGGCTTCTCCTCTTTCTTTTTCGGAGTTTTCGTTTTCAGATACTCTTCCGTCGCTTTACGCTCAGATTCTGACAAATCATTCTTAGGAATATAGTGGCTGTGTGTCATGTGTGGAGCAGTATAGCCATCTCCTTCATCTTTAATCACATCATGTGGATCAAAGATATAGCCGTCTGATGTTGCATAACGACCTGCAGCTTTAGCTAATGCTACTTCATCAGCCGTATAAGCAATTTGCGAATTTGCTTTGCCTGCGCGTTCAGGGTGCTGTACCTCACTTGACAATTTCAAAACCTTATCCAATAAGGCAAGTTTATCCACATTCGGATTGGCAGCCTGTTGCATGAGGTTTTCAACCGTTGCCAGTTGTGCTTTATCCCCTTTGCTTTCAAGCGTTTGACGAATTGGTGTTAAGACTTTCTTGAAAGCAGCAACGATTTCAGCATTTTTCTTTGTCAGTCCCGCTTGTGTTTCCGGATCAACCGCCTTGACGATTTCAGACAACAAATCTTTCACTTTTTGAAGCACTGTTGCTTTTTCTTCTGTTCCAAGAGTGAAGCCAGATTTGATACCAGCGAGTTGCTCTTCAAAGCTTGCCTTTTGACTAGCATTTGTCACCTTACTCATCAAACTTTCAGCCTTATTGATAAAGGTTTGAATCTGTTCATCCGTCACTTCTGTCTCAGATGGTTCTTCTTTTGGCTTTTCAGGCTCTTTGCTTGGCTCAGTTTGCTTGCCATCATTAGGTTTGTTTGGCTGTGTTTGGTCCTTGCCCGTATCTTGGTTCGGTTTACTTGGGTTTGTCTGTTGATTACTTTGACCAGCTAGCTTTTTCGCTTCTGAATAGTCCGTACCAGGAACAATCATCCGCGAAATTTTTTCTTCTAGTGGCGACATTTGACTATAGTAAATGAAATGATAATGATTACCATGTGGCACTGCCACCCCACTAGAAGATTTTTTAGTAATCTGTGCCGGGTCAAATATCAAACCATCAGATTCCACATGACGTTGGTTTAACGGCATCAAGTACAGTTGTTTTAACAGATTGATGATTTCTTGATGAGCAGATGGAGTATTCTGATGACTTGGTTGTGATGGCTGCGCATGATAATTATTGCCCTGATGGGTCTGTGTTCCCGGCGTTGATGGTTGGTAATGAATAGAAGGTAGTGTAGTTCCGCCATTTGATGGTCTTGATGGCGTTGGACTTGGACTCGGAGTTGATGTCGTACCGCCAGATTTGTGTTTGTTGTCCCAATAGCTCTGAGCAGCAGCTAACTCACTAGGAGACAAATCTTTCTTAGGCACAAAGTGGAAATGATTACCATGCGGTACAATGAAGCCATCTCCAGTATCTTCTATCACATCGGTCGGATTGAAGACATAGCCATCATCCGTCGTATAACGACCTTGCGCACGAGCTTCTTTGACAGCTGCTGTTACAGCACCACCTTTCGCTCCTCCCTTATGGCCTTTGCCGCTATACTCTGCCCTTTGGCGAGCAATTTCTTCTTTTGTACGAACATTACTGGTATGATTTGGATCTTTCAAGTAAAGATAATATTTCCCATTTACCTTGATAATGTAGCCATCTTTCACTTCGTTGATAATATCAGACTGCTGCAAGGTATAGTTTGGATCCCGCATAATCAGCTCTTCACTGATAATCGCATCATAAGGGACTTTCCCATTATAATAATGATAATGATCACCGTGAGAAGTTACGTAACCTTGGTCTGTAATTTTGACAACAATCTGTTCCGCATTGATCCCTTCTTTCGCGCTCACTTCATCAGGCGACAAATTCTCTGCTTGCTTGCCCTTGTTTGCTTTAGATTTTCCATTTACATAAGCAACACGGTTATTTTCCTTGCTAGATACTGTCTGATGACGCCCCAGCTCATAGCTACACAAACTTAAGACAACAACTGCAACAGAACCGATAAGATATTTTTTCTTCATGATTCTCCTCATTTTTTCAATTCTTTTGCCAATGTCGCTAGATTGGCTTCTAGATTTTCAAGATAAGTATTATTATTTTGCGGATCAGCTTCCAAAGGGTTTAATTGTTTTAGTTTAACGCCTGTAGATTTGACCAAAGTTTTCGCAACTTTTGATGAAGCATTACTTTCCACAAAAATGGTTTTAACTTTATAAGTTTTGACAAATTCTTCAATTTCCGTCAATTGGCGCGGACTTGGTTCCTGCTCTGGAGAAATCCCGGCAATCCCCAACTGCCTCAATCCAAATCGCTTCGCCAAATAAGAAAAGGCAGTATGCTGAGTCACAAATGTTTTTTGCCTTGCAGCTTTGAAAATCGGTTGATATTTTTTAGTCAATTCTTTTGCCTTACCTGCCAGCTCTTTCGCGTTTTTTTGATAGGTTTCTTTATTTTTACTATCAATCTTCGAAAGTTTATCAGCGATAATCTGTGCTTCTTCTGCCACTTTTTCTGGGTCTAACCACGTGTGTGGATCGTAAAGAGTCTTTTCATCCACTCCTTCACCAGCAGCTACATCTTCTAATCCCGGCACACGCTCCAGCTTCATCCCTTCTGAAGCTTCAAGTACCTTCACTTTAGATTTTTTCAAACTCGGATCTAAACTTCCAGCCCAAGATTCTAACGTATGAGAATGATAAACAAAGACATCTGCATCATAGATAGCTGCTACATCGTTGGCTGATGGTTCAAAGGAATGAATACCGCTACTTGATTGAATCATCCGAACATCATTTAAATCGCCTGATACTTCTTTGACCATAGCATAAATTGGATAAAAACTTGTTACAATTTTCAGACCTTTACTCTGTTTTTTTGTACTTGTTCCACACGCTGTCAACAACAAAGTCAATCCTACCACAAAAATAGAAAATAGATATTTCTTTAATTTCATATATCACTCCTTAACTAGTGTTTAACCAGTTTATTAACTGGTTAATATGATACCATGATAGAAATTAACTGTCAAGAATTTTTTATCTATTTTTTTAACAATAAGAAAAAGTCCTCTAAATTAGAAAACTTTTAATCTTTTATATCATTGCTCTTTTCTCTACGAATCTCTTCTAGCATTCCTGCTTCTTCGGCTGTTAATTCATATTTTTCTAATAAATCTGGACGACGTTCATAAGTCTTTTTCAAACTCTCATACAGACGCCATTTTCGAATATTTTCATGATGACCGCTCATCAAAATATCTGGCACAACCATTCCACGAAAATCATAAGGACGAGTATATTGAGGATATTCTAAAAGACCTGATGAAAAACTGTCATCAGTATGACTAACTTCCTTACCAAGAACTTCAGGAATCAGTCGTACCGTCGCATCAATCATCGTCATAGCAGCCAACTCTCCACCGGTCAAAACATAATCTCCAAGAGAAACCTCGTCTGTCACCAAACTCTTAATCCGCTCATCATAACCTTCATAATGCCCGCAGATAAAGATTAATTCTTCTTCTTGAGAAAGTTCTTCCGCATAGGCTTGATTAAATGTTCGACCAGCAGGATCCAACAAAACGACTCGTGGCTGCTTTTTTTCAATCGCATCATAAGCATCAAAAATTGGTTGCGCTCTGAGCAGCATTCCCTGACCGCCCCCATAAGGCTCGTCATCAACGTGTCTCGATTTCTCTGCATTTTCTCGAAAATTATGATAGTGAATCTCTAGTAATCCTTTTTCGCGCGCCTTGCCAACTATTGAATGCTCTAAAGGGGCAAACATCTCCGGAAATAGGGTCAAAATATCAATCTTCATCGTCCAGTCCTTCCGGAATTTCCACGTCTACTCGACTATTTTCAAGATCAATATTCAATACAACAGGTGGAATATAAGGCAACAGTAAATCACGCTTGTCTTTGCGCTTTACCACCCAGACATCATTGGCACCGGGCTGCAAAATTTCTTTAATTGTTCCAATCAAAATATCCTGTTCATAAACATTCAAGCCAATAATTTCATGATAATAAAATTCGCCTTCATCTAAATCCGATAAATCTTCTTCAGCCACTTTCAAAGTAAAATCACGATATTTTTCAATGTCATTGATATGGTACATTCCTTTGAATTTGATAATATCAAAATTTTTCATCTTACGATGACTGGAAATTTCCACATTCATGACAAAATTATCTTTCTTATCGAAAAGGGCCAACATACTTCCCTTTTTAAAACGTTCCTCTGCAAAATCCGTCACCGATAGTACACGCATTTCACCTTGCAAACCTTGCGTATTCACAATCTTTCCAACATTATAATAGTTCATTTTCTCTCCAAGTACTAGCATTATCTTTTTTATTTTATCATGAATAAAGGGAATTCTCAAGAAAACAAAAACCCCTACTAAGACAAATTTTAATAGGGGATGGAGAGCGATAATTGTCCCTCACTTTTTATCGCCTCAACAATTAACATCAGACTTTAAAACTTGGCTTTCAAGCTTAACCAACCTGTAAGTAATTGTTTTTCTATAATTACTGTTTATCAATTTTTGAACCACGATTTAAATACTAGTTTGAACTATTATTATATTATTTATATCTATCATAATTTGCATCAAACCATTCTAATAAGGCCTGCGCTGTTGTAAATTTAATACTCTGTACCTTTACTTTACCATCTCTAAGATAAAATAAGCTAGTTTGAGAAACTAAGTAATTCGTTTCTTTACACATTCTGTAAGCTGAGATTTTCTTAGCACGCAGTAATTCGATAATTAGTTCAATCTTTTTTAACATGATATCAACATTTTCCACTTCCAAAACCTCTCCATAACAATGAAAAAACTACTCTTAAAAGGTACCTACTTTTCATCTTTTAGTAAGAGATAGTTAAATCACTACCTCCTATTTTTATAAAAATGAGTAAGCTGAACAAAAATGTTTTTATCCCACTCACTAAAAAACTATCAATACATAGAGTCATTCTTTTCCATAATTGCCAATCATGGCAGTTAAGATAGTTAAACTAACAGAGGTAAATTTTAAAATTTCCGAGTGACCATTTGAAAATAGAATTTATACTTTTATAATTCTAAAATCTTATAAAATAGAATACCCTTACCCTGTCTATTTATAAAAGAAAATGAGATGGGAGTATTCCCATCCCATTTCTAAAGGAGATAACTTAACAATACATTTACATTTTATTCTTCCTTTCTCTTCCATGACTTACCAATTAAAGTAGCTGAAGACGCTAGACCGACTAAGCCTATTAAAGGCAAGAATGGAAATTCTTTAGTGCCTGTTTTTGGTAATTTAGTATTCGCAGTTCCAACAGAGGTAAACTTAGATCCCACTGATTGAACATTTGAAAACGGAACTTTTGATCTGTAACCCAAATTAGTTGGAGCCACTGAATTTTGAACAGAGGCAAATGTATTTGATTTCTTGTTTCCGACCTGATTATTATTTCCGTTTTGGCTATTCTGGTCAGTTTGATGTGTATTACCGTCTGGATTAGACTTACCGCCTTGATGTGTATTGCCATCTTTACCATCTTTACCGTCTTTACCAGCGTCACCCTTATCGCCTTTGTCGCCCTTGTCACCTTTGAGGGACTTCACGTAATCATCAGGTGTCTTATTGCTATTGCC
>ERZ773090.26-NODE-26-length-194825-cov-30.6427_pt1 | contig 194825 bp, 172 predicted proteins | sample MGYA00580579_ERZ773090 | MGnify/ENA primary metagenome ERZ773090 (study PRJEB29015, sample SAMEA2738014) | human oral metagenome | biome: human oral; feature: human-associated habitat; material: dental | place: China | collected 2132 ... | reverse complement strand
CAATTTTGTCTTCATACCGTAATTTCATAAGAAAAACACCCCAATCGTTAGATTTCTTGTCTAACATTTGGGGTGCAGTTCATTCGCGCTAGGGTTATTGTGTTTTTGAAAATAGATTTATCTAGAGTCAAGGTTGACTACAATTTTGTAATCTTAGTCTAAAATCAGAAATTTCTTGATAAAAGGAAAGAGTAGCAGTAGGGCGACTATACAGGCCAGGGTCTCGCCTAAGAAAGACGAGCCGTTGATGATGGATGAATATAGGAGAGCAGACTGTCCTTTCGGAGCATAGCTGCCCCAAAAGAGGATACCTGCGATAAAATGAATACAGTAGCGAGCCAGACTTCCGATGAGAACTCCTACTACCATAAGACTCAGGCTTTTGACGGTCTGATTTTTTTTCAGGCTTTGGTTAAGCCAGGGCTTGATTAGACCGGCAAAGCCAATCAGGCTAAAGGCAATAAAGTATTCTAGGAAACCTTGCCATAGGTTGAGCCAGCCTCCAGCTGCTTGCCCGAGAGCGACCTGGAGGATGCCCCAGATGAAACCGGCCATGATAGCAGGTTTGGCTCCTCGCCGAAAAGCGAGCAGAAAGATGGGGGTCATCTTGAAGGACAAGGAAATCCAGGGCCCGATGGCTAAAGGTTGCGTGAAAATATCCAGAACCATAGCTAAACCAGCGAAGATAGCAATTTCAGCTAGGTCTGCAACATGTGATCTTTGCATAAAAAAATCCTTCCTAACCCAGTTGGACTGGGCAAATGTCAATTGATTTGCCACAATCAAAACTGGGACGAGGAAGGTTAGCTCTCTCATCTCTGGTTTGCACATCCCTTACGCAGGCATTACCCTGTTCAGGTTCAAAGAGTTTAGGCCCCAGCTAGGAATCCTACCTAGCTGTCACCATTCTCAGCAAAAGCTCCTCTTGTGACATGGTCATAGTAACAGATAATCTGTTTAATTTCAAGCAGATTTAATAGCCTCCAGGAAACTTGAAATAAAACTGAAATAAAACTGAATTTTTTATAAAGCCTAGATTAAGCAATCATTTGCATTGACAATCACTAGATAAGTGTTATTATAGATAGTATTGTAACGAAACATTTCAGATGTTACAAAAATGTAAATTGGAGGGAATTATAATATGCAACGAAAAGAGACTTTTGGGTTTCGCAAAAGTAAAATCAGTAGGACCCTTTGTGGTGCCTTACTAGGAACTGCTATCTTAGCATCTGTAGCAGGTCAAAAGGCGCTCGCTGAAGAAACAAGTACCACTTCAACTTCGGGGGTTAATACCGCAGTCGTTGGGACGGAGACTGGGAATCCCGCCACCAACCTGCCTGACAAACAGGACAATCCAAGTTCGCAAGCCGAGACAAGTCAGGCCCAAGCCGGTCAAAAGACAGGGGCAATGTCAGTAGATGTGTCTACAAGTGAGCTTGACGAAGCTGCTAAAAGTGCCCAAGAAGCTGGTGTGACCGTTTCGCAGGATGCTACCGTCAATAAAGGGACAGTAGAAACTTCTGACGAAGCTAACCAAAAAGAAACCGAAATCAAGGATGACTACAGCAAGCAAGCAGCAGACATCCAAAAGACAACAGAAGACTATAAGGCAGCAGTGGCTGCCAACCAAGCCGAAACAGACCGCATCAATCAAGAAAACGCGGCTAAGAAGGCCCAATACGAACAAGATTTGGCGGCCAACAAGGCTGAAGTGGAACGGATCACTAATGAGAATGCGCAAGCCAAGGCCGATTACGAAGCTAAGTTAGCCCAGTATCAAAAGGACTTGGCCGCTGTTCAACAGGCCAACTCCGACAGTCAAGCAGCCTACGCCGCCGCTAAGGAAGCCTACGACAAAGAATTGGCTCGGGTGCAGGCCGCTAATGCCGCAGCTAAGAAGGCCTATGAAGAAGCTCTAGCCGCTAACACAGCTAAGAATGACCAAATCAAGGCAGAAAACGAAGCTATCCAGCAGCGCAATGCGCAAGCTAAAGCTGACTATGAAGCTAAGTTAGCCCAGTATGAGAAAGATTTAGCAGCTGCCCAGTCTGGCAATGCAGCTAATGAAGCTGACTACCAAGCTAAGAAGGCAGCTTATGAACAAGAGTTAGCGCGCGTGCAAGCCGCTAATGCAGCTGCCAAGCAGGCCTACGAACAAGCTCTAGCTGCCAACACGGCCAAGAACGCCCAAATCACGGCCGAAAATGAGGCTATCCAGCAGCGCAATGCGCAAGCTAAGGCTGACTATGAAGCTAAATTAGCCCAATATCAAAAAGATTTGGCCGCAGCTCAATCTGGTAACGCCGCTAATGAGGCAGACTACCAAGAAAAATTAGCAGCCTATGAAAAGGAACTGGCTCGTGTGCAAGCAGCCAATGCAGCTGCTAAGCAAGAATATGAGCAGAAAGTTCAGAAAGCTAATGCTAAAAATGCCGAAATTACGGAAGCCAACCGTGCTATCCGTGAACGCAATGCCAAGGCCAAGACAGACTATGAACTCAAACTGTCTAAGTACCAAGAAGAGCTTGCTCAGTACAAGAAGGACCTAGCGGAATACCCAGCTAAACTCCAAGCCTATCAAGATGAACAAGCCGCAATCAAGGCAGCTCTGGCAGAGTTGGAAAAACACAAGAACGAAGACGGGAACCTCAGCGAGCCCTCAGCCCAAAGTCTGGTCTATGATTTAGAGCCCAATGCTCAGGTTTCCCTAGTAACTGACGGGAAATTGCTGAAAGCATCAGCCCTTGACGAGGCCTTTAGCCATGATGAGAAAAATTATAATAACCATCTCCTACAACCAGATAATCTGAATGTGACCTATCTGGAGCAGGCTGATGATGTGGCCTCCTCAGTAGAGCTCTTTGGTAATTTCGGTGATAAGGCTGGTTGGACAACCACTGTCAGCAATGGTTCAGAAGTTAAGTTTGCCTCTGTCCTCCTCAAGCGTGGCCAGAGTGCTACAGCCACCTATACCAACCTAAAAAACTCTTACTACAATGGTAAGAAGATTTCTAAGGTGGTCTACAAGTATACGGTTGACCCTGACTCCAAGTTCCAAAATCCTACTGGTAACGTTTGGCTGGGCATCTTTACCGACCCAACCCTAGGGGTCTTTGCCTCAGCCTATACGGGTCAAAACGAGAAGGATACCTCTATCTTTATCAAGAATGAATTCACCTTCTACGATGAAGACGGTAATCCCATCGACTTTGATAATGCCCTCTTATCAGTTGCCTCCCTTAACAGGGAACACAATTCCATTGAGATGGCCAAGGACTACAGCGGTACCTTCGTTAAGATTTCTGGCTCATCCATTGGTGAAAAAAATGGCATGATCTATGCGACCGATACCCTCAACTTTAAAAAGGGTGAAGGCGGTTCCCTTCACACCATGTACACCAGAGCAAGTGAGCCTGGTTCAGGTTGGGACTCTGCTGATGCTCCTAATTCTTGGTATGGTGCTGGTGCTGTCAGAATGTCCGGCCCCAACAACTACATCACCTTGGGGGCAACCTCAGCGACCAATGTTCTCAGCCTAGCTGAAATGCCACAGGTACCTGGTAAGGGTAATACTGCTGGTAAAAAACCAAATATCTGGTATTCCCTTAATGGTAAGATTCGGGCAGTCAATGTCCCTAAGGTGACCAAGGAAAAACCAACCCCACCAGTCGAACCAACTAAACCTGATGAGCCAACCTATGAGGTTGAAAAGGAGTTGGTGGACCTGCCAGTTGAGCCGAAATATGAGCCGGAACCAACGCCGCCAAGCAAGAATCCCGATCAATCTATCCCAGAGAAACCGGTCGAGCCAACCTATGAGGTTGAAAAAGAGTTGGAACCAGCACCGGTAGAACCAAGCTACGAAAAGGAACCAACCCCACCGACCAAGACTCCGGATCAATCCATTCCCGAGAAACCCGTTGAGCCAACCTATGAGGTTGAAAAGGAGTTGGAACCAGTACCTGTAGAACCAAACTACGAAAAGGAACCAACCCCACCTCAGTCTACCCCAGACCAAGAGGAACCGGAAAAACCCGTCGAGCCAAGCTACCAAAGCTTGCCAACCCCACCAGTTGAACCTGTTTATGAGACTGTCCCTGGCCCCGTCAGCGTGCCAACGGTTCGTTACCACTACTATAAACTAGCGGTCCAACCCGGCGTCACCAAGAAAATCAAAAACCAGGATGACCTGGATATTGACAAGACCCTGGTGGCTAAGCAGTCGACGGTTAAGTTCCAATTGAAGACAGCAGACCTGCCAGCCGGTCGTCCAGAAACGACCTCCTTTGTCTTGATGGATCCTCTGCCAAGCGGTTACCAACTTAATCTAGAAGCTACCAAGGTCGCCAGCCCAGGCTTTGAAGCCAGCTATGATGCCATGACCCATACGGTAACCTTCACAGCGACCGCTCAAACCTTGGCTGCCCTTAATCAAGATCTGACTAAGGCCGTGGCGACTATCTACCCAACAGTTGTGGGACAAGTCCTCAACGATGGCGCTACCTACACCAATAACTTCACCCTGATGGTCAATGATGCTTACGGTATTAAATCCAATATCGTTCGCGTGACCACACCAGGGAAACCTAACGACCCAGACAACCCAAGCAACAACTACATCACCCCGCACAAGGTCAACAAGAATGAAAACGGTGTGGTGATTGATGGTAAGTCCGTCCTAGCTGGTACCACCAACTACTATGAATTGACTTGGGACCTGGACCAATACAAGGGCGATAAATCTGTCAAGGAGACCATCCAAAAAGGCTTCTTCTATGTGGATGACTATCCTGAAGAAGCGCTGGACTTGCGCACCGACCTGATTAAGCTGACCGATGCCAACGGCAAGGCGGTCACTGGTGTCAGCGTGGCTGACTACGCCAGTCTGGAGGCCGCACCAGCAGCTGTTCAAGACATGCTCAAGAAGGCCAACATTACCCCTAAGGGAGCCTTCCAAGTCTTTACCGCTGACGATCCTCAGGCCTTCTACGATGCCTATGTGGTTACCGGAACTGACCTGACCATCGTCACTCCAATGACGGTCAAGGCTGAGATGGGCAAGATCGGTGGTAGCTATGAAAACAAGGCCTACCAGATTGACTTTGGTAATGGCTATGAATCTAATATTGTGATTAACAATGTGCCGCAAATCAATCCTGAAAAGGATGTGACCTTGACCATGGATCCAGCGGATAGTACCAATGTGGATGGACAGACCATCGCCCTCAATCAGGTCTTTAACTACCGTCTCATCGGTGGTATCATTCCAGCGGACCATGCCGAAGAGCTCTTTGAGTACAGCTTTAGCGATGACTATGACCAAACTGGAGACCAGTACACGGGCCAATACAAGGCCTTTGCCAAGGTTGACCTGACCCTCAAGGATGGTACAATCATCAAGGCGGGTACTGACTTGACTTCATATACAGAAGCGCAAGTTGATGAAGCTAATGGCCAAATTGTTGTGACCTTCAAGGAAGATTTCTTGCGGTCTGTGTCTGTAGACTCGGCCTTCCAAGCGGAAGTCTACCTACAGATGAAGCGGATAGCCGTCGGGACCTTTGCCAATACCTATGTCAATACGGTCAATGGAATTACCTATAGCTCTAATACGGTAAGGACCAGCACACCAGAGCCGAAGCAGCCAAGTCCAGTGGATCCTAAGACCACTACTACGGTAGTCTTCCAGCCTCGTCAGGGCAAGGCTTATCAGCCAGCGCCGCCAGCAGGAGCTCAATTGCCAGCCACAGGGGATAGTAGCAATGCTTACCTGCCACTTTTAGGCCTCGTAGGCCTGACTGCTGGCTTTAGCCTGTTAGGACTGCGCCGGAAGCAGGACTAAAGAATCTAACAAGAAAAAATGGGAAAGTTTGCCTTTCTCATTTTTTATATTCCCAGCTAGCTGAAGTAGTCAAGAAGTACTCTTAGAAAACCCTAGAGAACATTAGCTAACTTTTCCAAACCGATAGATGTTTATTTTAGTCTAAGTATGGTATAATAAGTAGGTTGCACAAGTGGGTGTAACCTATTTATAATTTATACTCCTAAGGGCTGGACAGGCTTAGGTGGACACGGTTCCTCTGAAGGTCTCTACCTCCCCTTTAAAGAGTATCAAGCTTGATAAGGTGGCCTCGCACCACCTTTTAGAAAGAAGAATTCATTGAAATTTACTGAATTACATTTAGCAGAAGATATTCTGCAAGCCGTTGAAAAAGCTGGTTTTGTTGAACCATCCCCTATTCAAGAGCTGACCATTCCTTTAGCCCTAGAAGGCAAGGATGTTATCGGTCAAGCCCAAACAGGGACTGGTAAAACTGCGGCCTTTGGCCTACCAACTCTCAACAAAATTGACATTGATAATAATGTCATTCAAGCCTTAGTCATCGCTCCAACGCGGGAATTGGCGGTTCAAAGCCAGGAAGAACTTTTCCGCTTTGGTCGTGAAAAGGGTGTTAAGGTCCGTTCGGTTTACGGCGGCTCCAGCATTGACAAGCAAATCAAGGCCCTGCGTTCAGGTGCCCACATTGTTGTCGGAACCCCTGGCCGTCTCCTAGACTTGATTAAACGTAAAGCTCTTAAGCTCAATCATATTGAGACCTTGATCTTGGATGAAGCTGATGAAATGCTCAATATGGGCTTCTTGGAAGACATTGAAGCCATCATTAGCCATGTGCCTGATGAGCGGCAAACTTTGCTCTTCTCAGCAACCATGCCGGATGCTATCAAGCGGATTGGTGTCAAGTTCATGAAAGAGCCTGAGCACGTCAAGATTGCTGCCAAGGAGTTGACCAGCGACAATGTTGAACAATTCTATATCCGAGTTAAGGAACGTGAAAAATTTGATACCATGACTCGACTGATTGATGTCGAACAGCCGGAATTGTCTATCGTCTTTGGTCGGACCAAACGTCGGGTGGATGAGTTGACACGTGGTCTCAAGCTGCGTGGATACCGAGCAGAGGGCATCCATGGGGACTTGGATCAAAACAAACGTCTGCGGGTTATTCGTGATTTTAAGAACGATAATCTGGACATCTTAGTAGCCACCGATGTCGCTGCCCGTGGCCTAGATATTTCTGGTGTGACCCATGTCTATAACTATGATATTCCCCAAGACCCAGAAAGCTATGTCCACCGGATTGGTCGGACAGGTCGTGCCGGAAAGTCTGGTAAGTCCGTGACCTTCGTTTCTCCAAATGAAATGGGCTACCTCTCCATTATTGAGAATCTGACCAAGAAACGCATGAAGGGCCTCAAACCAGCGACAGCTCAAGAGGCCTTCCAGGCTAAGAAGGCCGTTGCCCTCAAGAAGATTGAACGGGATTTTGCGGATGAGACGATTCGCTCTAATTTTGACAAATTCAAGGGTGATGCCATCAAGCTGGCAGGCGAGTTTTCTCCAGAAGAATTGGCCCTCTACATCCTTAGCCTAACCGTTCAGGATCCAGAAACCATGCCCGAGGTGGAAATCTCTCGCGAGCGTCCTCTGCCCTTCAAACCATCCGGTGCTAATCGAGGCGGCGGTAAAGGTGGCCGCAATAATAATCGTGGTCGTGGTGGCCGTGATCGCTACCGCCGTGATAATCGAGACGGCAATGGTCGCCGTGACTTCAAACGCAAGTCTAATAAGAATTTCAGGGACTTCGACAAGAAAGACAATAAGCGACCTCACCGCACCTCTAGCGAAAAGAAAAATGGCTTCGTTATCCGCAATAAGGGTGATCGCTAAACCTAGCTATAAATTATCGTAAAGGCTCAACCAAAAATGGTTGGGCCTTTTAAGTTCCTTGGCGCTGGAGAAGCGGACTTAGAGGCAGCCCCGTCTAGAGTAGAGTGAAAAATATTTTCTATCATTAGTTAATCAAGAAGCAGGTAAGACAAGATAAGCAGAGGCCAAAAGACCCAATCATTAAAAAGACAGGAAAGGCTTACAAAATTACTTGCAAATGAATATAATAAGAGTGAAAAGCATATTTATATACAATCGACCTGTCTTAAGGAGGTGATTCTCATGCCAAGTCGTCAAGATAGACGTTCTACTAAGAAAACTAGCTCCCTTTGGAAGTGGCTAGCTAGCTTGCTAGGCCTCGTTCTAATCGTTTTAGCCGTTTTTGTTTTCACCGAGCAAAAAAGAACCAGTAGTCAAGGAGATAAGGAGACGAAAGTTGCTCAATCAGCGAAAGAGTCCGCTAACAAGGGCCAGTCAGCTTCTAGTTCCGCGGATTCCAATAGCACTACCAAGAAAAGTGGCCAATCTTCAGGTCAGGTCATCTCCAGTGACCTAGTCGGTACCTGGCAGGGTCAGACCCCCGTCAACAATTATGCTGTCACCATGACTTTTCAAGAAAATGGTCAGATTGATGTGACTATTGACTAAGATAATATTAGTCTCACGGTTGGTAGCTTGAAAGAAATCTCTTCTGGCCTCTAACTTTATCAGGACATCAGTCCAGCCGATCAATCCAGCTACTTATTACCAGGTGCTGAATTGGGTGGCACCGGTGGACCGATCAAATTCGGCTACGGTGTAAAGATTGATGGTGATACCATTAAACCAATCTTTTGGCAGATCCAACCTGACCAGGATTTCACAGCTGACAATATGTCCCAAGAGGCCGGTTACCATGGGGAATTCACGCTTAGTCGCAGTCAGTAAGAAAAATCAGATATGGAAAAAAGTAGTCCTACCAAAATGATAGGGCTACTTTTAGTTTAACTAAAGACCTGTACCAGGATACCACCCAGAATTAGGACGATGGCACCGCCCAGCCGGTTGGCCATTTGGGCGAAGGCAATCATTTCCATCCGGTCAGCGGCTGACAGGACAGCGATATTCCCAGTACCACCCATGGAGTTGTTAATCATACCAGCTCCAATGGCTGTTTCAACAGGGAAGAGGCCGAAAATCTTACCCAAGAACCAGCTAGCCAGTCCCATGGAGACAACAGAGGTCAGACTGAGAATAGCAAAGCTTGGCGTCATGGTCTTAAAGAGGATGCTCAAATCCATCATGGCGAGACCAATCCCAGCCAAGACAGCGTGGGTCAAATTGGTCATGATGACTTGATTGAACATGACCACGCAATCTTCCAAAGATTTTGGCACGGCATTGGTTGCCTTGAGAATGAAGACAACGATAATCATAAAGGCATAAGTGTGAACCTTGGGGACAAAGTTATTGAGGATAGCTCCGACTAGGGCAATCCCAAAGGCAAACAAGAGACCGACACCGATTTTACCAGCATCCAGTTCTAATTTTGGCTTTTCCAGTTCAGACTTATCCACATCAATCAGGACTCCGTGACCATTGTACTTGGTTTTAGCAAAGCCACGGGCCAGGATAATGGCTCCAATGATAGCAAAGAGATTCCCCAGAGTCGTTGCCGGTGCCAGCTGACTAAAGATGGCCTGACTGTTTGTGTGCAGAGAACTAGCATAGATTTGCGAGAGCGGCGTAATCCCAGCCCCAACACCACCAGCCATCTGAGCCATGGAGATATAGAGGACCGAATGACCAAAGCCTTGGCCCAGAAGGACACCCATCCCACCGGTTGCCAGAAAACCAACGACCATAGTGACAAGAGAAATTGGAATAAAACGAGCCGAGGCCTTAACGAGGAGGTTGCGGTTCATCCCTAGGATGGCCCCACAAATCAGGGCAGCAATGTAGAAATCTAGGAAGCCCCCACCATTCATAAAAGTATTGGTGGCGGTCACTACATTTTTGGGAATAATATGGAAGCTATTGAGCAGGGCCGCCAAGAGCAGGGTCATGACAGAGCCTCCACCTAGATAGGTGTTAAAGATTGGTGTCTTTTGTCCAATCCAGTAGAAGAGGTGGCCTAGCAGCACTAGCATAAAGGTAATGCCCAGCATATTTAGTGGCAGCTTACCCAGAGCGATTGCAATGGCCAAGATGACAACTAGACCCGCATAGAGGGGCAGGCTGACACCGGAAATTTTTATCTCATTGAGTTTTTTCATGATCGGTCGAAACCTCCAATTAGTATTGAGGATACCACTTGAGGTCACGAACAGCCTTGGCCATGTCAGTTTCCTTGGCTTGAGCAAGGCCTTGTTCTTGGGCCATCTTAGCAACAGCTTCAGCAACCTTGATAGAAACTTCAGCAACATATTGGAATGGTGGCAGAACAGGAGCCCCTGCTTGACCAGGATCAACCAGACCACTGAGAGAATGAGCAGCAGCACCAATCATTTCATCCGTCAGGAGCTTAGCTTCAGAAGCCAGCATACCAAGGCCAAGACCTGGGTAGATGAGAGCGTTGTTGGCTTGACCGATTTGATAGTCAACGCCCTTGTAGGAAACCGTTCCAGAAGGGACACCGGTCGCAACGAAGGCCTTGCCGTCTGACCATTCGATAACTTGTTCAGCGGTTGCTTCCAGTTTCTTAGTTGGGTTAGAAATTGGGAAGATAACTGGACGCTCAGTGTTTTGACACATAGCCTCAACCACTTCCTTGGTGAAGGCACCAGCATTGGTAGAAGTACCGACCAGGATAGTTGGCTTAACGGTCTTAATAACTTGAAGCAGGTCGGTCAGCTCATCAGCATTGGCAAAGTCAGCTCGTTTCTTGGCAAATGGCTTTTGAGCTGGTGTCAAATCTTCCATGTCATTAAAGAGCAGGCCTTGTTGGTCAATCATAAAGAAGTGTTTGTAGGCTTCTTCTTCAGAAAGACCTTCGGCTACCATTTCAGCGTGAACCCGTGAAGCAATACCAGCACCAGCAGAACCACCACCGTAGCAGAGGTAAACTTGGTCCGTCAATTTTTCACCCGTAATGTCCAAGGAACCGAAGATACCACCAAGGACAACGATACCAGTTCCTTGAATATCATCGTTGAAGGTTGGGATGTCTTTCTTGTATTTATCAAGAATGGTTGCAGCATTTGAACGACCGAAGTCTTCCCAATGGAGGTAAAGTTTAGGGAAGAGATTTTCAGCAGTTTGGACGAACTTGTCGATAAAATTGTAGTACTTGTCCCCACGCACACGCTCGTGACGGTTACCCAAGTACATTGGGTCATCCAAAAGTTCTTGGCGATTAGTACCAGCGTCGATAACCAAAGGCAGGACAGATGCTGGATCGATACCAGCAGCGGCAGTATAAACCATCAGTTTACCGACAGAGATGTCCACCCCTTGAACACCCCAGTCACCGATACCCAGAATCCCTTCGGCATCGGTCGCAACAATCAAACGGATATCACGGTCGCCAGCCGCATTCTTCAAGGTTTCTTCGATATTTTCTGGATGGTTGATGTCCAAATAGGCTGCATATTGAGGGTCAACAAAGAGTTGGCTGTAATTTTCAATAGTGTCAGCGATAGTTGGATCGTAGACGATTGGGTTGAACTCAACAATATGTTGGTTGAAGAGGTAGTAGAAGAGGGTGCGGTTGGTATTGAAAATTTCCATCAAGAAGAGGCGTTTTTCCAAATCTGATGGCTTTTGCAGATAGTGTTGGTAGGCTTGGTCAGCTTGTTCTTCAATGGTTTGAACATATGGGGGCAAGAGACCAATCAGGCCGTGTTCCTTACGTTCTTCCATAGTGAAGGCAGTTCCCTTGTTAAGAAAAGGGTTATTCAAAATGTCATGTGCTTTCATGAAAATTCTCCTCTGATAAATATATAATAGGATAACTCTTGACGAGTTGTCGCCCATTATAGTCCCCCTAAAATCTTATAGTCAAACAGGAGAATTATTATAAATTTTATTTATAAGGACTAGTGCGTGTGGTAAAATAAGGCTGGAGGCCCTCATGAATTTAAAAGATTTTCAGTATTTTCAAGAATTAGCCAAACTCAATTCCTTTACGGCGGTGGCCCAGTCTTTTAAGGTCAGCCAGCCCACGATTACCTATGCCGTCAAAAGGTTGGAGGAGTATTTTGCCTGTGACCTTTTCGTCAAGGACCCTTCTCACCGTTCAGTTATCCTGACCCAGCAGGGGCAGATTTTGGCCCAGCATATTGAGACCATCTTAGAGGAAGTTAGTCGCTTGCAAAAGGAAATTGAGCGGGCTAATCAGGCCGAGATAAAAATCGGTTTTCCTCCCATTATTCGGGCCAGAATCCTCTCCCAGCTGATTGGCCGAGGGGCTGACCTCTCCTTTTTGTCGGCCTTTAGCATGGTTGGAGACGGATCCCTTGACCTCTTGCAGGAGCTGGTTGTTGGCGATTTAGATTTCAGTCTGTTGGGTAGCCTGCGGACTCTGGACCATCCCAAGCTAGTGACCAAGGAACTCTATCAACGCTCCTTTTACATTATGGTCTCGGAAAAGCACCCTCTGGCCAAGAAAAAAAGCCTCTCCTTCCAAGAGGTTCTCAACGAATCCTTTATCCTATTGGATGAAGGCCATACCCATCTTGAAGCCTTTAACCAGCTCAATGAAAAATACCACAACCAGGCCAAGGTCCTCCTCAAACTCAGTGAAGTCTCCATGATTGGCCAGTTAGTCCGTGAGAATTTAGGCATCACCTTTCTCACCGATTTTGTCCTCTTCTCTGACATTGAGGGCCTGGTCAAAATCCCCCTTGTCCCCGAGGATAATTTCACCTTCCACGTCTCTTACGCCTATCCCAAAGCAGCTGTCCTAGCAGACGCTACCCAGCGACTGATTGAGCTCCTAGAGGCAGTTAAGGAGTGAAAAGGACAGGATTTGTTATGAAAAAACTTATTAAATCGACTCTAGATTAGAAAAAATGGCTTAATAAGTAAAAAAACTTTCCATCCTAGGTCGAAGATAAATTAGAGAAAAACTATGGTCTGTTTTTTCTTTTGCTTTGATAGAACAAAAAATTGAAAATAAAACAAGGAGCAGGCACCTAGCCTACTCCTTATTCTTATGTTCTTGAATGTATTCTAATTTTTCGTCTCGAGTCTTGAGTTTGAATTTGGCTTCAGCTGACATGGCGGCGTTCTTGTGGTTGAAGGTCTCGTAATAGAGCAAGTCGACTGGCAAGCGTGACTTGGTGTATTTGGCTCCCTTACCGGCATTGTGGGTGGCCAGACGTTTGTCCAAATCGGTCGTATAACCGGTATAGAGGCTACCATCGGCACACTTGAGAACATACATATAGGCCTTGTGGTTGGGACCAAAATAGATGTCATGAATGGCATCGGTGTAGTCACCATTAGGCTTGTGAACAACCAGCGGTGGCAAAATCTTGAGCCCGTCAGGCGAGCCATCCTTAATGGCTTCAACCAGAATCATATTGGCTTCCTTATCGGCCTTGGGATAGACAAACTGAACCCGCTTAGGTGCCAACTTATATTTTTTCAGGGTGTCCAGGATTTCTAAAAAGCGGTCGGGTCTGTGGACGAGAGCTAAGCGTCCCTTGGTTTTCAGGGCCTGTTGGCTGACCTGACAAATTTCTTCAAGGTTGGTGGCAATTTCATGGCGAGCCAAGAGGTAGTGCTGGCTGGCATTTTTCTTAGAGGTCTTTGTCGCCTTAAAATAGGGCGGATTGCAGAGAATCAGGTCCACCTTTGAGCGAGGGGTGTGGTCCATGAGATTTTTTAGGTCATCGTTAATCATGGTCACTTGCTCAGAAAGTCCATTGAGCTCAATGGAGCGCTGGCCCATATCTGCCAGCCTTTCCTGCAGTTCCACCTCCATAATCTTGGCCTTGGTTTTGGTGGAAGCAAAGAGGCCAACCGCCCCGTTGCCAGAGCAGAGGTCAACAATCAGTCCCTTGGCAGGAAATTTGGGAAAACGAGAAAGCAGAACCGAATCCACTGAGTAGCTAAAAACTTCCTTGTTTTGAATAATTTTTACATCAGTTGAGAAGAGCTGGTCAATACGCTCCCCCTTGAGCAGATTTTTCTTAGTCATGGGAATTATTATAGCACGCTTTGCCCGCTAGGCCTAGGGCTGTAGTTTGTCGGGACTAGCAGACAGAGAAGCAGGAATGTTCAGTCTAAGAGCTGACATCATAAATTTGACCAATCTTCTTGCCAATAAAAAACGATCCAGTAAATTTTCACCTAGCCAGCTGTGGGAGGAGAAGAGGTCATAGGCCATTATCGGAGGATTATGGGCCATCATGGTTCTAGGGGGCAGGCAACCAGCTCTTGAATCAGAAGAAAAAGTAAAGCAGGTGAAGAGCCCGGCCTGATTGGCTCAGTAGGCATTTATAGAAAGGCAGAAACCTATCATGAAGTACAATCTTTTTATTCTTTGGCTACTTTTGGTCATTTTAACGACCATTTTCAATAGGCGTTCCAAAAATGAGAAATTAAAGGCCCTATTTTCGGTCTCCCTATTCTTATTGATAATACTTCTAGCCCTCTATGCCCTGACTTATTCTGGTCTTAGACGAAGGGGGCTATGGACCATATTTACTACTATCAGCTTCATGATGACTAAAGGATAAAAAAGTTGTTCCTATCTGACGAGTGTTAGGATGGATGGGGAGAACAAGTTCTATTGGCCAATTTTGCCTAGTCCCAAAGGGAACTAATAGTGTAAAAATCAAAGACGAAACTATAATTCAACCCTTGCTTTTTTGTTATTGTCTTGTAATTTGTTTAGTAGCTAAGGCCCCCATCTTTAGCATTAATTGTCAGAAAAATTTATGTTTTTTTATGGAATATTAACGTTCTAATTAAAGCTTCCGAGAAGGTCTTGATTGAGAAAAAATTAAGTGATAGGATGAGGGACGTAAAAGATTTCGTTGCTAGAGAGACTTGCTGAAACTCTGGTGACTTAGAATAAGGAGAATTTTATGAATACAGCAGCATTGGATACCATGGCTTTTGATAAGTTTGAAGTAGCGGATAGACCAGTTCTTTCAAATATTGAAGGTGGAACTGATATGGATGGAGTCTTGCAAAATGCTGCTATTTCACTTGGTGCTTGTGGTACGGCTCTCGCTTTCGCAGCTACAGCTCCTCTTATAACAACTGTGGCCATTGGTGTTGGTATTGGAGCTATCTGTTTAGAGTACAAGTCTCTTTTGGATTAGCGGAAACTAATGTCTTAAATATCAGTTTAAATAGTTATGTTATCTTTATAAACATGGAGTAGATATATGTATACATCAAAATTAAATACTGTTGCATTTGATAATTTCGAAATCGTAAAAAATGATGATTTAAGAGAAAGAGCAGGTGGGGATGCATTTAGTGATGATATGTTAGCCATGGGAGGATATGGTATTGCTGCGATGTCTACAGTTGCCTGTCCTCCTGCCTGTGCTCTTGCTGTTGCAGCTATGGGGGTACAAGCAGCTAAGGGAATTTACGATTTGTATCAATCATACTGAGGTAAAAGTATTAAAATGAAAGATGACAGAAAACAAGATAAGTGGTCGCCTATTATTTTGTTATTAACGATGAGTCTCCTAAGTCTATATGCTTTTTGGTCTACTATGAAGTTATTCGCAATTATAGTTGCTGGCTTTTTTACTGTCTCAGCGATTGTCTTATTTTTTAGAAAAAAGTAAAGCCATTAATAATTTTTTTTACTTTATAGCATAGTTATAACTCCGATTCTATTTTTTGGTTTGGTTGCTTCTCTTGTTGTATTTGAGGAGATTATTGGTCACGAGGACCAGTCTCATGTCAATCTTGTCTTGCCAATTCCCCTGAGATTAAATCGCTTGTAAGCCAAACAAGTCTTAACTGCCCAAAGACTAATTTTCTACTCAAAATAAGGAGAATTTTCGTCTTATCGTAGAGTTATTGGAATGGCAAAATCAAAAAGGATTGATTTTGATTACTTTCGGAGAAATTTCAATTGATATAATGAAAGACATAAAAGGTTTACGGAATTATTGGAGGAGTATCAGCAATTCTTATCTTAGAAGTGCTTCGGCTCGTCAATCAGGAAAAAGGAAAATAAATGGAATGTGGCGATTTCTCATAGAGTAAGTGAATTTAGTTTCAGAGAATTAACTTGTTGGGGATAATCTTAATGAAATATCTTGTAATTTTTGTCCTTTGGATAATCTTGCTAGTTTTAGATACAATTTTTCAAAGGATTTCTAAGAACGATAAACTTAAAAGACTATCATCCGCTTCGGTCTGGTTAATAATAGTTTTGTTGGCTCTTTATGAGCTGTTTTGGTCCTAGGTTGAAGGGGGAATCTTTTATGGATGAAACTACTAAAAGTGCACTGCTAGGTCTGCTATCATCCCTTTGCCTTCTTATCATATTAGTCTTAATTCGCAGAAAAAAATAAGGCATTGGTCCAAAATAAACCCGCTTACAAGCTGCTAATCGTCCGTTTCAGAATCTAGCATCTGCTAGGTTCTTTTTTACTCATCTGCATAAGCTTTTCCACCCATTCTCGGCCAGCTCCTTTCCTTGATTTTTAGGGGGATTTGCTTTAGAATAGAAGGGCTGAATAAGAAACTGAGAGCGGGACAAAAATCGTGATTTTACCAAATCGATTTTGTCGTCCCGCCTCCGCACAGTTGATTAGGATGGCCACTATCCCGAAGGGGATAAGGACTTCCAATCAACCACTGCGTCAAAGGGCTTAGTCACTAAAATAGTGCAAATTTAGCTTTTTGTTTCAAGTGCAGAGGAGATAGATATGTCAACAAGTCTTAAAAAACGTCCTGAGGTGCTTTCACCTGCTGGGACTTTGGAAAAGCTAAAGGTCGCCGTTCTCTATGGGGCTGATGCTGTCTTTGTCGGGGGTCAACAGTATGGCCTTCGCAGTCGGGCTGGTAACTTTAGCATGGAAGATATGCAAGAAGGCATCAATTTTGCCCATGAACATGGGGCCAAGGTTTACGTCGCTGCCAATATGGTCACCCATGAAGGTAATGAGCAAGGGGCAGGCGACTGGTTCCGTCAATTGAGAGATATGGGCTTGGATGCGGTGATTGTGTCGGACCCAGCCTTGATTGAAATTTGTGCGACAGAAGCACCAGGCTTGGACATTCACCTGTCCACTCAGGCTTCAGCAACCAATGTTGAAACCTTCAAATTCTGGAGTAACTACGGTCTGACTCGGGTTGTTTTGGCTCGTGAAGTCAACATGGAAGAACTGGCTGAAATTCGTCGTCGGACCGATGTCGAAATTGAGGCCTTTGTCCACGGGGCTATGTGTATTTCCTACTCTGGTCGCTGTACTCTGTCCAACCACATGAGTCACCGCGATGCCAACCGTGGCGGTTGCTCCCAATCCTGTCGCTGGAAGTACGACCTCTACGATATGCCCTTCGGCCAAGAGCGTCACAGTCTCAAAGGTGAAATCCCCGAGGACTACTCCATGTCAGCCGTTGATATGTGTATGATTGAGCATATTCCCGACATGATTGAAAATGGCGTGGATAGCCTGAAAATCGAAGGTCGGATGAAGTCCATCCACTACGTATCCACCGTGACCAACTGTTATAAGGCAGCGGTTGATGCCTATATGGAAAGTCCCGAAAAGTTCCAAGCCGTCAAGCAGGACTTGATTGACGAACTCTGGAAAGTGGCTCAACGAGAATTGGCAACGGGTTTCTACTACAGTACGCCAACTGAAAACGAGCAACTATTTGGGGCTCGCCGGAAGATTCCTCAATATAAATTTATCGCCGAAGTTGTCTCCTTCAATGAAAAGACCATGACAGCCACCATCCGTCAACGTAATGTCATCAAGGAAGGTGACCGAGTTGAATTCTACGGTCCAGGTTTCCGCCATTTTGAAACCAATATCGAAGACCTGCACGATGCCGAAGGTAATAAGATTGATCGGGCACCAAATCCGATGGAGCTCTTGACCATTACGGTTCCTCAAGCGGTTCAACCAGGCGATATGGTTCGGGCCTGCAAGGAAGGTTTGGTTAACCTCTATCAAAAAGATGGATCCAGCAAAACTGTCCGAGCTTGAGCTTAACTTTGGCCGGCAATTACGAATAAATAATTGAAGCTGTCCGCAAGGTCCAAGACTAGGAGTGCTGGGTGGCTTTATTTATCAATTAGCGACAGCCAGATAAGAGAGCCGATGATGCTTGATTATCTGGCTTAGTAAGAAGTTTAGGCAAACCACCCTAGTGATTGCCGTCAGCCAGCTCTTGTATGGACAAGAAGGTGGCTTTGCTCCGTGGTATCTTATGAAAGGACAAATTTATGGCAGAATTTACATTTGAAATTGAGGAGAAACTGTTGGTTCTCTCAGAAAACGACAAGGGTTGGACCAAGGAACTTAATCGGGTCAGCTTCAATGGTGCTCCAGCCAAGTACGACATCCGCTCTTGGAGCCCCGACCACACCAAGATGGGCAAGGGAATCACCTTGACCAATGAAGAATTTAAGGCCTTGGTGGAAGCCTTCAAAAATTAAAGAAAAGGTGACCCTGCTCATGGAGCAGTGGTCACCTTTTTTTTGCAGTGGCAAGCCTGCTTCCAGCAACTTTCTACCCAAAAAGTCAGATAATGTGCCCGTCCTAATTACTGGGCTCCCATGAGGCTTCCTAGCTTGAGGCACTTGGGGTTTAAGTAGGTCTGCTTGGTTTGGTGACTGTCAGCTAGAAAAACAGTCAATTTCCTAGCTGGGTGGCTCCATTCTAGGCCTTGCAACAGTATTATCTTGAAAAACTTTCTGAAAGAGGTTACAATATGGAAAAGTATGCCAAGAAAAAGGAATAAGTAGCAAATGAAAGATTTTGAGGATGATTACAGACAGGATATCGGGAAAAGCGGTGTCCAAGGTCTGGGTGACCCACGAGTTAAAAAGGAACTGGAAGATCGTGTGACCCGTCTACAAGATGCCCTAGTGACAGCTGATGATGATCAATCCCGTCAGGAAATTCAATTTCTTTTGGACCGAGCAAAAGGCGATTATCAAAAGTACATCACGGCTGAAAAACGAATGGTGCAAAAGATTCGTTATGATATGCGTTTACAGGATACCTACGAAAAAAAGAAGAAGAAGCAAACCTTGATTATCATTGCTTCTACTGTGGGTGTGCTACTCTTAGTGCTATTTATTTTTCTGCATTTCAGAGCCTCTCATCGGGCTGCGCAAAATGAAGCCACTGCTAAGGCCGCCTTCCAGCATAAGTCCAGTCAGGCAGATTCCAAACCAGATGCTGATGATAAGCTGGGCGACGACGAACTTCTTCCTAAAAACCTCATCGGCACTTGGACAGGAACGCAAGGGGGAGCGACCGTAACCCTGACTTTTGCTGAAGATGGAACGGTGACGGTTAATACCCAAGTCAGCGATGGCAGCTACACGCAGAATTCTGGGGTTATCACTTCGACCCTTTCAGTTGATGATACGACTTTTAGAATCGTTAATGCTTCAGGGAATGTTTTTCCAGGACAATTAACCCTAAATTCAGGCTACGACCTTGGCTATAAACTCAGCGATGACGGCAAGATCCTCTATCCTATCCAGTGGGAGAACCAAGATGGCCAGGATATCGACTACAGCCAATACAAGTATGATAAAGATAATGCTTTCACCAAATCAGAATAAACGATCATAGAGCTAGCCAGTCAGGCTAGTTTTTTCTATAGCTCTTAACAAGACAAGTTATTTTTAACGAAGTTGAGTTTAGAGCTATTGATGCAGTTTGGGCGTTAGCGGAAACTACGTTCCTTAACCATCTCTAGCGATTGCCGAAATCAGAGCTTATGAGAATTGATAAAACGTTTGTTGCTATACTTGATTAATTTTAAGAGGCAGAAAGTCCTAATGGCTGAAAGAGGAGAGGAGTTTTTATACTTTTTGCGACCTTTGTTTAGAAATCAAGGCTGAGTCGAGAGGCTGACTATTGAAATCCAAAAGCTGGCAATACAGAGAACTGAAAGGGTTAAGGCCTTCTGTTGTCTTCAACTTTCTTTCGATTCTGTATAAATTTAAAGCAATTCTCTTAATTAAGCTTCATTTTATACATTTTCATGGCTCTCTAAGACAAAATTTGCTATAATATAAACTAACATTCGCTGTTAAAATCAATTGGGAGGTAGCACTTGTCAGATTATTTGTCAGTCAGTTCCCTGACTAAATATCTTAAGTTAAAATTTGACCGAGATCCTTATCTGGAGCGAGTTTACTTGACAGGGCAGGTATCCAATTTCCGCAAGCGGCCCAACCATCAATACTTCTCGCTTAAGGATGAGAAGGCCGTCATCCAGGCAACTATCTGGGCAGGTGTTTTTCGCAAGCTGGGCTTTGAGCTTGAAGAGGGCATGAAAATCAATGTTGTCGGTCGTGTCCAGCTCTACGAGCCCAATGGTTCCTATTCTATTATTATCGAGCGGGCCGAGCCAGATGGTATTGGAGCCCTGGCGGTTCAATTTGAACAGCTCAAGAAAAAATTGACCCAGGCAGGCTATTTTGCGGCTGAGCACAAGCAGGCCCTGCCTCAATTTGTCAAGAAAATCGGTGTGGTCACTAGTGCCAGCGGGGCCGTAATTCGTGACATCATCACGACAGTCAGCCGGCGGTTTCCGGGCGTGGAGATTCTGCTCTTTCCCACCAAGGTTCAAGGGGAAGGCAGTGCCCAGGCTGTGGCTGAAAATATTGCCACGGCCAACCAACGGGATGACTTGGACCTCCTGATTATCGGTCGGGGAGGTGGTTCCATTGAGGACCTCTGGGCCTTCAATGAAGAAGTGGTGGTTCAGGCCATCTTCGAATCCCGCCTGCCAGTCATCTCTAGTGTCGGTCACGAAACAGATACCACTCTGGCAGACTATGTGGCCGATAGGCGGGCAGCGACTCCGACAGCGGCGGCTGAATTAGCTACCCCTGTGACCAAGGCAGACATTCTAGCCTGGTTGCGTGAGGCTGGTCAGCGGGCCTACCAGGCCACTAATCGCAGAATTCGGCAGGAGGGTGAGCACTTAGCCAAGCTCAACCAATCGGTTATCTTTCGTCAACCTGAGCGGCTCTACGATGCTCATACCCAGAAGCTAGATCGCTTGACAGTTGATTTGACCAACCAGATGCGCTACCGCTTGAATCAGGCTCAGCAGGAGCAGGGCTTGCTCAGTCAGAGACTGACCAGCCTTGATTTAGGAGGACGCTTAGAGCGGCAAAGGGAGCGATTGAGCCAGCAGGAACGCCTGCTCAAGGCCAATATGGCCAATCAGTATGACAGCCTTCTGGCCCGATTTGAGAAGGCCCAAGATGCCCTGATTTCTCTAGATACCAGTCGGATCGTGGCTCGGGGCTATGCCATTGTCCAAAAAGATAAGAAAGCAATCACCAGTGTTAAAGACATGAAGCAGGGCGACCAGCTGACCCTGCAGATGAAGGATGGTCAAGTAGAAGTAGAGGTAGAAAATGCCAAGCAAGAAGAAAACATTTGAAGAAAATTTACAGGACCTTGAAGCCATTGTCACCAAGTTAGAAAACGGCGATGTTCCTTTGGAAGAAGCCATCGCAGAATTTCAGAAAGGCATGGTGCTCTCTAAGGACCTGCAAAAGACTCTAGAGGATGCTGAAAAGACCTTGGTTAAGGTTATGCAGGCCGATGGTAGCGAAGCAGAGATGGAAACCAATGGATAAACGTGAAAAAATTGCTACTGTCCTAAGCAGCTTCTATGATCAAGAACAGGTCTCGCCAAGGTTGCAAGAAGCCATTCTCTATTCGGTTCATGCGGGTGGTAAACGGATTCGTCCCTTGATACTGCTTGAGACCTTAGAAGGTTTCGGAATTGAGCTGCAGGAAGCCCACTATCAGGTGGCGGCATCCTTGGAGATGATTCATACAGGCAGTCTGATTCATGACGACCTGCCTGCCATGGATGATGATGATTATCGCCGGGGTCGTCTGACCAATCATAAGCAGTTTGACGAGGCAACAGCCATTCTAGCGGGGGACAGTCTCTTTCTCGATCCCTATGGCTTGATTGCCCAGGTTGATTTGCGACCTGACCTTGCTCTGAGGGTGATTGCTGAGCTCTCCCAGGCTTCTGGGACCTTGGGGATGGTTGGCGGTCAGATGCTGGATATTGAGGGGGAGGAGCAAGACCTGACTCTGGAGCAGGTTTATGCCATTCACAGTCATAAGACGGGTAAACTCTTAGCCTTTCCCTTTAAGGCAGCAGGTATCATGGCCGAGCAGGATTCAGAAACCCTAGATAAGTTAGAAGAGGTTGGACTGCTAGTTGGGACAGCCTTCCAGGTTCGTGATGACATTCTTGATGTAACGGCTTCTTTTGAAGATTTAGGTAAGACCCCGCAGAAGGATTTGGCAGCTGAAAAGGCTACTTATCCCAGTCTACTGGGGCTTGAACAATCCTACACTATCTTGAATGACTCCCTTAATAAGGCGAGAGCTATTTTCCGCCAACTAGAAGCGGACAAGGGTTTTAAGCCTGAAAAAATTATTGAGATACTAGAAAGGTTGCGTCTTCATGCCTAAGGAAAGAGTCGATGTGCTTGCCTTCAAACAAGGCCTCTTTGATACCAGAGAGCAGGCCAAGCGTGGTGTTATGGCTGGTCTAGTTGTAGGTCTCCTTGATGGCCAACGCTTTGACAAGCCAGGCGAAAAGATTGTCGATGACACAGAGCTTAGGCTCAAGGGGCAAAAGCTCAAGTATGTCAGCCGAGGTGGTCTCAAATTGGAAAAGGCTCTCCAGGTCTTCAACCTTTCTGTCGCAGGTCTGACGACCCTTGATATTGGGGCATCGACTGGTGGTTTCACCGATGTCATGTTGCAAAATGGGGCCCACTTGGTCTACGCTGTTGATGTCGGCACCAATCAGTTGGTCTGGAAACTCCGTCAGGATCCTCGGATCATCAGCATGGAGCAGTACAATTTCCGCTATGCCCAGATCCAAGATTTCACTCAGGGTCTGCCTAGCTTTGCTAGCATTGATGTTAGTTTCATCTCCCTCAAGCTTATCCTGCCTGCCTTGGCTGACCTTTTGAGAGAGGGAGACCAGGTGGTAGCCCTCGTTAAGCCACAATTTGAAGCGGGCCGCTCGCAAATCGGCAAGCATGGTATTGTCAAGGATAAGGTGGTCCATCTTGCGGTCCTAGAGCAGGTGACGGATTTTGCCCTAGATGATGGTTTTACGGTTAAGGATCTAGATTTTTCTCCCATTCAGGGAGGTCATGGCAATATTGAATTTTTGCTCAACCTAGAAAAATCGGCCCAACCTCAAAATCTAGTACAAGCTGATATTTTAGCAACTGTAGAAAAAGCACACGAGGAATTTAAAAAGAATGAAGAAACATGAACGTTTAGAGCTTCTGCGTAAGATTGTTTTAGAAAATGAAATCGAAACCCAGCACGATTTGGTGGCCAAGCTAGAGGCCCACGGTCTCAAGTCGACCCAGGCGACAATTTCGCGTGACATCAATAGTCTGGGCATCATCAAGGTGCCGGGTAAGTCGGGCAAGTATGTCTATGGCCTTTCCAAGGAATCAGCCCGCAAGTTGCTGACTCCTCTGCAACAGGCCTGTGAGAATATTACCGACCTATCCGAACAAGTCAAGGGTCTGGAGCAAATGATAGCCATCTCAGTCGTGCCAGGTAATACCAGATACCTCAAACGCCTTCTAATGAAGGACTACCAAGAGGAGATTTTTAGTATTATTGCTGACGATGATGCGATTTTACTAATTATGAAATCGGCCAAGCAGGCTAAGGAATTAGGCCAAGATTTACGCAATTGGATGCAGCAACACCATTGATTGAGGAAAGCCTATGTTATTAGAAATTTCCATTAAGAATTTTGCCATCATTGAAGAAATTTCTCTCAATTTTGAAAAAGGAATGACGGTCCTGACCGGGGAAACCGGTGCCGGGAAATCCATCATTATTGATGCCATGAATATGATGCTTGGGGCAAGGTCTAGTACCGAGGTAATTCGTCACGGAGCCCCCAAGGCAGAAATTCAGGGCTTTTTCACGGTGGAAAAAAGTCCTGCCCTCAGCCAGGTCCTTGAAGAACATGGGATTGATTTTAGAGATGAGCTGATTATCCGCCGAGAAATTTTTCAAAATGGTCGCAGTGTCAGCCGTATCAATGGCCAGATGGTCAACCTTTCCACCCTCCGCTCGGTCGGCCAGTACCTGGTGGATATTCACGGCCAGCATGACCAGGAAGAATTGATGAAGGCTCCTCAACACATCAAGCTTCTAGATGAGTTTGGTGATGAAGAATTTCAAGCCATCAAGTCAACCTATCAAACCACCTTTGATGCCTACCGCAGCCTTCGTAAACGTGTTATTGACAAGCAGAAAAATGAGCAGGAACATAAGGCACGGATTGAGATGCTGGAATTTCAGCTGGCCGAGATTGAAGCGGCTGACCTCAAGCCTGGGGAAGACGATCAGCTCAATCAAGAGCGGGGTAAATTACTGAACCACAAGAATATTGCGGATACACTGACCAATGCTTATACCATGCTGGACAATGAAGATTTTTCCAGTCTAGCCAATGTTCGCTCAGCCATGAATGACCTCCAGACCATTGAGGACTTTGACCCAGACTATAAAGAGGTCGCGACCGGTCTAGCTGAAAGCTACTATGTCTTGGAGGATGCCAGCAAGCGTCTATCCGATATTATCGACAATCTTGATTTTGATGGCAATCGTCTCAATGTCATTGATGACCGTCTCAATGTTATCAATACCATTACCCGAAAGTACGGGGGCAAGGTTGATGATGTCTTGGATTACTTTGCGACTATCAGCAAGGAATATGATCATCTGACTGGTAACGACTTAGACTCCGATGATTTAGAGGGTCAGCTCAAGGCTCTGGAAAAGGAACTGCTGACTTCTAGTCAGGTCTTGTCTGATAAAAGACATGACCTAGCTCAGATTCTAGAAAAAGAGATTAAGCATGAGTTGACAGACCTTTACATGGAAAAGGCTGACTTCCAAGTTCAGTTTAGTAAGGCAAAGTTTAGCCATGAAGGCAATGAGCATGTCGAGTTTTACATTTCAACCAACCCTGGAGAAGGCTTTAAACCGCTGGTTAAGGTAGCTTCTGGTGGAGAATTGTCCCGGCTTATGTTGGCCATCAAATCAGCCTTTGCCCGCAAGGAAGACAAGACCTCTATCGTCTTCGACGAGGTTGACACGGGCGTGTCCGGCCGGGTTGCTCAGGCTATTGCCCAGAAGATTCATAAGATTGGTAGTCATGGTCAAGTCTTGGCCATTTCTCACCTGCCCCAAGTGATTGCCGCAGCTGACTATCAATTCTTTATTGAAAAGGAAAGCAAGGATGACTCAACCGTTTCGACGGTTCGCCTCCTGACTGCAGAAGAAAGAGTAGAAGAAATCGCCAAGATGTTGGCTGGTGACCAGGTCACACAGGCAGCTCTGACCCAGGCCAAGGAACTTTTAAAATAGAAAATTTGCTTGAACGACTAAAAAGATTGATGAGCTCTCATCAGTCTTTTTGTTTTCAAAAAATTTTAATACTACTTGTCAAACCAAGAAATAGATGGTAGAATAATTTCTGCATTTGCGGGAGAGAGAAAAAACAGGAGGATAGTATTTTAATACTATTCTCCTGCCTGGAAACTTCTCTGAAACACTAGATATAGTATTTGAAGTTTGGGGGTGACACAAGATGTTGGTGAAGATGTCAAGTGTGCTAAAAGGGAGTAAAGAAAAGAACAAAAATCTAAGATTTGATTTGCAACTTGCTCTACTAATTACTATTGGTATTTTGATTGCTTTCGCTTTGGGAGCAATCGAGCATAAGGTAAGTTCAGATACATCTTCTTCAGAACATCCTGTTGCCCAGACTACTGGCAAAATTTTGCCTTTAGATGTTAGTGGTGTCTTGAATGGCGATTATTCAAGTGTGGTAGGTACCTGGAAAAGTGAGTCTGGTGCTAGTATCACCTTTGATACAGCAGGTCAAGTCACTTACAAAACAAAAAAGGGTAAGACCAGTAAAGGTCAAATTTATAATGCTCGTCTCTTGGACGGACGGTTGGAAGCCCAATTTCAAATCAAAGGCGGAGATGTCGTCAGCATCTTCCTTGTTCCGACTGGCACAGCAAGTAAATATGAAAACCAAACCTATCGGTCTGATGCTGTTCTCGTGAATTCCAAGACTTCAGATGATAAACATCCCTTTTACAGATAATTATGCTTTCCCATTTTTGAGTTAATGAGCGTATCGTTCATTAACTCTTTTTCTATTTCGGAAGGTAAAAAAATTAATACCCAAGAAAATATCAAGATTTAAACTTTGATTTTCATCAACTGTAATTAGAATAGAAAGAAAATTATTATTTATGCATAAAATCGTTTTTTTACGAAAAAACCTTGACATTTATACAATATTCTTTTAGAATAATCACATATTTATTCATAGTGAGGTAAAATACATGAAAGTAGCAATTGTCGGTGTAACAGGTTATAGCGGACTGGAATTAGTTCGTCTCCTGGCCCAACACAGCCAAGTCCAAGTAGCATCCGTCCATGCTACAAAAGAGATTGGCCAGAAGCTATCAGACCTCTATCCCCATCTAAATGGTATTTGTGATTTGCAGCTTGAAGAATTTCAAGCTTTGAATATTATACAAAATACAGACCTAGTCTTCTTTGCCACCCCTAGCGGCGTTGCCAAGGAGGCGTCAGAAGTCTTTGTCCAACATGATTTCCCCATGATTGACCTCTCGGGGGACCATCGTTTGCCAGCTGCGGTCTATGAAAAATGGTATGGCAAGAAGCCAGCTAGCCCTGCTGTTTTGGATAAATTTACCTATTCTTTGGCAGAATTTGCTAATGATAAACTGGGAAAATTTATCTCAAATCCTGGCTGCTATGCGACAGCGACAGAACTGGCTTTGATTCCACTCATGACTTGGGATAAGGTTGATTTGGATTCCATCATTGTTGATGCCAAGAGTGGTCTGACTGGAGCTGGAAAGAAGTTGGCTGAGTCCAGTCACTTTGTCAATGTCCATGATAATTATATGACCTATAAGGTCAATAAACACCAGCATATTCCTGAAATTGTCCAAGAGTTAAAGAAATTTAATCCTAATTTCCAACATCTGCAATTTTCAACCTCCCTCCTGCCTATCAATCGGGGCATTATGGCTACGGCCTATATCAAGTTGACGGCAGATGTCAGCCAGGAGAAAATCAAGCAATGTTACCAGGAATTTTATGGAGACAAACCTTTTGTTCGACTGCAGGCGGGCCTGCCTAACTTACACAATGTTCTTGGTTCGAACTTCACGGATATCGGCTTTGCCTATAATCCGGTAACTAAGATTTTAACCGTGGTTTCTGTCCTTGATAATTTGGTCAAGGGAGCTGCCGGCCAAGCTATTCAGAATATGAATTTGGCCTTCGGCTTTGCAGAAACAGATGGACTATTATCAGGACCGAACTACTTGTAAGAAGAGGATAAAAAGAGATGTTTCGCCAAGGCGAAAACTTCTAGCACACTTACGCGTTCATAAGGAGAAAATGATGGAAATTCTTAATGGAAATATTGCTAGCCCACTGGGCTTTTCAGCAGATGGCCTACATGCTGGTTTTAAAAAGCGGAAGATGGATTTTGGCTGGATTGTTTCAGAATGTCCAGCTAGTGTGGCTGGAGTCTATACCACCAATAAGGTAATTGCGGCCCCTCTGATTGCCACCAAGCAATCGGTGGAAAAGGCTGGACAGATGCAGGCTATCGTTGTCAATTCTGGCATAGCCAATTCCTGCACTGGCGTTCAGGGTCTGGATGATGCCTGGGAAATGCAAAAATTAACGGCTGAAAAATTAGGCCTGGCCCCTAAACTGGTTGGGGTTGCTTCGACCGGTCTTATCGGTGAGCTCCTACCTATGGATACCTTGAAGACAGGTCTTTCTAAGATTGTCGTGAACGGGAATGCGGATGATTTCGCCAAGGCTATCCTAACAACTGACACTCATACTAAGACGGTAGTTGTCCGCCAAGATTTTGGTCGGGACACGGTCACCATGGCTGGTGTCGCCAAGGGTTCAGGCATGATTCACCCCAATATGGCTACCATGCTGGGCTTCATCACCTGCGATGCCAATATTTCAAGCAGCACCTTGCAAAAAGCCTTGTCCAATAAGGTTGAAACCACCTTTAATCAAATTACAGTTGACGGCGATACCTCGACCAATGATATGGTTCTGGTCATGGCTAATGCTTGTGCCAAGAATGAAGAAATTCTGCCAGATACTCCTGAGTTTGATCAATTTCTTGCCATGTTGGAATATGTCATGGCTGACCTGGCCAAGCAAATTGCTCAAGATGGTGAAGGGGCCACCAAGCTTATCCAGGTTGACGTGGAAGGTGTAGCAAGGGCACTAGATGCTCGAATGTTGGCCAAGTCAGTTGTTGGGTCCAGCCTAGTTAAGACAGCTATTTTCGGTGAAGATCCCAATTGGGGTCGGATTCTAGCAGCTCTGGGCTATGCAGGCGTTGACATTCCCGTTGATAATATTGATATTTATCTGGGCCATCTGCCCGTTATGTTGGCTTCCAGTCCTGTCACTTTTGATAGTGAGGAAATGGATGAGATTATGCAGGCGGATGAAATTCAGATTAAGGTTGATGTCCATGCTGGTAATCAATCCGGTCGGGCTTGGGGCTGTGATCTCTCCTATGATTACGTAAAAATCAATGCCCTCTATCGGACCTGATGGCAGAGTTTATAAACTACTTAGTGTACTTGAGATTTTCTATGGAAAATCTCGTAGTAAAACGAGAACTATGCTATTTTGTGAGACTGCTCAATTGAACACGCCAACAACTCCGTGAAAAAAGACGAAATCACCTAGATGCTGTTCGCATCTTCGGTTCTTTCGCTATTTTTCTTTGAGTTGTTTAACGGCTTAGTATCTTAATCAAGAAAGGAACCCTATGTCAGATACAATCGTTATTAAAATTGGTGGTCGGGCCAGCCAGCACTTGTCTCAAGAATTTTTGGAACAGGTGGAGGCTTGGCAAGCCCAGGAAAAATCCTTGGTCATCGTCCATGGAGGTGGCTATGCCATTAATCAGCTCATGGAAGCGGCCCAGATTCCTGTCAAAAAGATTGATGGGCTAAGGGTGACTGACCAGGAGTCTTTGAAGTTGGTCCAACAGGCTCTCATTGAGATTGTTGGGAAAACCATTCATGCCAGCTTGACTCAGGCTGGTCTGCCTAGTCAGCAGCTGGTAGACCAGTTGCCAGACCTGGTTGAAGCGCAATTCTTGGATCAGTCCAAGTACGGTTATGTCGGCCATGTCAGCCAGATTCATGAGCAAGTCTTAGCCCCCCTCTTGGAGCAGGGAGTGATTCCCTTGATTCCCTCTTTGGGTTATCAGGATGGCCAGACTTTACTTAATATCAATGCTGACTACCTAGCAACAGGCTTAGCTGTCGCCTTGCAGGCGGAAAAATTAATTCTCATGACCGATGTTCCCGGTGTCAAAGAAAATGGCCAGGTTTTGTCCAGACTGAAAATTGGGGAGATTCCTGAGAAGATTGAGCAGGGCATTATCACCGGTGGCATGGTTCCCAAGCTAAAGAGTGCAGCCCAAACAGTTCGAGCCGGTGTTAAGCAAGTCTTGATTGGTGACAATTTGACTAGCGGTAGCCTGATTGAAGCCTGATAAGGTAATAGAAGAAAGATAAGAAAGCAGCAGCCAGCTGGAGGTTAAAATGACGAAACTATTTTCAAATTATAAGCGAGCAGACATTGAATTTGTCCAAGCCCAGGGCAATGAATTGATAGATAGCCAGGGCAAGCATTACCTAGATTTTTCAACAGGGATTGGGGTAACCAATCTTGGTTTCCACCCTCAGGTCAAGGCTGCCTTGGAAAATCAGGTTCAACAGATTTGGCACAGCCCCAATCTCTATCAAAATAGCCTGCAGGAAGAAGTAGCCCAAAAATTAATCGGTGATTACGACTATCTGGCCTTCTTCTGTAACAGCGGGGCGGAAGCCAATGAAGCAGCCATTAAGATTGCCCGTAAGTCTAGTGGCAAGCAGGGCATTATCACCTTTGAAAATTCCTTCCATGGTCGGACCTTTGGCTCCATGTCAGCCACCGGTCAGGATAAGATTAAGACTGGTTTCGGGGATGCCGTTCCTCATTTCACTTACGCCAAATTCAATAACCTAGCCTCTGTCAAGGCTCTGGCTAATGAAGAAACAGCTGCTGTCATGCTGGAAATGGTTCAGGGAGAATCCGGCGTTCTCCCAGCTGACCAAGGTTTCGTCCAAGATTTAGCGGTCTTTTGTCAGGAAAAAGGGATTTATCTGATTGTTGACGAGGTGCAAACGGGTATGGGGCGGACTGGTAAGCTCTTTTCCTTTGAACATTATGGCATTGTTCCCGACATCGTCACCTTGGCTAAAGGCCTAGCCAATGGTGTTCCCGTTGGGGCCATGCTGGCGAAATCAGCCCTTAGTCCGGCCTTTTCTTACGGTAGCCACGGTTCGACCTTTGGCGGTAATAAATTAGCCATGTCCGCCAGTTCAGCCGTTCTTGATGTCATGATCGCACCCGGTTTTCTCGAGCAGGCCTGGGAAAATGGAAATTACCTCCAAGACCAATTGAAAAAGGCCTTAGGAGATAATCCCAAGGTCAGCGATATTCGTGGTCTCGGTTATATGATTGGCATCCAGACGACTGAGAATCTGGCGGACCTGGTTCAAGCTGCCCGTGACCAGGGACTGATTGTCCTGACAGCTGGTAGCGATGTCATCAGACTCCTGCCCCCTCTGACTCTGAGCAAGGAAGAAATTGATCAGGGCGTGGCCATTTTGTCTCAAGTATTTGCCTAATCGAAGATTCCTGTTAAAATGACTTTTCCATTTCATAGTTGCCGAACGAAATGGACTAAAAAGATAAAAACTAGTGATGAATTTATCATCGCTAGTTTTTCTAATCGAGTTTTTTTGTCAAGTAATGAAGGGCAGGCATCGCAGACTGAAAACAACTCTACTGACATAATGAAAAGAGCGCTTGGAATACTTTCCGAACACTTCTGCAATGTCAATAGAATTGTTAAGGAATCGGGAAATTACAAATATCTATCAAGAATCCAATGATTGATAGGAGGATCATCCAGATAGTAAACCTCTCTATGTAAAGGGCCACCTATGTAGTCCCCGTCCCCACCTTCCACAGTAGCCAATGCTTGGCTGTCCATGGTGTTAAATTGTTCAAATGTTTTTGAATTCATAAGATCAACTCCTTCGTTTTTTTGATAGATTTCCTATCTGACAAAGTTAGTGTCAAATATTTTTTTTAGTTTGTGTACCCAAAAAGATTGAAGTTAGAGGGAAATAATGACTTTGTTAAATAAAAAATCTTTGAGGAATTTTAATTCAAAAATTCTTTCAAATGAAAATAAATTAGAGTAAACCTTATGATAATCATTAAATAGAAGTGGACCTGACTCAGTATGTCGCAGCAGTACTTCGCTACCTCGTAAATTTATTTCAAAATTAACTGGGCAACAATCGGGCTGATAATAACATACATGACACCAGTAATCCCAATGGCCAGTCCTGCCATGGCCCCCTGAATTTGACCATATTTGAGAGCGGCACCGGTTCCGATAGCGTGACCAGTTCCCCCCAGAGCCAGCCCGAAGGCAATTGGGTCCTTAATTTTGAAGGCCTTGAGCACGGATGGACCGATAACACTGGTTAGAATTCCTGTCATAACCACGACAGCCAAGGTCAGGGTTGTGAGTCCGCCCATCTTTTGGCTGATACCGATAGCCATGGCTGTTGTAACTGATTTGGGAAAGAGAGAAATTGAAAAGAAGAAATCAAGACCAAAGGCTTTAGCAATAAGAGCCGTATAGATGGTATTGACCAAAGTAGCAATCCCAGTTCCCAAAAGAATACTGCGGTAGTGGTGCTTCATCAGGGGAAAATTCCGATAGAGAGGAATAGCCAGGGCCACAGTCGAGGGAACAATCAAGGAATTGAGATAGACCCCGCCCTTGTAATAATCGGCATAGGAAATTCCCGTCAGCTTCAAAAAGACAATGAGAACGGCTGTTGCCACCAGAAGAGGAGTAGTTACCGGATGGGGAAAGCGACGGAAAATTAGCAGGCCAATCAAATAGGCAAAGATTGACAGAGAAAGGCCGAAAATAGGATTAGTATAGATAGCAGACATGACTCACTCCTTATAATCCCCTTCAAAGTGATTCTTTATCCAGGAAACGACAAAACCAATAGTCAAGAGATTCAAAATCAGAGCTCCAACGGTAATAATCAGAATGGGCAAGATATTAGGAATGATGACATTGAAGTATTGCATAATCCCGACACCGGCAGGCAGGAAAAGAATAGTCATATTATTGAGCAAAAATTTTCCCACAGTATAGATATGTCGCAGCCTCACCAGTTTTAATTCTAGGGCGATAAAGAGCAGGATTAGACCGATAATGCTCCCGGGGACCGGCAGCTTAAAGACTGTTGAGATAATTTCTCCGACCAGTGAAAACATGAGAATAATCATAAACTGGACATATAATTTCATAGAAGACTCCCATCCAAAAATCTAATGTTACAACCAGTTTACTACTATGAAAATATAATGCAAGATAGCAAAACGCTTTCAAAAAAGATTGAAAATATTTTTTGATTCCGGTCTGGGCAAAATAAAACCTCCCTAGATTTCTAGGAAGGTTAAGATGAAAATTTAAATTTAGAGACCGTAATTGTAATCATCATCCTGCATGGCTTCAACAGTACCCAAGAGATAACCGTTTCCGACTTGTGAGAAGAAGTCGTGGTTAGAGGTTCCGGTTGAAATCCCATTCATGACGATAGGGTTGACATCATCGGCCGTATCAGGGAAAAGTGGGTCCTGACCAAGGTTCATCAGGGCCTTGTTGGCATTGTAACGCAGGAAGGTCATAACTTCATCCGTCCAGCCTACTGTGTCATAGAGGGTCTTGGTGTAGAGCTCCTCATTTTCATAGAGTTGGTAGAGCAGGTCATACATCCAATCACGGAAGTCAGCCTGTTCTTTTTCGGACAATTCATTGAAGCCCAGTTGGAACTTATAGCCAATATAGGTTCCGTGGACAGATTCGTCCCGAATAATCAGCTTGATAATTTCAGCCACATTAGATAATTTATTGTTACCCAAGTAGTAGAGGGGCGTGAAAAAGCCTGAGTAGAATAGGAAGGTTTCAAGGAAGGTAGAGGCTACCTTCTTTTGGAGAGCACCACCGTGCAGGTAGATTTCATTGATAATTTCAGCCTTCTTTTGCAGGTATTCATTATTGTTGGTCCACTCAAAGATTTCCTCAATCTCAGACTTGGTGTTGAGGGTTGAAAAGATGGAAGAATAGGACTTGGCATGGACAGATTCCATGAATTGAATATTATTGAGGACGGCTTCCTCATGTTGGGTACGAATATCGCCACGGATGGCTTCAACCCCAGTTTGGGATTGCATGGTATCCAAGAGGGTCAGGCCACCAAAGACCTTACCGACCAAATCTTTTTCAGCCTCTGACAGTTTACGCCAGTCATCCAAGTCGTTGGACAAGGGAATCCGCGTATCCAGCCAGAATTGCTCGGTCAACTTTTCCCAAGTTGACTTATCAATCACATCTTCAATTTCATTCCAGTTAATAGCTTTATAGTAAGTTGTCATAATAGTATTTCCTAAAAAATTTGTCTAGATTACTTGTCTATTTTTCATTGCTTGTCGGGACGAGTGTCAGGGGCTCTTCTCATCAGCCTTGGATTCATTAGTGGTTTCATACTCAATAAATATCAAGCGTTTATTTTTGATATTTTCTTAGGTAGTGCGGACGGAAGCAACCTCCTCACGGAGTTTCATTCCTAAGATTGAGCCAAAGTCTCAATCTTCCGTTATAAGTGACATTAACTGTGTCACTTATAATACCACTACGGCGAAAATATCAGGTTAATCTAACTTCTTTTACGATTGACTACGAAAAAATAGTGCATACTGCATATATAGATTGGTAGTATTGATTTAGTCTCAGGCTTACCGGTACTGCGAGATCACGACAGGGAATAAAAATCGCAAATAATGAGATTCCTATAGAGTTAGAGTAGCAAGGAAAAATCCTATGGGACTTTCCCTAGTTTTATTAGATTACGCAGCTCTCACACTGGTTAGCCCCAACTTCATCGCCGTTATCGGTGAAGGTCCGGACATAGTAGATGGACTTGATGCCCTTATTGAAGGCGTAGTTGCGCAGGATAGATAGGTCACGGGTGGTCTGTTTGTTTTCGGTCTTCCATTCGTAGAGGCCTTGTGGCAATTCGCTGCGCATAAAGAGGGTCAGCGATAGGCCTTGGTCCACGTGTTGGGTCGCAGCAGCATAGACATCAATGACCTTACGCATATCCATATCGTAAGCTGAGGTGTAGTAAGGAATGGTATCGGTTGAAAGGCCACTAGCTGGGTAGTAGATCTTACCGATTTTCTTTTCTTGGCGTTCTTCGATCCTTTGGATAATTGGGTGGATTGAAGCCGACACATCATTGATGTAAGAAATAGAACCATTTGGTGCAACCGCCAGGCGGTTTTGGTGGTAGAGACCATCCTTCATAACAGCCTGACGCAGGGCTTCCCAGTCTTTTGCTTGCGGAATAAAGTGCTTGGCAAAGAGTTCCTTGACTTTAGCAGATTTAGGTTGGAATTGACCGGTCACATACTTGTCGAAATAAGTACCATCCGCATATTTAGACTTTTCAAAGCCGACGAAACTTTCGCCACGTTCACGAGCAATATTGTTAGATTCCACAAGAGTCCAGTAGTTCATCAGCATGAAATAAATATCGGTGAACTCAATTGATTCAGGACTACCGTATTCAATGTGATTGCGGGCCAAGAAGGAATGAAGCCCCATGGCACCTAAACCAAATGTATGGGCTTGGGCATTACCATTCTTAATGGTTGGCACAGCCTCAATATTTGAAGAGTCGGTGACAAAGGTCAGAGCCCTTGTAATAGCCTTGATTGAGCGACCAAAGTCAGGAGAAGCCATCATGTTAACGATATTGGTTGAACCCAAGTTACAGGAAATATCGGTTCCCATTTTGACAAATTCTTGGGCATCGTTAATCAAGCTAGGTTTTTGTACCTGGAGGATTTCCGAACAGAGGTTGGACATAACAATCTTACCATCAATGGGATTAGAGCGATTTGCCGTATCAACATTGACAATGTAAGGATAGCCAGATTCCTGTTGCAGTTTGGAAATTTCTGTCTCCAATTCGCGGGCAGAAATCTTGGTCTTGGTGATATTAGGGTTGGCCACCAGCTCATCATATTTTTCCGTAATATTGATGTAGTTGTAAGGCAGGCCGTATTCCTTCTCAACCGTATAAGGGCTAAAGAGGTACATGTCCTCATTCTTACGGGCCAATTCGTAGAATTTATCAGGAACAGTTACACCCAAGGAAAGGGTCTTAACTCGGACCTTTTCATCGGCATTTTCCTTCTTAGTTGAAAGGAAGTTGAGAATATCTGGGTGGAAGACATCCAGATAAACAACCCCAGCCCCTTGACGTTGGCCCAGTTGGTTAGAGTAGGAGAAGCTATCTTCAAAAAGCTTCATGACAGGTACAACTCCAGAAGCTGCTCCTGCATAGCCCTTGATAGGAGCTCCGGCTTCCCGCAGGTTGCTGAGGGAAATCCCAACCCCACCACCGATACGAGACAGCTGCAGGGCAGAGTTGATGGAGCGACCAATTGCATTCATATCATCAGTTACCTGAATCAAGAAACAAGAAACCAGTTCCCCCCGACGGCTGCGACCGGCATTTAGGAAGGAAGGGGTTGCTGGTTGGTAGCGTTGAGCAATCATTTCCCGAGCCAAATCTTGGGCCAAGTCTTCATTGCCATCTGCGAAATAGAGGGCGTTGAAGAGAACCCGATCTTCGATACTTTCTAAGTAGGCCTCACCATCATTGGTTTTGAGGGCATATTGCTGATAGAATTTGTAGGCCGCCATAAAGGATTGAAAGTGGAAATCGGCAGCCTGCAAATCCTTAGCTAGACTTTCAATAAATTCTGGCTTGTACTTAGCGATAAATTCAGATTCAATATAGTCATTCTCAACCAGAAATTTGATTTTATCAGTAATAGAATCAAAGGCCATGGAGTTAGGAAGGACATTTTCCTTGAAGAAAGCTTCAAGGGCTTCCTTATCCTTATTAAGAGGGATTTGTCCATCGACGGGACGATTGATTTCATTGTTGATGCGGAAGTAGGAGACATCGCCTAAATCTTTGAGACTCATAATTTTTCCTTCTTTATTATTTATTGGGGATAATTGCCTAAGAAGAACCAAGCTCAATGCTGAGCTTGGCCATTTATATTATTAGGTTAGACGATTTCTTTCAATTTTGCAGGTTGGAAGCCTGAGAAAGTTATATCGCCAGCCTCGATAACAGGAGCAGCAGTGAAACCTAGACTTTTAACGTAGTCAATTTTTTCTGGATGCTCGTCAATATTAATTTCTTGATATTCGGCACCATTTTGATCCAAAAATTTCTTGGTCATCTTACATTGCATACAGTTGTTTTTTGAAAATAATGTGATTTGTGACATTGTTCTCTCCTCAAATTTAATACCTACATAGGATACCCAAATCAGCTAAAAAAATCAAGCGATTTTGCTCGAAAAACACAATATTTTGTGTTTAAAAAAAGGTTAATCCCCAATATGTTGTGGTTGGTTTTAGGGATTAAAATATCAGTGAGAAAACTAGAGCTAGCAAGGGATGGAAGAAACTTGGGAACAAAAAAAAGAAAATTTTTCTTCCATGTAAATTAAAAAAGGTCAACTCCAATTTAAAAACTATTAGAAAAAATATTGCAATAGATACTTTTTCTCAATTTAAAAGACGAGTCACCTTGGACATCAAAAGTAGAATTTTAATCTAATAAAGGGTACCGATTTTTCCCATTATTTCCTGAAAACTTGGCCTGAAATATTTAGGAAAAGGGTTTCATTTTTTATGTAAAGTTGGGTTAAGTCTTGAAAACGAGAGGGTGATATGATATAATCCTAATTTGTAAGGGTTATCATAAGATAATCCAAAATATTTACATTAGAAAAAAGGAGAACCATTATGGCTTCTAAAGATTTCCACATTGTTGCAGAAACAGGTATCCACGCTCGCCCAGCTACTTTGCTTGTTCAAACAGCTAGCAAATTCGCTTCAGATATTACTTTGGATTACAAGGGTAAATCAGTAAACCTTAAATCAATCATGGGCGTTATGAGCCTTGGTGTTGGTCAAGGTGCTGATGTTACAATTTCAGCTGAAGGTACTGATGCAGACGATGCAATTGCAGCTATTAACGAAACAATGACAAAAGAAGGATTGGCTTAAGACTATGACAGAAATGCTAAAAGGAATCGCAGCATCTGATGGTGTTGCTGTTGCTAAGGCATATCTACTGGTTCAGCCGGATTTATCATTTGAGACTGTATCCGTTAAAGATACAGATACAGAAGAGGCTCGTCTGGACGCAGCTCTGGCAGCGTCACAAGACGAGCTTTCTCTTATCCGGGAAAAAGCAGTTGATAGCCTTGGAGAAGAAGCTGCAGCCGTATTTGATGCCCACTTGATGGTTTTGGCTGACCCAGAAATGATTGGTCAAATTAAAGAAACCATCCGTGCAAAAGAAGTGAATGCAGAAGCCGCCTTGATAGAAGTGACTGATATGTTCATCACTATTTTTGAAGGCATGGAAGATAATCCTTACATGCAAGAACGGGCAGCCGACATTCGTGACGTAACCAAACGTGTTTTGGCAAACCTGCTCGGTAAGAAGTTACCAAACCCAGCTTCCATTGACGAAGAATCAATCGTTATTGCCAACGACTTGACGCCTTCAGATACTGCGCAGTTGGATAAGAAGTTTGTTAAGGCTTTTGTAACTAACATTGGCGGTCGGACTTCTCACTCAGCTATTATGGCTCGTACTCTGGAAATTGCTGCTGTACTCGGTACCAACAATGTGACCGAAGTGGTCAAAAACGGAGATATAGTTGCCGTTAACGGTATTACCGGTCAAGTCATCGTTAACCCAAGTGATGACCAGGTTGCCGAATTTAAGGCCGCTGGCGAAGCCTACGCTAAGCAAAAAGCTGAATGGGCTCTTCTGAAAGATGCTGATACAGTGACCGCTGACGGCAAACACTTTGAGTTGGCTGCTAATATCGGTACGCCCAAGGATGTCGAAGGCGTTAACGACAATGGGGCGGAAGCAGTCGGCCTTTACCGCACAGAATTCTTGTATATGGATTCGCAAGATTTTCCAACTGAAGAAGATCAATACGAAGCCTACAAGGCTGTTCTCGAAGGTATGAACGGTAAACCAGTTGTTGTCCGTACAATGGATATCGGAGGTGATAAGGAATTACCATACTTTGATCTTCCAAAGGAAATGAACCCATTCTTGGGATACCGCGCTTTGCGTATTTCTATTTCTGAAACTGGAAACCAAATGTTCCGCACCCAATTGCGGGCTCTTCTCCGTGCTTCTGTTCACGGTCAATTGCGGATCATGTTTCCAATGGTTGCCTTGCTGACAGAATTCCGCAAGGCTAAGGGTATTCTCGAAGAAGAGAAGGCTAAACTACAGGCCGAAGGTGTTGCTGTAGCTGATAATATTGAAGTTGGAATCATGATTGAAATCCCAGCCGCAGCTATGCTTGCTGATCAGTTTGCCAAGGAAGTTGACTTCTTCTCAATCGGTACTAACGACTTGATTCAATACACCATGGCTGCTGACCGTATGAATGAACAGGTTTCATACCTCTATCAACCCTATAACCCATCAATTCTTCGTCTTATTGACCGTGTTGTCAAAGCAGCACACGCAGAAGGCAAATGGGCTGGTATGTGTGGTGAAATGGCTGGAGACCAAACAGCTGTGCCGCTCTTGGTGGGTATCGGACTTGATGAATTCTCAATGTCTGCGACATCCGTGCTTCGGACTCGTAGCTTGATGAAGAAATTAGATACTAAGAAGATGGAAGAATTAGCACAGCGTGCTTTGACAGAATGTTCTACTATGGAAGAAGTTCTGAAACTTGAAAAAGAATATGTCGATTTTGACTGATTCATAGATAAAAGCTAGGGGAGCTCTAGCTTTTTTGTTAAACTTGAATAAGAGAAAATGGCAGTTTCTCGGATTATTCGCAACTTTTCGTTTGTAAACTAGTCTATAAAGCCCTATTGGAAGGATCAGATTTCAAAATATTCAGATTATTAACATATCAGATATTGGAAAATTGATTAAAAAGTGATAGAATAGGTCTATCATAAGTAAAAGGAGAACTAGATGACGAAGCAATACAAAAACTATGTCAATGGTGAATGGAAGTTATCTCATGAAGATATTACAATCTATGAGCCTGCGACTGGCAAAGAATTGGGTACTGTACCAGCTATGAGCCATGAGGAAGTTGATTACGTTTATGAATCAGCTAAAGCTGCTCTTCCAGAATGGCGAGCACTTTCCTATATCGAGCGGGCAGCTTACATTCATAAGGCAGCTGACATTTTGGAACGTGACGCTGAAAAAATTGGATCCATCCTTTCCAAAGAAATTGCTAAGGGATTGAAATCAGCTATTGGAGAAGTCACTCGGACAGCAGAAATTGTAAATTTTGCTGCTGAAGAAGGTGTTCGTGCTGAAGGTGAAGTTCTTGAAGGCGGTAGTTTCGATGCAGCTAGCAAGCGCAAAATTGCAGTTGTCCGCCGTGAACCAGTCGGTCTGGTTTTGGCTATTTCACCATTTAACTACCCAGTAAACTTGGCTGGTTCTAAGATTGCTCCTGCCCTGATTTCAGGGAATGTTGTTGCCTTTAAGCCACCAACGCAGGGATCAATTTCTGGATTGCTTTTGGCTGAAGCTTTTGCCGAAGCTGGTTTGCCTGCTGGTGTTTTCAACACCATCACTGGTCGTGGTTCTGTTATTGGGGACTACATTGTTGAACATGAAGCGGTTGATTTTATCAACTTTACAGGTTCAACACCAGTTGGTGAAAATATCGGTAAATTAGCTGGTATGCGTCCAATCATGCTGGAACTCGGTGGTAAAGATGCTGCTATCGTTTTGGAAGATGCTGATCTAGAATTAACAGCTAGCAACATCGTTGCTGGGGCCTTTGGTTACTCAGGTCAACGTTGTACTGCCGTTAAGCGTGTCCTCGTAATGGATAGTGTTGCTGACCAGTTGACTAAACTGGTTACCGAAAAAGTTGAAAAACTTTCTGTTGGTATGCCAGAAGACGATGCTGACATCACGCCATTAATTGACACTAAAGCCGCTGATTATGTAGATGGCTTAATCCAAGATGCAGCTGATAAGGGTGCAGTAGCCACAACCCCAATCAAGCGGGAAGGCAATACTATCTACCCAACTGTCTTTGATAAGGTGACAACTGATATGCGTTTGGCATGGGAAGAACCATTTGGTCCTGTTCTGCCAATTATCCGTGTCAACTCAGTTGAAGAAGCTGTTGGAATTGCCAATAAATCTGAATACGGTTTGCAGTCTTCTGTCTTTACCCAAAACTTCCCATTAGCCCTTAAAATTGCGGAACAATTGGAAGTTGGTACTGTTCACATTAACAATAAAACTCAACGTGGTACCGATAACTTCCCATTCTTGGGAGCTAAAAAATCTGGTGCTGGTGTTCAAGGGGTTAAATATTCTATCCATGCCATGACAAATGTTAAGTCTGTTGTTTTCGACATTGCGAAATAAACGAGGCACAAAAAAGAGCTTTTCTTAGGAAGAGCTCTTTTTCAATCTAAAATTTCATGTTTCCAATTTAAGTTAGTAAATAAATCTGTTGGCCTCCCTAGGCAGGTCTAGTTGGTCAGTTGACCTTTAGCCCAGTTATTGTCTGACTTAAGGGTTTGGATGTCGGTATAGGCCATACGATAGACATTGTAGACTTGGCCAGGTTTGTAGGGATTGATAGGCTGGTCATAGTCAGTCAGATGGTAAAGTTTGATAAGACGATTGAGCTTGGCATTATAGCTGGTATCGGTCGCATACCGTCCTGTCAGGGCCTGGGTTGCCTCTTGATAATTAGTTGTGTTGGATTTTCTAGCATCCGCATAGAGATTTTTGCTGAGTATATCAGCATAATCCTCTAGCGACTCTTTATAAGAGGGGTATTTGCGAAAGGCTGCATTAATCTTATAGGTATTGCCCTTACCATCATCTTCCCAGGTTTGGAAGCTAGCAGAGTTCCCCTTGTAATTTCCCTTGATGCCAAAGAGATTATAATTGGGTTCAGAGCCCAATTTAGAAGTACCGTGGTTACTTTCCAAGATGGCCTGAGCAATCATGACTGAAGCATAGAGGTCATTTTCCTGAGCGATACTTCTAGCATCTTCACCGATGTTATTGATAAAGTAAAGAACGGCGACTTCTCTATCGTCTTGACGGCTTTTAGGTGGCTGGGTATCAATAATGGTCATTCGGCTGTATAAGCCATAGCTCAGAAAAAGAAAGATGGCTAGAATGAGAATCAGAGTAAGGGTGAAAGATTTACGATTTTTCTTTTTTACCTTAAAGAGTCTTTTAAAAAGGTTTGGGAAAGATTTCTTCTTTTTAGCCATGTCTGCCTCCTTTCCATAAGATACTAAGCCGTTAAACAACTCAAAGAATTTTAGGGAAATCAACGCAGGTGCTTGCACCTAGGTGATTTCATCTAAATTCACAGACTTGTAGGCGTGTTCAATTCAATCAGTTAAGGAAATAGGCCATTAAAATGGCTCTATTTCCTACGGCAAGCACTATGGTGTCTTGCTTAAACTTCTTACTAAGTTGGATAAGCGACCATTATCGGCTCGCTTATCCAACTGTCGCAAACGTTAAGGAAACAGTCCATTAAAATGGCTCTATTTCCTACGGCAAGCACTATGGTGGTTCGCCTAAACATCTCACTAAGTCAGAAAATCGAGCATTATCGACTCAATTTTCTGGCTGTCGCAAACGATACCACGGAGCAAAGCCGCCTTCTTGTCCATACAAGAGCTGGCTAACTTCAACCAGCCAGTATTTTCGACTGGCTGGTTCTCGTGTCGCTAAGCCGTTAAGCAACTCACAGGATTAAAAAGGTCTGGGAGAACTTTTTAACCCGAACCTGAAAATAGAAGAGTGAGGTTGAAATCAACGCAGGTGCTTGCGCCTAGGTGATTTCATCTAAATTCACAGACTTGTAGGCGTGTTCAATTCCTAACTCATTGGCTTAAACCTTTAGAAACTAGTATAGCATAGATGAAGGAATTACGGTGGCCAAAAAGGGGGAAGAAAGTTAAAATTATACTGCAGGGACCTTGGTCAAATATGATAAAATGGAAATACCTAATCGTCACGGATAAAGTTACTCTATTGATGCTTTTTTAAGAGCGACTACGAAAGCTACTATTTTGAGTTTTCTATATTTCTGACTAACTTAGATCAGGCAATTTTATCGACTTGTCTTATCCACGGATCAAGTCGAGCCCATTATTTCCAATTTGAACGATCGGTTACCTATTAAAGACTGTCGCAAAAGGAGGTCTTATATGCGAGATAATCACCTACACACCTATTTTTCCTATGATTCCCAGGCTAAATTCGAAGACTATCTGGCTACCTATCCTGGAGAAATCGTGACAACCGAACATTTTGATTTGTCCAATCCTTATACCAAACAGGATGACGTCCCTGATTATGCTGCCTACAGTCGGGAAATTGAGCGACTCAATCAACTTTACGGTAATCGCATTAAACGTGGCATCGAGATTGGCTATTACCAGCCTCGGGAAGCTGATATCCTGACCTACTTGGCAGATAAGGACTATAACCTCAAGCTGCTGTCGGTTCATCACAATGGTCAAAACGATTATCTGGATGATGAGATAGCAGAGCGAGATAAGGATGACGTTATTCCAGAGTACTTGGATTTACTAGAGGCTGCCATTGGACGGGTGGATGCTCATGTCTTGGCCCACTTTGATTATGGCTTTCGGCTCTTTGAGCTTAGTCCTGCTGACTTGCAGATTTATGAACCACAACTGATTGCTATTTTCCAAAAGATGATCAAGAACGACTTGGCTTTCGAACTAAATAGCAAGTCTATGTATCTTTATCATCACGAGGATCTTTATCGCTATGCCTTGGGTCTGGTAAAAAGATTGGGCTGCCAAAAGTACTCCCTAGGTTCTGATGGCCACAAGCTAGGACATTTTCGCCTAAATTTTAAACAATTGGAAGGCCTCTTAACCGAGTTTGATATCGGCTTAGACCAGCTGATCTGATGGGCTTAATACTGGAGAAAAATCTGGGTAAATCTTTAAATGCCTAGTGATTTGTGGTAGAATAAGGGAGTAAATAAAAATAGAAGAGGTATGTGAAATGTCACGTAAACCAATTATTGCCGGTAACTGGAAGATGAACAAAACAGCAGCAGAAGCTCGTGAATTTGTTGATGCGGTTAAAAATAATATCCCGTCAAACGAACTTGTTGATACTGTTATTGGTGCACCAGCTATCTTCCTTGAAGGAATGAAGAAGGGTGTTAAAGGAACTGACTTACAAGTATCAGCCCAAAACTGTTACTTTGAAGATTTTGGTGCCTTTACGGGTGAAAACAGTCCTGCAACAATCGCAGCTCTTGGTGTTGAATATGTCATCATCGGTCACTCAGAACGCCGTGATTACTTCCACGAAACCGACGAGGAAATCAATAAGAAAGCTCATGCTATCTTTAAGCATGGTATGACACCAATCCTTTGCTGTGGTGAATCGCTTGAAACTTATGAAGCTGGCAAGACAGCAGAATGGATTGAGGGGCAAATTACTGCCGACCTTAAAGGCTTGAGTGCAGAACAAGTATCTCACTTGGTTATCGCTTACGAACCAATCTGGGCTATCGGGACTGGTAAATCAGCTGATGCGAATATTGCTGATGAAATTTGTGGCGTTGTTCGTTCAACTGTTGAAAAACTTTACGGTAAGGAAGTCTCTGAAGCTGTTCGTATCCAATACGGCGGTTCTGTAAAACCTGAAAATGTTGCCGAATATATGGCTAAAGAAAACGTTGACGGGGCTCTCGTGGGCGGTGCTTCACTGCAAGCAGACAGCTTCTTGGCACTTTTGGACTTTGTAAAATAATCAATAAGCAAAAATAGTTAAATAAAAAAATAGGTTAGAAGTTATTTGTACTTCTGGCCTATTTTTATGGAATTTTAGACTCATAAAAATCTATAAGATTACTAATGGAAAATCAGTGCAACTACTGTAATTAGACTATTGAAGCCGATGTGAGCTATAATACTGTATTTTATCGTTCTAGTTTTCCAATAAATCAAAGTAAAATATAAACCACTTATTAGATAACCAAAGAGATTAAAATTGAATGAATAGGTGTGTAGGAAAGCAAAGTAAAAAGCGACTAAAAGAACGACAATGATCTCAGATTTGGGAAATAGCTGTAGTAAAATTTCTTGTAAAAAACCTCGAAAAAGTAGCTCTTCTAAAATAGGAGCCATTAGATTTGTAGCAAACAGCATGAAGTAAAATTTATCAGAGAATAGATATTTTATAATAGCTTGATTATTACCCGATTCAGTATATAGTCCTAATTTGATTAGAATACTATTGGCTAACAATTCAAGAGTAAATATGGATATGACCCCAAGTAGAATCTTCCAAATAGCCATTGGTTTTCTCGGCAAATGTTTCTTTCTTAGGATTTTCTGTCTAAGCAAAAAGAGAAGGAAGAAAATGGTACAAGCGACGATTAATGCTATAAAAACTTCCTTCATATCAAGCCCAGCCTGATTCATTTTCTGAATGACAATATAAGTCGGAAGTTGGATGAGGATAGATAAAATAAAGGTAATAATTACTAAAGAGACAGATCTGATGATTTTCATATTTATTGCTTTTCTAATGGAATGGAGGCAGAACTGTTAAATTAAAGAAGATAAAAAATAAGAAGCCCTAGCCTAATCTGTTAGTAAGCTAGGGCTTCAAAAGATTTATATTAGTACCAATGCACTTTTAGCAGTGACCACGACGGCGTTTACCATTCCAACCATCAGCCAATCCACAAAAGGATCTTAAAAGTTGATTATAGGTTGGAAGTGTAGGAATTAAGCCTCCACCACCAACGATTGAGACAGTTCTACAGCAGTCATATTTTGATAGTTTTTCATAGTATTACTCCTTTCTTTTACCCTTTACACCAGTTAGACCAATTACAAAAGCCACGATATTGTTGTCGAGCCCATTTTCCAATACCATACCAGAAGTTATATCCCTCATCTCCTCCACCCTTTATTTTAACCAGTTGAGTATTATCCAAAGTTTCAAAGTTACTAAGAACATCTTTATTCATAACAGACCTCCTATTTCTGTGTTTTGAGCTTCTGTAACACCAAAATGTCGCAACTCAATAAGGTATAATTGAAAAAGCTTTGATAGATATTTTTTTGTCTTATGCACCAGACACTTGTATAATATCACAGAAAAAGGGTGAAAATTCATCTATGTCGTGAAACGGCCTAAATTTGTCATGAGATGAATTTTCTAGGAAAATTTCGATTTTTTAATCAAGGGATTTGATGCTCTTGTCAAAAATTTTTGAACTAAAAAAGACTGAGAGAAATTCAAAACTCTCAGCCTTTTTGTTTACTAGCGTCCCAATACTTTCTTAATGCCCTTGAGGGCTTTGAATTTGAGGGGGCTTGGATAGTAGCGGAAGGTCCCCATCTTGCGGGTGATGTAACCGTTGAAATTCTGTTTGAAACGTAGGACACCGTCCGAGCCATCAAAGATACCTTCAATACCTAAAAAGTTATAGCTCGGGATACCACGTTTGATAGCTTCCAGCATGACATGTTCCTGCAGGAGAGCTGGAGCATAGAACTTATTAAACTCGGTATAGGAGCCTGAGAAGAGGTAAATAGCTTCCTGTTTGGTATAGACAAAGAGACTGCCAGCTAGAATCACATCTTGATGACCATGGTGATCAAGCAGCTCCTGCGCTTCCTCTAGGCGTTTATCAAAGGTAGCGACTTGTTGGTCCAGTTCTTTTTTTTGCCTTAGGTATTTGGAAGATTCAAGATTTTTGGCGTGGGTCTGGGCGAGTTTGTCTAGTTTGGCTTGAAGTTTGGTCTGACTATCTTTCAGATGATCAGCGTAATCTTGAAAGTTAAGACTGGCAATCATAAATTCAGCCTGATCCCCCCAACTGTCATAGAAGGCTTGGTAGTAGTCCAAACCCTTGTCGGTATAATCCCTTCGGTCAGAAGTAGAAGACGTGATTTCCTTGAACAGCGCTAGCTCTTCTCGGCTCAATTTTTTCAGCTTGGTTCCAAAGGTTTTGGATTTCTTAACCAGAGGACGTCCCTTCTTACTCAAGGATTTCATGAGGTTATCGGCAGTAATCTCCCGCATATCCTTGACATAATGCCAGTCAGGCTCACCCCCAGGATAACCGGTTTGCAGGCCATCGTGAACAAAGCCCAAGTCGGTCAAGGTCTTAATCAGCTCTGGGCGTTCGTCATCAATCGGATTACCATCGCTGTCAAAGGTTTGGTAGGTATCGTAGGGCTTAACCAGCAGCTCTAGAGCCCCTTCATTTTTAGCATAATCCTGCAAGCCACGGTAGAAGTCGCTCAGGTACTTTGTGTCTGTTGAGAAGGGACCCGAATTGATTTCCATATGGAGACCACCAGTCATAGGCATAGAGTAGACTAGGGCAGCCACCTGCAGATCTCCATCGGCTCTGAGACCAACGTAGGCAATGCTATAGCCCCGTTTTTTAAAGAGCTCAGCCATCTGGCTTGACTGCATAAAGGACTTATAAGCTACCTTTTGGCTGAAGGTCTCGAAGACCTTCTTGCTTAAAATTTCAAAGCTCATTCGTGGTTACTCCTTGCTTGTTTACGTTTGTTGTAAGCGTACATAGCTGGTTTGTAGAGGAAGCTGACTGGGATGTTAAATTCCCCGATAAATTCCTCAATGGTTGGATTGAAGTTGGACTTGAACTTGGTCAGGCCATCATCTAAGGTTCCTTCAACACCACCCATATTGGCCCAGATAATACCATCAGCATAGGCATCATCAAAGACTTTTGGATAGAGGGAATATTGGGGATAGAATTTCTTAAATTCATCATTCATGCCGGCATAGAGCATTTCCATGACATTGCCGAAACGAACGGACAGGATACCAGCGATAATCAGCTCATCGTCATACTTGCCAACATATTCTTCAAATTCGCTAATATATTTTTGAACAGAATTTTTTTGTTGGGTCAGCTTGGTCAGCCGTTTCTTTTGATTTTCGGCTGTTTCCGATAAATCCTTTTCAATCTGAGCCAGTTGCTCCTTGTATTCGGCTAGGCGTTTAGGCAGATTGACCTTGGCCAGGTGCAGATAGGCATCATCACCATAGATGGTCATCATCTTCTTGAAGTAATCATAATTACGCAGGGCAACACCCTTACGATTTTCTGTCAGAGCCACGACATCTGCGAAGGCTTGGACATCATCGATAGTTCCTCGGCTGGTAATAACACCCCGTTTCTGGGCATCTTTCATCAGCCGTTTGGTGTGCTTAGGGAAGGTTGAAAGCATGTCTTCTTGGGTGTAGACATTGGCTTGAAAACGTGGTTGGATACTTTCAGCGATCTCCATGGTGCGACCAGTCCACTGGGCCCCAGCCTTTTTGAGGTTTTCGAGAACAGCTAGTGTTTTAGAATTTTCCTCAACTTCCTCGCCAATTTTATAGGCCTTGAGTAGGAGGGCTGGATCAAATTTGATAAAGAGGGCGTGCTTGGACTTACCGTATTTTTTTAGGGATTTGATGACATAGTCAACAACCTCTTGGTTTTGGTAGTCCATAATTGGTCCGCGAGGGACATAGAGCATGGTCATTCCCAGAGGCAGGCGTTTAATCAGTATAGAAGCAGAAGCGACTAATTTGTCATCCTGGTAGAAGCCTAGGCGTTCATTGTCCCAATTATCTTTGACCTGAGCCCAGTTGGAGCTTTGGAGCAAATTGGTTTGGTTGCTGGCCTTGGCAAATTGGTCATGTTCTTGGGCAGAAATTCCCACTTTATAAGTAAACATTAATCTAAAACCCACTTTCTAATGGCATAAGCGACACCGGAGTCATCATTCGATTTGGTAATGTGTTCGGCAATTTTTTTCAATTCTGGATTCCCATTTTCCATGACAATCGGATGGCCGACAACCTCTAGCATGGTCCGGTCATTTTCTTCATCGCCGATAGCCATGGTTTCTTCGACAGCAATGCCCAATTTTTCAGCCAAATGAAGGACTGCAGTCCCCTTGCTGGAAGTTTTATTGGTCAGTTCTAGGTAGAAGGGCCGAGATTTTACGATGGTAAAACGGCCATAAAATTCTTGAGGAATTTTAGCAATGGCCGCATCCAGAATTTCAGGTTCATCAATATACATGGTCTTGACGAATTCCCTATCGCGATTTTCCTCAGGTGTCCGATAGAAAATTGGCATGCTGACCAGAGTAGCTTCGTGGACCGTGTAGTGCCCGATGTTACGGTTGCTGGTGTAGATGCCGTCCTTGGTGATGGCGTGGGAGTGAACCCCTAACTTAGTTGCTAGAAGCTCAATGTCCAGGTAGTCATCGTAAGAAAGGGCATCCTTGATGACTTCCTGGCTGCTAGCCGTCTCTTGAACCAGAGCCCCATTGAAGGTAATGACATAATTGTCAGGCTCGTTTAGGCCTAGCTCTTCTAAGAGAGCTTGGACACCAGCGATAGGGCGACCTGTTGTGATGACGATCTTGACACCGACAGCCTTAGCCTCCTGGATGGCTTGATAGACCTCGGGCGTGATTTGGCGGTCACTGTTGACTAGCGTGCCATCAATGTCGATGGCAACAAGTTTGATTGACATGGTTTTTTTCTCCAGTTTTTATTACTACTCGATGAAAATCGAAAATAAGATGGAGCAAAGACACCAACCACTAAAGTGGTAAATATCTAACGGTAATCTCTATAGCGATTACCTAGCTCCCTTACTAACACGGATGAAGTAGTGTTATCGATTACGTTATCCGTGTGTCACCAGTTAACTGACTGGGCTGCTGGTAGCTCAAAAGGTCTGGGAGACCTTTTGAAGTGGAAAACTGAGAAAGATTTACTTTCCTCACTCAGTAGGTACGGCAAAGCGAGTTAACGCTGCGACACGAAAACCAGACAGTCGATTTTACTGTTTGGTTAGAGTTAGTGAATGACATAGGTAGACCACAATGGTGACTACCGTTGCAAATCAAGATTTTCTAAATCTTAGATTTGCCTTGTCATCAAATTGTTTTGATTTTCAATGAGTAAAAGTAAAAGCCCAAGCACTCAGCGGCAAGGGCTTGAGGGCTCATACATCCCTACCATTTTACTAAAAATTAGGCTATTTGTCAGCTGGGATACTAGGTTAATACAAAGTTCTCAAGTACTGGGCTGATATCAGGTTATGAAGTAGGTCAGGAAAATTTTAGGAATAGAAATTTCCACTACTGCAGGACATCATTCTTGATGTGGCTGAGGAAGACCTCCTTTTCTCTAGCAAAAAGGTCGTCAGTCGCCAGCATTTCAGCTGGGAAATAGAAACGCCTATCTCCGTGAACCGTTCCAGTCAAAGCTTTGACGAGGTCAGATTCTTGACTGAGTTCCTTGAGACTGCCATCTTTTTGCAAAAGCTCAATCTGAGTTCGGGGATTCTCTTTTTCCGGCCGATAAATATCATAGGGCAGGTCGAAATTCTTGTGTTCAGCGGTGTAGTAGTCAGGGTCGTAACCAATGGCAGCGACTAGCTTCCTCAGGTCTGCCAGTGGTGTTTGACTTTGGTTGGTCAGAATCACTGATTTAAAGAGTCTACGATTGATAAAGCGATTGGCCAAATCAGCCAGGATGGCATCTTCTGAGGTCATCCAGCTTTGAAAATAAGTATTCATGACCCCATCATCCAAACGCAGATAGTCCTGCAGACTGTAGTTCTTTTCAAAAAAAGGAATCAGGCAGGGTGAGGTTTTCTCAAAGTAGACCTTTTGATCGGGATAGAGGACCTTGGCCCGCTTGAGCAGATTTTGTAGGAGGACCTCCATGGCCCGACTGGCTGGATGGAAATAAACCTGCATATACATCTGGTAGCGACTGACCAGATAGTCTTCAATAGCATGCGTTCCATTAATAGTAAAGGCAATTCTATTATCATAGGGACGGATAACACTAAGGATACGGGTTAAATCAAATTGTCCATAGCTGGCTCCTGTATAATAAGCATCTCTCAGGAGGTAGTCCATACGGTCGCAGTCAATTTGGCTGGAAATCAATTGTTCTACCTGCTTGTTGGGATAGGTATGGTTGATAACGCTGGCCACCTTGTCGGGGAAGTCAGGTGAAATTCGTCGCAAGACCGCATTGACCTCAGTTTCTGGATTGGTGATAATCTCCTGAGTAACGGCTTCATGGTCTGTTCCAAAGAGTCGTTCAAAGGTGTGGGAATAGGCCCCGTGGCCAAGATCATGCAGGAGACCTGCTGCCATGGTCAGAAGACTGTCCTCTTGATTCCAGTCATCAGGATAGTGCTTTTCAAAGTAGGATACCACTAAATTGGCCAGATGATAGACTCCCAGACAGTGGGAAAAGCGACTGTGTTCAGCTCCATGGAAGGTATAGCTAGTTGTTGCCACCTGTTTAATCCGTCTCAGACGCTGAAATTCGCTGGTATTAATCAGGTCGTAAATGATTGGATCTGTAACAGATATATAATTGTGAATAGGGTCACGAAAAATTTTTTCATTCATGATTTTAGTATAGCAAAAATTGCCAAGTTCTGCCGAAATTGGTAGAATAATAAGTCGAAAAGACAGGCTTGTCCTAGTTTTTGAGTCGGTCTAGAGATGACGAAAAATTTGATGTTTTGGAGGCAGATTATGCAGCTTAAAATCTATAATCTTATTCAAATGGAAGATGATACCGAAATCATTGAAGAAATCCATGATTGTCAATGGACCAGTAAAGGGGATTATGACTATTTGGTTCACCAAAATGATCATGATGAAAAGGTGGTTATCAAATTCAATAGTCAGGAATTGACGATGACCCGTTTTTCTCAACCTAAATCCATTATGCATTTTGTTAAAAATGAGGACAATCTGGCTTCCATCCCTACTTCTATGGGAGTGCAAAGCTTAGTAACTCGGACAAAAAGTTTTGTCTTTGAAAAAGAAGCACGGCGGCTTCATTTGGGATATGATCTTTTGACAGACTCCGAAGCAAAAATTCCCTTGGCCTCTTACAAAATGCAAATAAGTTGGAGCTGAGAGCCATTATTGACAACTGGTTCTTGGCTTTTTTGAGTTTATGGGGAGTTACTATAAGTGGATTCATCCAAGACTTTAGAGATTTGGACTTAACTTTTGGAGCAGGTCAAAGACATAATTATTTCGACTTTAAGTATCGCCATAGAGTAGTTCGACTGATACCAAGCTGTTTAGCCGTTTTAGTCTGGTTGCCATGGTTATGTTCAAGGACTTCTCTTACGATATCTTGTGTATATTCGAACAAACTTTTGTGCTCTGCTATTAGTTGCTCAGTCTTTTTATAATAAGAATTTGTTTGCATAGCCTTTCGTTCCAGTTCTAAAGCAGCTACAACCTGTTGCTGCGTGATATAGTAACTGCTCGACTCCAAGGCTGATTTTTTAATGATTGAAGAAAGTTGAGAGAAATTTCCCGGCCAGTTAAAGTCAATCATTTCTTTGAGAGCATCAGGCTCGAATCCTAAAATTGAAGTGTTGCATTGGATGTTGATTTGATTGAGAAAGAGTGGAATAATCATCGCCAATTCACTTTTTCTTTCTTCAATTGAACGACAATAGATACTTGTGCAATCCAAAGTATTGACAATTTTGTGATAGATTTTTTGATTGGGATCTTGACCGTTGGTATTGTAGGTGAAAATGATACGGTTGGTGCGAGAAAAATTATTATCATGAATAAGACTAACCAACCGATTTAACTGGACAAGTGGCATTTGGTCGCTATTTTGAAAGAGGGGCGTATTACCGATTTCAATTAGTGGACCGTTATTGAGGTTGGTAAGAAATTTCCATGTTTTATCGTTAAAAACACTAGCGTCTATTGTTATTAAATTCCGATTATAATCGGTTTGATTAATAAATAAGTATTGGGCCAAACTCGTCTTAGAAGTTCCGCTTTCACCAAAAATTAGGAGAGAGCGAAAATAATTATCCAATCGTTTGGCTTTTTTCTTATTCTCTTCTTCAATGAAAGTGGTAAAGGTTAGTTGTTGGGAAATATCTTGTTTAATGTCATCAAAATGCTGGTACTTGATACCAAATTGATTATTGATTAAAGGAGGTGTTGATAACTTTACCTCAACAAGATAGTAGGAACCAGCTGATGATGTAAAATTGGAAATAGCCAAGCGATAAAGTGCTCTTTTGAAAGAATGATAATAGATTTGGTGATCTTGCAGAAGAGTTTTTTTAGCTAAAAAGGCCAGCACCGATTGTTGGAGTTCCTGCTCAATATTAGAATAGTGAAGTTTAAAGTTAGCATTGAATAGCAATAAGGCATTTGATTGATTGGTGAGAGTTTGCTCTAAAATTTGTGTCTGCTGATTTGAATTTTCTATTAGATGTGTAATTTGTAGGACTTCTTTAAAGGCATGCTTAATACTTTCGGTGCCCGAGGTAATCAATATCGTCTTGAAAGATTTTTCAATGGCAATTTGATTAGTAATGACATCACATAGAATTAAAGAGTAATTATCTTTTTGCATTTTGGAAAGTCCCTGTTGGGCTTCTTCTATACTATTAATTGTGATAATTGGAACCTTATATTGCATTAAATCACAGATCAGGTAGGCTGGTTCTGTTACTCCTGGAAAACCAATAATAGCGTAATTATCTGAATAGTTCTTAGCAATTTGTAAGGTACTGAGGATGTCCTAGAGAGAGATTGAAACATCAATAACAGGGATATTAATCATATCTTTGATAAGATCAGCCGTCCCCCCTCGTGAAAGAATGGCATCGTATTGATGAGGACTAACACTTTTGACAATTTCCTTGGCGCTATCTAAGTTAGCAAGACAGGTATCAATTTCGATATCAGGAAATTGCTTACTGACTTCCGACATTGATTGTTGGAGTTCGCGATAAGGGGCGATTCCTAATACTTTAACGGTGGGCATCATACATAGCCTCCTGTTTCATTTTAAAACAATTATACATTACTTTAGATATACTTCAATAGTTTTTATGCATAGTTTCAATATGGAACCATATATTTTTTTATCGTCCTACACAAGCCTTTTTAAAACAGTATAATAAAGGCTAGTAGGGAGGTGAAGTTCAATGGTGAAATTATTGGTTCTAGCCGATGATTTTACAGGTGCCTTAGATACCGGAGTCCAATTTTCAAACCTAGGTGTCGAAACTTTGGTGACAACACAAGTTCAGTTAGAGCAAGTGAAAATTCCCTTAAATCTTGAAGTACTAGTGGTCGATACAGAAACTCGGCATGTCTCGGATACTGCTGCCTATGACCTTATTCATAAGCTTGTAGAATTTGCCCATCGTAAAAATATCCCCAATATCTACAAAAAGGTTGATTCAGCCCTACGGGGAAATGTGTCAAGTGAAATCAAAGCACTGGTAGATGCCAGTGCTAGTAATCATGTTGCTTTCTTACCCGCTTTTCCAGAAATGAACCGAGTGGTTCGGGACGGGATTTTATATATTGATGGCTTACCAGTTTCTGAGAGTATTTTTTCAGAGGATCCCTATGAACCAGTAAAGGAGAGCAATATCCTTACACGTTTAAAAGGAGAAGCCGGCTTAGATGGAATATTAGTAAAACAGGGAGACGAGTTTGCTGCTCAAGATCCTTTCCATATCTTTGATGCTGAGACGGATCAGGATTTAAAAGCTATCGGAATGGTCTTGAAGGAAAAAGGCTTGCTTTTGGTAACCGTCGGTTGTGCTGGCTTTGCTAAAATTCTCAGCCACTTATTATTTAAGCCCACTGTATCGGCTAGGTCGATAAGACTTAAATCTTTGGTTGTTATTTGTGGTTCTGTCAATGAGGTTACAAAAAATCAAGTTGATTATGCACAGAAACAGGGAGCTTTGAGGGTCTCCTTAAATTCTCAGCAGTTGTTTAATAAGGGCTATTGGACAAGTCAAGAAGGGAAGAATATTCTCTCGGATATTCTCACTAAGCCTGGCAATCAGTTGCTCATCTTTGAGACCTTTAGTGAAGAGATCTCTCAAGAGATTAAAGAGTTGGTTAGGCTTGGCAAGCTTAACTCGGAGCAAATTCGTTTGGATATAGGTCAAACCTTAGGCGATCTGACCCAACAGATTTTAACTCAAGCTCCCGATAGGACCTTATTGCTGACTGGTGGTGATACCCTTTTTCAGACTATGGGTGTGTTAAAAATCACAGATGTCAAGCCAATTGTCGAGTATGAACCGGGAATTGTTTTTTCAGAGATTGTTTGGCAAGGCCAACCTTATCAAGTATTGACTAAATCGGGAGGCTTCGGTAAAGAATCCCTCTTTATAGCCTTAAATCAAGAAGCAAAGGAGTAAAAAATGCTAACAGATTACAGTTTACAAATGCCTAAAAAAGTTATCGGTTGTGGACTATTATCTCAATAAACATCCAGAACTAAACCTAAGTCTTAACGTTATTTCCAAACCAGCTCAAGGAGCCTATACTTATGGAACAGTAGATTTGATTGACCTTGGTGTCGTTGATATGGCTAACTTTGAAATCGGTAAGGTCTCTAAGGTTGGCGGAGATGCTGCCTTCCAATATGTCAAAAAGGTCATTGAATTAGCCCTTGCTAAGGAAGTTGACGCTACTGTAACTAATCCATTGAACAAGGAAGCCATGAACTCGGCAGGCCATCATTATGCGGGTCATACAGAAATTTATGCTGACTTGACCAACACAGAAAAATATACCATGATGTTGGCCGATGGCAATTTGCGGGTTGTTCACGTTTCGACTCACGTTTCCTTGCGAGAAGCTTGCGACCGAGCAACCAAGGAACGGGTTCTTGACGTCATTCGGATTGCCAATCAGGCTTGTAAGGATCTTGGAATTGAAAACCCTCGAGTTGCCGTTGCTGGTTTAAATCCTCACTGCGGCGAAAATGGTCTCTTTGGCCGAGAAGAAATCGAAGAGATTGACCCTGCAGTTGAATCAGCTCGAGCTGAAGGTATCAATGCGGAAGGCAGTCTACCACCTGATACCCTCTTTTCAAAGGCAAATGGAGGAATGTACGATATTGTTGTTGCCATGTATCACGACCAAGGCCATATTCCTTTGAAACTCTTAGGTTTTGTTTACGACCAAAGTAAGGGGGATTGGAAGGCAGTTGAGGGTGTCAATATTACCTTAGGTTTGCCTATCATTCGTGCCTCTGTTGACCACGGCACAGCTTTCGACCCAGCGGGAGAATGGACAGCTAGTGAGCTAAGTCTGGAAAATGCCATTGACTACGCTATCCGTTTGGCTGACCATAAAAAATAAAGAATTATCTGGATAAATTGCAGTTAGTAAAGCTAGAAATAAAGAGGTGGCAAAATGGTGAAACTTCCAAGTGTCAGAGTATCAGACCCCAATGGTGTGGTTTATCGCGATGAATTTTTAAATGTTGACTTTGCTTTGATTCCAACAGGTGGAAAAGCTACTGCTCATGTCCCAGCTTTAATTGAAACAAAGGATGGCGGCTTGCTCTGTGCCTGGTTTGCTGGATTGTTTGAAGGCAGTGGGGATATTTCAATAGCAGTTTCAAAATTGAATCCGGAAACTCAAGTCTGGTCCGATGCTGTCATCGTCTCTAAAGGAAAAAATCGCAGTGAGCAAAATCCGGCCTTCTTCCGTGCACCGGATGGTCAAATTTGGCTGATTTATACTTCACAACTCAGTCGCCAAGAAGGTAAGGACAATATGCAGTTTACCTCCATTATCATGGTGCAAAAGTCTTCTGATGAGGGCCTTACTTGGGGAGAGCCCGAAGTATTATTCCCAGAAGAAGGAACCTTCTCCCGTCAGGTCATTCAAATTTTGAGCAATGGTCGCTGGATTTTTGCGACTTGGCTTTGTGAAGATTCTGCAGAAGGTTTAACCAATGACCCGACAGAATTTCGAGTTTCCGATGACCAAGGTCAAACCTGGCGACGAGTTCGGATGCCTGAAAGTAACGGTCGAGTGCATGCTAATATCGTGGAAATTGAAGAGGGGCACCTAGTTGCTTTTCTGAGAAGTCGTTTTGCTGACAATATTTATATTAGTGAATCGCATGATTTTGGTGATTCTTGGACGGTGCCTGAAAAATCAGTCCTTCCAAATAACAATGCCAGCATTAGTGCCATTAAGCTGCAGACTGGAGAAATTGCCCTATCCTACAATGTCAATTCAGCCAGTCATCCCGAATTTGGAAAGGTTTCTTGGCCTGGCTTGAGGAATCCAGTCGCAGTTTCTGTCTCTGAGGATTTTGGTCAAACCTGGCCAATTGGACGTGTCTTGGAACAGGCTGAAGGCTATATTGGTGAGGAAAACAAGACCAACAATGCTCAGTACGAATACCCAACCCTTTATCAAACTAAGGATAGTCTGCTTCATTTAGTTTATGCCTACCACAACCGACTTTGTGTCAAGTATGTCCGTTGTAGGGTTGAAGATATCTTCGGTGAAAAGCGTGAGGCCGAAGGAATCTATAATCCAACGTCAGGTCAAGGTGTTGAGAAGTAGTAAGAGATTTGGTATAATAGTTGCTATATCAAGGGAGTAGCAGACGTTTGCGGTCCTAATTTTGGAAGGGCAATCGTGTCACTGTCGTCATTACGAAAGAAATTTCCGGCACTGACTTAAACAGCGAGACTTGTTTTTTTAGAAAACAGGTCTCTTTTTTATCGGAAAAGTCGGCCTGTCTAATATTGTTATTGAGGAATGGAGAAAGGAAAATCTATGCACAAAGAACAAGAAAGACTTCCCTATCATATTCAAACAGGGGACGAAGTTCTAAAAGAAGTTGACAGCTCTAAGGAGGGCTTGACTTCTAGTCAGGCACAAAGTCGGCTGGAAGCCTATGGAAAAAATGAGTTGGAAGAAGGCGAAAATCGAGGGCTACTTGCCAAGTTTATCGACCAATTCAAGGATTTAATGATTATCATTCTTCTGGTAGCAGCAGCCCTGTCTGTGATTACCGAAGGGATGCATGGGCTGACGGATGCCCTAATTATTTTAGCCGTCGTTATCCTCAATGCTGCCTTTGGGGTTTACCAAGAAGGACAAGCTGAAGCGGCCATTGAGGCCCTCAAGGATATGTCCAGTCCCCTGGCTCGTGTTCGTCGGGACGGCCATGTAACTGAGATTGATTCCAAGGAGTTAGTTCCAGGTGATGTCGTTCTCTTGGAAGCCGGTGATGTCGTTCCAGCGGATATGCGATTGCTGGAAGCCGCCTCTCTGAAAATCGAAGAAGCTGCCCTGACAGGGGAATCTGTGCCAGTTGAAAAGGATTTGACAGTTGACCTAGCGGAAGATGCTGGAATTGGTGACCGTCTCAATATAGCCTACCAAAATTCCAATGTGACCTACGGGCGTGGGTCTGGTGTCGTGGTCAACACAGGGATGTACACCGAAGTTGGTAAGATTGCTGGCATGCTGGCCAATGCCGATGAAACGGAAACCCCACTCAAGCAGAGCCTGACCCAACTGTCTAAGGCCCTGACCTATCTGATTGTTGCCATTGCAGCGGTGACCTTCTTAGTCGGCATTTTCGTCCGAGGTGAAGAACCCCTTAATGGACTGATGGTAGCTGTAGCCTTAGCGGTTGCGGCAATTCCGGAAGGTCTGCCAGCCATCGTTACCATTGTCTTGTCTCTGGGAACAACGACCCTAGCTAAACGCAATTCTATTGTTCGGAAGTTACCAGCGGTTGAAACCCTGGGTTCTACAGAAATTATCGCCTCAGATAAGACTGGTACCCTAACCATGAATCAGATGACCGTTGAAAAAGTTTATACCAACGGCCAATTGCAATCATCGGCAGCTGATATTGCCGCAGATAATAACACCCTGCGGATTATGAACTTTGCCAATGACACCAAGATTGACCCACAAGGCAAGCTGATTGGCGATCCAACCGAAACAGCCCTGGTGCAATTTGGTTTTGACCACAATTTTGATGTCCGTCGAGTCCTGCAAACCGAGCCTCGTGTGGCTGAGTTACCATTTGACTCGGACCGCAAGCTCATGTCCACCATCCATAAAGAAGCGGACTCTTCTTACTTTGTTGCTGTTAAGGGTGCCCCTGACCAACTGCTCAAACGGGTAACGCAAATCGAGGAAAATGGTCAGATTCGTCCTATTACAGAGGCCGATAAGCAGACCATCCTAGCAACCAATAAGGACCTGGCCAAACAGGCCCTGCGAGTGCTGATGATGGCCTACAAACGAGTAGCTAGCCTGCCAGAGATGGAATCTGAAGTTGTTGAAGCTGATTTGGTCTTCTCTGGTCTGGTCGGTATGATTGACCCTGAACGGCCAGAAGCCGCCCATGCGGTTGCGGTAGCCAAGGAAGCTGGTATTCGTCCGATTATGATTACCGGTGACCACCAAGACACAGCAGAAGCCATTGCCAAACGTTTGGGAATTATTGAAGAAGACGGTCAAGACCATGTCCTGACTGGTGCTGAGCTCAATGAGCTCTCAGATGAGGAATTCCAAAAGGTCTTCCAGAAATACTCCGTCTATGCTCGGGTATCACCTGAACACAAGGTCCGCATCGTCAAGGCTTGGCAAAATGAAGGCAAGGTCGTTGCCATGACCGGTGACGGGGTCAATGATGCCCCATCTCTCAAGACTGCTGACATCGGTATCGGTATGGGAATCACCGGAACGGAAGTTTCTAAGGGGGCCTCCGACATGGTATTGGCCGATGATAACTTCGCTACCATTATCGTGGCGGTTGAAGAAGGACGTAAGGTCTTCTCCAATATCCAAAAATCCATCCAATATCTCTTGTCTGCCAATATGGCCGAAGTCTTCACTATTTTCTTTGCCACCCTCTTTGGCTGGGATGTTCTCCAACCTGTCCACCTCTTGTGGATTAATCTGGTAACCGATACCCTGCCAGCCATCGCCCTGGGTGTTGAGCCAGCGGAGCCTGGTGTCATGACCCACAAGCCACGTGGTCGAAAGTCCAACTTCTTTGATGGTGGTGTCTTTGGAGCCATTATTTATCAAGGCCTCTTGCAGACTGCTCTAGTAATTGGTATCTACGGCTGGGCCCTCATGTTCCCAGAACATAGCAATAACCAGATGGTTCACGAAGATGCCCTGACCATGACCTTTGCTACCCTAGGCTTGATTCAACTCCTTCATGCCTTTAATGTTAAATCGGTTTATCAGTCTATCTTTAAAGTTAAACCATTTAGCAACCGAACCTTTAACTGGGCTATCCCAGTAGCCTTCCTAATCCTCATGGTGACCATTGTGATGCCAGGTTTCAATCAGCTCTTCCATGTTTCTCACCTTGATGCAACTCAATGGTTGGCTGTCATTATTGCCAGTCTCCTCATTGTCGTCTTGGTTGAAATCGTCAAGGCCATCCAAAGAGCCCTCGGACAGGATAAAAAGGCAATCTAAAACAAAGAGCACTTCCACTCTAGGAAGTACTTATTTATTGGAAATTTCAACTATAATATCGAATTGTTTAATTTTAAAAAGCCCTTCCTAGCTAAAAAGCTAGGAGTTCAAGAGATAAAGCGACTAACATAGAAGCCTCTTGACAGTGACCTAGAAAAATGCTAATTTTAACAAACAATAGGCAGCAAAGGGGCCAAGATGGAAATAGGAAAACGTTTGAAACAAGCTAGAATCAATGCAGGTCTAACCCAAGAGGAGGTATCTAAAAAGCTTTTTATCACTAGACAGACAGTATCGCGTTGGGAACAGGAAAAAAATCTTCCCAATATCTATGTTTTGAAGGATTTGAGCCAGCTTTACAAGGTTGAAGTAGCCTATTTTTTATTAGATACTTCTCAAGTTAAAAAGCAGATTAATTTTTACGCTTTGTTCGGTGTTATTTGCTTTAATGTTTTCTTTGTTAGCTTTGCCTATCTTGTGATGTCAGTCTTTCTATTTATGTCTTGGTTTATGTCTATTTTCTTTGTCTTCCTGCCACTGATAACAGCCTTACTAGATTTGAGAACCAGTAGTCAAGTGCAACTTCAGATTATTATAGCAGGTAAAGAATTTAACCCAGGTCATCCTTATTTCAATTCAACCCTATTTGCATTAATCGGTCTTATTCTTCTACCTTTGCTCTTTTTATTAACCCGAAAAATTTGGCGTTTAACCAAACAGTACGTTCGTTATAATATAAAGAATATCTATAAGGATGTCCATTAGAACCAAAGTAGAAGTTGCTTAAAAATTTCACAGACAATTATAAAATTTCAAAATAAGCTAAGATATTTAATATCTTAGCTTATTTTTGCTTGTCAACTAAATTGACAAGTACTGTAAAGTTCCCTCTAAAATTTCTCTGATTAAAATAACAAAAGCTTTGCGAACCTTATAAAATCAATATGTAACAAAAGGCTTGCTTGGTTTTTCTTCGCTTTTTAAGTAAGCTAAGTAGGTCAAGAAAATATCTTGACTGCTCGAGTATTATTCTCATTAGAAAGAAGGCCAATGCCTATGAAAAAAATTATGAAGTGGTGGTATATCACTCAATACTTTGTTTTTATTATCATCTTTGCTTTTGCCAATATAACAGCTGGAAATATAGATATAGGAAGGCTCCTTATATCATCAGTCTTAATCCTTACCATGTTAATGGGGGCTAGTCTGACTTTGCTAGAAAAGCGATTGACAAAACTAATTCTAGTCTTTCGGTGGATAGAAGCGCTGTTTTATCTTGTAGTCTCAAGCACTATTTATAGTTTCCTAGGTCAACGTCTGCACAGTCTACCTCTTGTGTTAGTCTTGGCACTCTACACCTTAGTAACACTCTTGCCGGTAATTTATAATTTACTCTCAGTTTTTACTCCCCTAGTCAATCGACTCCTATTCAGTTATATCTGGTTCTTGTGGACTCCTCCTATGGTAGCATTAACGAGACAAAAACTAGGAAATCAGTTTCTCCAAGACCTCTTTTCTAGTGGTCTTTGGGATGCTTTGGCTTACGTCATCTTTGCCCTTTTTTTGATGAGGCAATTAGGATTTGGCTCTTGTGACTGGGGGCCTATTAAAAAATTATCGGTTTGGACAGTCAGCTTGATAGGCCTTTTTGTTCTCTATTTTTCTTTCCTCAATGCTTTCTCAATAGATCAAAATTGGCTAAAAGCTCTCTTTGTTTTTGACTTTAGTGACTTTAAACCAACACTCCCCCTTACCTTCGCTGCCTTACGAGCTGGGGTTGGAGAAGAAATCGTCTGTCGCTATATTTTTCTTCTATCATTACTTCATTTCTGGCGTAACCACAAGTATCAAGTCCCCCTAGCTATTTTTATTAGTTCAGCTCTATTTGGTCTAATTCATTTTGGCAATCTTATTAAGGGACAGGATTTAGTAGCCACTACCTCCCAAGTGATTTTTGCTACTGCAGTGGGGATAGCTTTCTCTGTTATCTATCTCTATACGGGTAAATTGTGGACGGTTATCCTTTTCCACGCGATTATTGATCTTTTAGCATTTTCCAGTAGTGGTTCTTCTACGATGGCAGCGATGTCTGTCGGTGATCTGTTAACGCCTCAAGATGTTTATCTGTTCCTATTTTCTTCGTTATTTTCTATCTGGATGTTGACAGGTCAGCGTAAACGTCTTATCTATGCGAATGTAGGACAATTATTTAACCCAAGTAATAGCAAGATTTAATACTTCTAAATTAGAGAATTTCTTTTCTATTCATATTTTGATAATGATGATACAGAAATAAGATGATAATCAATCATCTTTTAGATATCGCAACTTTTTATACATAGTCTCCCATAATGACCTATTTCTGTGAGTATGGATGCAGTGCTTATGAAGTGCGTCTATCTCCAGTCTCTATCACAAATAAAAAACGGGTTAAAGCTCTTCTCGTGGCCAATGGTGGTGTCAAAGCCGTGGCCGGGGTAGACCTGATAGTGGTTGGGCAGGGTGAAGAGTTCCTGGCGGATGGAGTCAAGGAGTTGCTGGCGATTGCCGGTTGGGAGGTCGGTTCGGCCGATAGTCTCGCAGAAAAGGGCATCGCCGGAAAAGACGACCGCCTCATCCTTGAAGATCAGTGATACGCTACCCCAGGAATGGCCTGGCGTTGGAACGACGCTGAAGGTGAAGTCAACCAAATCATAAGACTGGTAATTGCGGTAGAAGTGGTTGGCAGGTCTGGCTGTCACATCGGCCATATCGTCATGGCGGGGCAGGCCTGACAAGTTATCCACTGGGCTGGTCAACCAGCCAGCTTCTTTTTCTGAAATATAAACTGGAGCTTGTTCAAAGGCATCACGGACGGCATCCAGACTCATGATGTGGTCGTAGTGGGCGTGGGTCAGGAGGATTGCTGCGACTGGCTTGGCCAGCTCTTTTAACTTGTCTAGAATTTCTTGTGTATTGCTACCAGGATCAATGACCAAGAGGGCCTGGTCATTTTCCAAGATATAGGTGTTTTCTAGGGCGACTTGATTTTTAATACTATAAATGTTCATGGGTGATTGACCTCAATGGATAGATTTGTCCCTATTATAACGCAGGGGAAGGCAAATGTCCTTGGGAAAGTTGTAGCCGACTTTGGGAAGTTTTCAGAAAAGTCTGTCAAAACAGCTTGAAAGATGATAGAATAGGAGTAACGATAAATAGAGGAGGCTCAAATGACAAGACCCTTAAATTTTGTGATGATTTCCCCTCATTTCCCAACTAACTTTGAACCCTTTGCCCATCGCCTAAGGGCCAATGGTTTCAAGACCTTGGGAATTGCGGACACCCCTTATGATGAACTTTCAGATAGCTTGAAGGCTGCTTTGACGGAATACTACCGTGTGGATAATATGGAGGACTACGACCAGGTCTATCGGGCGGTGGCCTACTTTGCCCATAAGTATGGTCGGATTGACCGCATTGAATCCCACAATGAATACTGGTTGGAATTGGATGCTCACTTGCGGACAGATTTCAATGTCTTTGGTTATAAAAATGATGATATGTTGTCCATCAAGACCAAGCGGCAGATGAAAGAGATCTTCCGCCAAACTGGTATCAAGGTGGCCCGTGGTGAGGTCTTCCACAGCGATGATGAGGCTCGCCAATTGGCCAAGGAACTGGGCTTTCCAGTTATCATCAAGCCCAACTCAGGGGTTGGGGCTTCTGACACCTATAAGATTAAGTCTGAGGCAGAATTGGAAGACTTTTTCGGCCATCAAAGTCCAGGTGTTGAGTACATTATGGAAGAATTTATTGATGGGGACATTATCACCTTCGATGGTCTGACCGACCATGATGGCAATATTGTCTTTTATTCCGGTTTAGAATACTCGGAGGCTGTCCTAGATACCTTGGACCATGATAATGATATGTTCTACTATGTCCCAAGAGAATTCTCGCCAGAGTTGATTGAACTGGGCAAGAAATGTGTCGAGGCCTTTAATGTTAAGGAACGTTTCTTCCACTTTGAATTCTTCCGGGTTAAGAAAACTAAAGACCTGATGGCTCTTGAAATCAACTGTCGGCCACCAGGTGGCTTGACCATTGATATGTGGAACTATGCGGATGACTTTGATATCTTTGACCAGTATGCCAAAGTTGTGCGAGGTAATCACTTTACAGCGGACATTCAACACCGCTACAATGTGGTCTATATCTCGCGCAAGGCCAATCGCAATTATGCCCATTCTGTTGAGGATGTTGAGGCCCACTTTGGTGACAAGATTATCTTGACCAAGTCGGTTCCAGGTGTCTTTGCCCAAATCATGGGAGAAGTCGGCATCTTGGCTAGAACCCAAACAATGGATGAGCTCAGAGAATTAGTTGCTTACGCCCAAGAAAAGGCTTAAAAATTTAGCGACAGTCCGATAAACGAGCCGATAATGGTCGCTTGTCGGACTTAGTAAGAAGTTTAGGGAGTGGGACAAAAATCGTCATTTCGAAGAAATTGATTTACCTCACTCTTTAGTTTCAAGGTTCGGGAAGAAATAGTCTATCCCCAGACTATTTCTTTCCCACCCCCACACAGTTGACTTGGATTTCTCCAACAGCCCCCAGACTGTTGGACCTGTCCCGAAGGGAACAAGTACTTTACCGCCGTTTCACTGGCATGTGAGTGACTAAGCACTAAAGTGTCAAGTCACTCATCACCAATCAACCACTGCGTCAAACTGTTTGATGTTGAAAAAGTAACAGGGTGAAGATTTTTGTCTCACCTCGTAGGAAATAGAGACATTTTTAATGACCTATTTCCTTAACAAATTGCGACAGTCAGATAGGTGAGCCGAAAATGCTCAATTATCTGACTTAGTAAGAAGTTTAGGCAGACCACCCTAGTGGCTGCCGTAGGAAATAGAGACATTTTTAATGACCTATTTCCTTAACAAATTGGAAGGAAAAGGCAGGAGTTCCCTGGAGCACCTGCTAGTATCTATTATGCATTTTGAAAGCAGAAGTCAATGGTCGGGGGAACTCGGCCGCAAGATGTATTTTAATGTTTATGGTCATGCTGGAAAACCCATCATCGTCTTTCCCTCATCAGGCGGTAGCCAAAATGAATACGGAGACTTTGGCATGATTGAGGCTTGTCAGGATTTTATTGACCGAGGTCTGGTTAAGTTTTATACACCGGATTCGCTTGACAATGAGTCTTGGCTCTGTGAGAGCAAATCACCCCATGATATGGCCTTGGCCCACGAGGCCTATGACCGCTATATCGTCAATGAGTTGGTGCCCCTGATTCGTTATGAGTCCAACTGGCAGGGACCAATGATGGCGACTGGATGCTCTATGGGAGCCTTTCATGCCATCAACTTTGCTCTCCGCCATCCAGATCTCTTCGATATTGCAGTAGCCCAGTCAGGCGTCTATGATGCCCGCTTCTTTACGGGAGAATACTATGGTGACCCTGCTGTCTACTACAACTCACCGATTGATTATCTCTGGAATCAAGAAGACCCTTGGTTCTTGGATCGCTACCGGCAAAATGCTTATATTGTGTCGGTTGGGCAAGGGGACTGGGAAGGCCCTCATATCGCGGATACCATGCGGTTAGAAGAAGCCTTCTCTCACAAATCTATTCCAGGTTGGTTTGACTACTGGGGCAATGACGTTGCCCATGACTGGCCCTGGTGGCGGCAACAAATGCCCTATTTCCTTGGGAAACTTGAAGAAGATGGAAGGATTTAAGCACCTTACTCAATAAAAAGGCTATTTATCAACTCTGGTGAAAAAAAGCTCTATTCGCGAGAAGACCTATTTGGTCTTCTCCTTTATGATGTCCAAATTATGAAAAATTTTGTTTTTAATATAGTTAACATTAGGAAAAGCAAGAACAGACTGCTTGATATCTATAATGAGGTCATTAGCAATCTCGTCCTTACCGTAAATCGTCATTTTATACTAAAACACCCCAATCATAGGCTTTTTGTCGCTCACTTGGTCTGATGGAATAGCCGATGTGTCCCGTGACATTAAGCAGCCGCTCTTGGTTGAGCTTATGACGAATGTTGCAGATGCCCACCATGTTTTGGTCTGACTGACGAATGCAGAGATAGGTTGAAGACGGAGTCTGCTCTTTCTGCCAAGTATCATAGGATGAAGCCTTCTGAACATGCTCCAGCCATTCGATTAAATTATCTATTTCTTGTAAACCTGCCCCGCCATACATGTGCTCACGAGAAAACTCAGACTTGTAGGCTAGAATTTCTTTTTCAAATGCCAGATTTAGTGTGACGAGTTGTAGCTCTTACATAAAGGCTTCGCTCCTCATTCTTTCAAGGTAAATTCCAAGAATTCTAAGAAATGGTCGGCCCAATACTTTTCGTGATGGATTTCATTCGCCATAACCCGCAATTCAATCTTGTCCATGGGACTGCCCGACTTGAGCAAAGATTGGTAGTAGTGGAGGCTGCAATCAATGTAGGCCTGATTCATATTGGGAGCAAAGGCCTCATCAACTTCGTCTCCTTCCTTGGTCCCTACTTGAATATAAACGTTTGTCTCCTTGTCTAAGGGATGACTGTCGCAATAACGCAGAAAATCGCGTTCGCTGAACCAGGAAGCTAGGGAGAAGACCCCTAGGCCTCCGAAGGTCTCTGGATAGGCAGCTCCCATATAGGCAGTGATGATACCTCCCATTGAAGAACCGGCCAGTAGGGTATGCTCCCGGTCAGGCTTGGTCCGATAAGTCTTGTCAATGAAGGGTTTGACTGTATTGATAACCCATTCGCCGTAGGCCATACCATCACCGCCCACACTAGCTGTTTCAGGAGTGGTACCAACATCGGTCATCCAAGGTGCGTACTCATTGAGACGGTTCCCTTCGGCATTATCAATTCCAACGATAATAACCTTGGGTAATTCCTTGTGCTTCTTGATGGTCGGGATAATCTTCCAAGAATAACCAGAAAAGGATTCCTTACTATAGAAGATGTTTTGTCCGTCATGCATGTAGAGAACGGGGTAGCTAGCCCAGTCCTCTTTGTTGTAGTCCTTAGGCAGGAGAACCCGAATCCGCCTTTCCTCATCATAGTAAGGAAGGTGCAGATAGTGTTCTTCCATCTCCAGATAATAATTGTTGAGCTTGGTCCGTCTCATAGCTTTCCCCCATCTAGTATTTGCCCATATTATAGCATAGAAAGCAAGGAAACTAAATAGAATTAGAATAACCAGAAAATCATTCTTTTGATGGTTCTGTAAGACTTTTCTTGTTGATAACAATAAAAGGCTATAATAGTGCCATCAAAATTTGGAGGTCATTTTATGACAAAAGTTTCCATTGTTAGGGGTGCCAGTCGGGGAATTAGTTTTGCTATTGCTAAACGGTTGTACAAGGATGGATTTAAGATTGGAATCCATGACTAGGATGAAGAAACGGTTAAGGAGGCGGTTGGGAAATTATCACCTGAACTGACCTTTGTTGTTACCGATGTCAACAAGACCAAGTAGAAGCAACTGTTGGAAAAGTTATCGAACATTTTGAGGATTTAACTGTTTTTTTGAATAATGCTGGCCTTGACCCGAATTTGAACTCGAATTACATTACTGGTCAAACGATTGTCGTTGATGGTGGTGTGCAATTTTACTGCTACTTAGGCGTGTTAAATGAGCTGGAAAATTTGGTCTTATCTTTAGAGTTGGAACTTACTTTTCCAGTTTTTTTGTATTCTTCTGTGATTCAGCCCTTATCCACTTTCAACCTATTCATGCTATAATAGAAGCACTATGACTGACAAGAAACTTGGACGAAAGTATGCCGTTGTTGACTTAGAAGCGACCAGTGCTTCGACAGCGGCTCAGATTATTCAGGTTGGGATTGTCATCGTTGACCAGGGTCAAATCGTCCAGACCTACCAAACCGATGTCAACCCTCATGAAGCTTTGAGCAAACATATTATTGACCTGACAGGTATTACCGATCGGCAGCTGGCCAAGGCCCCTGATTTTTCTCAGGTTGCCGGTGACATTTTTGCCCTGATTAAGGACTGCATTTTTGTGGCCCACAATGTTAAATTTGATGCCAATCTCTTGGCAGAACAGCTCTTTTTAGAGGGCTATGAGCTAAAGACCCCGCGGGTAGATACGGTGGAGCTCTCCCAGGTTTTCTTTCCAACTCTGGAGCGCTACCGCCTGTCGGATTTGGCCTGGCATCTGCAACTGGATTTGAAGCGTGCCCACACAGCCATAGCAGATGCTTATGCGACGGCCCAATTATTGATTAGTCTGCAAGAAAAAATTGCTAGCCTCCCTCGTTTGACAGTTGAGCGTATTTTGGACTTTGCCGACTACCTCCTCTATGAATCCCGTCTCCTAGTTGAAGAGGTTTATCAGACCATGTCACTCAACAGCTCGGATGACTTTGTAGAAGTACAAAATATCCTTGTAAGGAAGGAAGTTCCCCTGCTTGAGGAGCGCCGGCTATCGGCTGATTTTGCAACCAATCTGGCCCTCCTAGACCTAGACAAGAGACCCCAGCAGGAGGACTTTGCGGCTGAATTAGCCAAGTACTATGACCAGCCCACGCCTCTCTTTATCCAAGCACAGACTGGTCTGGGCAAGACTTATGCCTATCTCTTGACCTTGCTCAGTAAGGTTAAGGATGAAAAAATTATTGTCACGGTGCCCACCAAGGTCCTCCAGGACCAAATTATGGAGCAAGAGGGTAAAAAACTGGCCCAGGTTTTCCATATTAATCTCCACAGTCTCAAGAGCCCCAGAAACTATATTAAACTAGACACCTTCGCAGCCAGCCTAGCTAAGGAGGACAGCAACCGCTTGGTCAATCGCTACAAGATGCAACTTTTGGTCTGGTTAACGCAAACGCAAACCGGTGACCTAGATGAAATCAAGCAGAAGCAGCGCTTTGAAACCTACTTTGACCAAATTCGCCATGACGGAGAACTCAGTAAAAAGTCTCCTTTTTGGGATTGTGATTTTTGGAATCGGTCTTATGAGCGGGCCAAGCGGTCTCGTCTGATTATCACCAACCACGCCTATTTTCTGACTCGAGTTGAGGATGATAAGGACTTCGTTAAGGACCAGGTTTTGATTGTTGATGAGGCGCAGAAACTCTTCTTGAATTTAGAACAGTTTTCCCGCCGCCAGGTCAATTTGACAAAAGTGATGAAAGAAATTCATGCTGGCCTAGAAAATCCAGAAAGCCACTTGCAGGGTAGAATTTTGGAGAGTCTGCAATTTGAATTATCCAATCTAGTCCAGGGCTATTACAAGAATCATCAGGCCAACCTTTCCAAGCAATCGGTCAAGCAGATTAGTCAAGACTTGGCTGAGCTGGATAACCCTGAATTTAGAGAGCTAAAGGATGCTTTTGCACCGGTATTCTCTGACTTCTGGCTTAGCCAAGATTGGGCAGCAGAGCACCGGATAACTAAGTTAAATAGTGCTCGGATGGACTTTATGAATTTTCGTGATTTCCTACCTCAGACCCAAAAGACTTATTTTATCTCTGCTACCCTAGAAATTAGTGCTCGGATTTCCTTACCAGACTTGCTAGGTTTTGAGGCTTATGACTATTTGCGGTTAGCCCGAGAGTCTCATAGTGGCCAAAAAATCTGGCTGGATAGCTCCATGCCAAGTATTCCTGACTTGTCTGCCCAGAATTACGCCCAGGAGATTGTAGCGAGATTACTGGATTTAGCCCAACTCAAGAAACCTATCTTGGTTCTTTTCAACGCCAAGAAGCCCATGTTTGACGTCTCTGAAAAATTAGATGAGACAGGGCTAGCCCACCTTTGTCAGCATAAGAATGGCCCGGCAGCCAATGTCAAACGGCGTTTCGACAAGGGAGAGGCTAACATTCTTCTGGGAACGGGCTCCTTCTGGGAAGGGGTGGATTTCGCCAGTCAGGATGGCCTGATTGAAGTCATTACCCGTCTACCCTTTGATAATCCAGAGGATACCTTCATTAAGAAGGTCAATCGGCAACTGACTGCTTCAGGCAAACATCCTTTTTATGACTACAGCCTCCCTTTAACTATTTTGCGGCTCAAACAAGCTATCGGTCGCAGCAAACGTAGAGAAGATCAGATGTCAGCTGTCCTAATCCTGGACAAGCGGGTCTTGACGAAAGGGTATGGTCATCAGATATACCAGTCCCTAGCCCAAGAGTTCCCTCTAGCAGAAGGGAAATTTGCAAGAATATTGGCGGAAGTGGCTCAATTTTTCAAAAATATTTGATATAATAACGACAGTCAGATTAGAGAGCCGATAACGCTCGAAAATCTGACTTATACTCGAAGGAAATCAAAAGTAGCCGAGGCGACGAGACGCAGACAGTACTTGGGTACGGCAAGTCGAAGTCAACAACGGATAGTTTTGATTTTCAATGAGTATTAGTAAGAAGTTTAGGCAAGCCACCCTAGTGGTTGCCGTAGGAAATAGAGCCATTTTAATGGCCTCTTTCCTTAACTGATTGACAGTTGAAAAGGTTGGTAGTATGAAAGAGCCTAAAAAAGGCCATTTTTGGCGGTATTTTATCAGTATTCTGGCAGTTTTAATTCTTATTGGCGCCCTTGTTTCTATTTTTTTGGTTGGAGCTATTAAGCCTCACCGAGACGCGAGGAATCAGGCTATTCGGACAGCCAAGCAGTATGCCAATATTAGCGCCATTAGCGATGTCGAGCAATATAATGGCCATGAGGTCTTCTACACGGTCTTTGGCAAGGATAAGTCGGGCCAAAAGATTATGGTGACCATCAATAAAAAGCATGCTGGTCAGGTCTACGTTTACCAGGCTGACCAAGGCCTTACAGCAAAGGATGCCCAGAAGGTGGCTAAGACTAATGGTGCCAAGACCATTCAAAAGACAACCTTTGGGATGGCCAAGGGCGTGCCCATTTGGGAAGTGCGCTCCGGTAGCCAATACTACCTCATCGACTTTAAAACTGGTGATTTAATTCAAAGGGAGGGCTTATGACTTATTTATCCAATCGCGTTTTAGAAATGGCGGAAAGTGTCACTCTAGCAGCAGGAGCAAGAGCCAAGGAACTCAAGGCTCAAGGGCGTGATATTCTTAGCCTGACATTGGGACAGCCCGATTTTGTAACGCCTAAGAATATCCAAGATGCTGCCATCAAGGCCATTCAAGGTGGACAAGCTTCTTTTTATACAATGGCTTCTGGACTACCTGAACTCAAGGCTGCCATCAATAGCTACATGGAAAATTTCTATGGCTACTCCGTAGAGCCCAACCAGGTAGTAGCAGGAACAGGGGCGAAATTTGTCCTCTATGCCTTCTTCATGGCAGTCCTTAATCCTGGTGACGAGGTCATCATTCCCACCCCTTACTGGGTCTCCTATGCCGATCAGGTCAAGGTGGCTCAAGGTCAGCCAGTCTTCGTTCCCGCCAAGGAAGAGAATCACTTCAAGGTGACGGTCGAGCAGTTGGAAGCAGCCAGAACCGATAAGACCAAGGTCTTCCTCCTAAATAGTCCCTCCAATCCAACAGGGATGATTTATGAGGCTGACGAGTTGCGGGCCATCGGGGACTGGGCTGTCCAACACGACATCCTCATCCTGGCAGATGATATCTATGGCCGTCTGGTCTATAATGGAGCCAAATTCACACCCATCTCAACCCTATCCGAGGCCATCAGAAAGCAAACTACTGTGGTCAATGGGGTAGCTAAATCTTACGCTATGACCGGTTGGCGGGTCGGTTTTGCTGTTGGTAATCCTGAGATTATTGCAGCTCTGGCCAAGATTATCGGCCAGACAACATCCAACCTGACAACTGTTTCCCAATATGCGGCTATCGAAGCCTTCACGGGCGACCAGTCCACAGTTGAAAGCATGCGCCAGGCTTTTGAGGAACGCCTCAACACCATCTATCCTCTGCTCAATGAGGTTCCTGGTTTTACCACAGTCAAGCCTCAGGGGGCCTTCTATCTCTTCCCTAATGTCAAGGAAGCCATGGCCTTGAAGGGCTACGATGACGTGACGGCCTTCACCACCGCTATCCTAGAAGAAACGGGCGTGGCCATGGTTACGGGAGCTGGCTTTGGGGCACCTGATAATGTTCGCCTCAGTTATGCGACCGATTTGGACACCCTCAAAGAGGCTGTCCGCCGTCTAAAGGTCTTTATGGAAGGTGAATAGGAGATTATTATGATTGATCATTTTGGAATAAAGGTGAAAGACTTACAATCCTCAAAAGATTTTTACCAAAAGACGCTTGCTCCGCTAGGCTATGAATTGCGATTTAATAATGAATACACCGTTAGTTTTGGCGATGAACGCAGCACAGATCCAGGTGGTGATTTCTGGTTAAACGCTAGTCAGCAAGCCCCCATGCATTTTGCCTTCAATGCTAAGACACATGCAGAAGTAGAGGCCTTTCACCAAGCCGGTCTAGCAGCAGGTGGAAAAGATAACGGTGCACCTGGGCTTCGTCCACACTACCATGCCAATTATTACGCAGCCTTTTTACTTGACCTAGATGGCAATAATATTGAAGCTGTTTGCCATGGCGATAAGTAAAAGTGAACGGATGTAATCCCCTGTGACACAGTGGAAAGGTTCGTTAAGTAGAAGTTTTCAAAGCCCTGATTTTCAGCACTCGGTGTAACTTAGAAAATATGACAAATCAGTTTCATCTAGATTATAAATATGTCAACGAGAAGGCAAGATATGCCTCCCTCACCAAAAACTATATTATCTCCCTTGACTGCCAAAATGGTGTCATTAGCAAAATTACCCTTGAGGACAATAGTCCCGCCCATAAATAAGAAGTAGAAAAAAGAAAGAGAAAATTCATGTCAAAAGAACTCATATCAATTATTGATGTTAAAGACCATGTTGGTCAGGAAGTTACCATTGGAGCCTGGGTGGCTAACAAGTCCGGTAAAGGGAAGTTAGCCTTCCTCCAATTGCGAGATGGAACAGCCTTTTTCCAAGGTGTTGCCTTCAAGCCAAACTTCATCGAAAAGTATGGCCAAGAAGCAGGACTGGAGAAATTCAACCAAATCAAGCACCTGAGCCAGGAAACTTCTGTCCTAGTTACAGGGACCATCAAGGAAGACGACCGCTCTAAGTTTGGCTACGAAATGGATGTGACCGATGTCCAAGTGGTTGGTCAGTCTCACGACTATCCCATCACCCCTAAGGAACACGGAACAGACTTCCTCATGGATAACCGCCATCTCTGGTTGCGGTCTCGCAAGCAAATGGCCATCATGCAAATCCGTAATGCTATTATTTATGCGACTTATGAATTCTTTGACAAGAACGGCTTCATCAAGTTTGATAGCCCAATCCTGTCAGGAAATGCGGCAGAAGATTCAACCGAACTTTTTGAAACCGACTACTTCGGAACCCCAGCCTACCTCAGCCAGTCTGGTCAGCTCTATCTTGAAGCGGGTGCCATGGCTCTGGGCCGGGTCTTTGACTTCGGACCTGTTTTTCGGGCTGAAAAATCTAAGACCCGCCGTCACTTGACCGAATTTTGGATGATGGATGCGGAGTATTCCTTCCTCAATCACGACCAGTCACTGGACCTACAAGAAGCCTATGTCAAGGCTCTGATTCAAGGCGTTTTGGACAAGGCTCCTCATGCTCTGGAAATCTTGGAGCGGGATGTAGACCTGCTTAAGAGCTACATCGACAAGCCTTTCAAACGGGTTTCTTACGATGATGCCATTGACCTCCTGCAGGAGCATGAAAATGATCCGGATACCGATTACGAGCATTTGGAACATGGGGACGACTTTGGCTCCCCTCATGAAACCTGGATTTCCAACTACTTTGGTGTCCCAACCTTCGTGGTCAACTACCCAGCCAGCTTTAAGGCCTTCTATATGAAGCCAGTCCCTGGCAATCCTGACCGGGTCCTCTGTGCCGACCTCTTGGCTCCAGAAGGTTATGGGGAAATTATCGGTGGTTCCATGCGGGAAGATGACTACGATGCCCTCGTTGCCAAGATGGACGCCCTGGAAATGGACAAGTCCGAGTACGAATTCTACCTGGACCTGCGTAAATATGGTTCCGTCCCTCACGGTGGCTTTGGTATCGGAATCGAACGGATGGTCACCTTCGTCGCCGGCACCAAACACATCCGCGAGGCCATCCCATTCCCACGGATGCTCCATCGGATTAAACCCTAAGATACAAAGCTCGCAAAAAGGCAAAGTAAAAATAGACAATTGATAGAAAATCCTGATTTTCTAGGAGATTGGTCTTTTTCCATCGGGATGTAGGCGTGTTCGATTAGAGTAAGATACAAAGCCGTTAAGCCCTTTTTCTCCTGTTTAAATCTTCTGAATATTTTGCTATAATAGGGGCACCATGGGGGCTTGGGCTTCCCAAATCTATTTTGTTACCGCTAATCAAATAATAATCAAGAGATGATTAGGAGGAGATGTTATGACAACGACTGTAATGGCTAACTACAGCTACGGAGAAGACTGTTACCAAGAAATTCCAAAGGTGCTCAAGTCTTATGGGATTCATCGTGTGGCCCTCATCGGTGGAAAGAGAGCTCTGGCGGCAACGGAAAAAGAGGTTCGAGAAATCTTGTCTAAGGCCGGCATTGAGACGACCGGAAGCTTTGTCTATGGGGTGGATTCAACCCAGACCAATATTGATAAGTTAGTCGCCAAACCAGCTGTCCAAGAGGCTGATGCTATCTTTGGTTTCGGTGGAGGTCGTGCCTTAGATACCACCAAGATGGTCGCAAAGGAGTTAGACAAACCAACCTTCACCTTCCCGACTATTTGTTCAAATTGTTCAGCAGGGACAGCCATTGCTGTGGTCTACAAGGACGATCATTCGGTGCTCCGCTACGGTTACCCAAACTCTCCTCTGCATATCTTTATCAATACTCGCGTTATTGCCCAAGCCCCAAGTAAATATTTTTGGGCCGGTATCGGTGATGGAATTTCTAAGGCACCGGAAGTGGAGCATGCAGTAGCAGAAGCTAAGAAAAAGGGTTTGCTTGAGCTCCCTCATACAGCAACATTGGGTCACGCTGTTGCCCTATCCTCCAAGGATGCTTTCTATTATTATGGTAAGCAAGGTCTGGAGGATGTAAAAAATAAGCGACCTTCAAAGGCGGTTGAAGAAATTGCTTTGGACATTGTTGTCTCAACAGGTTATGCCTCAAACTTAGTCAACCAACCTGATTTTTACTACAATTCTTGCCATGCTCACGCTTTTTACAATGGAACAACGGCCATTCAACGTCAGGGTGAGTACCTGCATGGTGTTGTTGTATCCTATGGTGTCTTAGTTCTTCACGCCTACTTTGAAGAAACTGATGAGTTAGAAAGAGTTGCCCAGTTCAATAAGGAACTGGGACTGCCAACTACTCTCAAGGAATTGGGTTTGACGCAAGCTGACGTTCCCAAGATTGTCCAAGTTGCCCTGACGACCAATGAATATAAGAATACCCCTTTTGATGGTGAAAAATTTGCCAAAGCCATCTTGGCTGTTGACCAATTAGGGCAAAAGTTAGCATAAATTAGAAAGTGTCATTTTATGAAAACCTTCCATACTGATAAAGCTCCTAAGGCCCTAGGCCCTTACGTTCAAGCCAAGCAAGCTGGCGACCTCCTCTTTGCCTCTGGTCAAGTTCCTCTGTCTCCAGAAACGGGCCAAGTGGTTGGCACTAGCATTGAAGAGCAGACTCAGCAGGTATTAAAAAATATCAAGGCTATTCTGGAAGCCGCTGGAACCGACTTTGACCATGTGGTTAAAACCACCTGTTTCCTGAGTGACATCAATGATTTTGCGGCATTCAATGAAGTCTATGCGACGGCCTTCAAGGAAGAATTTCCTGCTCGCTCCTGCGTAGAAGTGGCCCGCCTGCCTAAGGATGTCAAGGTCGAAGTAGAAGTCGTTGCCTATCTGGGATAAACCAGCAGAAATAGTTGGGCTATCTGATTTCATACTTATTTAACATTAAAACTTTCATTTTTGATACTTTCTTAAAATGTGCGGACGCAAGCAAACTTCTCACGAAGTTTCATTGCTAATTTTCGAGCCATTGTCTCGAAAATTCCCGTTATTAGCTAAAACTGTAGTTGTCGCTAATAATACCACTTTGGCGAAAGTATCACTTTATCATTCTGTCATCCAATTAAAGTACTCGGCTTTTTAGCGAATTGTGTCCATGATGGAGCAAAAGATAGCAGGTTTTAAACTTTAAAGAGTATCAAAACATAAGCAAAGACCCTTGGTTGGATATCAGGGGCCTTTTGTATTCTATTTATCTGCAAACTCTGGATTTGCCTCACGGATCAGATGCCCATAGGTTGGAAGAAGGCTGTCAAAAGCTTCTTGAACTTGGTCTGGAATATCGACATGAACCAGATAGTTTTTCCCCCTTGGTCCGTAGCCGTCAGGCTTGTCTTGTAATCGAGGAATTTCTCCCATGAGCAGACGGATGTAGTCTTGTGCTGACCACATGCCCAATGAATTCTGTGGTTGAAGACTGATAGTCTCGTCTTGACTGATGAACTCAACTTCATAGGCAGCATAGTGGATAGCCTTGATATGGGGTGCTTGCTTGGCAAGCGTAGCCCCCATCCGTCTTTGCATGCTGGCATCTTGGCAGAGGATTATGGATTGACACTCCAGATTTTCAGCAGCAATCAGGTCCAGAAGATAGCTAATATTATTGCCACAGTTGGTAGATTTGGTCTCCAAAAAATCAGCACTGAGACCGTATTGGTCTTGGAGAATTTGGTTAAATAGCTGAGCCTCTGTTGTATTATTTGGAACAGTGAGATTTGGAAATGCTTTTCTAGCTTCTTTTACCAGTGCAGGTGTAGTATGTCCGGCCCCACCAATGATGATGTAATGCTTGGCTATTTGATTGTTCATGGCCTGTGCCAGCACATTGATCCCTTCCAAAATACTGCCGCCAAAGAAGGCAAAGATGTCTGCTTGGCGGATGCCTTGTGGGTGTAAAGATTGCCCTGATTGATCTGGTCGAAGTCTCTGGGGCCCAAGTAGCTGGCTAGGGTGTTGAGGGCTGAAATGGTGTCTGTCATGCTTGGTCCTTTCAAGTGCTCTTGGCTACATTATAGCACGGCTCATCACCAGAGTGTACACAGAGAACTTTCCAAGAAACTGGCTGCGCAAAAAAAGCAAGCTAAATCTAGGAAGTAGAACTGTTATTAAACCTATTTTCAGAAGTGTAAATGTCCGATTTTTTGCTAGGTTGCCTTGATGTGATACACTAAAGGAACTTAAAAGTCCGAAGAAATTAATACATAAGAAAAACACCTAGACGGCCATCTAGGTGTTCCTTTTTAGCGATTTTGCTTACCAGACAGGAGAAAGTAGACAAATTGTAGCAACTCTAGACCATGGTTTGATCTATGGCTTTTCTATTTTTAGCCATGACTTTCAACCTTCTGCATTTTCTTGGCGGTTGTCATCATGAGGCGAATTCGGTTGAGTTGGTTGACCTCTGAGGAGCCTGGGTCGTAATCAATGGGAGCGATATTGGCTCCCTTGTATTGGCGACGGAGCTCCTTGAGCATACCCTTACCAACCACGTGATTAGGCAGGCAGCCGAAAGGCTGTAGGCAGACGATATTTTTGACATTGCTATTGAGGAGCTCAATCATTTCCCCAGTCAGGAACCAACCTTCGCCGGTATGGTTACCGATGGAGATAATTTTTGAAGCCTGGCTAGCGATTTGGTAGATGGACTCGATACCGTCAAAACGCTGCGATTTTTCTAAGGCCTTGTTCATCGGTTTTTCTAGGAAATTGATGGTATCAATGGCCAGCTTAGCAAAACGTTTAGCCTTGGGGCTCATGTCCAGCTCGTCAGACTTCCAGATTTGATTGAAGAGGGAGTAATTCATAAAGCCAATCAGGTCGGGAACGACGGCCTCACCCCCTTCACGCTCGATGGTACCAACGATGTCATTATTGGCAGTTGGGGCATATTTGACTAGGATTTCGCCGACCACGCCGACACGCGGTTTACTATCGAAGTCCTGGGTTGGTAAATTATCAAAATCCTTGATAATCCGCTTCATATTGCGGTTAAATTCAAAGTAGGAACCGGATTTGATATTCTTTCTGGCAATCTCTAGCCACTTGTCATAGAGGGCATTGGCGGAGCCAGGAACCGCTTCATAGGGACGAACCCGGTAAAGCAGACGCTCGAAGAGGTCCCCGTAGAGAACGGCAATCAGCAGGCGTTTAACAAAGGGCAGGGTGATGTTCCAGCCAGGCGTTTCCTCGGTCCCTTGGTTACCCATGGAAATGGAAACGACAGGAATCTGTGGAAAACCAGCATCCTTGAGGGCCTTACGCAGCAAAGGAATATAGTTGGTAGCCCGACAGCCGCCACCGGTCTGGGTCATCATCACACTGGTGTTATCCAGATCGTAGTCACCACTTTGCAGGGCTTCAACCAGCTGACCGATGGTAATGATGGCAGGGTAGCAGGCATCATTGTGGACAAATTTGAGGCCAACATCAACGGCCTGCCGGTCCATGGCTGGCAGGATAACCACCTTGTAGCCGGCTTGCTTGAAGGCCTCCTCAATTAGGCCATTCTGGTGAATAGGCGATAGCATAGGCATGAGGAGGGTGTGGGTCTTCTTCATGGCCTTGGTAAAGACAGGTTCTGCTGGCTTTTGCTTGTCCTCCTTATCGGTCTCATCCAGCTTCAGGCTAGTGACCTGATTGAAGATGTGGTCCAGATTGACTGTTTGAGCCTTCTTATCACGTTCTTGGACGGCAGCCTTGAGCGAGCGTAGCCGAATTCGAATGGCTCCCATATTGCTGCCTTCGTCAATTTTCAGGACGGTGTAGAGTTTATTGTGGCCCCGCATGATTTCTTCGACCTGGTCAGTTGTAACGGCATCCAGACCACAACCGAAACTATTAAGCTGGACTAATTCCAGATTGGGATTTTTAGCGACCACCTTGGCGGCAGCGTAGAGACGGGAATGGTAGACCCATTGGTTAACGACCCGCAGGCCGGAAACTTCTTCCAGACTAGAGACCATGTCCTCGGTCAGGACGTGGAAGCCTTCTTGGGTGATAATATTGGCGATGCCGTGGTTGATTTCAGGGTCTAGGTGGTAGGGCCGACCAGAAAGGACGATGGCCTTTTCTTTCTTGAGGGCAATCTTAGTCAACAACTCATCAGTCTTGGCCTGCAAGTCGGCCTTGAAATCGGTCAGGGCCTGATAACCATGTTCAACTGCCTGGCTAATGGCTTCCTGGCTAATATCAGGATAGTCCTTGGCAAAGGCCTTGGTCAGGGAAGAAACCAGGGTTTTGGGATTGGCCAAATTCACGAAGGGATGGAAGTATTTGACCTGACCATCACGGATAGGGTCCATGTTCTTCTCGATAACTTCAGGATAACCCTGAACAATAGGACAGTTGTAGTGGTTGGGTGCCTTGCTATTTTCAATCCGTTCATAGATGACACTAGGATAAAAAATGGCATCCACCTGCTTGTCAATCAGGGCCTGAATATGACCGTGAACCATCTTGGCAGGGTAGCAGACGGTGTCGCTAGGAATGGTTTCAATCCCCTTCTCATATAAGGCTTTGTCAGACTTGGGGGAAATCTGTACCCGAAAGCCCAGGTCGGTCAGAATCGTATGCCAGAGGGGATAGTTTTCATACATGTTGAGCACACGGGGAATCCCCATGACCCCGTGTGGGGCCTTGCGTTTGGACAGAGCCTTGAATTTAAAGAGTTTTTTGTACTTGTAATCGACCAGATTTTCTTTCTGCTGGCTGCGGTCAAATTTAATCTTGGTTACCTTTTCAGCCCCCCGCTCACAGCGGTTGCCGGTAACGAATTTGGAGCCGTCACTGAAAATAGTCACGGTCAGGGCACAGTTATTTTCACAGAGGCCACAGCGGGTGAATTCTTTTTCAGCTGTAAAATGATCCAGTTCAGACAGGCCCATGATGGCTGAGCTGGTCTTTACAGCTGCCTTCTTTTCTTCAGTCATAAGATTCTCTCCTTTAGGCTTGAGCTGGAGCCGGCTGACTTAACTGAGCCTGGCTCAATTCGTCTTCATATTTTTCTTGGGCAATTAGGGCACAGCCATAGGCCCCCATGAGACCAGCGATACTGGGACGAACCACTTGCCGACCGGAAACCAATTCAAAGGCTCTTAGGACGGCTTCGTTGTAGAAGGTTCCTCCTTGGACAACGATTTTTTGGCCCAAATCCTCAGACCTTTTGAGCTTGATAACCTTGTAGAGGGCATTCTTGATAACTGAATAGGAGAGGCCAGCCGAGATGTCAGCAACAGTCGCTCCTTCCTTTTGTACCTGTTTAACTTTGGAGTTCATAAAGACGGTACATTTTGAGCCCAGATCAACAGGATGCTTAGCTAGGAGGGCAACTTGAGCAAAATCTCTGACATCGTACTTGAGCGACTTGGCAAAGGTTTCGATGAAGGAGCCACAGCCAGACGAACAAGCTTCGTTGAGCTGAATGCTGGAGAGAGCCCCATCCTGAACGCTCATGGCCTTCATGTCCTGACCGCCAATGTCGAGGATAAAATCAACCCCAGGATTGAAGTAGTTGGCGGCCTTGAAGTGGGCGACGGTCTCTACCTCACCATAGTCAACCCGCAGAGCTGCCTGAATTAATTTTTCCCCGTAGCCGGTCACGCAGGAGCGAGCGATGTAGGCACCTTCTGGCAATTGTTGATAGACCTGCTTGAGGACAGCGATGATATTTTCCAAGGGTTGGCCTTGGTTGTTGCCGTATTGTTGGAAGAGAATGCTGCCATCAGGGTCGATGAGCACCAGCTTAGAAGTTGTTGAGCCGGCATCAATTCCCAGAAAGAGAGGACCGCTGGCTTGGGCAATATCCCTGTAACTCACGCTGGCTTCATTATGGCGTTCTCGCCAATCTTCCAGTTCTTCCTGGTCGTGAAAGAGGACATCCAGGGTATTCTTGGGGTTTAGGGTTTGGCTTTGCTTGGTTTCTAGGTTGCTAATGATTTGCGACAGCTTGAGCTGGGCCTGTTCCTCATTGAGGGCTGCCCCCATGGCGACAAAGAGCTGCGGATTGTCCGGGAAAATGACATCTTCAGGAGCAATATCCAGGGTCTCAATAAAACGTTGGCGGAGCTCACTCATGAAATAGAGAGGACCACCCAGAAAGGCGATTTTCCCTTTTATCTTACGGCCCGAAGCTAGGCCGGAAATAGTCTGATTGACCACGGCCTGAAAGATAGAAGCCGCAATGTCTTCCTTGCGAGCCCCTTCATTAATCAAGGGTTGAACATCAGTCTTGGCAAAGACCCCGCAACGACTGGCAATAGGATAAATAGTTTGGTAGCCCTTGGCGAGTTCATTAACTCCGTCAGCGTCTGTCTTGAGGAGCTGAGCCATCTGGTCGATAAAGGCTCCTGTTCCGCCGGCACAGGTCCCATTCATCCTCTGTTCCAGACTGTCGCCAAAGAAGGTCATCTTGGCGTCTTCGCCCCCCAATTCAATAACCACATCGGTCTCAGGAATCAGGGCCTCAACGGTGGTTGTCGCCGCAATAACTTCCTGAACGAAGGGGATTTGTGCTGCGTCTGCCAGTCCCATACCACCAGAACCAGTAATAGCAATGGTGACAGGGCAGTCGCCCAACTCAGCCATGGCATCTTGTAGCACCTTGATAGTGGCTGTTTTCACATCCGAATAGTGACGCTCGTAACGGGCAAAGAGGAGTTGATTGTTTTCGTCAAAAATGACTACCTTGACAGTAGTTGATCCAACGTCGATACCTGCTTTATACATCATCACACATCAGGCAAACAAGGAGGCTATCAGCCCCTGTCAGAGAATAGACTATGGTCAGTCCATCCCGCTAACTTCTGATTGCTTGTCTGCCCTTCCATCCTTTCTTTTCATAAATGATTAGATTGGCCAGTTGGGTGGGAAACCAGTTCTTTAAGAACCGACTTGACGATTTTATCAACCGAATGGACTTCAAAATCGTTGGACTTTTAAGCCTCATTTCGCAAAAGGTCTCAGAAATGCTAACCTTGATTAGAATCAGTTAGAAAACCTGTCAAGAATTCCGCAATCTACTGGCTAATAAACGGACTGTTTATTATAATGTTATTATAAAACCCAAGGGATTTAATTCAATCATTGATTTTAAAAAAACTGTTGTTTAAACAACACTTACCTAACAATCTGTTGTTTAACTCCATTTGATTTAATAAAGAAGGCTCTTATGAAATTTACAGATATTCGCTACCTCCGAACGGAAAAATTGATTTTTGATGCTTTGATCAGTCTTCTGAGCGAAAAGTCCTATGAAAAGATAAGTGTCCAAGATATTACAGACCGTGCCATGATTAATCGAGCCACCTTCTATGCCCACTATGCCGATAAGGACCAACTTCAGGCGGGGATTCAAAAACAACTCATGGATCAACTATCGGATATGATTGATGCGGCTCAGGTAACCTCAGGTGATACGGTTAAGGTCAAGAAGGCGGAGAAACTTTTGGCTGATTTTTACCATGGGATTGAAAAAGACCCGGCGGTGGCTAAAATCGTCAGTCGCAGTATCTCTCAGGAGCTTGTTAAAGAGAAGTTTAGCCAACTCTTGCAGGAAAAGTATGCCCATCTCTTAGCGAAGCTCAACGTGCTAGAGTCAGGTCAGCCAGTCCCGACCGATTTCATCGTCGCCTATCTAACCAGTATTTTTACAGGCACCCTCTATTGGTGGCTTAAGTCCGATTTCGCCATGCCGGCCAAGGAATTAGCCCGCCTAGTCATCACCCTGATTAGTAATGGCCATCTGACAGTCATGGGGGTCATCATTAACCGTGATTGATGATAGAGCTAAGATAGGACGGGCCCCGCTATGTTTAAGGCTCTGATGACGACCAATCAGTTGCTTCAACAGACCCTAAAGGCTACTTCAGAGGAAAGGAATGCAATCTTATACTCATTACGGGGGCCTGTCCTAGCCTCTTGATTTTTGCTATAATAAACTGGTATAGAAAGTAGGTAAAATATGTCAGAAGACAAACTCGTTTATGACGCTCTTAACCACCAACCCTATCACTTGACTGAAGGGATCTTTTTATCGGAAGTTGATGATCAGCTTAAAAATCTTATCAAGCATGATCATCCCCAGCTTAAAGATGATGATTTTATTTCTAATAAAAATTTGCTTCATTATCGTCTGATTTTCCTTAATAATACCGTTGAACGAGCACAGGTGAAAAACGATTATATCCGTGAGACAGTCTATGATGTTACTAAAAATGGCGATTATCAGACTATGGATGTCCAAGAAGCCCTAGATAGTAAGGTTACATTTGGCCAAAGGATTGCTGATGATGTGGCTCGCTTCGGTGGCTCCTGGACCTTTATTATCAGCTTCACCCTCTTTATGGCGATTTGGATGGCTGTTAATGTTTATAAGCCTTTTGGTATCCAGTTTGATGCCTATCCCTTTATCCTTTTGAACCTAGCCCTATCGACGCTGGCAGCTATCCAAGCACCTCTGATTATGATGAGTCAAAATCGGGCCAGTGATTATGACCGCTTGCAGGCCAAGAATGACTTTAATGTCAACAAGAAATCCGAAGAGGGAGTCCGTCTTCTCCATACCAAACTGGATCACCTGGTTCAACAAGACCAATCAGACCTCCTGCAGGTGCAAAAGCTTCAGACAGAAATGTTGGCTTCTATTACCCAACAGCTGGATGATTTACAAAAGACTAATTACGAGCTCAAGACGCAGTTGGCAGCCAAAGAGGGATAAAAAGATATCACAATTAGTAAGGAAGATAGGAAGTTTGCTGATAGCAGCTTCTAGGGGCATTTCTTGAGCCTCGAAATGAGTTAGCGAGGATAGTTTGGGGATAGACTAGACTTCCCGCAACACTCTTTTTGACTAGTCGATAATACTAGTCAAAAAGAGGTAGTAAGGGAGGCAGACAAGGTACTCTAGTACTTGTCTGCCTCCCTTGAACCTAAGAGTGCTAGAGTGAGGCAAATCGATTTGGCGAAATCACGATTGCGTCTCACTCTCTGTAGTAAGTGTAAATACAAAGTTATGGACTTTGCCTTGTCTGTTGGAAAGTCTTGATTTTCGAAGAGTCAAAAAAATTGGGAGAGACAAAGCCTTTTAGCCTTGCCTGCCTCCAATGAAGGGAGAAAAACATGACAAACTCTATTGATTTAGTGATTGTAACAGGAATGAGTGGTGCTGGTAAGACCGTCGCTATCCAATCCTTTGAGGACATGGGTTATTTTACCATCGATAATATGCCTCCAGCTCTGGTACCCAAATTCATGGAGTTGGTTGGCCATAGTGAGGACAATGACCGAGTTGCCCTGGTTGTTGATATGCGGAGCCGTCTCTTTTTCAAGGAAATCAATTCTATTTTGGATGAATTAGACAAGAATCCTGCCATCAACTTCAAGATTCTCTTTTTGGATGCTACCGATGGTGAATTGGTGGCCCGCTATAAGGAGACCCGTCGCAGCCATCCCCTGGCCGCTGACGGTCGCGTTATGGACGGGATTAAACTGGAGAGGGAGCTTCTGGCTCCCCTAAAGAGCATGAGTCAAAATGTGGTGGACACTACCGAATTAACCCCTCGCCAATTACGCAAAGCCATTTCCGAGCAGTTTTCATCGGATGATGATGCCACACCATTTCGGATTGAAGTCATGAGCTTTGGTTTCAAGTACGGTCTGCCCTTGGATGCCGACCTAGTCTTTGACGTCCGTTTTTTGCCAAATCCTTATTATATTCCAGAATTACGCAACCAAACAGGGCTTGATCAGGAAGTGGCCGACTATGTTATGGACCATGATGAGTCAGAAGACTTTTACCGTCACCTCTTGGCTTTGATTAAACCAATTCTGCCAGGCTATCAAAAAGAAGGCAAGGCTATCTTGACCATTGCCGTTGGTTGTACAGGTGGTCAACACCGTAGTGTAGCCTTTGCTCACAGACTGGCCCAAGATTTAAAGACCGACTGGGTTGTCAATGAAAGCCACCGCGATAAGGATCGGCGGAAGGAAACGGTGAACCGCTCATGAGAAAACCAAAGATTACTGTTATTGGTGGTGGAACTGGGATTCCCGTCCTCCTCAAAAGCCTACGGCATGAAAATGTTGATATCACCGCTATCGTGACCGTAGCCGATGATGGGGGTTCTTCAGGCCAGCTCCGTTCTGCCATGCAGCTGACTCCGCCTGGCGATCTCCGCAATGTTCTGGTAGCCATGAGCGACATGCCCAAATTCTATGAAAAGATTTTCCAGTACCGCTTTAATGCAGACGATGGTGCCTTATCTGGCCACCCCCTGGGAAATCTGATTATCGCTGGGATTTCTGAGATGCAGGGCTCAACCTATAATGCCATGCAAATCCTCAGTAAATTTTTCCATACAACGGGTAAGATTTATCCTGCCAGCGAAGATGCTCTGACTCTTCATGCTGTTTTTAAAGATGGGCATGAGGTGGTGGGCGAGTCCAGTATTGCCGACTACGAGGGCATGATTGACCATGTCTTTGTCACCAATACCTACAATGCTAAAGAACCCTCTGCCAGCCGCAAGGTTGTTGAGGCCATCATGGATAGCGATATGATTGTCCTAGGCCCGGGGTCTCTCTTCACGTCCATTCTGCCCAATCTGGTTATTCCTGAAATCAAGCAGGCCCTCCTGGAAACCCAGTCAGAAGTGGCCTATGTCTGCAATATTATGACCCAGTACGGCGAAACCGAGCAATTTTCGGATGCCGACCATGTGGCTGTCCTCAATCGTCACCTAGGTGCCGATGTCATTGATACCGTTCTGGTTAATATCGAACCGGTTCCCAAGGATTATATGGACACCAACAAGTTTGATGAATATCTGGTTCAGGTTGACCATGATTTCCTTGGTTTGCAGAAGCTAGTTAAACGGGTCATTTCTTCTAATTTTTTGCGTTTGGAAAATGGCGGAGCCTTCCACCATGGTGAGTTGGTCGTTGAAGAATTGATGCGCTTGATTAAGAGGAGAAAACGATGAGTTTTACCACCCAGGTCAAAGAAGAAGTGTTGGGGCTAGCCGGTGCCGACCCCAACCAGTTGTCAGCTATCATCAAAATGTCTGGCAGTCTGGGCCTGACCAGCTCTGGCTTGACCCTGTCTATCCTGACCGAAAATGCTAAAATAGCCCGTCATATCTATTCTCTCTTGGAAGAACTTTATGGCAGCCAACCTGATATTCGTTACCATCAGAAGACCAATCTGAAAAAAAATCGTGTCTATACCGTCTTTCTTGATCAGGATGTGGAAGCCATTCTGGCAGACCTGCAATTGGCAGATTCCTTCTTCGGGATTGAGACAGGAATTGCCCAGTCCCTGCTCCAAGATGATGAGGCAGGGCGTACCTATCTTCGAGGGGCCTTCTTGGCCAATGGTTCCATCCGTGACCCAGAGTCAGGCAAGTACCAATTGGAAATCTTTTCAGTCTACCGAGACCACGCCGAGGACCTGGCCCAGCTCATGCAAAAATTTATGTTGGATGCCAAGGTCATCGAGCATAAAAATGGAGCCGTTACCTATCTGCAAAAGGCTGAAGACATCATGGATTTTCTGATTGTCATCGGTGCCATGCAGGCCAAGGCTAATTTTGAAGAAATCAAGGTCATGCGGGAGACCAGAAATGACCTCAATCGGGCCAACAATGCCGAAGCCGCCAATATTGCCCGGACCGTAACGGCCAGTATGAAGACCATCAATAATATCATCAAAATCATGGATACAGCTGGCTTGGATATCCTACCGGTCGAATTACGCCAGGTCGCCCAAGTACGGGTGGCTCACCCCGATTATTCCATCCAAGAAATCGCCGACAGCCTCGAAACGCCCCTAAGCAAAAGCGGCGTCAACCACCGCCTCCGCAAAATCAATAAAATTGCTGAGGAATTATAAGATGCCAGGGACAAAGTCACTCTAATATTGTTATTTAGAGTGACTACGAAAGCTACCATTCTAGCTTTCTATGTCTCTGACTAACTCCGATAAAGCAGCTGGATTGACTGCTTTATCTACGCGTCGCAAAGTTGTAAAGCATCCCAAAGTAAAATAGGAAAACTGTCGAAGAAGTACAGGACTTCGAGACAGACTTTCTCTTTTTACAAAGGGATGTAGGCGTGCCCAATTCTTTGTGATATAGATGAACTAAAGTTTTTAACTTAGTTCGTCTACGGTTGTCGCTATGGCGACCAACCTATATCTCTCACTAATTCAGCTAAGTTGTCATGGTCGGCCAACTTAGCTTCATGTCGTAAGATGCCAGGGACAAAGTCAACAGAAAATAATTTCAAGAGGAGAGATAAAGGTCTCACCTCTTTTTCTTAGCTTCCGAAACCCATTAGCTATGCTAGTGGGTTATTTCGTTGGTCCCTGTACAATATCGTGACCTGCTTTGACATACCCAATATTTTTCACAAAAGTGCTTGCACTTCTTGTTTTTTATGATATACTTAACCAGTAAATGATTTAATTAACTGGTTAAGAAAGGCAGAGAGATGAAGAAAAAAAGACTGATAACCTTTGGGACCTTGTTGATTTTGGCCTGTCTCCTGGTCGGCGTGACTTGGTTCCATGAGCAGGAGAAGCAGAAGTCTGGTGACATTGAGGTAGTAGCTACCTTCTATCCCATGTATGAATTTACCAAGAATGTTGTTGGTGACCAGGGCCATGTTAGTTTGCTCATAAAGGCGGGCAAGGAGCCCCATGACTTTGATCCTTCAACCAAGGATGTAGCTACCATTCAAAAGGCTGACGCCCTCGTTTATGACAATGAGAGCATGGAGACCTGGGTGCCCAAGGTGAAAAAATCCATTGGCAAGAGCAAGACTGATTTTATCAGAGCGACTGGTAATATGGTTCTTCTAGCCAGAAGTGAAGAAGGTGAAGAGGAAGGACATGAAGGACACCATCATGACTTTGACCCCCATGTCTGGTTGTCCCCTCAACGCTCGATTAAGCTGGTTGAAAATATCCGAGATAGCCTGTCCAAAAAATACCCTAAGAAGGCAAAGTTGTTCAAGAAAAATGCTGCCTCCTATATTAAGAAGTTGCAGGCCTTGGATAAGGAGTATAGTTCAGCCCTTTCGGCAGCTAAGCAAAAGAGCTTCATTACCCAGCACGCAGCCTTTGCCTACCTGGCTTTGGACTACGGCCTCAAGCAGGTCTACATCAATGGCATTTCGGCGGAGAGTGAGCCATCGGCTCAACACTTGGCTGACTTGACCCAGCAGGTTAAAGATTCTGGCATCAAGTATGTTTACTTTGAAGAAAATGCCTCCTCAGCAGTTTCAGAAACCCTAGCAAAAGAGGCTGGTGTTGAAACCCTAGTTTTAAATCCAATCGAAAGTCTGACCCAGCAGCAAATGGACAAGGGGCAAGATTATTTCTCAGTCATGCATCAAAATCTAAAAAATCTACGCAAGACGACAGATAAGGAAGGACAAGAGCTGGCCAGTAAAGAGGCTGAAAAAACAGTTCAAAAGGGTTACTTCAAGGATGAGGAAGTTTCCAACCGTAGCCTGAGCGATTGGACAGGCTCTTGGCAATCAGTTTACCCCTATCTGCAAGACGGCAGCCTGGACCAAGTTTGGGACTACAAGGCCAAGCTTAATAAGGACATGACCGCCAAAGAGTACAAAGACTACTACAGCAAGGGCTACAAGACAGATGTGGAGGTTATCTCTATTAATGGGAAAAAAAATCAAGTAACCTTTACCCAAAAGGGTAAAAAGCAGACCTTTACCTACAAGTATGTGGGTTATAAGATTTTGACCTACAAGAAGGGCAACCGTGGTGTTCGCTATCTCTTTGAAACTAAGAATAGCAAAGCAGGAGCCTTTAGATATATCCAGTTCAGTGACCACAATATTTCTGACACCAAGGCGGAGTACTTCCATCTTTTCTGGGGCGATACCAGTCAGGATGCCATTTTACAGGAAATGGACAACTGGCCAACCTATTACCCTGCTAAGATGTCTGGACATGATATTGCCCAGGATTTGGTTGCCCATAGTTAAGAAATTGAAGAGAGATGAGTTCGATACTTGCAGCTAGCAAGAAAAAGTCCTGTTGACGAGCAGGTGATAGTTTGCGACAGTTGGATAAGCGAGCCGATAAAGGTCGCTTATCCAACTTAGTAAGATGTTTAGGGAGTGGGACAAAAATCGCGATTTCAACGAAATCGATTTTGTCGTCTCACCCCCGCACAGTTGATTAGGAAGGATGCTGTCCCGAAGGGGACAAGTACTTCCAATCAACCGCTGCGTCAAACTGTTTGATGTTGAAAAAGTGACAGGGTTAAGAGTTTTGTCTCACTTAGTAGGAAATAGAGCCATTTTAATGGCCTATTTCCTTAACTAATTGGAAGGTTAGGACGATTGGTCCTAGCCTTTTATCTTAGCTGTTTTAGAATCATTCTAGAATAAGCTTTTCTGCCCTCGGATGGCCGGTTTGACCAGTCTTTTGTGATAAAATTAAAGCGTACTCGAAAGGAAAGCTTTAGGCTAGTAGAAGGACTTAGCGGAAAGGAACAAACTTCCAAGAATCCTCTTTGACCAGCCTAGCTCGTCTCTCCAGAGTATAAAATAAGTTTTATTTCCGAAAGGATGATATAGATGACTAAAAAAGAAGTTGGTCACAATTTTCTTGCCAGACTGGGCAAGAAACGCTTACGTCCTGGTGGTATTAGGGCTACAAATTGGTTGATAAAGGAAGGAGGATTTAGTAAGGACAGTCAAGTTTTGGAGGTCGCCTGCAATCAGGGCACAACCTCTATAGAGTTGGCCCAGACCTTTGGCTGCAAGATTATTGGTATTGATAGGGATAGGGCTGCTCTGGATAAGGCAAAAAAATCTGTTCAGGCCGCTCAGCTGGAGGATCTGATTCAGCTTCAAGAGGGCAATGCCATGAAGCTCCCCTTTCCTGACAATAGTTTCGATATTGTTATCAACGAGGCCATGCTGACCATGTTGTCAGAAAAAGCAAAAATCAAGGCTGTCAAGGAGTATTATCGGGTTCTCAGGCCTGGTGGATGTATCTTGACCCATGATGTTTCCTTTAGTGATAAGCATCTGGAAGATAAGTTGGCCCAATTGAGACAGACCATTAATGCTAATGTTAGTCCCCTGCATGTAGACAAGTGGCAGGAGCTCTTTAAATCCTGTGGTTTCTCACAGGTCAATTATGACACTGGTAGGATGACATTGATGTCAATAACTGGTATGATTAAGGATGAAGGGCTCTTAGGAGCCTGCCGGATATTTTATCGGGGAATGAAGAAAGAGAATCGTCAGCAATTTTTGCAAATGTACCGCTTTTTTAACAAGACTGGTAAAGAGTTGGGCTACATTGCTGTGTCCAGTCAAAAATAAGGAGGAAAATGATGGCCTATATTGAAAAATTAGCTCCAGCCAAGGTAGTCGATTTGAAGGAAGAAGTACCGATTGAGGAAGAACAAATGCTCAGTCGGACCCTGGTCCAGCGACGGGATTTGGGCATGACAGTTTTTTCTCTGGATAAGGGACAGGAAATTGCTCGCCATAAGTCCCCTGGCGATGCCATGGTCAATGTTCTATCGGGACAGGCAAAAATTGAAATTGGCGATGAAGAATTCATTGTCGAGGCTGGTCAAACCATTGTCATGCCGGCCGGAATTCCCCATGCCCTCTGTGCTCAAGAGGCCTTCCAGATGTTGCTGGTCGTCGTTAAACCGGAGGCCTAGTCATGAAATTAGAACTATTAAATCTGGTCAACTATCATGACTATCAAATCACCAGTCGTTCCCTCAGTCAAAAACTTGGCCTTGACCAAGTGGTTACCCTCTATGCCATGGATAAGGCTGAGACCATCAGCCAGGAAAGCTCCCCCAGCCCCAAGCTGATTCAGGTTCTAGAAGGTCAATTGGAAGTCAGTCTGGCTGAGGAAGAAGCCGAGCTCTTAAAGCCCAATGAACTCCTAACAGTCCCAGCCTTAAAGCTCCACGCCCTTAAGGCAGTTGAAAAGACTAAGTTTTTACAAATCGAATGATAAACAAAAGCCAAGTTTCCACTATTGGGGTGCTTGGCTTTTTTGGTTTTAGAGACTGTAGTTCTTGGCTTCTGAAAGGTTAAAAAATCAAATCCTGGTAGGATGATCAAGTTCATCAGCTTAGAAGCTAGGTCGTTAGGGACATCATCAAGGCGTGAGGCTCTGACGGGCTCACCCAAAGTTACAATCCCCCAATTTTCGGCAAAAAAAGAAGTCCGAAGACTTCCTTTTTATCTTGCTTATTTGAGACCGTATTTCTTGTTGAAACGATCGACACGTCCGTCTGCTTGCGTGAATTTTTGACGTCCAGTGTAGAATGGGTGTGAATCAGAAGAGATTTCAACACGTATCAATGGATAAGTTTCACCTTCGAATTCTACGGTTTCGTTAGATGATTTTGTAGAACCGCTGAGGAACTTGTAACCAGTAGTGGTATCTAAGAATACGACTGGGCGATACTCTGGATGGATATCTTTTTTCATTACTAAATTTCCTTTCTGCCATAGCTTTTCTAAGCCATAGTTAATAACTACTCTAGTTTATCAAAGTTCCTTAGCTTTGGCAAGACTTTTGGATAAATTCCTTGAGAAATTTGCCCGTTCCAAGCTGGGGCAAACTGTCAAATCCAAGCTAACCGGCAAGTAAAACTACCTAGGAAATTTATAATCGTCCCTGCTGGGTCAAAGTGCCAGAGCAAGCCTGTTTCTTAATGGGAAGAAGCCCCAGAAGTGGCATCGGCTGCAGCTTCTCCGCTACCAGATGATGAGGCACCAGAGGTAGCGTCAGCACCGCCGTGACCACTTGATGAAGAAGCCCCAGAAGTGGCATCAGCTCCAGCATTACCGCCAGCTAAGTGTTGACCGGTAGTTTCAAGATACCAATCCAACCAAGGCTTGAAGTTGAAGACAATTTCGTTGATACCAGCATAAGATCCATCATCATAGTACATAGCTTGATAGTTGTGGGTATTGAGAACGGCTGGATTTGGATTAGGAATCAAAGTCCGCACAACTTCTTGATTACCATTACGCAGGGTACCGATAACCCATTCGACATTTTTCATCCGAGCAGGTGGAAGGCTGTTATGGACAGTGGATAGACGGTTTCCTGACTGTTCAGGCACCCGTTTAGCGAACATGGTTTCTGGATCTTGGTGGGCATTATTATAGTAGAGGAACTGGTTGTTGTCATCCGCATAAGTCAGTTCAAACGGCATGGATCTAAGGAACATATTGATCTGATCAACAGTCAGGATACCGTGATCCAATTTGACATAGGTGTCACCAGAGACGGCTCCGGTAATCTCAGCTACTTTTTCAACCCATTCTGGGTCATCTGGGTCAACCTCGGTGACAGTTGTTGCGATTGGATGGTTACAATCCAGATCTTCAGGCTCGATTGGTTTTGGTTTTTTCAATTTTGAAACGACCCCCACGTATTTGACAAAGTTATCTAGACAGGTAGATAGGAAATCGACAGTTCCTTGATTGATAATATCTCCATTATCATCAAAGGCTTCCTTAGCCTTACCCAAAAGGAATTCATTTCCTGGCAGGGTATAGGCACTGACACCAGGAGCGTCCAAGATTTTCCGCAGGTGAACCTGAGCCCTGGAGGTTCCTTGGTCGTAGTAGGAAGCTCCAACAATCATGACCGGCTTATTTTCAAAAGGGTGTAGGTTGAAAGAAAGCCATTCGAGAGTGCTCTTGAGAGCTGGTGTAATGGTGTGGTTGTGCTCCGGCGTAGCGATGATAACCCCATCTGCCCGAGTAATCTTGTTATAGAGATATTGGATCGCAAAGGAATCAGACTGGTCGTCATCCTGGTTGAACATTGGGACATCCTTGATTTCAAGGACTTCCAGTTCAAATTGATATTTAAAGTGCCGGCGAATATATTCCAGCAACATGCGATTGTAAGAAATTTCAGCATTTGAGCCGACAAGTCCAACAAATTTCATAGTCATTTTTATCCTTCCCTAGTTCAAAGTTTCCCAGTCAAAGTTTTCGGCCTCTTTTTTCAAGAGTTCTTTGGCGTGGGACATCTTTTCTGTCATTTTAACAAAGAGCCTGAAATCATCAAAAATTGCATCTAACTTTTGACTGGTTTCGATATCCGTCAAATCCCCCTTGCTATCAAAGGCCTGCAGGGAATGAGACAGGAGAAATTCATCAGGAAGAACATTAGCCTTTAATTCTGGGGCATTAAGGATTTGCCGCAGTTGGAGCTGAGCACGTGAAGATCCCAAAGTTCCGTAAGATGCTCCCGTAATCATGACAGGTTTATTGAGCATAGGGTAGATACCATAGGATAACCAAGCTAGGGCATTCATCAAAACAGCTGGTACGGAGTGGTCATATTCCGGTGTTCCAATGATGACCCCATCGGCTTCCTCAATTTTAGCAGCCAAAGCCTTAACAGGCTCTGGGAGGGTCCTGTCTGCAGGTTTATTGAAAAAGGGAAGGTCCTTGATTTCGACCAATTCAATATCTGCCTTATCAACAAAATGCTTTTGAATGTATTGCAAGAGTTGTCGGTTTGTGGACTTCTCAGAATTCGTTCCAACAATTCCGATAATTTTCATAATAAAAACCTCCTATATTCATGTAGGATTATTGTAACAAAAAAGCACTTTATTTGAAAGTGCTTACAGGAGTTTTAAGTAATTTTCAATTTTTCACAATTGGTAGATTTGAACTAGCCAAAACTTGGTTGTCTTTGGTGACCACCAGGGTAGCTAAGTCAGCTTCCCGACTGATTTCTGTCAGGATTTCCTGAGCCGATTTGCCAAAGAGGCGGGTGGTCCAAATTTCTCCGTCAACAGATTGTTTGGAAACGATGGTCAAACTGGCCGTCTGACAATCCACGGGATAGCCGGTCTGGCTGTCAAAAATATGGTGGTAGATCTTGCCTTGATAGGTGAAGGTCCGCTCGTAAATACCCGAGGTGACTACCGATTGGTCACGGATTTTGAGAATGGCTAGGTGATTGCCCCGAGGAAGTTTGGGGTTTTGGATGCCGATTCGCCAGTTCTGGTCGGGATTATGGTAGGCAGGGCCGAAGGTCAGAACATTGCCCCCCAGATTAATCAGACCAGCAGGTACCCCTTGCTTTTTTAGGAATTCAACAATCCGATCAGCGATATAACCCTTGGCCAGGGCCCCTAGGTCAATTTTCATACCAGTCTTGGCTAGAAAGACAGAAAGATTTTTTTCATCTAAAATAATCTGCTTGGGGTCAATCAAGTCCAGCTGGGCCTCAATTTCCTCCTGACTGGGGACCTTGGCATCCGCAAAACCAATCCGCCAGGTCTGAATGAGAGGGCCGATAGCGATATTGAGATGACTGCCTGGAGCCAGGCTGTGCTTTTTCCCCAGAGCAATCAAGTCGAAGAGCTGGGGATGAACGCTTACGGCCTTTTTACCAGCTGCCTGATTGATGGCCATCAATTCAGAAGTGTCATCATTGGCAGAAAAGCGATGGTTGTAGAGATGGAGAAGCTCCTCAACCTGGTCCAAAATCGGTTGGGGATTGGCGTGATAGATGGAGGTATCAATGGTGGTCCCCATCAGTTGGACCTGGCGATCAGTCAGTGGTAACATGGGCGACGGCCTCTTTGATTTCTTGGTAGATCTGCTCGTTTTCTTCTAGACTGTAGGAGTTGGCTCCGCTAGCCAGCGGGTGGCCCCCACCATCATGGCGTTTGGCAATTTCATTGATGGTGGCTTTTTTACTGCGGAGGCGAACTCGGTAGTGGCCCTCAGGCTGCTCGACAAAGATGGCCCAGGACTGGACAACATCAATCTTGCCGGGCGTGCCAACGATGGCTGAGCTTTCGGCATCGCTAACGCCAAAGTCTGCCAGAACCTGCCGACTTAAAAGCAAGCGGGCTGCCCCATTCTCATCCACTTCTAAGTGGTCAAAGACATAACCCTGCAACTTGGCGATTTTAAAGGAAAAGCTGTCCATCTGGCGAGAAATAGCCGCAAAATCAAAGTCGAATTCTCGTAAATCCGCCGCAATTCTTAAAGTCTTAGGGCTGGTCGCATCGTAGAGAAAACGACCTGTATCACCGACTATCCCAGCATAGAGCAAGCGGGCTGCCTCATCCGTCAACTCAAGACCAGTTTCTTGGGCAAAAGCAGTAATGATTTCGCTGGCCGAAGAAGCTTGCGTATCGACATAGAGCAGGTCACCGTAGGCATCTTCGTTGGGATGATGGTCCATTTTGATGAGGAAGTCCCCTTGGTCAAAGCGGTCGTCGTCAATCCGAGGGGTGTTGGCTGTGTCAGTCACGATAACTAAGCTACTAACATAGTCGCTGTCAGCCACCTGGTCCATCTTGGCCAGCCAAGCCAGACTAGGTTCATCACTCCCAGTTGCCAGCACCTTCTTATTAGGAAAATTGTGGCGGAGTATCTCCCGCAAGCCCAGCTGACTGCCCAGAGCATCGGGGTCGGGCCTCTGGTGGCGGTGAATAATAATCCTATCGTAGGCTTGAATTTTTTCCAAAATTTGATTGAAAGTCATAGTCTCTTCATCCTTGTTTTTGAGGCTATTATAGCATAATTATCGGGACCAGAGAGGATGAGAAAAGCCCGCCAAAATTCTCAGCTAGGCTTTACTTATTTAATCGCCTTGTATTCGACGGCCAAACCACGTTTGACGGCTGGGCGTTGGGCAATTTTCTCGGTCCAGGCCTGTAAGTTCTTATATTCCTTGACATTGAGGAAGATGCCGGCCCTGTCCCAAATCTTGTCTTGGGCCAGACGTCCGTACCAGCACCAGATGGCTAGGTCAGCGATGGTGTAGGTGTCACCTGCGATGTAGGATTTATTGGCCAATTCCTTATCCAGCAGGTCCAGTTGACGTTTAGCTTCCATGGCAAAGCGGTTGATGGCGTACTCGATCTTTTCTGGTGCATAGTGGAAGAAGTGGCCAAAACCACCACCCAAGAAAGGTGCAGCTCCAGTCTGCCAGAAGAGCCAGTTGAGGACTTCATTACGCTCAGCTGGATCACTAGGAATTAGTTGACCAAATTTTTCCGCTAGGTAGAGCAGGATATTGGCAGACTCAAAGACGCGAACGGGTTTATCACCCGACAGGTCCAAGAGGGCAGGAATTTTTGAATTAGGGTTGATGGCCACAAAGTCGGAACCAAATTGGTTACCTTCGCCGATGGCGATTTTGAAGAGATCATAGCCGGCTTCCTCGATGCCCAACTCTTTTAGTTCTTCAAACATGATGGAAGCCTTGATACCATTTGGCGTTCCAAGAGAATAGAGCTGGAAGGGTTGGTCCCCTTGAGGCAAGTCTTGCTCGAAACGAGCTCCAGCCGTTGGCTGGTTGAGAGAACCCCAGGCCCCACCCATTTGAGCTGGATTTTCCCAAACTTCTGGTAATTGATAATCTGACATAAGCAAATCCTCCGTCCTTTTTGGTTTTATCCTATCAGAAATAAGGAAGGAATACAAAAGATTGACATGACTATCTCAAGCCAGCGGTCCGGTCAATTTAAGACCGAATCAATCCAGCAATCTGCTCTAGACTAGACCTAGGCTTGCCTAGGTCTAGTCATTTGAATTTCTCCTTATTTATGTTAAGATAGGAAAAATTATTTGCTTAAAGGAAGTCGTCATGTATCAAAGTCTTGCAAAAACAGAACTTCATTGTCATCTTGATGGGTCGCTCTCCCTGTCAGCCATTCGGCAACTGGCTCAAATGGCCCATATTGCCATTCCGGCAACGGACCAAGAGCTAAGAAGTCTAGTGATGGCACCTGAGCATTGTCAAAATCTTATGGATTATCTCAGGACCTTCGATTTTGTCCGCCCCCTCTTACAGACCCAAGAAGCTCTGGAGTTGGCGGCCTATGATGTCGCCCGCCAGCAGGCCCAGGAGAATGTCATCTATAGTGAAATTCGTTTTGCACCTGAATTATCCATGGACCAGGGTTTGAGTGCCAGCCAGACCGTCAAGGCTGTTCTAGCAGGTCTAAATCGAGCTCAGCAAGATTTTGGAATTGTCAGCAAGGCCCTAGTCTGTGGCATGCGGCAATCAAATCCTGACCTCACTTGGGATATTCTGTCAGAAATTGCTAACTTGGCTCCTCGGGGTCTGGCCGGTTTTGATTTTGCTGGAGACGAGCATACCTTTCCCCCTGCCAAGATTGAAGGTCTGATTAAGAAGGTGCAGGGTCTGGGTTATCCTCTGACCCTCCATGCTGGTGAATGTGGCTGTCCCCAACATATTGTCCAAACCTTAGAGTTAGGAATCAAACGGATGGGACATGTCGCAGCCCTTACCCACCAACCAGAAATTATTACCGAATTTGTTAGAGAAGGAGCGGTAGCTGAACTCTGTCTGACCAGCAATCTGCAAACCAAGGCAGCTTCAAGCTTGGCCGATTATCCTTATCAGGAACTCCTGAAAGCAGGGGCTAAGATTACCATCAATACGGATAATCGGACGGTTTCGGATACTAATTTGACCAAGGAGTACCGGCTCTTCAACCGACATTTCGCTACCAGCCCTGCTGAATTTCTGACCTTTAATCAGAATGCCATCTCGGCCGCCTTTGCCAGTCAAGTGGAGAAGGACCATTTGTCGCAAAAGCTGAAGGCAGCCTATCAGCCCTATTTGTAGAGAGTTCTCTATAAAATTTTCAACGATTGTGATATAATCAAGGCACCGATTATTTGGAGGGAACTATGGCTTTAGCTAAGATTGTTTATGCGAGTATGACGGGCAATACTGAGGAAATTGCCGATATTGTGGCTGAGAAATTGGAAGACTTGGGTCACACCGTGGATGTGGACGAGTGCACAACGGTTGATGCTGCTGACTTTGAAGATGCGGATATGGCGATTGTTGCCACCTATACTTATGGTGATGGGGATTTGCCTGATGAAATTGTGGATTTCTACGAAGATTTGGCAGATGTCGATCTGTCTGGTAAGATTTACGGTGTGGTTGGCTCTGGGGATACCTTCTACGATTACTTCTGTAAATCGGTTGATGAATTTGAGGACCAATTTGCTCTGACAGGTGCGACCAAGGGAGCCAATTCGGTCAAGGTTGACCTGGCAGCAGAAGACGAGGATATTGAAAATCTGGAAGCCTTCGCCCAAACAATGTCTGATAAATTAGCCTAAATAAGATTGAGAAGAAATCGGCAGAATTGTCGGTTTCTTTTTCGTGAAAATTCCCCCCAAAGAGGTTATAATGAGAGTTGGCTAGTTTTAGCTTAAAGATGAAAAGTGGACTAGAAATTATTGGAGCAATGCTAGCAATTTTCTAGACCACCCCGCAGGCTTGATTGTTTTTTCAATGGTCTCCCAGACTGTTGGCCTTGTCCCCTGTGACAGAGGCATTCAATCAACCCCTGCGTCAATTGTTTACGGTTGAAAAGTAAGGAGGCTTGGACCATTTGTTCCAGCCTTCTCAGATAGATGGAGGAAATATGGCTAAGAATAGAGATTACGCTTTTGGTTTCCACGATGAGGTCAATGCCCTGGTTTCAACAGGTAAGGGCCTGACCGAAGAAGTTGTACGAGAAATTTCTCGGGTTAAAAACGAACCCCAATGGATGCTGGATTACCGGCTCAAGTCCCTGGAGCTCTTTCACAAGCTTCCCATGCCCAAGTGGGGGCCTGACCTGTCAGGTATCAATTTTGATGACATTATTTACTACCAAAAGTTGTCCAAGGATCGTTCCCGTTCCTGGGAAGAAGTGCCTGATAAGATTAAGGAAACCTTTGACCGCTTAGGGATCCCTGAGGCAGAAAAGCAGTACCTGTCTGGAGCTGCCGCCCAGTATGAGTCTGAAGTGGTCTACCACAATATGAAGGATGAATTTGAAAAGCTGGGTATCGTCTTTACCGATACCGACACAGCTCTGCAACAGTATCCTGAGCTTTTTAAGGAATATTTCGGTACGGTGATTTCCAATGCTGAGCATAAGTTTGCCGCCCTCAACGGGGCAGTTTGGTCCGGTGGTACCTTTATCTACGTTCCAAAGGGTGTGCAATGTCCCATGCCGGTGCAAACCTATTTCCGAATTAACAGCGAAAATGCCGGCCAATTTGAACGCTCGCTCATGATTGTCGACGAAGGAGCTTCCATCCAGTATATCGAAGGCTGTACTGCGCCATCTTATACGACCAACAGCCTCCATGCTGCCAGCGTAGAGATTGTCGTTAAGCGAGATGCTTCCTTCCGTTACACTACTATGCAGAACTGGTCGGATAATGTTTATAATCTGGTAACCGAGCGGGGGACAGTCGAAGAAAACGGAACCCTAGAATGGATTGATGGTAATCTAGGCAGTAAGGTCAATATGAAGTACCCTTGCTCCCTGCTCAACGGCCCTCACGCCCGTTGTTCCGTCCTGTCTATGGCCTTTGCCAACTACGGTCAACATTTGGATGCCGGCTGTAAGGTCTACCACAATGCTCCCAACACCTCCAGCACCCTGATTTCTAAATCTGTTGCCAAGGATGGTGGTCGGACCGACTATCGGGGAACCGTTCGCTTCGCTTCCAATAGTAAGGGTTCCAAGTCTCACATCGAGTGCGATACCATTCTTATGGATGAGGAATCTAGCTCAGATACCATTCCTTTCAATGAAATCCATAATTCAGATGTTGCTCTGGAACACGAAGCTAAGGTTTCCAAGGTTTCCGAAGAACAGCTCTACTACCTGATGAGCCGGGGTATCAGCGAAGAAGATGCCACTGCCATGATTATCAATGGTTTCATGGACCCTATCACCAAGGAACTGCCAATGGAATACGCCGTCGAGCTCAACACCCTCATCAACATGAGCATGGAAGGATCGGTGGGGTAACACTGAAAGATTGACTAAGTGCTCGGCACTTGTCAATCTACGGTAGTCTCTATGGCCGACTACCTATCAGTCTTACTAACTCCAAAAAGGAAGCATTATCGGCTTCCTTTTTTCCGTGTCGTAACTCACGGAAATCTAGCTAAGACTTAAAAGCCTTGCTATATTACGGCAAGTGCTATGGCACTTTGCCTACCTCCCTTACTAACTTCGATAAAGCAGTAATATCGACTGCTTTATCTCCCTGTCGTAACACTATCAAGAGTGACTAAGTGCTCGGCACTTGTCAATCTACGGTAGTCTCTATGGCGACTACCTATCAGTCTTACTAACTCCAAAAAGGAAAGCAACATCGGCTTTCCTTTTTTCGTGTCAGCACGGGTAAGGTCACTTTATTTTTCTTTTAAAGTGTCTATGGAAACTACTAGGCTAGTTTCCTATACCCCTGACTAACTATGATAAAGAAGTGGATAATTGACTGCTTTATCTCCGTGTCGTCACCAACAAAGTTACTTTTTCTCTCTTTTTTAGTGACTAGGGGAATTGCTTTGGTGATCATTTTAGCTAATCCTAATAGAAAGGGATAGATTGGCTTTCTCCCTTGAATTTCTCCTGCCATTCCCCTATAATAAGCCTATGCCTTTCAAGAAAATCAATTTAAACAGTCGGAGCCTGCGACACCTACTTGCCTCCTTGGGCTTGCTGATTGGCCTCATTTATTTGGGCTTTTTCGCCTATCGCTACTGGGATGCTCTGAGCAATTTCTTCAATGTTGAAAAGCAGGTCGTCTCCTTCGGTCGCCAGTTTTCGACTGCCAACATCTTTAATTTCTGCGTTCTGATTCTACTGACGGCTCTGGGTTCGGCTGTTCCCTTCCTGTCAAATGCAGTCCTAGCCGTTTTTAATGGTGTAGTCTTCGGCCCTTGGCTGGGCCTGGTCATGAATCTGCTGGCCAATTCTCTGGGGAATTTTCTCTCCCTCAAAATTTTATCAAAGATTAACATTACCGACCGGGAAAAATCTTTCTCTGATAAATTAGAAGTCCTGCAAAAGATTGATAATCCCTATCTGGCCATAAGTTTGGGCTATATGGTTCCCATCTTTCCAACCCTGCTGGTCAATTATTTGGTCACAGAATCGAAGCTACCGCTCAAGAAATGGTTACCCTGTGTGCTAGTTGGCGTCTTTCCAACCTCCTGCCTCTACGCCTTTGGCGGGGACGCTATTCTCAAGGGAAATATTAAGAGAATCCTAGTTCTTCTAGTTCTGGGACTACTGGTTTATGGACTGGTCAAGTGGATGCTCAATCGCAAGAAAGCCTAGTTTTGCTGGGCTCTTTTTGATATAATGAGGTGTTTTGAAAATCATAAAATGCTGGGAGGAAATCCTATGGACTTAGAGGAAATTCGACAAAATATAGACAAGATTGATAGGGACTTGGTGGCCTTGATTGAAAAGCGGATAACTTTAGTCAGCCAAGTCGCCGCCTATAAGAAGGAAACGGGCAAGCCCATCTACGACCAAGCTCGTGAAGAAGCAGTCTTGGACAAGGTGTCTAGTCTAGTTCAAAACCAAAGTTTTGAGTCCTTTATTCGGGCCACCTTTGCGGACATTATGAAGGAATCTCGGGCCTATCAGGCCCAAGAATTGGACTAGGTGAGACATTTGGCTGGCTTTCTCAACCAGAAGCAAAGACTTGAGAAAAGGTCCTAGTTCTCAGTCATGGAGGAAATTTGTGCTTACATCAATAAAAAATAATTCGCTACTCATTGTCGCAGCTGTCATCGTCGGTCTGGTCATCGGAGCTATTGATACAGTCTTCGGGCGTGTTCTGCTCTTTGTCAGCGATTTTCGTGACAGTCACCTAGCTTGGACCCTGCCCTTTCTCGCTCTGGCTGGATTAGTCAGCGTCTGGCTCTACCAACGCTTCGGCGGTGAGGCTGGTAAGGGCATGGGTCTGGTCTTTGAAGTCGGCCACGAGAAAAGAGACGACATCCCCAAAGTCTTAATCCCCTTGATTATGGTAGCAACCTGGCTGACCCATCTTTTCGGAGGAAGTGCCGGCCGAGAAGGAGTAGCTGTACAGATTGGAGCAACGGTTTCCCATTGGTTGGGCAAACTGATTCCCCTACAGAATAGCTCTCGTATCTTTTTGGTGACAGGGATGGCAGCTGGTTTTGCGGGCCTCTTTCAAATTCCTCTAGCAGCTACCTTCTTTGCGATTGAAGTTCTGGTGGTAGGTGAATTAGCCTTCTCAGCCCTCTTGCCAGCCCTGATTGCCTCTCTGGTTGCCAGTCAGACCTCGCACGCTTTGGGTCTAGAAAAATTTGCCGTACCCGTCTCTGTTCATTTGGACTTGGAACCTCTAGTGGTAGTCAAATTACTGGTCTTGGGGCTTTGCTTTGGTCTTGTTGGCAGTCTCTTTGCGGCCAGTCTAGCCTGGACTAAGAAACAAGCCTCGACCTATTTCACCAATCCCTATTGGCGGATTGCCCTTATCAGTCTCTGCTTGACTGTTCTCTTTTTCTTGCTTTGGCAAGGACGTTACACGGGTCTGGGAACCAATTTGATTTCAGCTAGTTTTTCAGGCGGTAAGATTTATGCCTGGGACTGGGCTTTGAAATTGGTGCTGACGGTTATTACGCTAGCAGCTGGTTTCCAAGGGGGAGAAGTAACACCGCTCTTTGCTATCGGGGCCAGCCTCGGGGTCGTTCTTGCCGGTTTCTTCGGCCTTCCAGTCGCCTTGGTCGCAGGCCTGGGCTATGTCAGCGTCTTTGGTTCAGCTACCAATACCCTCCTAGCCCCAATTCTCTTGGGCGGTGAGGTCTTTGGCTTTGCCAATACCCCCTACTTTGCTATCGTGGCGGTCGCTGCCTTTCTCTTTAGCCATAAACATACGATTTATGCCTTGCAAAAACGCTAATCATAGTGTAAAATATTTCTATGTGTGTAATGGACACACGAAAATACGGCTAATCCGCTGGGACAAGCACCTAAGATTAGTAAGATAGGAGAAAATAAATGAATCCATTAATCCAAAGTTTGACTGAAAGTCAACTTCGTACTGACATCCCTGACTTCCGCCCTGGTGACACCGTTCGTGTTCACGCTAAGGTTGTCGAAGGTAACCGTGAACGTGTTCAGATCTTTGAAGGCGTTGTTATCTCTCGTAAGGGTCAAGGCATTTCAGAAATGTACACTGTCCGCAAGATTTCAAGCGGTATCGGTGTCGAACGTACTTTCCCAGTTCACACACCACGTGTTGAAAAGATTGAAGTAACTCGTCATGGTAAAGTCCGTCGTGCTAAATTGTACTACTTGCGTGCCCTTCAGGGTAAAGCTGCACGTATTCAAGAAGTCCGTCGTTAAGACTAATAAAAAAGGTTCCAATCGGAACTTTTTTTATTAGTCTCAACCTCAATTACTTGTCAATATCTTTCAGCTCTTCTACCAAATTTTTAAACATAGCATTTAATGCAGCTAATCGCTTTTCAACCTTTTTAGCGGCAAAATCCAAGGTGAAACCTTCCTCAAGCATTTCCTGAATCAAAAGCATTTTTTTGATATTTATATAATCAAATCTTCTGGTACTGCCCTCTTTACTATCTTGAGAGTTAATGATACCTTTTTCTTCCCAATAACGAATTTTTCTAACTGGGATGCCTGTTATTTTAGAAACTTCCCCAATGCCAACGACTAACTTTTTTATCAAGTTAACATCAAGAAGAGCAGAATAATCATCAAAATCCTTTTTCATGCCATTTCAATCCTTTTCGCTGTAAATTTAGTTACTGTGTTATTCTATAACAATTGAGAAAAATCTACAATTTTTTCTTGACTATCGAAATAATTTTAGGTATATTCTTTGTAGATTATCTACAATTAAAATAGATTATTTACAAGAAACGTAAAAAATATAGGCTAACGATTATGAAAATTGTGGTGACCAGTTTGGTTCCCTATGCAATCAATTATTGTTGTTGACATTTAAACGCTTCTTATTTTGTAATTAATGTCTACCTATGGTTAGTTTGGAGATTCAGGAGGATCAGATGATAAATGTTTTAGTTCTAGGGGCAACAGGCAGAACTGGCCGCTTAATCATAGACGAACTGATCAAACAAGACTCTGTCCAGATTTTAGCAGGACTAAGAAAAGAATCAGACAAGGCCAGATTGGCTCCCTTAAGAAAAGCAGTGAGAAGCACTGTTATTGATATAGAAGATGAAGGAAAATTGCAAAGAGTACTACATGATCATGATATTGATATTGTCGTTCAGGCTATTCGTTTAAGAGAAGATATACCAGATGACGCTTTAGTTCAATTAGAGCAGCGCCTTCGTCAAGCCTTTCCTTTTTCAAAAGAATTCCGTATAGTAACCGTAGGGGGAGCAGGAGCATTAAGGCTTGAGAATGGACAGCGCTTCTGGGAGACTGATTGTTTCCCTGCAATGACTTTGCCACGTGGAGCTGCACATGCTAAGTTGAGGGATTACTTAGAAGAATCATCTCTTAAAGATTCTTGGACTTATCTTATACCGCCCCCTGTTTATCGTCCAGATGGAAATAGGACGGGGAGCTATCAGAGACACTCCCCAACAATGGCAGAAGATTTTTTTCTTAAGAAAGAAATCTCCTATGCTGATTTTGCCCTTGCGGTAGCGGACGCTGTCGTAAAAGAATGGCGGGGGACCTACCTCATTTCGATTTAGGAACTATGAATGATTTAAATTTGGCATAGGACTTTTTTAAAGTTGCATTCATCTGTAGTCTAGGGTACAATATAAGGGGTTGGTACGTTAATGTGTCTCCTTAGTTAAATGGATATAACAACTCCCTCCTAAGGAGTAGTTGCTGGTTCGATTCCGGCAGGGGATATGATTTCAATGCTTCGCTCAGCCGAGGCTTTTCTTTTTTCTCCAAATAACTTGACCCCACCTTTGCCTAGTGCTACAATATCTTGTAGATTAAATCTAGGAATACCACAATATCTAGTGGTTGAAGGAGCAAACTGTGAAATTTGTCTATATTTCTTTGAGTGGGAACACCAAGGCCTTTGTCCAAAAGATGGTTGATTATTTTGCTTTCAACCACGCCGAGATTCCGGTTGAGACCTTGGATGTTAAGGAGCTGGTCAAGGAGGGGCAGGCCTATCCTGACCTCGACCAGCCCTATGTGGCTTTTCTGCCAACTTATTTGGAAGGTGGTAATGGTGTCGATAATGGCGACCAGGAGATCCTGACCACCGATTTACGCAAGCTAATTGCTAAGGGCAATAATGCTAGAAATTGTCTGGGGATTGTCGGAAGTGGCAATCGCAACTTTAACAACCAATTTTGTCTGACGGCCTACCAATACTCCGAACAATTCGGTTTTCCAGTCCTCGATACTTACGAAATGCGGGGCTTGACAGCTGATGTCGAAAGGATTGCTGAGAAAATAGTGACTGTCTACGGTTCTGAAAAATAAAGAAGGCTTACTTCAAAAGCAGCAGCGATTTAAATCGAGGGCAAACTAGAGAGACCTCTGGTTTGTCTTTTTCTTTTATCTTGAGTTGGCTTCAAGCCCATCTTATCAGACTTTTCTGACCTTCCTCAATCCTTATTTATAATGATTTTCATCTAGACAAATTGTCTGAATTGTGCTACAATTATGAGTTATAGAAGGGAGGATTCTTAATGAGGGATGACATCAAGTTAAATGACCGTGCCAAGGCTCTCAGCCAAGACTTGGTTGAAAAGTTAGAGACCGTCTATGACCCGGAAATCGAGTTGGATATTTATAATCTGGGCTTGATTTATGAAATCTCAATTGATGAGAAGGGCCATTGTCAGGTTGTTATGACTTTCACTGATGTAGCCTGTGGCTGTGCCGATACCCTGCCCCTTGATTTGGCTGAGGTTCTTAAGACCATTGATGGAATAGAGTCAGCCAGTGTTAAGGTGGTCTGGAAGCCTGTTTGGAAATTGACACGCATCAGTCGCTTGGGTCGGATTGCCTTAGGAATCAGTCCCCGATAAAATTTTGTTTATATTTCTAACTGATGAGGAGACCCTCCTGACGTCGGTTAGATTACTATATTTTTCTAGAGAGAAGGAAGTCTTATGACAGATGATATGAAGAAACTTCGTCATCGTTCAGCTGTTTATGATAGTATGGTCAAGTCGCCTAACCGTGCCATGTTGCGGGCAACCGGTATGACTGACAAGGATTTTGATAGGCCAATCGTTGGCGTCATCTCAACTTGGGCTGAAAATACCCCTTGTAACATGCACTTGCATGATTTTGGTAAATTGACCAAGAAGGGTGTCAAGGATGCGGGAGCTTGGCCTGTCCAATTCGGTACCATTACGGTTGCGGATGGGATTGCCATGGGAACCCAAGGGATGCGGTTTTCTCTGACCTCTCGGGATATTATCGCTGACTCTATTGAAGCAGCTATGGGTGGTCACAATGCTGATGCCTTTGTCGCTATTGGTGGCTGTGATAAAAATATGCCTGGTTCCATGATTGCCATTGCCAATATGGATATTCCTGCTATCTTTGCCTATGGTGGTACTATTGCCCCAGGTAACTTAGATGGTAAGGATATTGACCTGGTGTCTGTCTTTGAAGGGGTCGGTCACTGGAACCACGGTGATATGACTGAAGAAGAAGTGCGGCAGATTGAATGTAATGCCTGCCCTGGCCCTGGTGGTTGTGGTGGTATGTACACGGCTAACACCATGGCGACAGCTATCGAAGTTTTGGGAATGAGCCTGCCAGGTTCCTCTTCTCACCCAGCTGAATCGGCTGAAAAGAAAGCAGATATTGAAGAAGCCGGTCGAGCAGTTGTCAATATGCTGAAATTGGGTCTCAAGCCATCTGACATTCTGACTCGCGAAGCCTTTGAAGATGCCATTACGGTAACCATGGCTCTTGGTGGTTCAACTAATGCGACCCTGCACCTTTTGGCTATCGCCCATGCAGCCAATGTTGATTTGAGCTTGGAAGACTTCAATACCTTCCAAGAAAAGGTGCCACACTTGGCTGACCTCAAGCCATCCGGTCAATACGTTTTCCAAGACCTCTATAATGTCGGTGGTGTGCCAGCAGTTATGAAATACCTCTTGGCTAATGGCTTCTTGCATGGTGATCGGATTACCTGTACGGGTAAGACCGTCGCTGAAAACTTGGCTGACTTTGATGATTTGACCCCTGGTCAAAAGGTTATTATGCCTTTGGAACATCCTAAACGTGCTGATGGTCCTCTGATTATCCTCAAGGGTAACTTGGCTCCAGATGGTGCCGTTGCTAAGGTTTCTGGTGTTAAGGTCCGCCGTCACGAAGGTCCTGCCAAGGTCTTTGACTCAGAAGAAGCTGCTATTGAAGCAGTTTTGGCTGATGATATCGTTGATGGCGATGTTGTCGTTGTCCGCTATGTGGGTCCTAAGGGTGGTCCTGGTATGCCGGAAATGCTCTCCCTATCATCTATGCTGGTAGGTAAGGGACAAGGCGATAAGGTTGCCCTCATTACCGATGGTCGTTTCTCTGGTGGGACCTATGGTCTGGTTGTTGGTCACGTGGCCCCAGAAGCCCAAGACGGAGGTCCAATCGCTTATCTGAGAACCGGCGATACCGTGGTTGTTGACCAAGATACCAAGGAAATTACCATGAGAGTTTCTGAAGAAGAATTGGAACGTCGGAAGGCGGAAACAACCATTCCACCACTTTATTCACGTGGTGTCCTCGGTAAATATGCCCATATCGTTTCCTCCGCATCTAAGGGTGCTGTGACTGACTTCTGGAACAAGGGTGAATAAGAACTCGAAACCTAAAGCTCTTGGTTCTTGATTCATGACCTGGATAGATTTAACATGTAATAGCTCAGTTTTGACTGGGCTATTTTTCTGTCTGAATTTTTTAGAGCCTTTTATGAATGAAGTCAATGAAGGCTGGAATCTTTGGTCTGATTACTTTAGGCATTAGGGTACTTTATCTCCTTCAAAGTGGCCTTTCCATATGATTTGGAAGGGGTGGGTCTGAAAAATTAGTGGCCTGAAATAGGAGTGGCGATTTCTTGGTGCCTAGAAAAAAGTAGAAGAAGTCAAGAAGGTGCTCTAGTGGGCTGACGGAGGTTAGACTGTAAAGTTGGTCTATCTTATTCTCTTTTTTGATGATTTTTCCTGAGCTTGGTCACTTGACGGATATAGCTACTAGTGGAATACTTTACCTCTTTTTGGGCTTGATTGCTCTCCTAAAAGTGGTAACATAGTAGCGATAATATTTTTTGGAGGTCATTATGAAAAAATGGCAAACCTACTTGCCTGGTTTTGCATTGACAGCAATTTTAGCCATCTTTGCTATGATTTTGGGGAATTTCTTTCCCCTGATTGGTTCTAGCGTTTTTGCTATTGTTTTGGGAATTCTCGTGAACAATATCTGGGGGGTGAGTGAAAGCTTTCAACCCGGTGTTGCCTACAGCGGTAAGAAAATTCTCCAGTATTCCATCATCGTCCTGGGCTTTACCATGTCCATTCAACAGGTCTCTAAAACTGGCCTATCTTCCTTAAAAATTTCGATTACAACAATTTTAATCTCTTTCCTGGTCTCCTACCTAGTTGGTCATTGGCTAAAAATGTCCAAGAATTTGGAAACTTTGATTGGCTTTGGGACGGCCATTTGTGGAGGGTCTGCCATTGCAGCTGCTTCGCCGATTTTGAAAGCAGAAGATGATGAGATTGCCCTCTCCATGTCAACCATCTTTCTCTTTAATATTATTGCAGTCTTCCTCTTTCCGGCCCTTGGTCACCTGATGCAGATATCTGATTATAATTTTGGCCTCTGGGCAGGAACAGCAGTTAATGACACCTCGTCAGTAGTGGCAGCAGGTTACAGTTACAGCCAAAAGGCAGGAGATTTTGCGACCATTGTCAAATTAGCTCGTGCCCTGATGATTGTGCCAGCCTGCTTGATCTTGGCTGGAATTAAATTTTACCAATCCAGGAAGAGCCAGCAGAATTTTTCTTTTGTCAAGATTTTTCCTTGGTTTATTCTCTGGTTTGTCGTGACCTCCATCCTTTCCACCTTAGGCATTTTTCCTAAGGTGGCTATCCCCTATGCTAAGTCCATCTCACAATTTTTAATGGCTATGGCCTTAGCAGGAATTGGCTGCAAGGTTTCCTTCCAGCAGTTTAAGACAGCTGGTCACAAGCCTCTGGTTACAGGTCTAATCACCTGGGCAGCAGTAGCCGGTTCCAGTCTAATCTTGCAATATTTTGTCTTTTAGGGTCATGAGTTTATCATGAATTCATGCTATAATAGGTTCTAGTTATTTTAAGGAGTGTGGCAATGCCAAGAAAAAGAAAACGTCCCTTAGACAGTCGGATTGATTACACAGTGATTCTTCCTGTCTTTCTCTTAATCTTAATCGGAATCGTCGCCATCTATACAGCGACCAGCCATGATAATTCCAGCTCAATTGTATCAGTTATCATCCAACAAGTTGTTGGAATCGTGGTCGGCTGTGCAATCGCCTTTATTGTCATGTTTTTCGATGTTGAACGCTTGTGGAAATTGACTCCCTATCTTTATGGCTCTGGGCTGGTATTGATGGTTCTGCCGCTCTTTATCTATAGTCCGGCCTTGGTGGCTTCGACTGGGGCAAAAAACTGGGTCAGTATTGGCTCGGTCAGTCTCTTTCAACCTTCTGAATTTATGAAAATAGCCTACATCCTGATGTTGGCCCGTATGGGGGTCTGGTTCAAGGATGAGTACAAGGAGGAGGAGCCCTCACTCAAGAAGGATGGCCGCCTGATTCTTATCTATCTGGCTGTGACAGCACCAGTTCTTTTGCTTCTGGTTCTGCAAAAGGATATGGGGACTGCCATGGTCTTTATGGCTATTCTAGCTGGTCTGATTGTTCTATCAGGTGTTTCCTGGCGGATTATTCTATCAGCCCTTTTGGTGGCAGGCCTGGGATTTGGTCTTTTTCTCTTGATTTTCACTAGTGACTGGGGTAAGGAATGGCTCTACCACATGGGGATGGAAACCTACAAGATTAACCGGGTGGCCGCCTGGTTGGATCCCTTTGCCTATGAGTCGGGCATCGCCTATCAACAGGTGCAGGGCCTGATTTCCATCGGTAGTGGTGGCCTGTTGGGCAAAGGTTTTAATGTTGCCGAGCTTTCAATTCCGGTTCGGGAATCGGATATGATTTTCACCGTTATTGCTGAGGATTATGGCTTTATCGGCTCAATTGTTGTCATTCTCCTCTATCTCATTCTGATTTTCCGGATGATTCGGATTACCATTGAATCCAACAATGTCTTTAATACCTACATTGCGACAGGCTTCATCATGATGATTCTCTTCCATGTCTTTGAAAATATTGGTGCAGCAATTGGTGTCCTCCCTCTAACAGGGATTCCCCTGCCCTTTATTTCTAAAGGGGGGTCCTCCCTTATGTCGAATTTGATTGGTGTTGGTCTAGTCCTATCCATGTCCTACCAAAATTCCTTGGCCAAGGAAAGGCGGATTGATAAGGACTTGAGCCGCAGTAGTTGGAATAAATATTGGATTTGAAATCGGTCTTGGAAACTTGTTTTCCAAGACTTTTTTGGGCTGAAAAAACGATGGGAAAAGCATGGCAAAATGGCATGAAATAGGGAAAGGTAAAAGGGTTAAGCTACGTGCAAAAAGCATCAAAATATGCTATAATTATACCTATGAAATTTCACGATTATATCTGGGATTTAGGCGGTACTCTGCTCGATAATTATGAGACCTCAACTCGGGCCTTTTGCCAGACTTTAAGAGAATTCAGCTTGGAGGCTGACCACGACCAGGTCTACGCTCAGTTGAAGATTTCGACGGATGCGGTCATTGCCCATTTTGTCCCAAATCAGCCAGCCTTTCGGGCTCAGTATAAGACCCGTGAGGCCCAAGCTTTGGCGGAGCCAAGGCTCTTTGCAGGTGCTAAAGAGCTGCTGGCTAAGATTGTTGCTCAGGGCGGCCGAAACTTTATGATTTCCCACCGCAACCATCTGGTCTTGGATATTCTTAAAAAGGCAGGGATTGACCAGTATTTTACAGAAGTAGTGACAAGCGAATCGGGCTTTGCTCGAAAGCCTGATCCCGAGTCCATGCTATATCTAAAAAACAAATATGCCATGACCAGTGCTTTAGCCATTGGTGATCGAGACATTGATCTGCAAGCAGCCCGAGCAGCAGGTATTGAAGCCCTGCTCTTCGATGGTAAAAAATCATTATTAGAAACGGTAGTGTAAGATGACAGAAGAAAATAAAAATCGTCAGGAATTGGCCCAAGAATATGATGCCAGTCAAATTCAGGTCTTAGAAGGTTTGGAAGCCGTTCGGATGCGGCCTGGTATGTATATCGGTTCAACCTCTAAAGAAGGTCTCCACCATCTGGTTTGGGAAATCGTTGATAACTCCATTGACGAGGCTCTAGCTGGTTTTGCTAGTCATATTGAGGTCTTTATTGAACCTGATGATTCCATTACTGTTGTTGATGATGGTCGGGGTATTCCAGTAGATATTCAGGAGAAAACCGGTCGACCTGCTGTTGAAACGGTTTTCACAGTCCTTCATGCTGGTGGTAAATTTGGCGGTGGCGGCTACAAGGTTTCTGGAGGTCTTCACGGGGTTGGTTCTTCCGTTGTTAATGCCCTTTCTACCTCCTTGGAAGTTAAGGTTCACAAGAATGGGAAAATTCATTTCCAAGAATATAAGCGAGGCATGGTCGCTGCTGATCTCAAGGTTATTGGAGATACGGATAAGACAGGAACCAGTGTTCACTTTACGCCAGACCCAGAAATTTTTACCGAAACCACCGAATTTGATTTTGATAAACTGGCTAAACGGATTCAAGAGTTGGCCTTTCTCAACAAGGGCTTGAAGATTTCCATTACCGACAAGCGAGAAGGTAAGGAGCAAAATCAGGTCTACCACTACGAAGGTGGGATTGTCAGCTATGTTGACTACCTCAATGAAAACAAGGAAGTCCTTTTTGAAAGGCCCATCTACACCGATGGCGAAATGGATGGTATCTCGGTTGAAGTGGCCATGCAATACACGGGGACCTATCATGAAAATGTTCTCAGTTTTGCCAATAATATCCATACCCACGAGGGGGGGACCCACGAGCAAGGTTTTCGGACCGCTCTGACTCGGGTTATCAATGACTACGCCCGGCAAAACAAGTTGCTCAAAGAAAAAGACGACAATCTTTCCGGCGAAGATGTTCGTGAAGGCTTGACCGCCATTATCTCAGTTAAGCACCCTAATCCTCAGTTTGAAGGACAAACCAAGACAAAACTGGGGAACTCGGAAGTGGTTAAGATCACCAACCGTCTCTTTAGCGAAGCCTTCTTTCGTTTCCTCTTGGAAAATCCTCAAATTGCCAAGAAGATTGTTGAGAAGGGAATTCTGGCTTCCAAGGCTCGGATTGCCGCTAAGCGGGCCCGTGAGGTTACTCGGAAAAAATCAGGCTTAGAAATTTCCAACCTGCCTGGTAAATTGGCCGACTGTTCATCCAATGATGCCAGCCAAAATGAACTCTTCATCGTCGAAGGGGACTCAGCTGGTGGTTCGGCCAAGTCCGGCCGTAACCGTGAATTCCAGGCTATTTTGCCTATTCGTGGTAAGATTCTCAATGTGGAAAAGGCCAGCATGGACAAGATTCTGGCCAACGATGAAATCCGCAGCCTCTTTACCGCTATGGGAACAGGCTTTGGAGCTGAATTTGATGTCAGCAAGGCTCGCTACCAAAAATTGGTCATCATGACCGATGCCGATGTTGATGGGGCCCACATCAGGACCCTGCTCCTTACCCTTTTCTATCGCTACATGCGACCTGTTGTTGAGGCTGGCTATGTCTACATTGCTCAGCCACCGATTTATGGGGTCAAGGTTGGTAGCGAGGTTAAGGAGTATATCCAACCAGGTGCTGACCAAGAAACCAAACTGCAGGAAGCCTTAGACCGCTATACCCAAGGTCGCTCGAAACCAAGTGTCCAACGTTACAAGGGACTTGGAGAAATGGATGACCATCAACTTTGGGAAACAACCATGGATCCTGACCACCGTCTGATGGCTAGGGTTTCAGTTGATGACGCAGCCGAAGCTGATAAGATTTTTGATATGCTCATGGGTGACCAGGTTGGTCCTCGCCGTGAATTTATCGAAGAAAATGCAGTCTATTCTACTCTAGATATTTAGTTGGCACGACACGAAAACGACGAAGTCGATAATACTTCTTCGTTGGAGTTAGTCAGGGACAAAGAAATTTGCCCTAGCAAATTTTGTAGTCGCCCTAAAGAGCCAAAGGTAGAGCGACCATGTCTGTGGAACTTTTTTTGATAAGTCCCTAGAACTATGATATAATGGGGCGTATTATGTGAAAGAAAAGAGGAAAGAGATTTGATTTTCAATGATTGAAAATTGACTCTTTTGCTCTAGCAAGCCCGATAAACCCTGCAGTCTAGACCTGACAGTAGGCAATGGATTTTGTGTTAAGGTATCAAAATGATAAAAAGTGAGATAGCACGTAAAGTTGGCTAATCTCATAGCTTAAAGGAGAGAACATGTCGAGCGGAATTATAGTGCTGATTGTAGCCTTTGTCCTAGTGGTCATCGTCGGTTACCTCATCGGTGTTATTCTTAGAAAACGAAACGATTTGCGTTTGGCGCAATTGGAAGAGCGCAAGCAAAAGCTTTTTGACCAGCCAGTCGCTAAAGAACTGGAATCTATTAAAAAGCTGAATCTGATTGGACAAAGTCAAACCACCTTCCGTGAATGGAATCAAAAGTGGACTGACCTTTCAACCAATACGGTTAAGGATATTGAGGCCAATCTGGTTGAAGCTGAAAATCAAAATGATTCTTTCCGCTTCCTCAAGGTTAGAAATTCTCTTGGCACCATTGAGAGTCAATTGGATTTGGCAGAAGAAGATATCACCTCGGTTCGTGAAGCTCTTGACATCCTCAAGGATCAAGAAGATAAGAATAGCGCTCGTGTTAAACACGCTCTGGATCTTTACGAAGATTTGAAGACAAGTATAGAAGATAATTCTGATAACTTTGGTGCCACCAAGGCTGAGATTGAGAAACAGCTCAAAAATATTGAAGCGGAATTCTCTCAATTTGTTACCCTCAATTCAACAGGGGACCCAGTTGAAGCGGCGGAAATTTTGGATAAGGCTGAGGAGCACACCATCGCTCTTGGCCAAATCTCTGAAAAGATTCCTGCCATTGTGGCTAAATTGGAAGATGATTTCCCAGATCAATTGGATGATTTGGAATCGGGATATGGCAAACTTTTGGATGCCCATTATCACTTCCCAGAACGTAATATCGAACGTCGTTTCCAAGATATTCGTGAGTCTATCTCCAGTAATGCTGATGGCTTGGCAACCCTGGACTTGGATCGTGCCATCGAAGAAAACGAAGAAATTCAAGAGAAAATTGATGGTCTCTATGCTATCTTTGAGCGGGAAATTGATGCTAATAAGCAAGTCATGAAGGATTCTAAGATTCTTCCTAAGTACTTAGAGCATGCTAAGCATAATAACCAGGCTCTTGAAAAAGAAATGGCCCATCTCAACAGCCTCTATATCATCGAAGATAATGAAACTCTTAGCGTCAGCAAGTTCGCTAAGGAACTGGATAAAATCGAAGAAGATACGATTCCGGCTATCAAGAATTTTGATACGCAAGTGAAGCCATTCTCTGAGCTCAAGGGAATCTTCGATGATGCCCTCAAGACCTTGTCAAATGTTGAGGATGGTCAGATTGAACTCAGCGGTGAGCTCAAGGGTATCGAGCGTATTGAAAATGAATCACGGATTAAGGCTGATGATTATGTCAATCAGCTGCATGTTATCAAGCGTTTTATGGAAAAACGCAATTTGCCGGGTATCCCACAAGACTTCCTCAGTATCTTCTTCACGACCAGTGAACATTTGGAAACCCTGCTGGATGAATTGAGCAAAGGCCGCATTAATATCAACTTGGTGGCTCGTTTGACAGAATCAGCTGGGTCTTCTATGGACCTTCTGATTGAAACTACCTATCGAGTGGTTCAAAACGCAACCTTAACCGAACAGCTCTTGCAATACTCAAATCGCTATCGTAGCTTTGAACCTGCTGTTCAAGAAAGTTTTGAAATTGCCCTCAAACTCTTTGAAAAAGAGTACGATTATAAATCTTCCTTTGAAGAAATTTCTTATGCTTTAGAGGTTGTTGAACCTGGTGTCACCGACCGTTTCGTTTCCTCTTACGAAAGAACCCGCGAAATTATTCGCTTCTAAAAATAGAATTCATGGGCTTAGATAAGCCATTAAGATGACTGGAATTTCCGGTCATTTTTTAATGGAAAAATTTAGTCTTGTGTCCATAAAATTCACCCCCATTTGTGATATAATGAAAGTCCCAATAAATGGAGAAAAGTGGTCTTGAAATAGACTGTTTGACTCCGACTTAATGAAAATCAGGCTCAGTCTTGGTTTGATTTGTCAGAAGCCTGGCTTAGTAAGAAGTTTAGGCAATCCACCCTAGTGGTTGCCGTAGGAAATGATAGTGGGACAAAAGTCCTCACCTCCTTACTTTTTCAATATCAAACAGTTAGACGCAGTGGTTGATTGGAAGTACTTGTCCCCTTCGGGACAGCGTCCTTCCTAATCAACTGTGCGGGGGTGAGACGACAAAATCGATTTCGAAGAAATCACGATTTTTGTCTCACTCCCATTTCTTAACTTATTGAAAGGAGATAGCTCATGTTTGAGACAGCTGAGAGCACTGAACGGGTGATTCTGCTGGGTGTTGAATTGCCTAGTAGCCAGAATTTTGACATGTCCATGCTGGAACTGGCTAGTCTAGCCCAGACAGCTGGTGCTGAGGTTGTCAGGAGCTATCGCCAGAAGCGCGATAAATACGATAGCAAATCCTTTGTTGGCTCGGGAAAGTTGCAAGAAATTGCTGCCATGATTGAGGCGGATCAGATTGATATGGTTATTGTTAATAATCGTCTGACTCCAAGGCAGAATTCCAATTTGGAGCAGGCTTTCGGGGTCAAGGTTATCGACCGGATGCAGCTGATTTTGGATATTTTTGCTATGCGGGCCCGCAGTCATGAGGGCAAGCTCCAGGTTCATCTGGCCCAACTCAAATATATGTTACCCCGGCTTGCAGGCCAAGGGGTTATGCTCAGTCGTCAAGCTGGTGGGATTGGCAGCCGGGGGCCTGGTGAAAGTCAGCTGGAGCTCAATCGTCGTTCTATTCGTCATCAGATTAGTGATATTGAACGCCAGCTCAAGATCGTTGAAAAGACCCGTTCAACCATTCGGGACAAGCGATTGGAATCGACGGTTTTTAAAATCGGTCTCATTGGTTATACCAATGCTGGGAAATCAACCCTGATGAATCGCTTGACGGATAATGGCCAGTATGAAGCCGATGAACTCTTTGCGACCCTGGATGCGACGACCAAGCAAATTTATCTCAAGGATCAATTTCAGGCTACACTGACGGATACGGTTGGATTTATTCAGGATCTGCCGACTGAATTGGTGGCAGCCTTCAAGTCAACCTTGGAAGAGAGCCGCCATGTGGATTTGCTCCTCCATGTTATTGATGCCAGTGATTCCAATCATGCCGAACAGGAGCAGGTGGTTCTGGATATTTTGCAGGATTTGGATATGCTCCAGATTCCTCGTCTGGCTATCTACAATAAGATGGATCAGACAGATAATTTGTTGGCTACTGCCTTTCCCAATATCAGGATTTCCTTAAAAAATCCAGACAGTCGACAAAGCCTTAGGCGACAGATTTTGGATGAAATCGAGCAGATTTTTCTCCCCTTTTCAATTAAGGTCGGTCCAGATAAGCTTTATAAGCTCCATGACTTAAGTAAGTTTGCCCTGCTGGATCCCTACGACTATAATCAAGCCAGCCCAGAAGTTTCTGGCTTTATTGCTGAGAAAAACAAATGGAGATTGGAAGAATTTTATGACTGATGTGATGAACTTGGCCCTCAAATACGGTGGCTTCACCAGCTTAGATAAGGCTTACTTGAAAAATAGTTTAGCTGGGCTGAGTAGAGAAGAGGCCCTGATTTTGGTTAGTCCGCCCCCCAGTGTGGTTAATGCCTACTTTGCTGAGCTCTATCAGAAAGAGAGCCCTCAGGCTGCAACGGCCTATTATTTGGAGCTTTCCCAGGCCTTTGGTTGGTTCAAGACAGAGCCCTCTTTTGCCCAAGAAAGCCAGCCCTTTGTTAGGCTCAATTTGTCGGGTAGGTCCTACGGTTTTGTCTATGAATCTGATCAGGAAATTGCCCAAGTATTTTCAGAAAAAGACCAAGCGGTAACGGCTCAAGTCTTGATGGAAATCGCTCAGATTTTCCCCCACTACAAGGTTTATCAAGAGGCTGGCAAAATCAAGATGGGCCCCTTGGAATTTGCTGAGGATGAGCAGGAAGTTGTTGAGCTCGACCAGAATGCCCTCTTAACAGATGCTGTCCGTTTGCAGGGAGGCATCCTCAAACTGTCTGGCTACAATGCCCAAGAGGTCCTAAATCTAGCAGAACAACTGAAAAAAGAGGCTCAGAGCCCAATCTACTATGGCTTTAGCCAAAGACAATTTAGCATTTATATAAAAGAATAGACTAGTAAGAAAGAGAGACTAGTTCCAAAACTTGGGACTAGCAAGAGTGTTAGGTATGGAATTGCAATTTTTAGGAACGGGAGCAGGCCAGCCAGCCAAGGCTCGGAATGTTTCCAGCTTAGTGTTGAAACTGCTCAATGAAATCGACCAGGTTTGGATGTTTGACTGCGGTGAGGGGACCCAAAGGCAGATTTTGGATACGACCATCAAGCCCCGCAAGGTGCGGAAAATTTTTATCACCCACCTACATGGAGACCATGTGCTGGGCCTGCCTGGTTTTTTGGCCAGTCGCTCCTTCCAAGCCAGTGAAGAGCAGACCGATTTGGATATTTATGGTCCGGTTGGCATTCGTAGTATGGTGCTCAATACACTCAAGCTGTCCGGTACCCGCTTGCCTTACCGCATTAATTTTCATGAGTTTGATGCCCTGTCCCTTGGGAAAATTTTAGAAACCGATAAATTTACCGTCTATGCCGAAAAGCTGGACCATACTATCTTTTGCGTGGGTTATCGGGTGGTCCAGAAGGATTTGGAAGGCACTCTGGATGCTGAAAAGCTCAAGGCAGCCGGTCTCCCCTTTGGCCCTCTCTTTGGCAAGGTAAAAAATGGTCAAGACGTTGTCTTGGAAGATGGCACAAAAATCATTGCCAAGGACTATATCTCGGAGCCCCGTAAGGGCAAGGTTCTAGCCATTCTTGGCGATACTAGAAAATGCCATGCCAGCGTACGATTAGCCCTGGGGGCGGATATTCTGGTACATGAATCAACCTATGGTAGGGGAGATGAACGCCTGGCTCGCAACCACGGTCACTCTACTAATATGCAGGCGGCTCAGGTAGCCAAGGATGCTAGTGCTAAACGGCTCTTGATGAACCACATCAGTGCCCGTTTCCTAGCAAGGGATGTCCGACAACTAGAAGCAGATGCCAGAGGCATTTTTGAAAACAGCAAGGTAGTTTGGGACCTAGAAGAGGTAGAAATTTGACACAGGAAAAACAGCGGGTGATTGCTATTACAGGGGCCTCGGGTGGCTTAGCCCAGGCCATCATCCAGCTTTTACCCCCAGAGGATATTATCTTAGCCATCGGTCGTAGCAAGGAAAAGATGGATCAGCTCTATGCTGGTCGAGGAAATTTCCAGTCTTACGGTCTCAATAGCCGAGATGATGCTGCTCTAACAGGCCTAGTTGATCAGATTTATGCTGATTATGGCCGGATTGATGTCTTTATCAATAATGCTGGTTTTGGTGACTTTAAGAACTTCGACCGATTTACTCCCCAGACTATTAGGGAGACCTTTGACGTCAATACCCTAGCGGCCATCAATTCTTCCCGCCTAGTTGGGGAGAGAATGGCCAAGGTTGGTTCAGGTCACATCATCAATATTGCTAGTATGGCTGGCAAGATGGCGACTGCCAAGTCTTCTGTCTATGCGGCGACCAAGTTTGCCCTCATTGGCTATTCCAATGCCTTGCGATTGGAATTGATTGACAGAGGCGTTTATGTGACTACGGTCAATCCTGGTCCCATCTCGACCAAATTTTTTGATCGGGCAGACCCTTCGGGCAACTACCTCAAGGCTATCGGCAGGTTTAGCCTGACACCTGAGCAGGTGGCAAGAAAAATTGTCAAGGCTATGGGCAAAAATAAGCGAGAGCTCAATATGCCTCTGGCCATGGCCTTTGCGGCTAAGTTTTATGCCCTCTTTCCCAAGACAGCGGATTTTCTTTCCAGAAAGGCTTTTAATTATAAATGATTTCTTCTAAGTTTGATTGGAAACAAGTTGACCAGGCTCCTAGTGAGCCCTTTTTAGAGCTGGCAAAAAAAGAAGATTTGGATAACCTGGCAGCCGGTATTCTCTATGAAAGGGGAATTGATGACCAGGCCAAGCTCCATGATTTTCTGTCAGCTGACCTGTCCCAACTCCATGATCCTTATTTACTTCATGATATGGATAAGGCTGTCGAGCGGATTCGTTCTGCCATTGAAGCTGGCCAGCAAATCCTAATCTACGGGGACTACGATGCCGATGGCATGACCTCCAGCTCTATTATGCAGGAGGCCCTGGAGATGTTGGGGGCTGAGTATCAGGTTTATCTGCCCAATCGGTTTATCGATGGTTATGGGCCCAATCTCAGCGTTTATAAGTACTTTATTGAGCAGCAGGAAACCTCTCTGATTGTGACCGTTGATAATGGGGTGGCTGGTCATGAGGCCATTGCCTATGCACAGGAGCAGGGGATTGATGTCGTCGTTACCGACCACCATTCCCTGCCGGATGATCTGCCCGATGCTTACGCTATTGTTCACCCCGAGCATCCAGAAGGAGACTATCCCTTTAAATATCTGGCCGGCTGTGGTGTGGCCTTCAAACTAGCCTCTGCCCTCTTGGAAGGTATTCCCAATGAGTTACTGGACCTGGTCGCTATCGGAACCATTGCCGATATGGTTAGCCTGACTGGGGAAAATCGGATTTTGGTCAAGTACGGTCTCCAGATGCTGGCCCAGACCGAGAGGATTGGCCTGCAAGAACTCATGCAGGTGGCCGATATTGACCCCAGTGACCTCAATGAGGAAACGGTCGGTTTCAAGATTGCTCCCATGCTCAATGCCCTGGGGCGTCTGGACGATCCCAATCCTGCTGTCGAGCTCCTAACTGGATTTGATGACCAGGAGGCTGGCGAAATTGCTCACATGATTCAGGAGAAAAATGAGGAACGCAAGCAGATTGTTCAGGATATCTATGACCAGGCCCTGACCATGATTGACCCTGGCAAACCGGCCCAGGTCTTAGCCAAGGAAGGCTGGCATCCTGGGGTCCTGGGCATTGTGGCTGGTCGGATTTTGGAATCTCTCAGTCAGCCTGTTATCCTCCTCAATATTGAAGACGGCAAGGCTAAAGGCTCGGCCCGCTCGGTTGAAGCGGTCAATATCTTTGCTGCCCTCAATCCGCATCGAGACATTTTTGATGCCTTTGGTGGCCATGCTGGTGCAGCTGGTATGACCTTGCCAGTTGAGAACTTGGACAAGCTCTCAGATGCTCTTTGTAGCTATATCCTTGATAATAGGTTGGATAAGGCGGGCAAGAATAGCCTGACCATTGATGAGGAGATTCACTTGCCCGACCTGTCTCTGGAGACCATCAAGAGCCTAGAAAAGCTGTCTCCCTTTGGCATGGATAATAAGAAACCGGTATTTCTTCTCAAGGATTTCCAGGTCCTGCAAAGCCGAACTATGGGACAAAATGGAGCCCACCTCAAACTCAAACTGGCCCAAGCTGGTGCAGAATTCGATCTGGTAGCCTTCTCCCAAGGCCATCTGGCCCAAGAATTTGCCCAGGCCAGCGGTCTCGAGCTGGCGGTGACCCTCTCAGTCAATAAATGGAACGGTAATACCAGTCTTCAGCTTATGCTGGTTGATGCTCGAGTGCAAGGGGTGCAACTCATTGATATTAGGGCTAAATCGGCCCAGTTACCTAAGGGTGTGCCCAGCCTCCAGCAGCTAGTAGAAGCTGATAAGCAGGCTCAAGCTGTTGTCCTCCTAAAGGTTCCAGAGCAAGCTAGCCAACTCAAAGAGGCCTTCCAAAATCAGGATTTTTCAGCCATCTATTTTAAAAATCAGATTAAGCAGGCCTATTATCTGACTGGCTACGGAACTCGAGAGCAGTTTGCCAAACTTTACAAGACCATCTATCAATTTCCAGAATTTGATATCCGTCATAAGCTCAAAGAACTGGCAGACTATCTCAAAATCCCTGATATTCTCTTAATTAAGATGATTCAGATTTTTGAGGAATTGGACTTCGTGACCATTGCTGATGGTATCATGACGGTCAATAAGTCTGCCGACAAGAAGCCTATCTCCGACAGCCAAATTTATCAGGATTTGGTGGCCCTGGTCAAGTACCAAGAACTCATGGCCCTCGGAAGCCCCAGAGAAATCTATGACTGGCTGACGGGTGCTTCAAAAAATAACGAGCAGGAATTTTGAGCTCTAGACTGTTTTTGAATTAACAATTTTCTTAAGGCCGTCGACGATTTCAAGCAAAATGAAAACACAATTAAATTGGAATAGCGTTGCTCAATAGAAGTGGCACCCTAATTGTTAGACAGGAAGTCTAACATTGGGGTGCCTTTTTCCTTGTAATTTAGGTGGGTTTGACGAAGTCTCTAAAAAACTGTACTATAATAGCATGGATATTTGGACAGTACTGGGCAGGTATTCCCAGTTGGAAACGGAGCGGCTCTGGCTTCGTCCTTTTCGTTTTGATGACAGTCAGGACTTCTATAAAATCACCCACAATCCAGCCAATCTGACCTTCATTTTTCCAGCCCAGGTCAGTCAGGCCGAGAGCGACTATCTCTTGGTACATTATTTCATGAAGGAACCGCTGGGAATCTGGGCTCTGGAGGACAAGGCCAGCCAGCAGATGATTGGGGCCATTTGTTTGGAAAAGCTTAATCCAACTAAGCAAACAGCGGAAATTGGCTACTTTGTTCAGCAAGATTTTTGGGGTCAAGGTCTGGCGACTGAAAGTCTAAAGACTATTAGTTTTCTTGCCTTGGCGGAATTTGGCCTGCGAAGTCTGTCCATTATTACCCATCGAGAAAACCTAGCCAGCCAAAAGGTTGCCCTCAAGGCTGGTTTTAAACTGGCTCGGGCCTTCAAGGGGAGTGACCGCTACAGCCGCAAAATGCGGGACTACCTCGAATTTCAGCTAAAGGCAGGTGAGGTACTGTGACCAAACATCAGGAAATTTTAGAATATCTGGAAGGCCTGCCCATTGGCAAGCAGGTCAGTGTGCGGTCTATTTCGAACCATCTGGCAGTCAGCGAAGGGACGGCCTATCGGGCTATCAAGGAGGCTGAGAGCCGTGGCCTAGTTGAGACCCGTCCCCGTAGCGGGACCGTGCGGGTGGAACAGAAGGTCCAGGTGCGACTGGAGAAGTTGACCTATGCCGAAATTGCCACCATCACCGAGTCAGATGTCGTGGCAGGAAGGGCTGGCCTCAAGCACGAATTCAGCCGTTTCTCTATTGGAGCTATGACCAAGAAAAATGTTGGCCGCTATCTGGTCAAGGGTGGCCTCTTGATTGTTGGTGACCGCGAGGAAATCCAGCTGCTAGCTTTGAAAAATAAAAATGCCATCTTGGTAACTGGTGGTTTTACTGTGTCGGAAAAGGTTTTAGAGCTCTCGCAGAAACAGGGAATTCCGGTTATGGTGACCGCCTACGATACCTTTACCGTTGCCACCATGATTAACCGTGCCCTCTCTAATGTGCGGATTAAGACTGACATTAAAACAGTGGCTCAGGTTTATAGTCTCAAGTCTCACTATGGTTATCTAACCGATGGTGACACAGTCAATGATTACCATCGTCTGGTCAGAAAGAACAACCATGTTCGCTATCCTGTCATTGATGAAGCGGGTCAGGTTCTAGGTGTCATTACTATGCGAGATGTTTCCAATCAAGATTCGACCATCAAGCTGACCCAAGTCATGACTAAACCAGTCACTACTAAACCGGAAACTAGTCTAGCAACTGTAGCCCAGCGGATGATTGCCGAGGACTTTGCTATGCTGCCGGTTGTTGATGATGACAATCGTCTACTGGGGGTCATCAGTCGAAAGCTGGTTTTGGAGAATTTGCAGGAGCTCAATCATGATGGCCTGCATACCATCAGTGACCAGATTATTGCCAGTCTTAAAAATGAAAATCAGGGTTATGGTTTCAAAGTTGAACCAGCCATGATTGATAATGCTGGGAATTTGACCGATGGAATTCTGGCTGAATTGCTTAAGGAAACCAGCCTAAGGACCCTATCCCTAGCTAGTAAAAAAAATATCATTATTGAACAAATGATGATATACTTTTTACAGGCTGTGCAAATTGACGATTATTTGATGCTAAAGCCAAGGATTGTCAGAGAAAATCGCCGATCTGCCTTGGTTGACATTGAAGTTGACTGTCAAGAAAGAGTGGTCTGCAAGGCCCTGATTACCAGTAAGGTCAATTAATCGCAAACCGATTTTTTAAAACAAGTAGAGCTTTTGGCATTGACCAGAAGTGACGAGACTTTTAAAGCGAATAGTGCTAGCTTGTCAGAGCGCACCCAAGCCTAAATAGAGGAGTTTTTAAATCATGATAACACTAAAATCACCACGGGAAATTGAAGCCATGAAGAGGGCTGGCGACTTTTTGGCCAGCATCCACATTGGCCTGAGGGACCTGATTAAGCCAGGTCTTGATTTGTGGGAAGTTGAAGAATACGTCCGTCGTCGCTGTAAGGAGGCTAATATCCTGCCTTTACAAATCGGCGTGGACGGTCAGCTCATGGACTATCCCTATGCCACCTGCTGTGGTCTCAATGACGAAGTGGCTCACGCTTTTCCACGCCACTATAAACTAAAGGATGGCGATCTCCTCAAGGTTGATATGGTCTTGACCGAGCCCTTGGATAAGGCAGAGCTTGATGTGTCCGAGTTGAATTTTGACAACGTTGCCCAAGTCAAAAAGTATACCGAAAACTACACGGGTGGTTTGGCTGACTCTTGCTGGGCCTACGCTGTCGGCAATGTCTCTCAAGAGGTCAAGGACCTGATGGCTGTCACCAAGGAGGCCCTCTATCTGGGTATTAAAAAGGCCGTTGTTGGTAACCGAATTGGTGACATCGGTGCTGCCATTCAAGAATATGCCGAAGGCAAGGGTTACGGCGTTGTTCGTGACTTGGTCGGTCACGGTGTTGGCCCAACCATGCACGAAGAGCCTATGGTTCCTCACTATGGTAAGGCTGGGCGTGGCCTGCGTCTCAAGGAAGGTATGGTTCTGACCATTGAACCCATGATTAACACAGGTTCTTGGGAAATTGATACTGATATGAAGACTGGCTGGGCCCACAAGACCATTGATGGAGGCCTTTCTTGCCAGTATGAGCACCAATTTGTCATCACTAAAGACGGTCCAGTCATCTTGACCAGTCAGGGAGAAGAAGGAACCTACTAGACCCATGAAGAAAAAATTCGTGGATAAGCTGGTGGAAAAACTCAACTATCCGCCGCTGCAGGTCTATCTCAAGCACTACCGTAGTGCCGAGATTGACCTATCCAGTATCGCCGTTGCCTATTACTTGCTGCTGACCATCTTCCCTTTGATTGTCATTGCTGCCAATATCTTTCCTTATTTAGACATTGATTTACCAGATGTCTTGTCCTTTCTAAGGGCTAACCTGCCATCGGAGATTTACGCCAATGTCGCTGGCATTGTCCGCAACCTCTTTGCCACCCCTTCCAATGGGATTCTGGGAGTTGCGACCCTGGCGGGTTTTTGGACTATGTCCCGAAGCCTGACCTCCCTGCAAAAGGCCTTTAATAAGGCCTATGATGTCAGTCAACACCGGGATGTTGTGGTAGGTCATATCGTGGGGATTGTTGCTAGCTTTTTCATCCTCTTTTTGCTGACCTTTGCCTTGCTACTGTCAACCCTGTCCGATGGGGTTTACCAGGCAGCCTTGCAGAGGAAGTATGATGTGCCCTCGGGTCTGATAAAGCTCTTGCTCCACCTCAATCGCCCCATCATGGTTCTGGTGGTTTGGATTGGCTTGACCGTTCTCTACTTTATCCTGCCAAATGTCAGGATTCGCAAGATTCGCTACACCATTCCAGGAACCATCCTCAGTGCCATCGTCATCATCTTTATGACGGGCTTGGTGGGGGACTATGTGACCCATACCTTTAACAATCTGGTGGACATCAAGTTCTTTGGTTCCATCATCATCTTCATCATCATGTTCTGGTTCGTACTCCTGGCTCGGATACTGATTACGGGAGCTGTCCTTAATGCGACGACTCAAGAATTAGTAACGGGGAAAATGGAAGGCCGCCGAGGCGATGTCTTTGCCTTCCTCCAATCCATGGGCGATCATCACGACGACAATGACCGTGAGCAACAGCTGGATAAGCAGGAGGGCAATCCCTTTAAAGAAAAGGAATAAAATTAAGTTCAAGGTTCTAACCTTGGGCTTTTTTCTAGGTTTGATAGCAAGAATAGTCAAATCCCCTCCTTTAGTCTGTCCTGCATTTATGCTATAATGATGGAAATTAATACTCTTCGAAAATCATAACTTTCCATCAGCAAAGCAAATCTAAGATTTAAAAAATCTTGATTTGCAACGGTAGCCACTAATGTGGCCTACCTATGCTGCTCGCTAGCTCCAAAGGGAAAGTATAATCGGCTTTCCCTTTCTCGAGTCGTGTCGTTAGACCTCGCCACTTTAGTGGCTGAGGTCTTTGCTCCATCCTATTTTTGATTTTCATTGAGTTTACACCCATTAGAAGAAGGTAGTCCAATGACAGTTGATTTTAAAGCAGAAGTGGAAAAACGTCGGGAGGATTTGCTGGCTGATTTGTTTAGCCTTTTGGAAATCAATTCTGAGCGTGATGATAGCCAGGCCGACAAGGAGCACCCTTTCGGTCCTGGTCCTGTCAAGGCCTTGGAACATTTTCTAGCTATGGCCCAAAAAGATGGCTACAAGACTAGAAATATTGACAACTATGTCGGTGATTTTGAATTTGGTCAGGGGGATGAGACCCTAGGAATCTTTGCCCATCTGGATGTGGTGCCAGCTGGGTCAGGTTGGGATACGGATCCTTACAAACCGGTCATCAAGGATGGTAAGCTCTATGCCCGCGGTTCTTCTGATGATAAGGGCCCAACTCTAGCAGCCTACTATGCCTTAAAGATTATCAAGGAACTAGGCCTACCAACTTCTAAAAAGGTCCGCTTTGTTTTGGGAACAGACGAAGAGTCAGGTTGGGGCGATATGGATTATTATTTTGCCCACCCCGATGTTGAAAAGCCTGACTTTGGCTTTGCCCCAGATGCCGAGTTCCCGATTATCAATGGCGAAAAGGGAAATATCACCCAGTATCTGCATTTTTCTGGGCAAAATGCTGGACCTGTTGTCCTTCATTCCTTTAAGGGAGGCCTGAGGGACAATATGGTGCCTGAATCCGCTCAGGCTATCATTTCTGGTCAGCTTAGTCAGGCCCAATTGGAAGCCAAGCTAGATGACTTTTTAGATGCTTATCCTGTCCTGTCAGGCTCTATTGAGGCTCAAGGAGACTGCTTTGTCATTGAAATCGTCGGCAAGGCTGCCCACGGTTCAACCCCAGAAGAAGGGGTTAATGGGGCAACCTTCCTGGCCCTCTTCCTCAATCAATTTGACTTTTCTGGTCCTGCCAAGGCCTTTATAGACTTGTCAGCGAATGTCCTGCATGAAGATTTTGATGGGCAAAAGTTAGGTCTGGCCTATATCGACCCTAAGATGGGGGCCCTCTCCATGAATGCTGGTATCTTTGACTTTGAAGAAGGAGCTAACGACAACACCATTACCCTCAATTTCCGCTATCCTCAAGGGACTGATACGGCGACCATTAAGGCCGGTCTGGAAAAATTGCCTAGAGTTGAGTCTGTCAGTCTGGCCGACCATGAGCACCTGCCCCACTATGTTCCTATGGATGATCCCTTGGTTAAAACCCTCTTGTCTGTTTATGAAAAGCAGACAGGACTGGAAGGCTATGAGCAGGTCATCGGCGGTGGGACCTTTGGCCGTCTCTTGGACAGAGGGGTCGCCTTTGGCGCCATGTTCCCAGACTATGTCAACACCATGCACCAGGCTAATGAATTTGTCGAGGTTGAAGACCTTTTTCGTGCCTGTGCCATCTATGCTGAAGCTATTTATGAATTGATTAAATAGACGACCAATTTATATACCACTGGACCAGATTAGTTGAGCTAGACTGGTCCGTTGATTTTCGAAGAGTATTAAACCATTCTAGGCTGAAAGCCCCAGGGCAACACTATGCTCCGACTTCAACCTGATTTTGAAAAGGAGATGTTTCCTATGTCAAGCATGCAAGAAATTATTGAGGCCATCAAGGCCGACCCCCAAAATGAGGAATTTACCAAGGCTGGAATTGAGCCTCTCTTTACGGCTCCCAAAACAGCCCGCATCAATATCGTCGGTCAGGCACCAGGCATCAAGGCTCAGGACACCCGCCTCTACTGGAATGACCCTTCCGGTGATAATCTGCGGGACTGGTTGGGAATTGACCGAGATACCTTCTATAATTCCGACAAGATTGCCGTTATCCCTATGGATTTTTATTACCCTGGCAAGGGCAAATCTGGCGACCTGCCTCCTCGTAAGGGCTTTGCGGAAAAATGGCACCCCCTGATTTTGCAGGAGTTGCCTGACATCTCTTTGACCCTTTTGATTGGGAACTATGCCCAGCATTATTACCTCCAACAAAAATCTTCGGTTAAGCTGACGGATAATGTCAAAGCCTATAAAGACTTTCTCCCAGACTTTTTCCCCTTGGTTCATCCGTCCCCGCGCAACAATATTTGGCAAAAGAAAAATCCTTGGTTCAAGGAAGAGGTTCTGCCAGATCTCAAAAAATTGGTGAAAGAGATTCTCGAAAAATGACCCAGAAACTAACCTTCAATGTTCACACGGCTCAAAAGAAGCCCAACAATCAGGATAGCTGTCCCTTCTGCCAGATTGATAGCCTGGAAAAAATTATCGCCCAAGAAGGAGACATGATCTGGCTGGACAATAAATACCCAGTTTTGGCCAAGACCTATCAGACCTTGATTATCGAGTCTAGCCAACATCTGGGAGACATCACGACTTACAGCAAAGCCCACAATCGTCAGATTTTTGCCTTCGCCCTCAAGGCTTGGCGTCAGTTGGAGGATAGTGGTCGCTTTAAGACAGTCGGTCTTTTTAAAAATTTTGGTCCCCTCTCAGGTGGCTCCCTGCGCCATCCCCATATGCAGGTGATTGGCTTTGAAGAGGTTGACGCCTACGAGGCAATAGATGCTGAGACCTTCGCTGGGGCTCTGGTGAGCCAGGAAAGGACTGACCTAGCCCGAGTGACCATTTCGGCCCAACCCCTGAGCAGTTTTACCGAAATCAATGTGGTCATCGCAGACCAGAGAGATAGCGACAAGTTGGCCGACACGGTGCAGAAGGTTCTCCACTATGTGCTTGAAGGCTACCTTGGCGGAGCCTGTTCCTCCTACAATCTCTTCTTTTATCATCAAGGAGAAGGTCTAGTCTGCAAGGTCATTCCTCGCTTTGTGGCTTCCCCCTATATGATTGGCTACCATCTGGTTCAGGTTAATTCAGCCGTCAGAGTGGCAGAAGAGGTGGCGGAATTGCAAGCATTTTTGGAAAACTAGAAGTCATCTGACCTAGAGATTTGGGTCAGATTTTTATTTTTATACTCTTCAAAAATCAAAACTATCCATCGTTAACTCACTTTGCCGTACCCAAGTACTGTCTGCAGTTCGTTGCCTTGGCTATTTTTGATTTTTATTGAGTATTAGTTTGCATCACAGTCTTGTCGGCTCCTCAAGAAAATGCTAAACTGTTTTTATAAGAATAGTTTAAATTGACCTCTGGTAGAGATGAATTAGTCTGATGCAGAGGCAGAAGTCACTTGAAATCAAGGAGAAGGATATGGCTATCAGTGAAGTTGAGATTAAAGAATTGGTTGAAGCCGTTCAAGAAAAGGCCCCCGACTATCAGTTGGATTGGCAGACCTATCTGGTCGGTAACCTTTGGGGAGACGGTGGTTTTTGGTTGGAAAATCCACAATATTTTATTTTTATTTACCTCTCTAAGAATTATCAAGCGATTGCCAAAAAAGATATTCAAGGCTTACAAGTGGAAAATCGCGAAAAGGACTATCGCCTGAATATTCGCCTGACAAATGGTCAATACTATCAGGTTGACCTTCTTAAGGGCGTCAAGGATCTTCCTAATCACGAAGAAAAACTAAATCATTTAGTGGAGCGCCTGCCACAGGACTTTGGGGATTGCCAGGACATGAAAAATCACAGCCGATACTCCGGTGGGCTATTAGCAGCTCAAATCATTCTCCTAGTCTTAACGGTAGTGGCGGCAATTGTAGGTGCCCTAACTAAATCCTTGCCAATACTTGTTTTGGCAATAGTCTGCGGCTTGGCCTACAGATTTCATGTCATTCCTCGCTTGGTTTATCGCATCCACCCACCAAAGGACCAATAATAAGCAGGCCTACAACAATTTACTTTGGCTCTGTCAAAAAGAATAGAATAATAAAAAGCTGATTCCTCCTAGAGATTGAGAAATCAGCTTCTTTTGTCTATTCAGCTTATCAATTTTATAGCCAAGAAAAATCAAAATCTGATATTTTCTATCGTAACAAGTTTATCAGCGATTAAAAATCACTGATATATTATCGCTATGGAGGTTGCCGTTTAGGAATAAGACAGAAGGGCTTTGACAGATGTTAAAACTACCCCAGCAAGGGTGACTAGCTGTCTGCTGTGGCACGAGGTGGCGCAAAGATAGCAGACACCTACTGCGACATCAGTCACTTTAGTGACTTGAGGTCCTTGCTCCTTTCCTCGGGTCGTTTAATTTTCGTTGAGTATGAAGGGATTTATTTTCCCAAACAGAATTGGCTGAAGAGTTGGGTGATGAGTTCATCGGGGGCGGCATCTCCTGTAATTTCTCCCAGAATTTCCCAGCAGCGGGTCATGTCAACCTGGAGAAGATCGACCGGCATGCCAGCCTCTAGCCCTTGGTTAACCTCTTGCAGGCTGGCCAGGGCTTTTTCAATGAGGGAAATGTGACGGGAGTTGGACAGGTAGGTCGCATCCTTTTCCACCAGACCGGCGTTGTCAAAGAAGAGGTCATTGATCCGCTCTTCAATCAGGTCCATATTTTGATTATTGAGGACAGAGATTTGGATAACATCGTCGGGTAGCTGGTCTAGCTCAATCTCTTGTGGCAGGTCGGTTTTATTGATGAGGATAATCCGCTTACTATCCTTGCTGATGTCCAGCAAGCTACAATCTTGCTCGCTCAATTTTTCTGAGCCATTGAGAACCAGAAGGACTAGGTCAGCTTCGGCCAGGGCCTTTTTGGAGCGTTCAACACCGATTTTTTCAACCAGATCATCGGTCTCACGAATCCCAGCCGTATCAATCAGTTTAAGAGGAACTCCCTTAATATTGACATATTCTTCAATGACATCACGGGTGGTCCCAGCTACATCGGTAACGATGGCCTTGTCCTCCCGCAGGAGATTATTGAGCAGGCTGGACTTGCCGACATTGGGTCGCCCGATAATTGCTGTAGAGAGGCCTTCGCGGAGAATTTTGCCCCGTTTTGCGGTTGCCAGTAGGCGGGTCAAAAGATCCTCAAATTCCTGCGTCTTTTCTCGCATTAGGGCTGTGGTCATTTCTTCCACATCGTCATATTCGGGGTAGTCAATATTGACTTCAACCTGGGCCAGGGTATTGAGAATTTCCTGGCGGATGTTATTAATGAGATTTTTCAGGGAACCATCCAGCTGGCTGACAGCGATATTCATGGCCTTGTCTGTCTTGGCCCGAATCAAATCCATAACGGCCTCGGCCTGTGTCAAATCCACACGACCATTGAGAAAGGCCCGCTTGGTAAATTCACCAGGCTCAGCCATTCGAGCCCCTGACCGCAGGAGCAGTTGGAGAATTTCATTGGTGACAGCGACACCGCCGTGGGTATTGATTTCCACCACATCTTCACGGGTAAAGGTTTTGGGAGCCCGCATGACAGAAACCATGACCTCGTCAATAATCTCGTCATTTTCAATAATATGACCGTAGTTGATGGTGTGGGAAGGCACGGTCTCTAAATCCTTGCCTTTAAAAACACTCTTGGCGATGGCGACGGCCTGACTGCCAGAGAGACGGACAATCCCGATGGCCCCCTCACCCAGAGGGGTTGAAATAGCCGCGATGGTATCAAATTCTTTGGTAATGGACATAAGTCTTCCTTCTTGATTGAGATACTGTCATTGTATCGCAAGCCCCAAGGGATAGCAAGTGATAAAATCACCGCCTCTGTTGGTACTTGAAGGGTTTTCATGATATAATAAATTGATAAAAAAGAGAGGGACGAATAGCATGCAAAAGATGGATGACTTGAAGAAGCAAGCGGGTGTCAGAGCAGCCCAGTATGTCAAGGACGGAATGGTCGTTGGTCTGGGAACGGGTTCAACCGCTTATTATTTTGTGGCCGAAATTGGTCGCAGGGTCCAAGAAGAGGGCCTGCAGGTAGTGGGCGTGACAACCTCAAGTGCCACGACTGCCCAAGCCCAAACTCTGGGGATTCCCCTCAAGTCTGTTGATGACATTGATAGTATTGATGTCACCGTTGACGGGGCAGATGAAGTAGACCGCAACTTTAACGGCATCAAGGGCGGTGGCGGAGCCCTCCTGATGGAAAAGATTGTCGCAACACCAACCAAGGACTATATCTGGGTGGTTGATGAAAGCAAGCTGGTCAAGACCCTAGGTGCCTTCAAGCTACCTGTTGAAGTGGTTCAGTATGGAGCCGAACGCCTCTATCGCCAGTTCGACAAGCAGGGCTACAAGCCTAGCTTCCGCCAAAAAGATGGCAAGCGTTTTGTTACTGATATGCAAAACTTTATCATTGACTTGGATTTGGGGACTATCGAAAATCCTCTTGCTCTCGGTCAGGAGATCAAAAGCCTGACGGGCGTGGTTGACCATGGCCTCTTTAACGGCATGGTCAACAAGGTCATAGTTGCTGGCCAGGACGGCGTAAAAGTATTAGACAGTCATAAATAAGAATATTCTTTGAAGTTTAAAATCTGCATCTTACAGCTTTAGTAGGAATATTTGTTGCTGAAAAAGCATAATTGTTTTGACTGATGATGTAAGGAGAGAATGATACTTTCTCCAAAGTGGTATTATTAGCAACAAGTGTACTTGGTGCTAATAACGGAAATTTTGAGACTGAGGCTCAAAATTTAGTAATGAAACTCCGTCAGGAGTTTGCTTGTGTCCGCACTTTTTAAGAAAGTATCAAAAATGTGATCTTAAATGAGTACAAGAAGGTAGGACCAAGGCCTGTGCTCCCTCAAAATAGGGAAACCTGGTCCCTTCCCTACACTAAAAATTGAGCGATAGCCCAGCTATCTTAGAGATGAGGACATAATGTCAAAATTTGAACGTATTCACTTAGTTGTCTTGGATTCTGTTGGCATCGGTGCCGCACCAGATGCCAATAACTTTGTTAATGCTGGCGTGCCAGACGGTGCTTCTGATACTCTGGGACACATTTCCAAAACGGTCGGACTGGACCTGCCCAATATGGCTAAAATCGGCTTGGGCAATATTCCTCGTCCCCAGGCTCTGAAAACTGTGCCAACAGAAAGCAATCCCAGCGGTTATGCCACAAAACTGGAGGAAGTTTCCCTTGGTAAAGATACCATGACTGGTCACTGGGAAATCATGGGCCTCAATATTACTGAGCCCTTTGATACTTTTTGGAATGGCTTCCCCGAAGAAATCATTACCAAGATTGAAGAATTTTCAGGCCGTAAGGTCATCCGTGAGGCCAACAAGCCTTATTCAGGCACTCAAGTCATTGCCGACTTTGGGCCTCGCCAGATGGAAACAGGCGAATTGATTATCTATACCTCAGCGGACCCTGTCTTGCAAATTGCTGCTCATGAGGACGTTATTCCCTTGGAAGAGCTCTACAAGATTTGTGAATATGCCCGCTCCATTACCCTGGAACGGCCTGCTCTCCTGGGTCGAATTATTGCCCGCCCTTATGTAGGAACACCTGGTAATTTTACTCGGACAGCTAATCGTCGCGACTTAGCTCTATCACCGTTTGCTCCAACCGTCCTTAATAAGTTGGATGAGGCAGGCATTGATACCTATGCCGTTGGGAAGATTAACGATATTTTCAATGGCTCTGGTCTCAACCATGATATGGGCCACAACAAGTCCAATAACCACGGAGTCGACAATCTCATCAAGGCTATGAAGTCGCCTGATTTTAAGCATGGCTTCTCCTTTACTAATCTAGTTGATTTTGATGCCCTTTATGGTCACCGTCGTAACCCTCAGGGTTATCGCGATTGCCTGCAGGAATTTGACGGTCGTCTGCCAGAAATCCTTGAAGCCATGCAGGAAAATGACCTGCTCATGATTACGGCTGACCACGGTAATGACCCTACCTATGCTGGTACCGACCATACCCGTGAATACATCCCGCTCCTGGCCTACAGCCCAGCCTTTAAGGGCAATGGCACCATCCCAGTCGGTCACTACGCTGACATCTCTGCCACCGTTGCCCAAAACTTCGGTGTCAACACCGCCATGATTGGCCAAAGCTTCTTGGATAAGTTGGTGTAGGGAGACGGAAAAATGGTAAATAAGAAGGTTATTTCGAGCAGTGTCAAGGGAAAGAGTACAAGATTAGTTGGGAATTCTAAGAGATTTATTTCAAAAAAATTAGAAAACTCACAAGAGATTAGTCAGGAAGCTCTTTTAAAAACTTTAGATTGGGCCTATTCTAAGACTATTGAAGGAATACCTGGGCAACAGACACTTGATGAGTTTGTAGAAGATTATTTATCGAAAAGTAGTGATAAGGATGAAGCAATTGATAAGATAATCAAATTTCAAACAACCAAAGCAGCTGTTTCAGGTTTTGTTACTGGATTTGGTGGAGTTCTGACATTACCTGTTACAGTTCCAGCAAATATAACGACCGTTATTTTGTTCCAAATGAGGATGATAGCAGCTATAGCCAGCATCAGAGGTTATAATTTACGTAGTGACCAAGTCCAGACTTTTGCATATGCTACCCTTGCAGGTTCTTCTGTGGCTGATATTGTTAAAAAATCTGGAATAACGATTGGCAATAAACTAGCTGTTAATACAGTAAGGAGGATACCTGGAACTGTTCTCACTAAGATAAATCAAGCAGTTGGATTTAGATTAGCAACTAAATTTGGAACAAAAGGGGTTGTCAATCTAGGGAAGATGGTTCCTATTGCAGGTGCGGGAATTGGTGCGATTTTTGATGTTACAACAACAAGAACCATTGCAAGGATGGCTAAAAAAACTTTTACCACTAAGGGTATTGAGTTAGGTAATGATGAGATGATTAGTAAGGAAATGGTAAATAATTAATTATCTTCTAAAGGGAAAGGAGGCGATTATGACAGCATCTATTGAAAAAGTCGAACGTTTGATTGACCAGATTAATAAGCTCCATTTGGCTTATTCGCGGGACTATTTTGAAACTGGGAAAGTGGCCAAGGTCAACCTTTCCCATACCTTCTCCAAAGTGCCGACCGAACATATCTTGTCCTATCGTCTCAATCTCCATGAGTCTATCAATGACTACCTTTACCGAGCTGACCTCAAGGATATTAACTTTTATTATCGGGTTAAAACGGCCGAGTCTATTCTGGATAAGATTGAGAGATATAAGGCTCGAGAAACCCAGTATCCGGTCAATAACATCCTCAACGACATCTTTGGGGCTCGGATGATTTTGACTTCGGACCAAGTGGCTCAAGTGCTTGATTCTCTTGACGGTTGGAAGGAAAAATTTGGTCTGAAAAATTGGTATCTAAGGGATCAAGATGGCTATATTGGTATCCATATTTATTTCAAAAATGCCAGTAATTTCTATTACCCATGGGAATTGCAAATTTGGGATGAAAAGGATGCCGAGAGCAATATCAAAAGCCATCAGGACTTTAAGCGGTCATTTGTAAAATAAGAAAGGCTAAACTATGATACTTATTGATAAAATCAAGCAAACCCGTGACTTCTTGCAAGGCAAGGGCATGGTGGCTCCGGAATTTGGTCTGATTCTGGGTTCAGGTCTGGGTGAATTGGCCCAAGAGGTTGAGAATGCCATTGTTTTGGATTATGCGGAGATTCCTAATTGGGGTCGCTCAACGGTTGTCGGCCATGCTGGTAAGCTAGTCTATGGTGACTTGGCTGGACGCAAGGTTCTGGCCTTACAAGGTCGTTTCCATTTTTACGAGGGGAATCCGCTGGAAGTGGTGACCTTCCCTGTTCGTGTTATGAAAGCTCTGGGATGCCAAGGCGTTCTCGTCACCAATGCGGCTGGCGGAATTGGTTTTGGTCCTGGGACTCTCATGGCCATCAGTGACCACATCAACCTGACTGGACAAAATCCGCTGATTGGGGCTAATCTGGATGACTTCGGTCCGCGTTTCCCTGACATGTCCAATGCCTACAGCAAGGATTACCGGCAAACAGCCCACCGTGTAGCTGAAAAATTAGGTATCAAGTTGGACGAAGGTGTCTATATCGGCGTGACTGGGCCATCCTATGAAACCCCTGCCGAAATCAGAGCCTTTAAGACTATGGGAGCCGATGCCGTTGGTATGTCAACCGTTCCTGAAGTCATCGTTGCGGCTCATTCAGGCCTCAAGGTGCTGGGAATCTCTGCTATCACCAATCATGCGGCCGGTTTCCAAGATGAGCTCAACCACGAAGAAGTGGTAGCCGTCACCCAAAGAATCAAGGCCGATTTCAAGGGTCTGGTCAAGGCAGTTCTAGCTGAATTATAGGAGGTGAGACTCCATGCGAGTCCATTTTATCATTCATGAAAGTTTTGAAGCCCCTGGGGCTTACCTAGCCTGGGCAGCTCTGCGGGGACACGAGGTCTCCATCACCAAGGTTTATCAATTTGAAGGCCTACCCGAGTCAGTCGGTGATTTTGATATGCTGATTGTTATGGGCGGCCCTCAAAGTCCAAGTTCCACTCAGGAAGAATTCCCCCATTTCAATGCAGGGGCTGAGATTGCCCTGATTAAAAAGGCCATCCAGGCCGACAAATACATTATCGGTGTCTGCCTAGGAGCCCAGCTCCTGGGTCAGGCCTACGGAGGTACCTGCATTGCCAGCCCTGAGCGAGAAATCGGGAATTTTCCGATTGAGCTAACCCAAGCTGGCCAAGCAGATTCAAGATTGTCTCATATCCCCCAAGGTCTGGTTGTCGGACATTGGCATGGGGATATGCCAGGTTTGGTTGAGGGAGCTCAGATTCTGGCTACCAGTCAGGGATGCCCTAGGCAGATTATCGCCTATAGTCAGAAGCATTTTGGCTTTCAAGCCCATCTGGAATTGACCAAGGATCTAGTCAGACAGCTCCTGGCTCAGGAAAAGGACATTGAAGGCGATAGCCAAAAGTATACCTATGTTCAGGATGCTCAGACTATTTTGAACTACGATTATGACCAGATGAATCAGGCCCTTTACGGCTTTCTAGATAAATTGATAGTCAATGAAAATCAAAAGATGCCAAGACAAGGAACTGCAGGCACTACTAGGGTTGAGCAAAGTGAGTTAACGACGGAAAGTTTTGATTTTCGAAGAGTATAGGCCAGTCATGAAATCCTATCATTATTTCCTTCGCTTTCTGGTGGCGGTCTGCTTGACAGGCTTGCTGGGCGGACTGGCGGGGATTGCCATGCATGAATTGCTCAATCTCGTGGAAATTCTGGTCTTTGGCCATAATGACGATGACTATCTGACTTTGGTTAGGTCCCTGTCCGCCTGGTCCCGTTTTGGCGGTATAGCTGTCATTTCACTTGTGGCTGCTCTAATCTGGTATTGGTTGCAGAAGGCCCCAAATCGGGTTGTTTCCGTCCGACAAAGCCTGCAACACCCCAAGAGACTTTATAGCTTTCTGCGGCAGGTCCTCCATAGCCTCCTACAGATTGTCTTTGTCGGTGCCGGTGGTCCGATTGGTAAGGAAGGAGCTCCCCGTGAATTAGGAGCCCTCTTTGCTGGGCGAGTTGCCGTCCGCCTTAAATTAAAATCCAAGGATGCTTATTTGCTGATTGCTAGCGGGGCAGCAGCAGGACTGGCGGCTGTTTATCAGGTGCCCTTGTCCTCATTCTTCTTTGCTTTTGAAGTATTGGCGGTGGCCCTTTCCCTGAGAAATCTGCTGGTGGTGCTCGTCAGCACCTACCTGGCGACTTGGGTTTCCAATCCTATTGTGACCAGTAATCCCAACTATCACCTGCACCCCCTGACTAACAGTCTTGGCTTTTGGCCTAGTCTTGGTCTCCTAGTATGTCTAGCGATTTTGACAGCCTTCTTTGCAGGCTCTTTCCAACGTCTCAATAGGTTGGCTGGAAAATGGCGACGCAAGGACAGGTCAATCTTGCTAACGCTGCCTTTAACGGGCATTCTCGTTGGGGTTGTCGCCCTCTTCTTTCCAACAATTTTTGGTAATGGAAGTGCCCTAGCTCAATCGGCCTTCAATGGCTTGCCCTTGCAAATGGCTCTGGTCCTCTTTGTCCTAAAGGCCAGTCTGGTTCTTTTGAGTCTAGTCAGCGGTGCCTACGGTGGCACCCTGACACCTTCCTTTGCTCTAGGTAGCCTGCTGGGCCTAATTGTCTGTCAAATTGTAGCTGGCTTTATCTCTATCCAAGGGCCTGAGCTCTTCATGTTGGCTGGCGCCGCTAGTTTCTTAGCCATCACCATGAAGGCCCCTCTGACAGCTGCGGGCTTGGTCATTGGTTTCACCCACTCCCAACCCATTCTACTAATCCCGATTCTCTTTACAGTTGCTTTGACCAAGCTCTTTGAATCTCGTATATTTTATAGAAATTGAGGAATACCAATCTATGTCAATTCATATCGAAGCGGCCCCAGACCAAATTGCTGATAAAATTCTCTTACCGGGAGACCCTCTGCGGGCCAAATTCATCGCTGAGAATTTTTTAGAAAATCCTGTCTGCTTTAACAATGTTCGGGGCATGTTGGGTTATACCGGCACCTACAAGGGCCAAAAGGTCTCCGTCATGGGAACTGGTATGGGCATGCCCTCCATTTCCATCTATGCCCACGAATTGATTGTCGATTACGGGGTTAAGAAATTAATTCGGGTTGGTACGGCTGGCTCCATTGACCCTGATGTCCATGTGCGTGAATTGGTTCTGGCCCAAGCGGCCGCAACCAATTCAAATATTATCCGCAACGACTTTCCTGAATATGATTTCCCACAAATTGCTGATTTTGACCTCCTGGACAAGGCCTACCATATTGCTAAGGATTTGGGCATGACCACCCATGTTGGCTCTGTTCTGTCATCGGATGTCTTTTATTCCAGCATGCCTGAACGCAATATGAAGCTGGGGACCTTGGGCGTTAAGGCTATTGAAATGGAAGCAGCAGCTCTCTATTACCTAGCAGCCCAATATCAGGTGCAAGCCTTGGGTATTATGACCATCTCAGACAGTCTAGTCCACCCAGAAGAGGACACGACAGCTGAGGAAAGACAAACGACCTTTACCGACATGATGACAGTCGGCCTGGAAACTTTGATTGCTTAAAATGGAAAATCAGGCTTTAAAGGAAACCTTAGAAATCCTTATCCAGCAGTATGAATATGCCTCAGCTTACCGCTTGGTGGAGCAGCAAAGGATAAGTGGTGATGCTAAGACCTTGCTCTATCTGATGAAGAAGCGGCGCCAGTTGGCTATTGAAGAACTCTATGGCCCCAAGACCGTGGAGCATTTTCAAGCTAACTATGATTGCCAGCTGACAGTCAATCCACAAGAACAGGAGCTGCTGGCTAACTACATCATGGACTTGCAGGCCAAGGTTATCACAGAGGATATTATTGATTTTGTTCGGGCCGTCAGCCCCATCCTCTATCGACTTTTTCTGCGCTTGATTGCGAGTCAGATTCCAGATTTGCCTAACTATGTCAAGAATTCCAAGGATTCCAGCTACGACACTTGGAAATTCTCCAAGATGGAGGACTCGCAAAATCAGGCCCTCCAAGACTTTGCCAGTACTTGGCACGACCCACGGGTCACTTCCAGAAGTCTGGTCGCCTTAACTGAGCTCCTACCAATCTCAGAATCGCTCAAGAAGGATGTGACCTTCCTCAGGGACATGGAAAAGTCGGTCCGCAATCCGCTGGCCCACCTCATCAAGCCCTTTGATGAGAAAATCTTGCATCAGACAACCGGCTTTTCATCTCGTTCTTTCCTAGAGATGATTATCAAACTAGCCCGCCATACTGGCATTGTTTATCAAGAAAGTCCCTTTTACTTTGACCAAATTAATCAGCTGATTAGCTCACTCTTATAAGCCAAAAGGATAAAATTTATGAAGTATTTGATTACCTTCCTCATTTCTATGATTCCCCTTATTGAATTGCGGGGAGCCGTTCCCTACGGAATCGGCGTGGGTCTCCCTATGTGGCAGGCCATCATCATTGGTGTCATCGGCAATATGTTGCCGGTACCCATCATCTTTTTCTTCGCCCGCCGTGTCTTGGAGTGGGGAGCTGATAAACCCGTCATCGGGGGCTTCTTTAGCTGGTGTCTGAAAAAGGGCCACAATGGAGGCCAAAAATTAGCCAAAGGGGCAGGTGATAAGGGACTCTATTTCGCTCTCTTCCTCTTCGTTGGCATTCCCCTTCCAGGAACAGGAGCCTGGACAGGCACCCTGGCCGCCTCCATCCTTGACCTCAAGTTCAAGAACAGCATCATCGCCGTCATCGCCGGCGTCATCCTAGCTGGCTTCATCATGGGCTTTGGTTCGGTCCTGGTCAAGAGTTTTTTCTAATACTCTTCGAAACTCAAAAATATACGGCGTTAACTCGCTTTGCCGTACTTCAGTACTGCCTGCAGCTTATTGCCTTGTCTATTTTTGATTTTCATTGAGTATAAGTAAGCCAATAAGAAAAGAAGTTGGGGTGAACTTCTAAAATCTAAATTGTTCAAAAACGTTAGAATTTTTCTAGCGTTTTTTGTTTTTCCTGATAAAGTCCTGAAATTTCTTTTCTAAAATAGTTTTTAGAAAGAAGAGGAGGATCAAGTCATGAACTATGTGTTGGAGACACGCAATTTAACAAAAAAATTTGGTAAGCAGGTTGCTGTCAAGGAAATATCTTTGCAAGTGGAAAAGAATTCAGTCTATGGACTATTGGGGCCTAATGGTTCTGGTAAATCAACCACCTTAAAAATGGTGACAGGCATGCTTCATAAGACTTCTGGCCAAATTCTGATAGATGGACATGAATGGAGTCGCAAGGATTTGGAGACTATTGGAGCTCTAATTGAATCGTCACCGCTTTATGAAAACCTAACCGCGCGTGAAAATTTAAAGGTAAGAACCTTAATGTTAAACCTTCCTGAACAACGAATTGATGAGGTTTTAAAGATTGTTGACCTGACTAATACGGGCAAAAAACGAGCTAGGAACTTCTCCATGGGAATGAAGCAGCGCTTGGGCATTGCCATTGCCCTGCTCAACCATCCCAAACTTTTGATTCTGGATGAACCAACCAATGGTTTAGACCCCTTGGGTATTCAGGAATTACGGGATTTGATTCGTTCCTTTCCGAAGCAGGGCATTACTGTCATTATTTCCAGCCATATCCTGTCTGAGATTGAATTGATTGCAGATCATATCGGGATTATTTCGAATGGAGTTCTTGGCTATCAGGACAAAATTCATGCTGGTGAAGATTTGGAAGAACTATTTACCGAGGTCGTAAAGCAGCAGAAAGAGGGTGAAAGTTATGATTAAATTCTTTTTAGCAGAACGCTTGAAATTAAAGAGAACCATCAGCAAAAAGATTCTATTATTTTCACCCTGTCTGATCGCCCTGTTAACCATTCGCCTTCCAGATTATATTTTTACGACCGGTTACAACTGGTGGTATGCCATGATTTTTCCAGGTGTGCTGACTTTATTTATTTGTCTGGTTCAGCAGCAGGAGGAGAGAAAACTGGCCTATCAGGCTGTCTATCCTCTTTCCGTTTCATTAAAAGGCTTTTGGCTCGGAAAAATTAGTGTTATCGCCTATTATATGGGACTGGCAGAATTGCTCCATTTAGGCCTATTATTGCTGGTAAAGTATTCACTATTTCCGACTCAGGGCGAAAATCAGGAACTATGGCGGTTGGTACTAGCATCATTAGTTCTGGTGTTTACAGCCCTCTGGCAAATCCCATTTTGCTTATGGCTGGCCAAAAAGACTGGAACCATCGTAACTTTACTGATTAATCTTGTCCTTAATATTGGTGCCGGCATCATTTTCGCAACCAGTAGTTTTTGGTGGCTTTGTCCTTATAGCTGGGGGATTCGCCTGATGGTGCCAATTTTGAATATTTTACCCAATGGTTTACCGGCAGGAACAGATGCAGTAGTGGCACCGAAATTGCCAACCAGTTCTTGGTCTATGCTGCTTGCAGTCTGCCTATCGGCAATCCTATTGATTTTCTTATCGCATTTAACCGCAAGTTGGTTTTCCAAGCAGGAGGTTAAATCATGAAAAAGCTCTTTCTAGCAGAAGCCTATAAGTATCGCAGGACTTTTATCATCTGGTTACATATTCTCTTGCCTGCCTTTATGGGAATAGCCTTTGCCACTTATGGTTTGCTTGCCCCAACCTATTCATGGCAGGCCGTGACCAAGGCCTATTTTGAAGTTTTGGGAATCGGTTTTCCTCTGATTATTTCTATCATTTGCCAAAAGTCGATCGAGCTAGATAAGGAAGCTGGAAATTTTCAAGCTTTGCTGACCAGTAAGAAGAGGCTGCCACTTTACATGCAAAAGTTACTCTTTCTTATAGCCTTAGAGATTCTGGCTGTAGTCATTGCTATCGTTAGCTTCTCGCTTTTGTATGGAGGATTGGTCAACCACCTCACCTTTTATCTAGTCCTGCTGTTTGCCTATTTGCTATCGACAATTTTCTTATACTGTCTCCACATTGACCTAGCCTTTATTTTTGGTAATGGCCTAACCATTATCATCGGGATTTTTGAATCCCTCATTGCTGCCTTATTTCTGACGGGATTAGGGGATTTTGTTTGGAAATTCGTTCCCTGCAGTTGGTCAAGTAGACTCATTGGCTTAATTATGGCCCATTTAGGAATTATAAAATCTGTTGGACCTGTTATTGAAAGGGAATTGCTCAACTGGATTTTGCTTCTTTTCATTATGACAATTCCGATTGTCGTTGCTAGCCTAATCTGGTTCAATCATTGGGAGGGTCGTTCCGGTAATGACTAAAATATGATATTCTTGTTATGAGGTAAGCAAATATGAACCGTATTCTTGTTGTAGATGATGATAAAGATATTTTAGAACTTGTAAAAACGACCCTAGAGCTAAACCATTATCTTGTTGACATAGCGGAGAACCCCGCTGGTCTAAATAAAGATAATCTCACTCAGTATGATTTAATTATTTTGGATATCATGATGCCAGAGATTGACGGTCTGACTTTTTGCCAGGAGATTCGTCCTCTGGTTGACTGCCCCATTGTTTTTCTCACGGCCAAATCACAGGAGACGGATATTGTACTTGGTCTAGGTTACGGTGCTGATGATTATATCAGTAAACCCTTTGGCATAGAGGAACTCTTGGCCAGAGTCTCTGCCCATCTTCGCAGAGAGCGCCGGGACCATCATAGTAAGTTGGTGTCAGGCGACATCCAGTTCGATTTGTCATCAAAAGAAGTCAAGGTTAAGCAAGCGATTCTGGACTTAACGAAATCAGAATATGAAATTTGTGACTGCCTTCTCAAACATCGTGGGCAGGTCTTTTCTAAAGAGCAACTATATGAAGAACTCTATGGCTATGACGAAAGAGGCATGCCATCAGCTATTGCCGAACATATAAAAAATATTCGTGCTAAATTTAGAGATTATGGACAAGAACCGATTAAAACAGTCTGGGGAATTGGGTATAAATGGGAATGAAAGAAAAAAGTTTTAGCCTAAGAGCAATTTTCATCAGCTATTTTGCTACGGTCATCTTGGCCTGTACCCTTTTAGCAATGCTTATTTTAATAGCCTTAAACCTGGCCTATCGCAGTGGGGCCATAATTCCTGCAAACAATGCGGAGCAGTACTTGATTGAACAAAAAAGGTCCCTGGAAACTAGCAAAAAGTTTGATAAGAGCGACCTGCCCAATGGCACAACCTATCTATTTATCAGTAAATCCGGTCGAGTGGTCGAAACAGACATGTCCCAGCCAATGGAAAAAGCCATCCTGAAAAATTTTCGGGAGGAGAATGCGGGTAAGACAAGTTACGGTTATTATAAGGTCTTTGACCGTCCTGATGGAAGAATTCTGGTCAACTACCAGCTAAGAGAGAGCTACTCTTTCGCCTGGGGAAATAAATATCTCCCTAGCGCCACGAACTTGGTTGCTATCCTCTTGGCTGTGGGGAGCTTGCTCATTTTTATCATTACCACTTTAGTCTTCGTAAGGCGACTGCAGGAGCAATTAAAACCCGTTTTAAAAGCAACTGAAAAAATAGCAGAAGAAGACCTGACCTTCTCTATGGGTCACTCTCGAATAAAAGAATTCAATCAGCTATTATTGAGCCTAGATAAAATGAGAGGAGCCCTAAGAGACTCCCTGCTTCAGTCTTGGTCATTAGAGCGTGAAAAGAGTGAGCAAATAAGGGCTTTGGCACATGACATCAGGACCCCCTTAACCGTTGTTAGGGGAAATACAGAGTTGTTAGCCCAGACAGCCCTAACCGAAGAGCAGGAAAAATTTGTGACCTACAGTTCTAAAAATATCAGTCAAATAGAAAATTACATCAATGAACTGTCAACAATTGCTAAAGAAAATAGCTTACGAGACTTCCAGCCTGAGCAGGTTTCTGTAAAAGATTTTCTTGCTGAGCTAAATCAGGCAAGCTCCGCCCTTGCTCAGACAGGAGATCTGCGCCTGGATTGCCAAGACTCAATTCAAGAGAACCTCGAAATAGGGCTTGATAAAAATCTATTTCATCGTGCCTGGATGAATATTCTATCCAATGCTGTAGAGTATAGCCCAAAAGGTGGTCGACTCTCTCTGACCTATTCTACCCAAGGAGATGACCTGGTCATGACCTGTCAGGATAGTGGGCCTGGTTTCTCTGCTGAGGCTCTGAAAAAAGCCCACTTACGTTTTTTCAAAGATGATAAAAGTCGTCATGATAACAGTCATCTTGGAATTGGTTTAACCATTGCTGAGAATATTACCCAACTTCATCAAGGGCAGTTAACTTTGGATAATGCAGAATCAGGCGGAGCAAGAGTGATTGTAAGGGTTCCCATCATTGAATTTTCATAATAAAATGAACCAGCCCTTTAATTATCAGACGAATAGAGGGCTGGTTCATTAGCAGAGAAATGTTAGCAATAAAACTAACTTTGTGTTACAATTAAGTAGTAAAGAAGTGAAGACGGTGGTTACAATCCTTTTTCTGAAAGTGAGGTGATGCCTATGCGGTACTCATCGAAATCTAACAGAGAGGAGGTAACTCTTTGACTGCTTTTGAAGTGGTAGAGACGATTTTAGGTTTTGCTATGTTTACCATAGCCCTAATCAGTCTTTGTTACCAAATCTTCAAAAATGGCAAAAAATGACCGTCATAGCTTTGGTCCGCATGACGGTTAAAACAACTAACTGAAATGTAACCACCGTTTAACGGCTTTACATGGGGTCTTGTTTCAGCAAGGCCCTTTTTCTATTCTTATTCTACCATAGTCCTGCGATTTTGCAAGACTTAACTAGTTTTGGGGGCGTTAGCCATATCATGCTTTTGTGTTTACAATCTCCGCAACACTAGAGCTTAGCGAGGTTGCTCAATTGAACTCGCCTACACCACTGTGGAAAAAGACAAATCGGGCTTGGAGCCTTCGTGCTCCATCGTCCGATTTTCTATTTGGCTTTGTGGTGCTTAACGGCTCTGTATCTTATTTAAACTTCACTTCCTCTAACAAATAGTCGATAAAGCGTTCGCCCATTTTGGAGAGGTTGGCCTTTTCGTGTTTGATGTAGATGATGTCAATTTTGTCTTCCACGTCCAAGGGAATGGAAACGATATCGTCACCGTTGAGGTTGCTATTGAGGATACCGGTTGCGATGGTATAGCCATCCAGGCCAATCAGGAGATTAAAGAGGGTAGCTCGGTCCGAAACCACGATGGATTTTTTGTGGGGAATCTGGGACATGATTTCCTCTGAGAAGTAGAAGGAGTTGTGCAGACCTTGCTCATAACTGAGATAAGGGAAGTCCTCTAGGTCGCTGAGGCTGACTGACTTCTTGCTAGCCAAGGGATTGGACTTGCTGACAAAGATATGGGGCTGGGCGACAAAGAGGTTGGTATAGGTCAGATGATTGTCGTCAAACATCTTGGTCAGGACATCGCGATTATAGCTGTTGAGGAAGAGAACGCCAATTTCTGAGCGGAAATTCTTAACGTCATCAATAATTTCATAGGTCCGTGTTTCCCGCAGAAAGAGCTCATACTGGCTCATATCAGCTCCCTTGAGTAGAGAGACAAAGGCATTGACCACAAAGGCATAGTGCTGGGCCGAGACACTAAAGAGCTCACGGTTATGGTCCTTGCTCTTGTAGCGTTCCTCCAGAAGATTAGTCTGCTCCACGACCTGGCGGGCATAGGAGAGAAATTCCATACCATCCTGGGTCAGGGTAATGCCTTTAGGATTGCGGTTGAAAATCTTTATATCCATTTCTCTTTCCAAGTCCCTAATGGCATTGGATAGGCTGGGCTGGGTGATATAGAGCTGTTTGGCAGCTTCATTCATACTGCCAGTTTCGACGATTTTGATAATATAATGTAATTGTTGAATACGCATAGGCCTATTCTAACATAAATCAGCTATAGTTTCAGGCTATATCTTTAACAAGATACAAAGCCGTTAAGCATCCCAAGGTAAAATAGGAAAGCTGGCGAAGAAGTATTAGACTTCGAGACAGGCTTTATCTTTTTACAAAGAGATGTAGGCGTGTTCAATTTTAAAATGCCCTGTATTCGGGCCTTGGCAATTGCTCCCTGCCATCCCTTGTTTTTACTGACATTTGCAAGGGCTTGTGATATAATTTTATCAGACAAATTCTGAAAGGAAGCTTTTCTATGAAAGGTATTATTCTTGCAGGTGGGTCAGGAACTCGCCTCTATCCATTGACCCGTGCGGCCTCAAAACAGCTCATGCCTGTTTACGATAAACCTATGATTTATTATCCCCTCTCAACTCTCATGTTGGCAGGGATTAAGGACATCTTGATTATTTCAACACCGCAAGATTTGCCTCGTTTCAAGGAATTGCTTCAAGATGGTTCTGAATTCGGTATTAAGTTGTCCTATGCCGAACAACCTAGTCCAGATGGCTTGGCCCAAGCCTTTATCATCGGTGAAGATTTCATTGGCGATGACAATGTTGCTTTGATTTTGGGTGACAATATCTACTACGGTCCAGGTCTCAGCCGGATGTTGCAAAAGGCAGCCAGCAAGGAAAAAGGGGCAACCGTCTTTGGTTATCAAGTCAAGGATCCTGAGCGCTTCGGAGTTGTTGAATTTGACGAAAATATGAATGCCATTTCCATCGAAGAAAAGCCTGAGCATCCTAAGTCTCACTATGCCGTAACCGGTCTTTATTTCTATGATAATGACGTTGTTGAAATTGCCAAGAACATCAAACCGAGCCCTCGGGGAGAATTGGAAATTACCGATGTCAATAAGGCCTATCTGGACCGCGGTGATCTCTCTGTAGAAGTCATGGAGCGTGGTTTCGCTTGGTTGGATACTGGAACTCATGAAAGTTTGCTGGAAGCAGCCCAATACATCGAGACCGTTCAACGGATGCAAAACCTGCAAGTGGCTAACTTGGAAGAAATTGCCTACCGCATGGGTTACATCACCAAGGACCAGGTGCGTGAGCTGGCGCAACCGCTCAAGAAAAATGAATATGGACAATACCTCTTGCGTTTGATTGGAGAAGCCTAATGACCGAAAACTTTTTTGAAAAAGAATTAGCTGCCCGTAAAATTGAAGCTATCCCTGGCATGATTGAGTTTGACATTCCCGTTCACGGCGACAACCGTGGCTGGTTCAAGGAAAATTTCCAAAAGGAAAAGATGGTTCCACTCGGTTTTCCAGAAAGCTTCTTTAGGGAAGGTAAGTTGCAAAATAATGTTTCCTTCTCCCGCAAAAACGTTCTTCGTGGCCTCCATGCCGAGCCTTGGGACAAGTACATCTCGGTTGCTGACGAAGGTAAGGTTCTAGGCTCCTGGGTTGACCTACGTGAGGGCCCTAGCTTTGGTCATGTCTACCAAACCATCATTGATGCCTCCAAAGGAATCTTTGTGCCCCGTGGCGTCGCTAATGGCTTCCAAGTCCTTTCTGACAAGGTTTCCTACAGCTACCTAGTTAACGACTACTGGGCATTGGAACTCAAACCCAAATACGCCTTTGTCAACTATGCAGACCCAGCCCTTGGCATTGAATGGGAAAATCTTGCAGAAGCAGAAGTTTCAGAAGCCGATAAAAACCACCCACTGCTTAAAGACGTAAAACCACTGAAAGCAGGAGACTTGTAAAAAGAAGCTGTTCGCAGAATTTTCTACAGGAATTGAGTGTTCCTAAAAGTAAGAAAGTACCGCGCTAGTGAGTAAGCCCTCGGCTTTTGCTCTAGCTGTCGGGCATTAGAGAACGAGCTAAGTAGCTAGCACAATATTTTTTTACTGTAAGGAAAAACAATAATATTACAAAGAGGCTGGAACAAAAGGCCTAATCTTGTTACTTTTTCAACATCAGATAGTTTGACTTTAGTCTTATTATCAATATTTAAAGGCGAGCGAAGCGAGCCCTTATCCGAAACTCTTCGCAGTGATGAAAAGACTTTCAGTCATTTATGAATGAAAGTCTCGGAAAACTCGAGACCTGAGGCTCGAGTTTTAGCCATGAAATCCCGGAGGGATTTGCTGGCGTCCGCATCACATCAGAAGAGTTTCATAAAGAAAACAAAAAGGAAAAATTTATGTCTGAATACAAACATATCATCGTTACTGGTGGAGCTGGTTTCATCGGTTCAAACTTCGTCCACTATGTCTACAACAACCATCCGGACGTTCATGTTACCGTTCTGGATAAGTTGACCTATGCTGGTAACCGGGCCAACCTAGAAGAAATTCTCGGTGACCGCGTTGAGCTGGTAGTTGGTGATATTGCGGATGCTGAATTGGTTGATAAATTGGCTGCTAAAGCTGATGCCATCGTTCACTATGCGGCCGAAAGCCACAACGATAATTCTCTTAAGGACCCAAGTCCTTTCATCTATACTAATTTTATCGGGACTTACACCCTGTTGGAAGCGGCAAGAAAGTACGACATCCGTTTCCACCATGTTTCAACCGATGAAGTCTACGGCGACCTTCCGCTTCGGGAAGACCTGCCAGGTCACGGTGAAGGTCCGGGTGAAAAATTCACACCAGACACCAAGTACAATCCATCCTCTCCTTATTCATCCACCAAGGCAGCTTCTGACCTGATTGTTAAGGCTTGGGTGCGTTCTTTCGGTGTTAAGGCCACCATTTCCAATTGTTCAAATAACTATGGTCCTTACCAACACATCGAAAAATTCATTCCTCGGCAAATTACCAACATCCTGTCTGGCATCAAGCCAAAACTCTACGGTGATGGTAAAAATGTTCGTGACTGGATTCATACCAACGACCATTCAACAGGTGTCTGGGCTATTTTGACCAAGGGTAAAATTGGCGAAACCTACCTGATTGGTGCTGACGGTGAAAAGAATAACAAGGAAGTGCTTGAGTTGATTCTGGAAAAGATGGGACAACCTAAGGATGCCTATGAGCACGTAACTGACCGTGCTGGTCACGACCTGCGTTACGCCATTGACTCGACCAAACTTCGTCAAGAGTTGGGCTGGACTCCTGAATTTACCAACTTTGAAGCTGGTCTAGAAGATACCATCAAGTGGTACACGGACCACCAAGATTGGTGGAAGGCTGAAAAAGAAGCCGTCGAAGCTAACTACGCTAAGACACAAAAAGTTTTGAAATAAGACAGGCGAGCTCACAGGCTCGTTTTTCTTTAGCTTGTTAGGGAGCGAAGCAGTACGATAGGCTCCTAGCGATAGTGTTGCGGCGCCAGCCAGAGCTAGCTGTCAAACAAAGGACGAGGACAGAAGTGCATCAGTCGGATATTCGATTGATTGCTGGTAGTCTTTGGGGGTTCAAAATTTCACGTGACAACTCTATCGTGGCCATATCTTGCTACGTTAGAAAGTATCAAATTGATAGTTTGGATTTTAACTCAGTATAAGACCATTTCTCGAGGGCGTGTGCTTAATTTTATTAGCATTTTATGATAGAATAAAAGAAAATAAGAAGTAAGGGAAGTAACTATGGAGCAAGTCCTGCAAGATTATCAACAACTATTACACAAACTAGCCGTCACGCGGCACTATCTACACTTATTTGAAACCGAATTGACTATGATTCAACACGAGCCATCACTCTTGGAGTTTTCAGTTGAAACGGTTTTGATTAAACCAGAAATTGACAAGATTTTAGAAGCCTGCCAGCCTCTCAAGCGTCAAGAGGAAAAGGTTCAGGCCTTGTCCTGGTATGATGAGCCATCTTTTCGTCTGATGAATAGCTCGTTGGATGTCGTGGGAGACTGGCTATCTCAACTGGACTTTTTAGAAGAGGTAGCTGTAGCGCAACCGTTTTTCTATAATTTACTTGATCAAGACCGGGCTAAGTCCTTCGGAATCTTGGTTGACCTCTTTGGCAGTTTGCAGGTTGCCGGAGCAGCCCTGAAAGAAGAATATGAACGCCCTTATGAGGTTTCGGCAGATCAATCTTAAAAAGTCTATACTAAGTAAATTTACACCTTTAAATCGGTCCAGCGAGGCTTCAAGGTAATTGTCAAAAAGGCAGGAGACTAGTTTTTTGCCTTTGTTTGTATGACCTCGCTCTCTGGGCGAGGTCTTTTTGTTGGAAAGGAAAGCTTATGCAAGCACAAGAAAAACCAGCTATTCTCAAAGAAAACCTGAAAGTAATCAGTCAGACAGAAATCGCCCCTAAGATTTTCAAAATGATTCTGACTGGTCAGATGGTCCAAGAGATGAAGGAAGGTCAATTTCTTCACCTGCGCATGCCAGATCCCAGCAAGCTCCTAAGACGGCCAATTTCCATCTGTGACATTGACAGAAAGAATCGGCAAGTCACTATCATCTATCGGGTTCAGGGCACGGGGACAGACCTCTTGTCTCAGATGGAACCTGGTGATTTTATCGATACTATGGGACCCCAAGGAAATGGCTTTGACCTGTCTGTTGTTAACAAGGGCGACAAGGCCCTCCTTATCGGTGGTGGTATCGGGGTTCCCCCTCTCTATGCGACAGCCAAGGCTCTGGCTCAAAAAGGTGTTCAAGTGACAGCAGTTCTAGGCTTCGCCAATAAGGATGCCGTCATTTTGGAAGAAGAGATGAAGCAGGTTGCCCGGGTGACGGTGACAACGGATGATGGGTCCTACGGCATCAAAGGCTATGTCTCAACAGTTGTTGACGAATTGACCGATGATTTCGCAGCCATCTATTCCTGCGGAGCACCAGGCATGCTTAAATATGTCGATGAGAAATTTGCCGACCACCCCCATGCCTATATGTCCTTGGAAGAAAGGATGGCTTGTGGAATGGGGGCCTGCTATGCCTGTGTTGTCCATCTCAAAGACAGTTCCGAGGCGGCCAATAAGCGTGTCTGTGAAGATGGCCCTGTCTTTGAAACAGGTAGCGTTCTAGTCTAGGAGGTAATTATGACTGAAAATCGTTTAGCGATTTCTTTACCGGGCTTGGATTTGAAAAATCCCATTATTCCGGCTTCGGGTTGTTTTGGTTTTGGCCAGGAATACGCCAAGTATTACGACTTGAATAAATTGGGTTCCATTATGATTAAGGCCACGACCCAGGAAGCTCGTTTTGGCAATCCTACCCCTCGGGTAGCTGAAACCCCGTCGGGCATGCTCAATGCCATTGGCCTGCAAAATCCTGGTCTTGACGTGGTCCTTGCTGAGAAATTACCTTGGTTGCAGGAGCATTATCCTGATCTGCCCATTATCGCTAATGTGGCTGGCTTCTCTAATGAGGAGTATGCTAATGTGGCAGGAAAAATTTCTCAGGCAGCAAATGTCAAGGCAATCGAACTCAACATCTCCTGTCCCAATGTTGACCATGGTAATGCCGGTCTCCTGATTGGTCAGGTGCCTGAATTGGCCTATGCTGCCACCAAGGCGGCCGTTGGGACTTCCCAAGTGCCTGTCTATGTCAAATTGACCCCCAGCGTGGCTGATATTAGTCAGGTTACCAAGGCTGTCGAGGATGCTGGAGCGACTGGCTTTACCATGATAAATACCCTAGTGGGCATGCGCTTTAATTTGCAAAGTCGAAAGCCAATCATTGCCAATGGCATAGGGGGTATGAGTGGTCCAGCGGTTTTCCCTGTCGCCCTCAAGTTCATTCGTCAAGTCGCCCAAAGTTCCAAACTACCGATTATTGGTATGGGTGGTGTGGATTCTGCAGAAGCTGCCCTGGAAATGATGATTGCCGGTGCCTCGGCCATCGGTGTCGGTACAGCCAATTTCACCGACCCCTTTGCCTGTCCTAATATCATTGCCGACCTGCCCAAGGTCATGGATAAGTATGGCATCGAGACCTTGGAAGAGTTGAGAACAGAAGTCGCCCAAAGTTTATAAGCGTGCCATAAATACCTGCCAAATCGCTTCTATAAAAACAGGAATTGATTGACAGTTAGCCCACTGTAAGATAAAATAGAACCAATCAGATGACCTTTAAGTTCAGTCCAGAGAGGCTAACAAGGAAACGGTAAAATATGGGGTGAGGACTACCCTGATTTTTGTCATACCTTGCCTCCCCGGCAAGGTTTTTCTATGCCTCTTAGCGATTGCGGAGCAGAGCTTAGAGGCATTGATGCAGTTCGAGCGGCAGCTAGAACTACGAACCGAAGAAACCTTGGCGAAACAAGTCATTTATGACGCTGTTGAGACTAGGGCCATTGACCCAGTTCGAACGGTAGTGAGAACTAGGTTCTTAAGAAATCTTAGCGTTGTGAAGCAAAGCTTAGAGGCATTGATGCAGTTCGAGCGGCGGCGAGAACTACGAACCGCCGAAACCTTAATGAGGCAAGCCACCCTAGTGGTTTGCCCTAGGAAATAGAGACATTTTAATGACCCATTTCCTTAACTTATTGAAAGGATATTTAGACCTTATGAGAGAATCACGCCCTGTTGTTGCCCTTGATTTTCCTTCTTTTGAGGCGGTCAAGACCTTCTTGAACCGTTTTCCACAGGAGGAAAAGCTTTATGTCAAGATTGGCATGGAGCTCTACTATGGAGTTGGCCCAGAAATTGTTTCTTATGTCAAATCGCTGGGACATTCGGTCTTTCTTGATTTGAAGCTGCACGATATTCCCAATACCGTTAAATCTGCCATGGCAGTCCTAGCTAACTTGGGTGTTGATATGACTAATGTTCATGCGGCTGGCGGTGTTGAGATGATGCGAGCAGCAAGGGAAGGCCTAGGCAAGGGACCAAAATTGATTGCGGTCACCCAGCTGACTTCAACATCTCAAGAGCAGATGCAGGACTTTCAAAATATTCAAACCAGCCTGGAAGAGTCGGTTCTGCATTATGCTAAGAAGACCCAGGAAGCCGGCTTGGATGGTGTGGTCTGCTCGGCCCATGAGGTGGCTAAAATCAAAGCGGCGACTTCTAAAGATTTTATCTGCCTGACCCCAGGTATCAGGCCAGCTGGTGCCAGTGTCGGTGACCAAAAACGGGTTATGACCCCAGCTGATGCCTACAGAATTGGTTCTGACTATATCGTAGTTGGTCGCCCTATTACCCAGGCTGAGGACCCAGTCACAGCCTACCAGGCTATCAAGGCTGAGTGGAACGCTCAAGACTAGACGACTAGAAGTAAACTAGTCGAGAATATTATTTTATCTCAGTCAGTGAGAGAACTAGGCGAATGCTATTGAAAGCACTACAAACCTAGTGGTTGCAGGCTTTACTAGTTAGAAATTAAGCCAATCCCCAATTTAGAATGGAGAAAAACATGACATTAGCATCACAAATCGCATCAGATTTACTAGACATCAAAGCGGTCTACTTGAAACCCGAGGAACCATTCACTTGGGCTTCCGGCATTAAATCACCTATTTATACGGACAACCGTATCACCCTTTCATATCCTGAAACACGGACTTTGATTGAAAATGGTTTTGTGGAAAAAATTAAAGAAGAATTTCCAGAAGTAGAAGTGATTGCTGGAACGGCAACAGCAGGGATTCCTCACGGTGCTATCATTGCTGATAAAATGGATCTGCCTTTTGCCTACATTCGTAGCAAACCAAAAGACCATGGGGCTGGCAATCAAATTGAAGGTCGGGTTGCTAAAGGTGAAAAAATGGTTATCATTGAAGACCTGATTTCAACCGGCGGCTCAGTCTTGGAGGCTGTTACTGCAGCTGAGCGTGAAGGAGCTAAGGTCCTTGGAGTTGTCGCAATTTTCACCTATGAATTGCCAAAAGCAGCTGAAAACTTTGAAAAGGCTGGCGTCAAATTGGTGACCTTGTCAAATTACTCAGAACTGATTAAAGTGGCGAAAGTTCAAGGTTATATCGACGCGGACGGCTTGCAGCTTTTGAAGAAATTCAAAGAAAATCAGGAAACCTGGCAGGACTGATTTGACGAGGTCTTCTGGCTGTACCAATCTGAAAAGATTAGGAGGTGCTTATGGCTTTTGGTAATTTTTCTAAGCGAGAGCTGCTGGATTGGCTGCTGGATTTGACCGAGGCAGAAGAAGCTTATCCTTTCACGCGCGAAAAGAGCAAATCTACCCCAATTATCCGGCATCGCCGTAACAAAAAGATGTTGGCATTGGTGACACATAGAGAAGGAAAACTTTTGCTTAATCTCAAGCTTAAGCCAGAACAGATTGAAATAATGATGGATACCAAAGGAGTTATCCCAGCTTACCACATGAATAAAAAACACTGGCTGACTGTTTGGGTCAATGAAACCGAATTGAGTGAATCGGAACTTGCGGCTATGGTGCTGGAAAGCAGCCGTTTAACTAGTTAGGAGAATAATTATGAAAATCACAGTTCCTTTTGAAGAGCGCATTATTCCAAAACGATACAGTAAGTACACCGATGAACTTGCGCAGGGAAATGCCATTGTATCCTTCCCTTTTTCAATAGAAGGAGCACCTGCTGGGACTAAGACCTTTGCTTGGTCCTTGGTTGATTATGACTCCATTCCAGTCTGTGGTTTTGCCTACATACACTGGGTTGTGGCCAATGTGCCCGCTGCCAAGACCAAGATTGAGGCTGATTTTTCACGAATTGACAGTCAGCATCTTCATGGCAAGAACAGCCTTGTCAGCAAATTTTTACCGACAGATTTTTCGGCCATTGAGGATAGTTACATTGGTCCTTACCCGCCAGATCAGGATCATATCTACACATTAACCGTCTATGCTCTGGACAGTGATCTCGCTTTAAGCCAAGGTTTCTATCTCAATAATCTGCAGAAGGCGCTTGAACCCCACCTATTGGGAAGGGCTAAAATCGATCTTATCGGGAAGTACTAAGGAGGAAGTATGAAGCATTCTAGCTGGCACGAGCTGATTAAGGCTCAGTTACCTGAGCATTATTTCGGGCAAATCAATAACTTTATGGATCAGGTCTACGCTCAAGGAGTAGTCTATCCACCGCGGGAGCAGGTTTTTAATGCCATTCAAACGACACCCTTAGAAGATGTTAAGGTGGTCATTATTGGTCAGGATCCCTACCATGGGCCCAAACAGGCTCAGGGTCTGTCATTTTCTGTGCCAGAGGATTTACCAGCTCCTCCCTCTCTGCAAAATATTCTCAAGGAATTAGCTCAGGACATCGGTCCAAGAGACCATCATGATTTGACACCATGGGCCAAGCAGGGCGTGCTCTTGCTCAATGCCTGTTTGACGGTTCCAGCAGGTCAAGCCAACGGTCACCAGGGCCAGATTTGGGAACCCTTTACCGATGCCATCATCCAGGTGGTCAATGAGAAGGAAACACCAGTGGTCTTCATTCTCTGGGGTGGTTTTGCCCGCAAGAAGAAGGCACTGATAACCAATCCCATCCATCGGATTATTGAGTCACCCCATCCCAGCCCGCTGTCGGCCCATCGGGGTTTCTTTGGCTCTCAGCCTTTTTCAAGGGCTAATGCCTATCTGCAAGAAGCAGGTCTGGAGCCCATTGATTGGTTGGCTTAGCTAGTGATAGATAAGGAGTTGCTATGTTATTAATTAAAAACGGCCGAGTTATTGACCCTAAGTCTGGTTTTGATCAGATTGCTGATGTCTTGGTTGACGGTAAAAAAGTTGTCAAGATTGGCCAAAATCTCGATCAGACTGCTGACCAAGTTCTTGATGCAACTGGCTTAGTCGTTGCGCCTGGACTGGTAGATATTCATGTGCATTTTCGTGAACCAGGTCAGACCCATAAGGAGGACATCCATACGGGTGCCCTAGCGGCAGCAGCAGGAGGGGTGACAACGGTGGTCATGATGGCCAATACCAATCCTACCATTTCAGATATTGCCACCCTCAAGGAAGTCCTGGCCAGTGCGGCTAAGGAAGCTATCCATATTTATACCAATGCTACTGTCACCAAGAACTTTGATGGTCAAAATCTGACGGACTTCAAGGCCCTCCTAGAAGCCGGTGCTGTTTCCCTATCGGACGATGGCATTCCCCTAAAGAGTACCAAGGTGGTTCGAGAAGCTCTGGAATTGGCCAAGGCCAATCGTACCTTTATCGCTCTGCACGAGGAAGACCCTGAGCTCAATGGTATTCTGGGCTTCAATGAGAACATCGCTCATGAAGAATTCGGTTTCTGCGGGGCAACAGGTGTGGCTGAATACAGCATGATTGCCCGTGATGCCATGATTGCCCATGCCACCCAGGCCCATCTCCACATCCAGCACCTGTCCAAGGCTGAGTCTGTCAAGGTGGTCGAATTTGCCCAAGGACTGGGCGCTCCTGTAACAGCAGAAGCGGCCCCCCAACACTTCTCCAAGACTGAGGATTTACTTTTGGTCAAGGGGGCTATGGCTAAGATGAATCCACCCCTGCGGACGGAAAGTGACCGCCTAGCAGTTATTGAAGGTCTTAAATCAGGGGTCATTTCAGTCATCGCTACGGACCATGCCCCTCACCATGCGGATGAGAAGGCAGTTGCTGATATAACCAAGGCCCCATCTGGCATGACAGGGCTGGAAACCTCGCTCTCGCTTGGTTTGACCAATCTTGTCGAAACTGGAGACCTCAGCCTGTCGGATTTCTTGGCCAAGATGACCAGCAATCCAGCTGCTCTCTATGACTTTGATGCCGGTTATCTGGCTGAAAATGGACCAGCCGACATCGTCATTTTTGCCGATAGGGAGGACCGTATTGTTTCCGACCAGTTCGCTTCTAAGGCCTCAAACTCCCCCTTCATCGGAGAAAGTCTCAAAGGTGTTGTCAAATATACCATCTGTGATGGTCAAATTATTTATCAAGCATAAGTGTGTAAAGACTAGGTAACTTAAGCACAACCTAGTCTTTTTGCTCGCTTAAAAATATTATTTTTTCTGAACAATCTCATTTCAAATTATCACTATTTATTGTATAATAGATGTTACTAATATTATTCTGGAGTTCTTCATGCGAAAGCAAACATTCTTAATCCCGACCTTATCTGCCCTCTTATTTTCGACGGCAATTTTACCAAATAAAATATACGCTGACGAGGCTAACATGAACAGTAGGGCTGATGAGCAGGCTGATTCTATCCAAGTGTCAAAGTCGGGACAAGGGGAAGCAAGTCAGAATGCTTCCTCAGAAACTCCGGAAACTTCCTCAACTTCTGCAACTTCAGATGAGGCAGGCCAGACTAATAATCAGCAAGCCAAATGGATTTTGGTCAATAATCAATCAGAAGAAAATACGACTCCAGAAAATCAAGAAAAAACTAGCACAGAAACTCCTCAAGATTCAGCGTCAAAGTCAAATCAGGACATCACAATACTTCATACCAATGATGTCCACGGACGGATGGTGGAAGATGACAAGAATGGTGTTATTGGCGATGCCAAATTAGCTAGCGTTGTAGAAGCCTCTCGTCAGCAAGGTCAAACCCTAGTTTTTGATGCGGGTGATTCCTTCCAAGGCTTACCGATTTCTAACAGCAGCCAGGGTGAGGACATGGCTGACGTCATGAATAGCATTGGCTATGATGCTATGACTGTCGGTAATCATGAGTTTGATTTTGGTCTCTATCAATTGAAACGTCTCAAGGAGAAGTTGCAGTTCCCAATCCTCAGCTCCAATATCTATGTTAATGGAACTCGGCTCTTTGAACCATCGACCATCATTGATAAAACCCCTGACCAGGATGGTGATGAATTTGTTGTCATCGGGGTTACCACCCCAGAAACGGCGACCAAGACCCATCCCGATAACATCAAGGGAGTGACTTTTGCAGACCCAATTACAGAGGTCAACAATGTTATTGCTCAAACCGAAGCTAACGCAAAAGCCCAAGGGAAGACCTATCATAACTACGTCATCTTAAGCCACCTTGGCGTGGATGCAACTACCAAGACAGAATGGCGTGGTGATAGTCTAGCCCAGGCCTTAGCACAAAATGAGCTGCTGAAAGATAAGAATGTCATCGTTATTGATGGACATTCTCACACCGTCCTAGAGCTTAAGGATGGGAATGTCACCTACAACCAAACTGGTAGCTATCTCCATAATATTGGCTATATCACCCTGAATTCTGATCAGATTCTAGCCGCAGGAGATTTATCGGCAGACCAACTGCAAAATGTCACTCCAGATCCAGCCGTTGCCGGCCTGCTTCAAAAGATTCAGGCCAAGTACGAAGCGGAAAGCTCCCAGCTGGTTCTTGAGGATAATCCAGTTGAGCTCAATGGTGATCGGACTAATGTCCGAGTTCGCGAAACTAATTTGGGAGATGCTGTTGCTGATTCCATTTTGACCTATGGTCAAACGGGCTTTAGCCACAAATCTAATTTAGCAGTGATCAATGGCGGTGGTCTGCGGGAAACCTTGAAGGAAGGCCAACCCATCACAAAGGGTGATGTTATTGCCGTTCTTCCCTTTGGAAATACAGTTTCTCAGATTCAGGTGACTGGTCAAAATATCTACGATATGTTCAAGACCTCAGTGTCCTCAATTACGCAAGTCGATGCGACTGGACATTCGGTTTTGGATGAGAATGGTAACCCCTTGTTAGAACCAAGTGGTGGCTTTCTACAGCTAGCTGGTGCTCGGGTTTATTACGATACTAATCTGGATCCAGACAAGCGCATCCTTGAGATTGAGATTTGGGATCCTGAGACAGCTAACTTCAAGCCATTGGATCTGGCAAAAACCTATTATTTAGCGACCAATGATTTCTTGGCTGCTGGTGGAGATGACTACACCATGTTGGGTGGCCCCCGTGAAGAAGGACCATCAATGGATCAGGTCTTTGAGGATTATCTTAAATCAGATATCAATTTACTGCAGTATGAGGAGCTTAATCCAAATAATCGGATGATTTCGGTTTCATCACTGCAATACTATAATGAAAATTGGATTCTTAATCATATTAAGCGAAATACTTGGGATATTAAGACACCAGAAAAGGAAACCACTCAACCGACTAAAATTGATGTTGAGACCAATAATTCAGACAAGCAAGATGAGTCTAGTGACTTATCTGTTAAGAATACTGACTCAATCATTGAGCAGAAGATTGTGGATGACCTCGCTCTAGTCAGTAAGCAAGTGGAGCTCAATAGGGTGGCTGATCAGGCTGAGGAAGCTGTGAAACAGACCAATGATGGGGCAGAACAAAAAACTGATAAGTTGGACAAACCTAGCTCTGAAGATATTCAATTGCCAGATGTCAGCTCACCGTCCAAGGGACTAGGAAATGCCTCTGGTTCAAGTTCAGGTGGTCAATCAGGATCTGATCCAGCAGGTTCTAGCGTGCAGGCCAGTTCCCACTTTAATGCTACTAATTCGAATTCTACAAACGACACTTATTTTAACGAAATTTTGGTCAGCGTAGTCGGTGTAACTATTGTTGCAGCCGGTGCTGTGGTTGACCACCTGCGGGTCCGGAGACGGGAATAAGTAAATACAAAAAGGACATCCGCAAGGGTGTCTTTTTGTGTGGCCGCAAGACCACTAGTCGATAATTCTAATTAGGCTAAACAAAAAAGCAGATGCGACAATCTCGAATCTGCTTGAACTTTATAGGTTTAAATCTCATTTCTTAGGATGCTGGTGGGTCAGGTTGAGACCGAAAGGTACCAGATTTTCTTCCCTATTCTTAATTCGAACCATATTATCCTTGTGGCGGGTGATGATTATCAAGGCCAGACAGGAGACGACTAGAGTAAAGAGCCAATCGTAGCTTGGTAAGATGAAATGAAAGGCTGGGAAGGTAAAGAGGGTGATTAGGCCGATGACCGAAACGGCGATGCTGGAGAAAGAAATCATGCTAGTCAAGAAAAGAACGGTGAAGAAGATAGCCAGTAAAAAAAGGCAGTAGGGAGGGGTAAAGCCTAAGAGCACCCCTGCACTGGTGGCGACTGCCTTGCCCCCTTTGAAGCCGGCAAAAAGGGGTAAGGTGTGGCCTAGCACGGCGAAGAAACCGATAAGAAGGGGTGAAATAGCCGTTGCTCCAAACCAGACGGGTAGCAGCACCGCTAGGGTACCCTTGAGCATGTCCATCAGAAAGGTAATGCTACCAGCTGTTTTTCCCAAGACACGAAAAGTGTTGGTCGTACCCGTATTCCCACTACCGTAGTCGCGAATATTTTTATGGTAAAAAATCTGCCCAATCCAGAGCCCAGAAGGAATGGAGCCCAGGAGATAGGCAATAATGATAAAAATAATAGATTCCATGCTATCATTATATCAAAAATTAAGGCCTGATTACAGGCTTTCTTAAATATGAAGAAAAAGCGGTCGATATTACCGCTTTATCGCAGTTAGTAAGGGAGGTAGGCAGACCGCCTAAAGCGGCTGACGTCTAGCCTCCAAGTGCTTTAGCACTTAGGAGCTAGTCCACCTTATACTCATCAAACTTCAAAACTAGCAATTTACTTTCTCAATATGATCACGTCTGAAAAATGGACATATATCTTTAACTAACTAAACAGTTGCAAAGTGATACTTTCGCCAAAGTGGTATTATAAGCAACAATCATAATAGTTGCTTATAACGGAAATTTTGAGACCGAGGCTCAAAATTTAGCAATGAAACTACGTGAGGAGTTTGCTTGCGTCCGCACTTTTAAGAAAGTAACAAAAATGCTAACTTTGATTTTAATTGAGTATTAGAAAAAGCTTATTTGCTAAGCTGAGGCCAAATTCTTTTGCAAATTCCCTCAAAAACTTGTAATATAAGAGGGATGAATAATTGGGAGGTCAACTTTGACTAAAAAAGAAGTTTCAATTACAAATTATAATGATGATGCCATTCAGGTGCTAGAAGGGTTGGATGCGGTCCGCAAGCGTCCCGGTATGTATATCGGTTCGACCGATGGCACGGGCCTCCACCACCTGGTTTGGGAGATTGTCGACAATGCTGTCGATGAAGCCCTGTCTGGCTTTGGAGATCGTATTGAGGTGGTTCTCCACCAGGATGGCTCGGTTAGCGTCACCGATAGTGGTCGGGGGATGCCGACGGGGATGCACGCCACCGGCAAGCCGACCGTTGAGGTTATCTTCACCGTCCTCCACGCTGGTGGTAAGTTCGGTCAAGGTGGTTACAAGACCTCTGGTGGTCTGCACGGGGTTGGTTCTTCCGTTGTTAATGCCCTGTCCAGCTGGCTGGAAGTTGAGATTACCCGTGATGGTGCGGTTTACAAGCAGCGTTTTGAAAATGGTGGTAAGCCTGTCACTGGTTTGGAAAAAATCGACACTGCCCCTAAGTCCAAATCAGGGACCAAGGTCACCTTCAAGCCTGATGAAACGATTTTCTCAACTACTGATTTCAGATTCAATACCATTTCTGAGCGGCTCAAGGAATCGGCCTTCCTGCTTAAGGAAGTGATCCTGGTTCTTAAGGACGAACGCACGGATGAAGAAGTCGAATTTCATTATGAAAATGGCGTTCAGGACTTCGTCTCCTATCTTAATGAAGACAAGGAAACCCTGACCCCTGTTATCTATTTTGAAGGGGAAGACCAAGGTTTCCAAGTTCAGGTGGCCATGCAGTACAATGATGGCTTCTCTGACAATATTCTTTCCTTTGTCAATAATGTTCGGACCAAGGATGGTGGGACCCACGAAACCGGGCTCAAGACAGCCATTACCAAGGCCATGAACGACTATGCCAGAAAGACCGGCCTGCTCAAGGACAAGGACAAAAATCTGGAAGGGTCTGACTACCGTGAGGGTCTGTCAGCCGTCCTCTCTATCTTGGTCCCCGAAGAGCATCTGCAATTTGAAGGCCAAACCAAGGACAAATTGGGCAGCCCTCTGGCCCGTCCCGTTGTCGATGGCTTGGTTTCCGATCAGCTGACCTTCTTCCTTATGGAAAATGGCGAGCTGGCCTCCAGTCTGGTTCGCAAGGCCATCAAGGCTAGGGATGCCCGTGAGGCAGCCCGCAAGGCCCGTGATGAAAGTCGTAACGGCAAGAAAAATAAGAAGGACAAGGGCCTCCTTTCTGGTAAACTGACCCCTGCCCAATCTAAAAATCCTAAGAAAAATGAACTCTACCTGGTCGAAGGGGACTCAGCCGGCGGTTCAGCCAAGCAAGGACGGGACCGTAAGTTTCAAGCTATTCTGCCTTTGCGGGGGAAGGTTCTTAATACCGAAAAGGCCAAGATGCCTGACATCCTCAAAAATGAGGAAATCAATACCATGATTTACACCATCGGAGCCGGTGTCGGCCCTGACTTTAGTTTGGACGACATCAACTACGATAAGATTATTATCATGACCGATGCCGATACCGATGGGGCCCATATTCAGACTCTCTTGCTGACTTTTTTCTATCGTTACATGCGTCCCCTAGTGGAAGCTGGCCATGTCTACATTGCCCTGCCACCACTTTACAAAATGTCCAAGGGAAAGGGCAAGAAGGAGCAGGTGGAATACGCCTGGACCGATGGCGAGTTAGAAGAACTCCGCCAAAAATTCGGTAAGGGAGCCATGCTCCAACGCTATAAGGGACTGGGGGAAATGAATGCCGACCAGCTCTGGGAAACCACCATGGACCCTGATAACCGTACCCTCATCCGTGTGACTATCGAAGACCTCGCCCGAGCTGAACGTCGTGTCTCCGTTCTGATGGGTGATAAACCAGCTCCGCGCCGAAAGTGGATTGAGGATAATGTTAAGTTCACGCTGGAAGAGAGTGGAATATTCTAATGAGTTTGTATTTGTTTGTTGCTGGAGAAGTCAAGATATTAGCACGACAAAATTGGTGGACAGTAGTTTCACTGCTAGTGACGGTTATTTTTGCTCCCATATTAGTTCATTGCTTGAAGAACCGTTTTGATAATGGTAAAAAAATTGTAATAATAGGTAATGATGTCCTAAATATAAACAATACGAATGGCAGATCAGAACCTGTTACAGTACAACCTAAAATTTATTCCAATTTTATTTTAAATAACTTAACGGTTGATAATAAACGAGCAACTTCACAAGCAATAACAGAAATTGAACTGTATGACATAAAAAAGAACTCTTATCAAATACAGGATGTCCAATTTGATGGTGGCTTTTATAATAATAGTCAAAAGTTTGTTTTATTGGCTTATAATAATGGAAATGAAAAATCGGTTATACCTGCATACCATGTAAAATATATTACATTTGAGCAAGGTCTACAGAAAGAAAATTTGATTAGGGAGCAGATACTTGAAGAGGTTCTTATAGAATCAGGTGATGTAAAAAGTCTAGCCATTGAAAATCTAGCACAATTTTATAGTGAGTTTGAAACTAATAACAGATTAACTGATTTAAAAATTGTTATATCAAATGAAAGGGGAATTGAACAGAATCAGCTGTTTTTGTATGTTTACTATGATAGAACTGAAAAGAAGTTTGTTAATCATCCTAGAGGATTTGCTGGTCCTCCCTCTAAGGTGGTTCCATTACTAAACCTCACTATAGATGTTGAAAAGCAATCGGTCCAATGTTCACAAATATTAAATCAAGGGGCCAATAATGTTAGTTTTACTGTACTGGTTGATAGAACCTGTCAGTTAGAGTATAAAGTTAAACTCAAAAGCGGTAAGAAAGTATTTAAGGACAACATTTCTTATAATGTCATTGTTAGGGTTCCAATCTATGCTCAGGAACATGGTCAATTCTTTGGTGATTTTTATCAATTTCTATTAAAGCACAATACCGAGTTAGATAAACAAATTTTATATAATCAAAATTTAATTGGCAGTTTAGATAAAGAATTAATATTTGATAAATATAAAGCTGCTGGAAAATTTGCTAAAGTACGTATATAAGTACGTTAATAATAAAACGAGGCTCTTAAAACGATTGTTAAAAAAGATAATAAATAGACAATCTATACAGAAAAAGGAAAGTTCACTGAACTGAATACGCCTACAATCTCTGCTATCATTTTTTTAATCCTACAGAAAGGAAAAACAAGTTCATTGAATTGAACTCGCCCTAAAGTCTGTGTAAAAAAGATAAATCGTCTAGGAAATCAGGATTTCCTATTTTTACTTTGACTTTTACGGGCTTAATATCCTATGTCCAATGTACAAAACATATCCCTTGAGGATATCATGGGAGATCGCTTCGGCCGCTACTCTAAATACATCATTCAGGAGCGTGCGCTTCCTGATATTCGCGATGGCCTCAAGCCCGTTCAACGCCGGATTCTTTATTCTATGAATAAGGACGGCAATACATTTGAGAAGAGCTATCGTAAGTCGGCCAAGTCGGTCGGTAATATCATGGGGAATTTCCATCCCCACGGGGATTCTTCCATTTATGATGCCATGGTCCGCATGTCTCAGGACTGGAAGAATCGCGAAATTCTGGTCGAAATGCACGGGAACAACGGTTCTATGGATGGTGACCCACCGGCTGCCATGCGTTATACCGAAGCTAGGTTGTCAGAAATTGCTGGCTACCTCCTGCAAGACATCGACAAGGACACCGTGCCCTGGGCCTGGAACTTTGACGATACCGAGAAGGAACCGACGGTTCTGCCGGCTGCCTTCCCCAACCTCCTGGTCAATGGGGCCACAGGGATTTCGGCTGGTTATGCGACCGATATTCCGCCCCACAATTTGGCTGAGGTCATTGATGCCGTCATCTATATGATTGACCATCCCAAGGCTACGGTGGATAAGCTCATGGAATTCATGCCTGGGCCAGACCTGCCGACCGGTGCCATTATTCAAGGGGCTGACGAAATTCGCAAGGCCTATGAAACCGGTAAGGGTCGAATTGTCGTTCGCTCGCGGACTGAGATTGAACCCCTCAAGGCTGGCAAAGAGCAGATTGTCGTCACCGAGATTCCTTATGATGTCAATAAGGCCCTGTTGGTCAAGAAGATTGACGATGTTCGCATCAACAATAAGGTACCCGGCATCGCCGAAGTGCGGGACGAATCTGACCGTGATGGTTTGCGAATTGCCATTGAGCTCAAGAAGGATGCCGATAGTCAGGCCATTCTCAACTACCTGCTCAAATACACCGACCTACAAATTAACTATAATTTCAATATGGTGGCTATTGAAAATTTCACGCCAAAGCAGGTTGGAATTATTCCCATCCTGACCAGCTATATTGCTCACCGGCGGGACATTATTGTAGCTCGCTCCAAGTTTGACAAGAACAAGGCCGAAAAACGCCTCCATATTGTTGAAGGTTTGATTCGGGTTCTGTCCATCCTGGATGAGGTTATCGCCCTCATTCGGGCTTCGGAAAATAAGGCCGATGCCAAGGAAAACCTCAAGGTCTCCTACGATTTTACCGAGGAACAGGCTGAAGCTATTGTCATCCTCCAGCTCTATCGTCTGACCAACACCGACATTGTGACCCTAGAGGAAGAAGATGCTGCCCTGCGGGAACAGATAGCCACTCTCAAGGCCATTATTGGCGACGAACGAACTATGTTCAACCTCATGAAACGTGAACTCCGTGAGGTCAAGAAGAAATTTGCTAACCCCCGTCGTTCGGAATTGCAAGCTCAGGCACAAGCCATTGAAATTGATACAGCCAGCCTGATTGTTGAAGAGGACACCTATGTCAGCCTAACCCGCAGCGGTTATCTCAAACGAACCAGCCCCCGATCTTACAATGCCTCAACGCCTGAGGAATTGGGCAAGCGGGATGATGACAGAGCCATCTTGATTGCTCCGGCCAAGACTACCCAGCACTTGCTGGTATTCACAAATCTGGGGAATGTCATCTACCGACCTATTCATGAATTGACCGATATTCGCTGGAAGGACATCGGCGAGCATCTCTCGCAAACCCTGACTAATTTTGCCACGGAAGAAGAAGTTCTTTATGCTGAAATCATTGACGATTTCACACATGAGACCTATTTTGCGGTAACCAAGCAGGGGCAAATCAAACGGGTTGATCGGACCGAATTCCAGCCTTGGCGAAGCTATAAGACCAAATCGGCCAAATACGCTAAGCTCAAGGGAGATGGTGACCAGGTGATTGCTATGGCTCCGATTAAGCTGGACCAAGTCATGGTCATTACCGAAAAGGGCTATGCCCTCCACTTCTCCATCGAAGAAGTGCCAGTGGTCGGTAGCAAGGCAGCCGGGGTTAAGGCCATCAATCTTAAGGATGGCGACACCGTTCAGTCGGCCTTTATCGCCAATACCAAGTCCTTCTTTATCCTGACCCAGCGAGGCAGCCTCAAGCGGATGGCTCTGGATGATATTCCATTAGCCAAGCGGGCAGGGCGTGGTCTTCAAGTTCTGCGAGAACTCAAGTCCAAACCCCACCGTGTCTTCCTAGCAGGACCCGTTCTGTCGGATGCCAACACCCAAGACCTAGACCTCTTTAGCACAGAAGTCCAAGAGTCTGATGACCAACAGATTTTGGAAGTCATGTCCAAGACCGGCAAGCTGGAACAAGTCAACCTGGTTGAACTAGGACTGTCAGAACGCACCAGCAATGGTAGCTTCATTTCGGATACCATTTCAGACCAGGAGATCTATCGAGCAGAAGTAAAATAATAACTCTTTGAAAATCAAAATTTTCCGTCGTTAACTCGCTTTGCCGTAGGTCAGTACAACCTACAGCTCATTGCTTCGGCAATTTCCGATTTTCATTAAGTATTAGAAGTTAGACGAGTCCCTTGTCTAGCTTCTTTCTTTTATTGGCCAAATTTTCTGAATTTTTCCACAAAAGTCTTGAAAAAGAAAAGGAAAAGGTCTACAATAGAACCACATTACCTGATAGAAAGAGGAATTGATTATGACAGTTGATTTAGATTGGGAAAACCTAGGCTTCGCTTATCGTAAGCTACCTTTCCGTTATATTTCTTACTATAAAGATGGTAAGTGGGACGAGGGTAAATTAACCGAAGATGCCACTCTGCATATTTCTGAGAGTTCTCCAGCCCTCCACTATGGACAACAAGCTTTTGAAGGTCTAAAAGCTTATCGAACCAAGGATGGCTCCGTTCAACTTTTCCGCCCAGATCGCAATGCAGCCCGCCTGCAAAATACAGCTGATCGTCTCCTCATGCCACAGGTACCAACGGATAAATTCATTGCTGCTTGTAAGCAAGTTGTTAAGGCTAATGAAGACTATGTGCCACCATATGGTACAGGAGCTACCCTTTATCTGCGTCCTCTTTTGATTGGGGTTGGAGATATTATCGGGGTGCACCCAGCTACCGAATACATTTTCACCGTCTTTGCAATGCCAGTTGGTAACTACTTCAAAGGTGGTTTGCAACCAACTAACTTCTTGATTCAAGATGAGTATGACAGAGCAGCACCACATGGTACTGGGGCTGCCAAGGTCGGTGGGAACTACGCTGCCAGCCTCATGCCTGGTGACATCGCCCACAATACAGGCTTCTCAGATGTTATCTATCTTGACCCAGCTACCCACACCAAGATTGAAGAAGTCGGTTCAGCTAACTTCTTTGGTATTACTAAGGATAATGAATTTGTAACGCCGCTCAGTCCATCCATCCTACCATCCATTACCAAATATTCTCTGCTCTACCTTGCCGAACATAATCTTGGTCTCAAGCCTGTTCAAGGAGATGTCTTCATTGATGATTTGGACCGCTTCAAGGAAGCAGGTGCCTGCGGTACCGCAGCTGTCATCTCACCAATCGGTGGTGTCAAACACGGTGACGATTTCCACGTCTTCTACAGCGAAACAGAAGTAGGACCAGTCACTCGTCAACTTTACGACCTCTTGACTGGTATCCAATTCGGTGACGTTGAAGGCCCAGAAGGCTGGATTTACAAAGTCGATTAATAATCTCAAAAGCTTCTTGCAGACTTCCTCTGCAGGAAGTTTTTTATGATGTTGAAAAGTCTTTCCAATTAGAAATGAAATTTTTCTGGAAGCGACGACCTCACTCCTTGAAACTCTACTAATTAGAAATAATTGTTTTTTCATCTTGCATGCTTCTTGGAATTTGTGTAAAATTAATAAGAAATTTAATCATAACAAGGAAGTAAGTCATGGCTAAGAAAGACAAGAAAATTGAAATCCAGCTGGCAGATGCCCAAGTCACAGTCTCTGGAAGAAAGCTGGCAGGCTACCAATTGACCATTGGTAAACGTACAGTTGGACAAATCGTAGAAGTAGAGGGCCAGTTTGCGACGGTTGAAAATGAAGCACTCAAAGATTCCTATAAAACCCTAGACCAGGCAATGGAATCTATCATCGAAAATTACAACCTAAATCACTAAAAACTGTTGACATTAAGGGTTCCTTTATGTTAGAATGAACCCTAGTTGCATGGAAGGGTAGCGAAGAGGCTAAACGCGGCGGACTGTAAATCCGCTCCTTCGGGTTCGGGGGTTCGAAACCCTCCCCTTCCATTAGGATACAAAGAGATGGTCGGTTTACCGAAAATTCCGTAGTAAAATAGGAAATTAACGCTGAGACTGAGAGTCTCGAGTTAATTTATCTTTTTACCTAGGAATTTAATCTCATGTTCTACTATTGAGGATACCAAGACCGTTAAAAAATCTCGTATGAAAATAGGGAAGTGAGGAAAAGTGTTGATACTTTTCCCGAACTTCATCTTTTTCATTAGAGGTTTAGGGCGGGTTCAGTTTCCCATAAACTGAACAGTGGTACTATTTTTGGGGTATAGCCAAGCGGTAAGGCAAGGGACTTTGACTCCCTCATGCGTTGGTTCGAATCCAGCTACCCCAGTCTGAGGTTATGAGGTCTGCCCTCAAACCGTCAAGGAGTCCTTGCGGGTTGCCTTAAGAAAATATAGTGTTGTCAAGAGCTAGCTAGGCCAGTTCTTGCTGGAGGTTTTTTTAGAATGAACGAATTTGAAGATTTGCTAAACAGTGTTAGTGAAGTTAACCCTGGTGATGTTGTCACTGCTGAAGTTTTGACAGTTGATAATGGTCAAGCAAACGTAATCATAGAAGGTACTGGTATCGAAGGTGTATTGACTCTTCGTGAATTGACTAACAATCGTGAAGCTGACATTAATGATTTTGTCAATGCTGGCGATAAAATTGAAGTTCTTGTCCTTCGCCAAGTTGTCGGAAAAGATACAGATACCGTTACTTATCTTGTCTCTAAAAAACGCTTGGAAGCACGTAAGGCTTGGGACAAACTTGTCGGTCGTGAAGGTGAAGTTGTAACCGTTAAGGGAACTCGCGCTGTTAAGGGCGGCCTTTCAGTTGAATTTGAAGGACTTCGTGGATTTATTCCAGCTTCAATGCTTGATACTCGCTTTGTTCGTAATACTGAACAATTTGTTGGTCAAGATATCGAAGCTAAAATCAAAGAAGTTGATCCAGCTGAGAACCGTTTCATCCTGTCACGTCGTGAAGTTGTAGAAGAAAAGAATGCAGCAGCTCGTCAAGAAATCTTCTCTAAACTTGAAGTTGGCTCAATCGTTAAGGGTAAAGTTGCTCGTTTGACAAGCTTCGGTGCCTTCGTTGACCTTGGCGGTGTTGATGGACTTGTTCACGTGACTGAATTGTCTCACGAACGTAACGTCTCACCTAAGTCAGTGGTTTCTGTTGGTGATGAAATCGATGTTAAGGTACTTGCTATCGACGAAGAAGCAGGACGTATTTCATTGTCGTTGAAAGCAACAACCCCTGGACCATGGGACGGTGTTGAACAAAAATTGGCTGCCGGTGATGTTATCGACGGTAAAGTTAAACGCTTAACTGACTTCGGTGCCTTTGTTGAGGTTCTTCCTGGTATTGATGGACTTGTTCACATCTCACAAATTTCTCACAAACGTGTTGAAAATCCAAAAGATGTCCTTTCAGTAGGTCAAGATGTTCAAGTTAAGGTCTTGTCAGTAGATGCTGATGCAGAACGTGTATCCTTGTCTATTAAGGCACTTCAAGAACGCCCAGCTGATGCTGAAGGCCAAAACCAAGGTGAAAAACGTCAATCACGTCCACGTCGTCAAAAACGTGAAAAACGCGATTACGAATTGCCAGAAACTCAAACAGGTTTCTCAATGGCAGATCTCTTTGGAGATATCGAATTATAAGATTAAGAACAGCTCTTGGGCTGTTTTTTTTTTTGCAATTTAAACGGCTATCTATGAGGCTTAAACGTATTGGTGTCGGCTCATAGATTATGGACACCTATCTGTGATTTTCGACAGGCCAGTTTCTATACTTCGATATTTGATGTCCAAGTGAGGCCCAGAAATGGCTTTTCAAACGGGCCTTTGGAATTTCCGCCTTGCCTGAAAATCTTGGATTTTCCTATAGCAATATCTCAGTTAACATGGTATAATAATAGTCGTTGCCACTCTTAGTGTAATGGATATCACGTAAGATTCCGGTTCTTGAGATGGGGGTTCGATTCCCTCAGAGTGGAAAAGAAAAGACCGTTAGTTAAACTAGCGGTCTTTTATTGTATGATGATTTATCCAATGGTAATTTTCAGTATATAAAAAAGAACCTACATGAGGTTCTTCCATTAATGCTTAGAAAATTTGCAGGAGCCATTTACCACCCAGTACCCAAATCAGATTGTAACCGATGACAGAGAGAGGCTTGGTCCAAAGCATAATCAGACTGAACTTCTTTATGGGCATATTGGTCAGACCAGTTACCATGACCACCAGGTCAGCTGGGGATACTGGTGAAACCATACAGAAGATAAAGAAATACTGATAACCAGGGCTCTCTAGCTTGGCTTCATACTTGCGGAAGGTTTCCTCCTTAACGAAGAGCAGGATAAACCTGCGACCATATTTTTGAACCAGAGCAAAGAGAATGATACTACCGATAATAATACCGACAGAATTGTAGATAAGTCCTGGGCAGAAGCCAAAGACGGCGAAACCAACAATCGTCGTCACGCCACCAGGGATGATGGGAAAGACTACTTGGATAATCTGAATCAGAATAAAAATGAAGGGCGATAGTATCTTATACTGGATGACCCAGTTTTTGAAGCGATCAAAGTCACTTAGAGTGCCATCTCTGAAGAGCCAGATTGCAAAAATAGCAGAGGCAATAAGGACAATCCAGCCCAGCCATTGAATAGCTTTTTTTGTAAATTCGTACATGCTAGAATTATACCTTAATTCCCTTATTTTTGCTATTTTTAGGTGGATTTGTTATAATGGGCCAAGTAATATTTAGGGGTCGTTACGGATTCGACAGGCATTATGAGGCTTGTTTTGCAACCCATCGGCAGATATAAAAATGCCAGTTAAATATAACTGCAAAAAATACAAATTCTTACGCAGTAGCTGCCTAAACACCAGCCTGTGTGACTAATAGCGAATGGCTTGTGTTTGCTTATTAGTCTTAAAAAACAGCAAGCTACGTTAGGCTGCAGTCAGGTCAGCCTAAAAGAGATCTACTGACTCGCAAGATTTAGGCTTGAGTTATGTGTCAAGGTCTTGTTAAAGCAATACATAACCTATGGTTGTAGACGAATGAGTTAGCAGGTGTTTGGACGTGGGTTCGACTCCCACCGGCTCCATTGAGAGAATATCTTAGTTTCGGATAGAGAGAAGGATGTTATTATGAAAAAAGTTTTAGTGACCCTAGTGGCTTTACTTGCTGCTATCGTTTTAGTATCTTGTAAGAAAAATAATCAGAGTAAGACCTCATCCTCATCCTTTAGTCTGAGTTCCACGACTCTACAGAGTTCTGATAATCATGATGGTGTCCGTAAGAACTTCGATAAGGTTAAGGTTGGAAAGTCCGATAATGACTTTGCTGGTGGTACTAACCTAGCCCAATTAAAACAATATTTTGGTCAACCAAAGAGTCACAAACAAGAAAAGCCTTCGTCCGGGAATATCACCTTGGATGTTTATACTTGGAACGTTGGTAATATCACAGTTGAAGTCAAACTCTTCAAAGATAGTACCTTAGTTCGTTCCATTAAGGGCTACACCTATCAGAGGGATGCTAATTTTTCTGCGAAAGACTATAAGAATTTGAAGAATGGCTATGCTTATTCAAGCATGGTTGCCAAGTACGGGGCACCAGATAGCCTTTCAGAAGCAGCATCGTCTGATAAAACTGAGATCCAAGCTGTTTGGTCCAGTAATCTTAAATTAGCCAAGGGCCAAAAGGAGGGGCAGATGATTCTAAACTTTACTAATGGCAAATTGACCGATAAGGAGCAGTCTGGATTAGGTCAAGCAAAATAAACAACAAGAAAAAAGCCTTGATTTCAAGGCTTTTTTCTATAATCAGTTATTGAATATCGACTTTGTATTTTATGATATAGTGGGTTACCTGATACCAGATGAAGGCGAGAACAGCATCAACAAGGATTCCGACTATTACCCGTGTGTTATAATCCACAATAATATTTTCATTACCAGTTGCTATTTGAAGGAAACTATTGACAAAGGTGAAAATCCCCTCAATAACAAAGTAGCTAATGAAAGCCATTAAAACCCGATGATTACGGAAAAGTTGACCAACAGAAATAGCAGCATAAATTAAGAGAATATTTGCGACCCGTCCGACAATTGACCCTAATAACCATAGTGGGACACTGTTGTGAATGGCAGTGACTGTTGCCTTAGGTAAAGAAGCATAAATTCTACTAGAGAATTCAGAAACTTCTTGCTGATTAATAAAGAGATAGATTAATCCCATAGCTAAGGCAATGACTAAATAATTACCGATAGTTAAAGCTAAAGCTGCCGAAAGTTTTGAAGAAATCAACTGACTTTCTTTAACTGGTAGTGTTAGACTCAGATAACCCTCACGACCGAAAAGATGACTATAGAAGCGGCGGATGATTAAAATCAGAGTGGCAATTAATTGGCCGATAATTAAGCTGATAAAGGCAAAGACGAGTAAGACAAAGGTTACGACCAGTAAACCACCATTGTTAAGTAGGTCGTAGTGACGACTTAGATAGGAAGCATAGAAACCCAAAACTAAGCTGGCCAATAGAATTAAACCATTCATGGCTAAATACCAGTGTCCGACTGCCTTAAATTCATACTTAACTAATTTACTAAACATACGGAGACCTCCTAGTTATGGAATATTTCTCTAAAGAGTGAATCAATGGATTTTCCGTGTTCAAAGCGGATATCATCGCTGTTGCCTTCAAGGATAACCTTACCGTCTTTTAGGAAAATAACATCATCCAGTATTTGCTCAACATCTGCAATCAGATGGGTAGAAATGATAACCGAAGCATTTTCTGAATAATTGTTGATGATGGTTTTAAGAATATAATCCCTTGCGGCTGGGTCAACTCCACCGATAGGCTCGTCTAGAATATAAAGTTTGGCCTTTCGACTCATGACCAGGATAAGTTGAACTTTTTCCTTGTTACCTTTGGATAAATTTTTAATCTTCTCTTTAGAGTCAATACCGAGGTCTTCGAGTAGATGCTCAGCCTTTTGATAATCAAAATCTTCATAAAAATCTTTGAACATATTCAAGGCTTGTTTGACCGAAAAGTTTTCGTTTAGATAGCTAGTATCTGGCAGATATGAGATTATCTTTTTGGAGTCTGCAGAAGGGTGGAAGCCATCAACAACAATGTCACCGCTTGTCTGCTTGAGTAAACCGTTGATGAGCTTAATCAGGGTAGTTTTTCCGCTCCCGTTTGGTCCTAGTAATCCAATAATTTTACCACTAGAAATAGTCAAGCTTACGTCATCCAATGCTTGATGTTGGCCATAAGCTTTTGAGACGTGGTGTACTTGTAGTAATTTCTCCATGTTTGTCTCTCTTTCTTGATTCGGCTACTTTTCTGACTGATTCATCAGATATTTCTTGGTTTCTTCTAAGATTTCTTGATTAGAAAATCCGATATTTGCCATATTTGAAGCAAAGCCAGCAATTTCATCTTCGGCAAGTTCAACTCGCTTTTCCTTAATAAGCTCTTCGTCTTCGGTAACAAAGCGGCCAGCAGTTCGACGAGAGAATACGATTCCTTCACGCTCTAGTTCGGTAAAGGCTCTCTGCATGGTGTTTGGATTGACACCGGCTTCCTGAGCGTAGTCTCGAACAGTTGGCAATTGTTCTCCTTGCTTCATTTCTTGGCTAACGATTTTGATTTTAATGTTTTTTGCAATTTGCAAATAGATTGGTGATTTTTCATCAAAGGTCCAAGCCATATAGTCTCCTCCCAATTTATAATTGTCATAAATAAATAATACAGTAAAATTATTTAAATATCAAGTTCTATTCCTTGTTATAATAAGCTAAATCTAGGGCTTGAAGGAGAAAATTCTTTGCTTTCATAGTATAATAATAATTAACTAACAAACAAGAAAGAAAGGATATGAGATGTTTGCACCCATAGATACTAAGACAGTCTATAGCTTTATGGATAGCTTGGTTAATCTCAAATCTTACGTAAAAAGGGCCAAGGAATTGGGTTACAGCCATCTTGGCATTATGGACCAAGACAATCTTTATGGGGCCTATCATTTTGTAGTAGAAGCAAAAAAAGAAGGGTTGCAAGCGGTGATTGGTCTGGAACTATCTTTTAGACTTGATGATGAGAGTCCCTTAACCTTACGATTGCTGGCTCTAGATACCCGTGGCTACCAGAACTTGTTAAAACTTTCGACCTTAAAAATGAGCGAGGGTTTGGGACTAAAGGATTTGCCCAACTATCTATCGGGGCTGGCTGTTTTAGTTCCTTACTTTGATGAGATTGATTCCCTAGAACTTCCTTTTGACTACTATATTGGAGTGTTTTTGGATAGTCCAAAACAAGCCTATTCCAAACCCATTTTGCCTCTGAAGACTGTTCGCTACTATCAGGAAGAGGATCGTAAGACCCTGCAGGTTTTACACGCTATCAGGGATAATTTACCCTTAAAAGATGTCAGACCACCCCAAGCTGGTCAATTCCTGCGGTCGCGTCAGGAGATGGAAGAGGCCTTTGAGCAGACCTTTCCAGAAAGCCTAGAAAATTTAGAAGAGCTCTTGAGGCCAGTTGCTTATCAATTTGATCACCGACTAAAGCTACCACGTTTTAATCGGGATAAAGAGCCCGTACTTGAGTTGCGAGAACGGGCAGAAGCTGGGCTAAAAGACAAGGAGCTCTTGAATAGAACCTACCAAGAGCGGTTGGATAAGGAACTCGGTATTATCCATAAGATGGGCTTTGACGATTACTTTTTGATTGTCTGGGATCTCCTGCGTTTTGGACGTTCTCGCCACTATTATATGGGAATGGGGCGGGGGTCAGCCGCAGGTAGCTTGGTTGCTTTTGCCCTTGATATTACCGGCATTGACCCCGTTAAAAATAATCTACTCTTTGAACGCTTCCTCAATGAAGAACGTTACTCTATGCCAGATATTGATATTGACCTACCAGATGTCTACCGGACAGAATTTCTTCATTATGTCAGAGATCGTTATGGCAGCCGACATTCTGCTCAGATTGTGACCTATTCAACCTTTGGTGCCAAGCAAGCCATTCGGGACGTTTTCAAACGTTTTGGAGCAGCTGAATATGAATTAACCAATATCACCCGCAAGATTGGTTTTCGGGATGACTTAGCTTCTGCCTATGAAAAGAATTTATCCTTCCGTCAGATTATTAATAGTAAACTGGAGTATCAGAAGGCCTTTGCCATCGCTAAGAAGATTGAAGGGCAACCGCGTCAGACCTCAATCCATGCGGCTGGGATTGTCATGAGTGATGACGACCTGACCAATCATATCCCGCTTAAGTCTGGCGAGGATATGATGATTACTCAGTATGATGCTGGTGCCGTTGAGGCTAATGGCCTCTTGAAGATGGATTTTCTGGGGCTTCGTAATCTGACCTTCGTTCAACGGATGGCTGAAAAATTGGCAGAAGAAAAAGGAATCAATTTGGATATCAGGAGTATTGACCTTGAAGACCCTGAAACTCTGGCCCTCTTTGCGACTGGTAGAACCAAGGGTATCTTCCAATTTGAACAGGCTGGGGCCATCAACCTTTTGAAGCGAATCAAGCCAGCACGGTTTGAAGAGATTGTTGCTACAACCAGCCTTAATCGGCCAGGTGCCAGCGACTATACTGAGAACTTTATTAAGCGAAAGTATGGTAAGGAGGCTGTTGACTTGATTGACCCCTTAGTTGCCCCAATTTTGGAAGGAACCTACGGTATTATGCTCTATCAGGAGCAAGTCATGCAGATTGCCCAAGTTTTCGCTGGTTTCACGCTGGGTAAGGCCGACCTTTTGCGCCGAGCCATGTCTAAGAAAAATCAGGCGGAAATGCAGAAAATGGAAGCCGACTTTCTGCAGGGTGCCAAGGACTTGGGTCGAAATCCGGCCACAGCCAAGGAACTTTTTGAGCGTATGGCCAAATTCGCTGGCTATGGTTTTAACCGTAGCCATGCCTTTGCTTATTCAGCTCTAGCCTTTCAATTGGCCTATTTCAAGGCGCATTACCCTTCTATTTTTTATGATGTCATGCTCAATTATTCCAGCTCTGACTATATCAGTGATGCCCTGCAGGCCGATTTTAAAGTCGGGAGCTTATCCATCAATAGTGTTCCCTATGGGGATAAGATTTCTGCTGGCACAATATACATGGGCATGAAGAATCTCAAGGGCTTCCCGAGAGACCTAGCCTACTGGATTATTGAAGAAAGGCCTTTTTCCTCAATTGAAGACTTTCTAACACGTCTGCCGGAGAATTATCAAAAAGCCGACTACATCAGGCCCCTGATTCAGATTGGTCTATTTGATCAGTTTGAGTCCAATCGCCGTAAGCTAGAAGAGAATTTAGAACCTCTCTTCACCTTTGTCAATGAATTAGGCAGCCTCTTTGCTGACTCATCTTATAATTGGCTGGAGTCAGAAGATTATTCTCCGAGTCAGAAGTATGATTTAGAAATGCAGTGGCTGGGTGTTGGCATCAGTCCCCATCCCCTAGTTAGTCTCGCTAAGGAAGTTGAAGGAGCCTATACTCCTTTTGATGAATTGATTGTCAATCAGCAGGCAAGAGTCTTGGGACAAATTGAAATAGTTCGGGTGATTCGCACTAAATCTAAAGGGGAGCAGATGGCTTTTGTAACCCTAACAGACACCAAGCAAAAGCTGGGTGTAACAGTCTTTCCAGAAAGCTATCAAAAGTGGCGAGACTGGCTCAAAGAAGGACAAATCTATTATATGACTGGAAAGGTGCAAGAAAGAGATGGCCACCTGCAACTCATTCTTCAGGCTATTGAGCCCTTGGCAAAGGAGAAATTCTGGATACAGTTGGCCGATCACACCCATGATAGGGAGGTTGCTAAGATTCTCAAGGCCTTCTCTGGGCAGATTCCTGTTGTCCTCCACTACCAAGAAGGCAACCAAACTTTGCAGAGCAAACAATTATTTGTAGCAAAATCTGATCAGCTTCAAAAAGAGCTGACACCCTATGTTATGAAAACGATTTATCACTAAAAAAATTCCGAAAAAAGAGCATTTTAAAAACGAATGTGCTATAATTAAAGGGTTAAAAATAATAAAGGAGTAACAGGTAGAATGAAACGTATTGCTGTTTTAACCAGTGGTGGTGACGCCCCTGGTATGAACGCTGCCATTCGTGCGGTCGTTCGTAAAGCAATTGCCGAAGGCATGGAAGTCTTCGGAATCAACCGTGGTTATGCTGGTATGGTTGAAGGAGACATTTTCCAATTTGATAGTCAAGCTGTCTCCAATGTAATCAACCGTGGAGGTACCTTCCTTCAGTCCGCTCGCTATCCAGAATTTGCCACTCTTGAAGGCCAATTAAAGGGAATCGAGCAACTTAAAAAGTATGGTATTGAAGGAGTTGTTGTTATCGGCGGTGACGGTTCTTACCATGGTGCCATGCGCTTGACAGAACATGGTTTCCCAGCTGTTGGCCTTCCAGGTACTATCGACAACGATATCGTGGGTACAGATTACACGATTGGATTCGACACAGCAGTAGCGACAGCGACTGAAGCCTTGGATAGACTTCGGGATACTGCCTACAGTCATGGTCGGACCTTTGTTGTCGAAGTGATGGGCCGTAATGCTGGTGACATCGCTCTCTGGTCAGGTATCGCAGCTGGTGCGGATCAGATTATTGTTCCAGAGGAAGAATTCGATATCAATGACGTTGTTGCTAAAGTTAAAACAGGCTATGAAAATGGTAAGAAACGCCATATCATCGTTTTAGCTGAAGGTGTCATGGGGGCTCAAGAATTTGCGGCCAAGATGAAGGAAGCAGGAGATACTAGTGACCTTCGTGCTACTAACCTTGGCCACATTGTTCGTGGTGGCGCTCCAACAGCTCGCGACCGTGTTATTGCGTCTTGGATGGGTGCCTATGCAGTTGAATTGTTAAAAGCCGGTCGTGGTGGTTTAGCTGTTGGTATCCACAATGAAGAATTGGTTGAAAGTCCAATTCTCGGAACGGCTGAAGAGGGTGCCCTATTTAGCCTAGCAGGAGATGGCAAGATTATCGTCAACAATCCGCACAAGGCACGCTTAGACTTTGCTGATTTGGCTCGTGACTTGACGACCTACTAATCGGTCAAACATTTATCAATCTAGTTAATCCTATCCCCTAAAGGGATAAAAAATAGAGGGAGTTCATATTTATCATGAATAAACGCGTAAAAATCGTTGCAACACTCGGTCCTGCGGTAGAAATCCGTGGTGGTAAGAAATTTGGTGATGACGGTTATTGGGGTGAAAGCCTTGACCATGAAGCATCAGCGCAAAACATTGCTAACCTAATCACTGAAGGAGCTAATGTTTTCCGTTTCAATTTCTCTCACGGTGACCATGCCGAGCAAGGTGAACGTATGGAAGTTGTCCGTAAGGCAGAAGAAATTGCTAGCCAAAAGGTTGGTTTCCTGCTTGACACTAAAGGACCTGAAATCCGTACAGAATTGTTTGCAGATGACGCTAAAGAATACTCTTACAAGACTGGTGACAAACTTCGTGTCGCAACCAAGCAAGGTATCCAATCTACAAAAGAAGTTATTGCTTTGAACGTTGCTGGTGGTCTTGACATTTTTGATGATGTTGAAGTTGGTAAGCAAATCCTTGTCGATGATGGTAAACTTGGTTTGCGTGTCGTAGGAAAAGATGCTTCAAGTCGTGAATTTGAAGTAGAAGTTGAAAACGACGGCATCATTGCTAAGCAAAAAGGTGTTAACATTCCAAACACCAAGATTCCTTTCCCTGCCTTGGCAGAACGCGATAATTCTGATATTCGCTTTGGTCTGGAACAAGGTCTTAACTTCATCGCTATCTCATTTGTTCGTACAGCTAAAGATGTTAATGAAGTTCGTGCTATCTGTGAAGAAACAGGTAATGGCCATGTTAAACTTTTGGCTAAAATTGAAAACCAACAAGGTATCGAAAATATTGACGAAATCATTGATGCTGCTGATGGTATCATGATTGCCCGTGGTGATATGGGTATTGAAGTTCCATTTGAAATGGTTCCAGTTTACCAAAAGATGATTATCACTAAAGTTAATGCAGCAGGCAAAATCGTTGTTACAGCAACAAATATGTTGGAAACAATGACTGATAAGCCACGTGCTACTCGTTCAGAAGTATCTGATGTCTTCAATGCTGTTATTGATGGTACCGATGCAACAATGTTGTCAGGTGAATCAGCTAATGGTAAATACCCACGTGAATCTGTTCGCACTATGGCAACAATTGACAAGAATGCTCAAACCCTTCTGAGTGAATACGGCCGTTTGGATTCATCTAAGTTTGAACGCTCAACTAAGACTGATGTTGTTGCTTCAGCTGTTAAGGATGCAACCAACTCAATGAACATCAAGTTGGTTGTTACTATTACAGAATCTGGAAATACAGCTCGTTTGATTTCTAAGTATCGCCCAGAAGCTGATATCTTGGCTGTTACCTTTAATGAAATTACGCAAAAATCACTCATGCTCAACTGGGGTGTCATTCCAGTTGTAACGGATAAACCTGCATCTACTGATGACATGTTTGAATTGGCAGAACGCGAAGCTGTTAAGTCTGGCCTTGTTGAAGCTGGTGATGATATCGTTATTGTTGCTGGTGTTCCTGTTGGTTCAGGTGGTACCAACACTATGCGTGTTCGTACAGTTAAATAAGCTGGCCAATAAACCTAAAAAAGCTACCGCAGAAGTGGTAGCTTTTTTGTAGGCACCGCTACGGCTAAAATATTTTCTGTGATTTAATAGTTCTTTGTTATAGAACGGTTGCTTATGATTGGGCTTTGTTAAGTCACTGAGCTTTTCTATTTGTCCAAGAAATGTTATAATACTGGGTATCGGAAGGAGCTTCTATGGTTAAGCGTGATCTCATTAGAAATATCATAATTCTCTTAGTAGTTGTGTTGGCAATTGTACTCTTGCGGATTTTCTTATTTTCCACAGTGAAAATAACTTCAGACTCTGCTAATGCTTATCTGCACAAGGGAGACTATGTTACAGTAGCCACAAAGCGCCAGCCTCTTGATAGAGATTTCGTTGTTTATAAAGTTGGAAGCAAGGAGTATATTGGTCGTGTTGTGGCTGAGTCTGGGCAAAAGGCAACCTCCATGGATGACGTTCTCTATATTAATGACAGGATTAAGAGTGAACCTTATTTAAAAAAAGAGCATAGGGCCTTTATGAAAAAAGCTCAACCTGGTCAATATTTTACTGATGATTTTACAACGCAAACCATTGCTAAGAGTGATAAGGTCGTAAAAGTTCCTAAGGGCTCCTATCTCATCCTGAATGATAACCGGCAAAATAAAAATGATAGTCGCAAATTCGGTTTCATCTCTAAAAAGCAAATCAAAGGGGTCGTTTCCTTCAGATTATGGCCTTTAAATAAATTTGGTTTCGTAACTGTCGAGTAGTCAAGGAGCTGCTCTTTTTTTGTGTCTGCAAATGTTTGAGAGGGTGGAATAGTTTTTCCAAGAAAAGGCAAAAAAAGTCAGAGTACAATAAGGAGTAGGCTAATTTTGACGAATTGAACTATACCAATTTTTCTCTTGACAAAGTGAAAACATTTAAATATACTGTACCTATCGTCCTTGGTCTAAGAAAATAGACTAGACCAATTTAAAACGAAATAGAAAAAAGGAGAAGTAGCTCACTTAAGCTACTGATTGAAAACTATGTGTGGAATTGTCGGTGTTGTCGGAAATTCAGAGGCAACTGATATTTTAATTCAAGGTTTGGAAAAATTGGAATACCGGGGGTATGATTCAGCCGGTGTTTATGCGACCGATGGTCAAACCAGTCATCTAATTAAGGCTGTTGGCCGGATTGCTGAATTGACTGCCAAGGTTGGAGATATAAAGGGAACTGCTGGTGTTGGCCATACCCGTTGGGCAACCCATGGCCCTGCTAGCGAGGTTAACGCTCACCCCCATCAATCACAAACAGGACGTTTCACCTTGGTGCATAACGGTGTGATTGAAAACTACTTAGAAATTAAGAATACTTATCTGGCTGACCACGATTTTAAGGGTCAAACCGATACTGAAATTGCTGCTCACTTGATTGGTAAATTCGTTGAAGAAGATGGCCTCGATGTTCTCGCTGCTTTCAAGAAGGCCCTCTCAATTATTGAAGGTTCTTATGCCTTCGCCCTTATGGATGCTGATGATAGTGAAACTATCTACGTAGCTAAGAATAAGTCACCACTTTTAATTGGTTTGGGACATGGTTACAATATGGTCTGCTCCGATGCCATGGCTATGATTCGTGAAACCAATCAATTTATGGAAATCCATGATAAGGAATTGGTTATCGTTAAGGCCAATAGTGTAGAAGTGCAAGACTACGATGGCAAAGTTCAAGACCGCGGTAGTTACACTGCCGAACTGGACCTTTCTGACATTGGTAAGGGCACCTATCCTTTCTATATGCTCAAGGAAATTGATGAACAACCAACCGTTATGCGTAAACTCATCAATACTTATGCTGATAGCAAGGGCAATATGACGGTTGACCCAGCCGTTGTTAAATCTGTCCAAGAAGCTGACCGTATTTATATCTTGGCAGCTGGAACTTCCTACAATGCCGGATTTGCAGCTAAGTCAATGTTCGAGCAATTGACAGATACACCGGTTGAATTGGGTGTTGCTTCTGAATGGGGCTACAATATGCCGCTTTTGAGCAAAAAACCAATGTTCGTCCTTCTCAGTCAATCAGGGGAAACGGCTGATAGCCGCCAGGTATTGGTTAAGGCCAATGCTATGGCCATCCCAAGTCTGACTGTGACCAATGTGCCAGGCTCTACCCTGTCTCGTGAAGCAACCTATACCATGCTTCTTCATGCCGGGCCAGAAATCGCTGTTGCTTCAACCAAGGCCTACACAGCTCAAATCGCAGCTTTGGCTTTCTTAGCTAAGGCAGTTGGTGAAGCCAATGGTAAACAAGAGGCTATCGATTTTGATTTGGTTCATGAACTCTCTATCGTAGCCCAATCCATTGAGTCAACCTTATCTGAAAAAGATAGCATTGCTAAGAAGGTTGAAAAGCTCTTGCCAACTAGTCGCAATGCCTTCTACATCGGTCGTGGTACCGACTACTATGTGGCCATGGAAGCTTCCCTCAAGCTCAAGGAAATCTCTTACATCCAATGTGAGGGCTTCGCTGCTGGTGAATTGAAGCACGGCACCATTTCTTTGATTGAAGAAGGAGTACCTGTTCTGGCTCTCATTTCTGCGAGTCCCAAAGTCGCTGCCCACACTCGTGGTAATATCCAAGAAGTCGCAGCTCGTGGTGCCAGCGTCTTGACTATTGTTGAAGAAGACTTGGCTAATGATACAGATGATGTCGTCGTGAATAAGGTTCATCCTTACTTGGCTCCAATCTCAATGGTTATCCCAACCCAATTGATTGCCTACTTTGCTTCCCTGCAACGAGGGTTGGATGTCGATAAACCACGTAACCTAGCCAAAGCCGTAACAGTGGAATAATAAGATGCAAAGGGCGTTAAAAAGCTGTATGAAAATAGGGAAGGGACAGAGAATCCTGATTTTCTAGGGCCTTCATCTTTTTCACTAGGCTTTTAGCCCGTGTTCAATTAAGCAGTTTTACTAAGTGCTAAAGCACTTGCTAACTGACGAAAGCCGCTAGAGCGGACTTTCTATCCCTCTTACTAATTCAAAAGACTTGTCTGATAATGACAAGTCTTTTTCATGTCGTTGAAAGGATAGTGTGATAAAGTCGGCCAATTGGTCCTTAATTTCACTTGGGTTTCAAAGGGGAATTAAAACACATTCTGGTTAATGAGTAATAATGACTATAAAAGGATTTTTGTTTGCTAAGTTAACGGACTTACACTTGTTGGGTGAAATTGTGACTTAATAAGCCAGGCTCTCAAGTCTATGAAATTTTCGAGATTTTTTGCTCAAGAAAATCTAGTTGGAAGTCATTTTATTTTGCTTATAAAAGTTTTGCCAAACCTTTATTTTTTGGCAAAGTTTTTTTGCCAAAGTTTGAGTGTTCTGGCAAAAATAAAAATTCTATAATAGACTTATAGAAAAAAGGAGGAATGTTTTAATGGATAATGGAAATTCATTGAAGGTCAGAATTCAGAAATTAGGGACTGCCCTTTCTAATATGGTAATGCCTAACATTGGGGCCTTTATTGCTTGGGGGGTAGCGGCCTCCCTCTTCATTGATACAGGGTATCTGCCAAACAGCGGTTTGAATACCAATGTTGTTGGCCCAATGCTTAAATATGTGTTACCACTTTTAATTGGCTATACAGGTGGTTATAATGTCCACAAACAACGTGGCGGTGTTATTGGTGCCATTGCTTCATTTGGTGCCATAGCTGGTTCAACTGTTACCATGTTTATCGGTGCCATGATTATGGGCCCTTTATCCGCCTGGATTTTGAAGAAATTTGATGAAAAGGTTCAGCCAAAAATCAAAACTGGTTTTGAAATGCTGGTTAATAACTTCTCATTAGGTCTGATTGGATTTGGCCTGATGGTTATTTCCTTCTTTGTCATTGGGCCAGTGGTTGCTCAATTGACAGAATGGGTTGGTGTTGGTGTAGAGGCTATTGTCAAGGTGCACTTGCTTCCACTTGCCAATCTGATTATTGAACCTGCTAAAATTCTCTTCCTCAACAATGCCCTTAACCATGGTATCTTTACCCCTCTTGGTACTGAACAGGTCCAACAAGCCGGTAAATCAGTACTCTTCCTTTTGGAAGCAAATCCAGGTCCAGGTCTTGGTGTTCTTCTTGCCTATGCTTTCTTTGGTAAGGGTTCAGCCAAATCATCTTCATGGGGGGCAATGATTATCCACTTCTTCGGTGGTATCCATGAAATTTACTTCCCATACGTTATGATGAAACCAGCAATGTTCTTGGCTGTTATCGCTGGCGGTTTAACTGGTACCTTTACTTTCCAAACTCTCAATGCCGGTTTGACAGCGCCTGCTTCACCAGGTTCCATCATTGCCATCATGGGTATGGCACCTAAGGGTTGGGGGCCTCACTTGGTTGTTCTAGCGGGTGTCTTTGCTGCAGCAGCCGTCTCCTTCTTAGTGGGTTCTATTATTTTGAAGGCAGATAAATCTGATGATGATGACTTGGCAGCAGCCCAAGCAGCTACTCAAGCAGCTAAGGCAGAGTCTAAAGGACAAGCTAGTCAACCACTGGCTAACTCAAAAGATATTACAGCCGATAATATTCAACAAATCATCTTCGCCTGTGATGCCGGTATGGGCAGTTCAGCAATGGGAGCTTCCATTCTACGTGATAAGGTCAAAAAATCTGGATTGGATATTCCAGTCAGCAATCTTGCCATTTCTAATCTGACAGACAAGGATCATACCTTGATTGTCACTCAAGAAGAATTGACAGCCCGTGCTGCTGAAAAGACGCCAAGTAGTGTTCATGTGAGCGTTGATAATTTCTTAGCGACGCCTAAATATGACGAAATTGTTGGGCTTTTGTCTGGTCAAACGACCGCAAATTCTGCAGGGGCAGCATCTCAAACAGAGGTAGCAACAACAGTTACAAGCGCCCTCGATTTGAATTATATTGATGAAGTTGTCTTTGCGCATGGTAAGGCTGAAGGTTCAGCAACCATGGGGCAAGTAACCCTGGAAGGCATCTTTAAGAACAAGAATATCGGTATTCCTGTTTCTAAGGCTGCTAATGAAAAACTCGGTAGCTTTAATGCTAAGAATATCTTGGTCGTAACAACAATCGCTAATCAATCAGAAGCGCAAACCTACGCTCCAGATGCTCAATTTTTAGTTGTCGAAAGTCTAGTAACGACAGCGGAATATGATAAGATGGTAGCTCGGATGCACAAGTAAGCAGCAGGCCTGACTTAAAAAATTATGATGGTCAAAAATGGCCTGCTCATCCCTACAATAAAGTTTTTTGTTTGGTGGTTAAAAGTAGTACAATAAGTTTATGATTTTTACCAAACGTGAAGAAAAATTGATTAAGGCTTTCCTCGATGTGGGAAAGCTTTCGATTGATGATATTCAAAAGATTCTAGGAGTTTCTCAACGTACAGCCTATCGAACGATTTCCGACTTAAACAAGAGTCTATCGGAGGTTGGAATCAGTCTACGCAAGGAACAGAAGAAGTTCGTCCTAGCAGGTGACTTGTCCCAGTTAAGTTCCTTTTACGGTCAGGAGGACTACAGCCGTAGTGAGCGCCTTAATTTGATTTGTCTGGCCCTCCTTATGGCAGACGGGCCCCTGACTAATGCCTATTTTCAAGAGACGCTGATGGTCAGCAATGTTACCATTATTCAGGATATTACTGATATTGAGGAACGCTTGGCTGACTTTGATATTGGCATAGAGAGAAAACAAGGTTACCAGCTCCAGCTGACAACTGCAGAGCATCGTTATCTTTTGTCAGTTCTTCTGACTAATATGATTTCTTCTGCTGATTTTAAACAAGGTAAGTTCGAAATCCTGTCAACTGACTGGCAGCAGCAATTGAAAATGTCCAAGAAGGCCTTTCGAGAGCAGGGAGCTTTCCTGCCGGATATGGATCCTAAACTCTTGCAGTTCTTTACCATTCTTTTGGCCTCTTCAAAAAGGTTTGGGCAGCCCCAGATGGTGACCCACGTCAGCAAACAGTCATTGGAACTGGCGCAGAAGCTCTATGCCAGTTACTCTAAGCTGACAGCCCAGGCCTATGGCATCAATGATATTGTCTACTGGGCTGGTTGCTTCGACCAACTGTATATTAAGCGTCAAGAAAATCCTCTCTATGTAGAAAATTTTGATAGCCAGTACTTTTACAATGTGACCAATTTAATTGATAAGGTTTCCTCATTGACAAAGATTAACTTTGTCAAAGACAAGACTCTCTTTCATTTTCTCTTTCATCATCTGCGTTTGAGTTTGGCTATCCCCTATCTTTTTCCCGACCAGACTCAAACATCAACGGCTCATTTAGTGGCCTATCAGAATGATTTTCTTCATCGGATTATTCGCTTGGTCGTTAAGGACTTATTCCCAGCCTATTTGCAAAATGAGGCGGAGTACGAATTAATTACCTTGCACTTTGCTTCCAGCATTAGGCGAAGTCCTGATATTTATCCCATTCAGGTCCTGCTCTTAACCAACCAGCGGCCCTTAGCAGTCGAACTTCTCATCAGCAAGATTAAGTCAATTGCTCCCTTTGTCCAATCGGTTCAGGTCAAGCGTTTAGAAGAATTTGATGACTCTTATTTGGAAACTTATGACTATGTTTTAGCGACCAGCCCTAATGACTATAAGGATGTTGAACTGATTTCAATTTACCCCAATACGAGTGAAATTCTCCGCTTGCAGGACCGCCTTCAGGCCGTTCAAATTGAACGCAATCAACAGAGGGACCGTAATATTGAGATTGTCGGCCAGACAGATCTGCAGCTTTATTTGGAAGCCAGCCAGGCTCTCCTAGAACGGTTTCAGCTAAGAGAGATTAGAAATAATTTTTCCTTCGAAGAAACAGTGGGAGAGATTATTGGCGACTTACCTTATATCTCGGACCAAGACTATCTGACTAAGAAGTTGCTCAAGCGCTTTGCCATCAGTCCCTTCGCTATTCCAGAGACCGGACTGGTGCTCTTACATACCAAATCTCATACAGTTCAAAACAGCCAATTCATGGTCTACCAATTAGAACATGAGATTGAGGCTCTGTCCATGAATCATGAGAAAGAGAAGGTCAGTCGGATTTTAGTTATGCTAACCAAGGATGATAGTCGGCCAGTTGTTAAGGAGCTGATGTCAGCAATCGGTCAATCGATTATCGAAAATCATCTTTATACAGAAATTTACAAAACAGGTAATCAAGAGATTATCTATCAACTACTCAATAAGATTTTTTCAGAAACAATCAAAGATTTGGAGACTTAAGTATGGAATTTGAAAAAAGTTTGATTAAACTCAATCAGCAATTTGCTAATAAAGAAGAAGCCATCCGTTACTGTGGTCAGCTTCTGGTAGACGGTGGCTATGTCAGTCCAGACTATGTAGATGCCATGGTCCGACGGGACCAAGAGCTATCAGTCTATATGGGGAATTTTATTGCAATTCCTCATGGAACAGATGATGCCAAAAAAGAAGTGCTCAAGACGGGCGTGACAGTTGTCCAAGTCCCTAAGGGAGTTAATTTTGGCACGGAAGCGGAACCGCAAATCGCTACTGTTCTTTTTGGCATTGCCGGCTTGGGTGACGAACACTTGGAATTGATTCAAAAGATTTCTATCTTTTGTGCTGATGTTGATAATGTTGTCAAATTGGCAGATGCCCAAACGCAAGATGATGTTATCCGTCTTTTAAATAGCGTGGAATAATGATAAGGAAAAGAGGTTTAGAAAAATGAGTAAAGCAGTACATTTTGGTGCCGGAAATATTGGGCGTGGTTTCATCGGAGAAATTCTCTTTGAAAATGATTTTGACATCACCTTTGTGGATGTTAATGAAAAGATTATTGATGCCCTCAATGAACGAGGCAGCTATGAAATTGAGATTGCTGAAGATGGGCAATGCCATATTGCAGTTTCTGGTGTTTCCGGAATTAACAATGGTCAAGACCCAGAAGCAGTAGTCGCAGCTATTACCCAGGCTGATATTATCACAACTGCAATCGGTCCTAATATTTTGCCATTTATTGCAGAATTGATTGCTCAGGGGATTGAAGCCCGCCAGGCCGCTGGCAAAGAAGAAGCCATTGATGTCTTGGCCTGTGAAAATATGATTGGTGGTTCACAGTTCCTTTGGGAAGAAGTCAAGAAGCGTCTTTCTTCAGCAAGTTTGGACTATGCCCAACAGTATGTTGGCTTTCCAAATGCAGCAGTTGACCGAATTGTACCAGCCCAAAGTCACGAAGACCCTCTCTTTGTTGTCGTTGAACCTTTCAAGGAATGGGTAGTTGAAACTGGTCGAGTGAAAAACAAATCTCTCAAGTTGACTGGTGTGCACTACGAGGAAGAATTGACACCTTTCATCGAACGAAAGCTCTTCTCAGTTAACTCTGGCCACGCCACCTCTGCCTATACAGGAGCTCACTATGGCGCCCAAACCATCTTAGAAGCTCTGAAAAATCCTACTGTTAAGGCAAATGTTGAGGCTGTTCTTGCAGAAATTCGCAGCCTTTTGATTGCCAAATGGGGATTCAAGGAAGCTGACCTACTGGATTACCATAAGGTCATTATCTCTCGTTTTGAAAATCCTTATATCGTCGATGATGTGACTCGGGTAGCCCGCACACCAATCCGCAAACTGGGCTTTGACGAACGCTTCATTCGTCCAATTCGTGAGCTCAAGGAACGTGGCCTAGCCTATGATAACCTGCTCAAAACAGTGGCCTATGTCTTTGAGTATAAGGATCCAAATGATCAACAATCCCTTGAACTACAAGAGCTCTTAACTAAGAAACCTCTCCCTGAGGTCATTGCCCAAGTGACTGGCCTTGAAGACCAAAATTTGATTGCAGAGATTGAGGCAGCGGTAGAAGCCTTGTAAAATCTACCTCGAAAATTCTTACCTCAGAATAAGGTTTGGCTAGTTGCTAAGCCTTATTTTTCTTGCCAGGCGTTTAATCAAATTGTAATTTTTCAAAGCTTAAAAAATGCTATAATCAGTATGTTTACTAACTGATAGAAAAGGATAAGGAGCCATGGCAAGAGAAAGGGACCTTGATAGGGCTTTTGAGACTAGTGAGACTGATTATTTGGGCTGGCCTGAGAGAATCCAGGCAAAGCCGGGTGTGACTTTGGGTCAGATTCTACTTGCAATTGGTCTGATTCTCTGTCTTCTGGGATGTCTAGGCTATTTCATTTATTCGGTTAAAGGTGTCCCCTATTTCGCTAAACAGCACTTACAGTTGGAAAAGGGGCAGGAGCCCCACCACTGGACCTACCCGGAATTTGAAAGTCTCAAGCTCAATACCGACGAGCACAAGACTGTGGGAGATTCAGCTGAGACGATTGGCCGGAGGTTTGGTAAGGCTGAAATTGATACATCAGCAATGACCTGACCATGACCTATAGTCCTTCCAGCCCTAAGTTTTACCGGTCAAATCGAGCTCCCGAGGTAACCTTGACCTTCTGGAAAATTAAGGGGAAGTATTATCTGCGTAGGAAGGAAGCAGATAATATTGAGGATGGAAAAAATCTCCGCCTGCAAGAAAAAGCATTGGTTACTGACCAGTCAGCCTATGATAAACTAAACGTCGGCAATTTTGATAACGGTGAAGGTGGGGATACTTATCAGAGTGTCTTCAAGCAATTGGGCCTACCTCAATCCAATCATATTGATGTTCTTGGTAGCGGACAGACAAACTTGACGGTCGACTACCGCTGGAATGAGGGCAATCATTATTATGACCAAGAACTGACCTTTCAAAAGCATAAGGATGGTCACTACTACTTGAAATCGCGAAACTAAATTTGGCAGGTAACAATTAAAAGGAGCTCAAGATGGAAGAGCAGATTTTTCAAAGCCCAGATAATGGAATTAGCAATCAAAATCCTCAAAGGAGTCCCAAGAAACCTAGCTGGAGCCTAGGAAAAAAGATTTTAATTGGTCTGGTCTCGGGGCTTGGCCTGATACTTATCTTTGTTATGCTCTGTAAAACCAATTCGGTGGCCTTTTTGACTCATTTGCGGTACCAAAATTATTCTGGGCAGGAGTCGCCCAGTCTGACTTATAAGGATTACCAGAGTGTCAAACGAGGGGATTCGATTGATAGTGTTATTGAAAAGTTTGGCAAGGGTAAGGTTAAGGTCAATCTGGCCCTTGTTAATGAGCATGACTCCAGTGGCAACGAAACTGGACGGACTTGGACTTCTAGGTCCTGATTCCGAGCTGCAGATATGAGTGTTGGCTATGGTTCGTCCTACGATGGGAAAACATTCGTTTCCCTCACTTTTAGAAGGGAAGGGTTGGGCCATTACGTTTTGGATTATAAATTTATCACCAATGCCCAAGATGGTAAGACCTTCCGTCTAGAAGATTCTCCTAAAAAGCGAATTAGTCGCTCTGATTTCAAGAAGCTCCATGTTGGTGATAGTTATTCTGGTCAAGGTGGTATAATCTATCAGGAAGTTGTCGACCGGATTGGTTACCCTTCGGGCAATCAAATTACCGATTATATTGGTCATAATAGAGAATTGCGAATCAGCTATTATCGCGACAAATCAGATGGAAGTAAGGACTACTCGGTCTCCTTAACTTTTGATCAGGGTCAGGATGGTCGGTATTATCTCAAACAAAAAGATGGCGACTTTAAGTAATGACCTTCAATGAGAAACAGCAGAGACTAGCCTGTTCAAGGATTTTTCAAGAAGAAAGAGGATAGATGATGACAGAAGAAAAAGAATTCGAATCAGCCTTCAGCAAGGGAAGAGATACAGGTTCACCGATTTTTGAAAACGGTAACGAGATGCCAGTTCCAAAAGACAATCCCGGTAAAAACGGTGGCGGATCCAGGAAGGTAATTGTTCTTGTTGCCGGCCTAATCCTCTGTACTTTGCTGGCTGTAGGGACCTTTGCCTACCAGACCGATAGTCTTGATTCCCTGGTTCAATACAAGTACAGTCTCTCAGAAGGAGAGCAGGCTCATCAATGGACCTATCAAGAATTTAAGAGCCTCACCCTTTCGAGTGAATACGGCCAAAGTAATGGGATGACCTTAAAAGAAATCATTAAAAAATATGGCAAGGGAGATGTTTCAGCCTATAAGAACATAGCAACAATTACTTACTCGACAAAATCTAAGACCTACAATTGGGTCTATCTCAGCTTTGAAAAGATAAATGGGAGCTATTATTTAGATTATAAATCTATTGATAATATGGAGATAGACGGTCTTAAAATATCTGAAAAGCCTGCTAAACCCTTTAACAAGGCCGACTATAACAACTTAAAAGTTGGTGATAGCAAAACCGGTCAAGGAGGTATGAGCTACCAGGAAATTGTGGGAAAATTTGGTAATCCTCAAGAAAACAGTCTTATTGAAAGTGCAGGCTCATCTCCAGATCTTTCTATCACTTATGAGAACCCCTCTAATGAACCTAAGCAATATAAAGCAAAACTCAATTTTAAAAAGACCCAGGATGGTAACTGGCATTTGAATGAAAAATCAGTCCATTTTGATGATTAGGCGCGAACTAGCTTAGTTTGTGGGTGTTTTCCAAGAAATGAAAGGATAAGAGATGGCAGAAGATAATGAATTTGAATCAGCCTTTTCGACGGACCAGGAAAGCGAGTCTCCGATTTTTTCAGGGCGTTCCCCTAAATCACCTGGGTCCCCTAAGGGACTCCAAAAGCTAGATGCCAAGGGTTTTAGAAAGAGACTTTTGCTGGCTTTTATCGAAGTCGTCATCATTACAGTTTTGATTGCTCTTGTTGCCCTTATAGCGACGCACTTATAGCAATCTGTTGCGACCGCTCGACGAGCTTGCCCCCTGGCTGGAATTAGGGTAAAATAGGCTAGTAAGTGAAATTAATGGAACGCGCCTACAACTCCGTGAATTTAGATAAAATCATTTAGGTGTGAACACCATCAATGATTTCCCTCCTCACTTTTTTGTTTCTAGGTTCGGGTTAAAAAGGTCTCCCAGACCTTTTTAATCCTTTGAGTTGTTGAACGGCTTAGCGACACGAAAACCAGCCAGTCGAAAATACTGGCTGGTTGGAGTTAGTCAGGGATCTAGGCAATCAGACTAGTGATTGCCGTTAGCCAGCTCTTGTATGAACAAGAGGCTGGCTTTGCTCCGTGGTATCTTATTTAGAAAAGGAAAATCTATGTCATTACCTAATTGTCCAAAATGTAACTCAGAGTATGTTTACGAGGATGGTATCCTCTTGGTTTGCCCAGAGTGTGCTTATGAATGGGGCCCTAATCAGGCTGCTGAAGCTGAAGAAGGATTGGTGGTCCTTGATAGTAACGGTACCCGTCTAGCTGACGGCGACAGTGTTACCATTGTCAAGAACCTCAAGGTCAAGGGTGCCCCTAAGGACCTCAAGCAAGGGACTCGGGTCAAGAATATCCGTCTGGTTGAGGGTGACCACAACATTGACTGTAAAATTGATGGCTTTGGTGCCATGAAACTCAAGTCGGAATTTGTTAAGAAGGCATAAACTAAAGCTCAAAACTTCGAGCTTTTTTTATCTGATTTCGAGTCAGTTTTTCTTGCAAGAGGGGATATCCAATTATTCAGCTGATGGCGGCAAATGATAAGATAATTGAATATTTTCCATCTTAGACTGTATAAATATAAAAAACGGCTCTTCCCAATTGTCTGACAATTTGATATAATAAAGGATATTACTGAAGAAGTGAGGAAGCTTTATGTCCTATGTTTTGGAAATCCTGCCAGCCCTTTTAAATGGGGTCTTGGTGACTCTGGAGGTTTTCTGCATTGTCATCATCTTATCCATTCCCCTAGGGATTGTTCTGGCTTTTTTGATGCAAATCAAATTCAAGCCCCTCAACTGGCTCTTGACCATCTATGTTTGGATTATGCGTGGGACCCCGCTTCTCTTGCAGTTAATCTTTTTCTACTATGTCCTGCCTAGTGTTGGCATCGTCTTTGACCGTCTGCCGGCAGCCATTCTGGCCTTTACTCTCAACTATGCTGCCTATTTCGCAGAAATCTTCCGCGGGGGAATTGACGCTATTCCCAAGGGGCAATACGAGGCAGCCAAGGTTCTCAAGTTTAATCAAATTCAAACCATCCGTTATATCATTCTGCCTCAGGTGGTTAAAATTGTTCTGCCCAGCGTCTTCAATGAAGTCATCAATCTGGTCAAGGATTCATCTCTTGTTTATGTCTTGGGTGTCGGCGACCTCTTGCTGGAAAGTCGGACAGCTTCCAACCGCGATGCCAGTCTGGCACCAATGTTTGTAGCTGGTGCCATCTACCTCTTCTTAGTGGGAGTAGTGACGCTGGCTTCTAAACGCATTGAAAAGAAATTTAACTTTTATAAGTAGGAGGGGCCAATGTTATTAGAGCTAAAAAATATTTCCAAACAGTTTGGCCACAAGCAAATTTTCAAGGATTTCAACCTTCATGTAGAAGAGGGAAAAATCCTGGCTATTGTAGGCCCTTCTGGTGGTGGTAAAACCACCCTCCTGCGGATGTTAGCTGGCCTTGAGACCATCGATTCTGGTCAGGTCATCTATCAGGGGCAGGAAGTCCCCCTCAATCACCTTGAGTCCGACAATATTCTGGGCTTCGTCTTCCAAGATTTTCAACTCTTTCCTCATTTGACGGTTCTGGAAAATCTGACCCTGTCTCCCATCAAGACCATGGGCGTGACTAAGGAGGAGGCTTCCAAAAAGGCCCAGGAATTGCTGGGCAAGTTGGGCCTAGAAGAGCAGGGCAAGACCTATCCTTTCTCCCTTTCAGGAGGTCAGAAGCAACGGGTGGCCTTTGCCAGAGCCATGATGATTGACCCGAAAATCGTTGGCTATGATGAGCCTACCTCGGCTCTGGACCCCGCCCTTCGCCAAGAAGTGGCTAAATTGATTGTCCAGAACCGTGATCTCGGGATTACTCAGATTGTTATCACCCATGATATGGATTTTGCTCAAGAGATAGCCGACCATATTGTGACCATTAACCCTAAATAGATGAAGGGATAAAGCATGAGAAAATTATCCAAAAGTCTTGCCCTTGGGGTCTTGCTCTTATTTGCGGCTCTAGTTCTTGCTTCCTGTAGTTCGCGGTCCAATTTCGCAACCGAGACCGATCAGTGGCAGACTTATAGCAAGGAAAAGACCATTAAGATTGGCTTTGATGCCACCTTTGTTCCCATGGGCTTCGAAGAAAAAGACGGGAAATATACTGGTTTCGATGTTGATTTGGCCAATGCTGTCTTTAAGAAATATGGGATTAAGGTTGAATGGCAGGCTATTGACTGGGATATGAAGGAAACCGAGCTTAAGAACGGAACTATCGACCTGATTTGGAATGGCTATTCCGTGACCGATGAACGTAAGAAGGAGCTGGCCTTCACTGAGCCCTACATGGTCAACCAACAGGTTGTTGTGACCAAGAAGTCTTCGGGGATTTCTAGCATCGCCATGATGGCTGGCAAGTCCTTGGGAGCACAGGCAGGTTCCTCCGGCTATGATGCCTTTGAAAGTCAGCCTGACCTCCTTAAAAACAAGGTCAAGGATAAGAAGGCGGTTCAGTATTCCACCTTTACCCAGGCTTTGATTGACCTACAGGCGGGTCGGATTGATGGCCTCTTAATTGACCGAGTTTATGCCAATTACTACCTGGAGCAGGAAGGAAAATTAGACCAGTATAACATTATGCCGGCTGGTTATGAGGCAGAAAGCTTCGCCGTCGGGGCTCGCAAGTCTGATAAGACCCTGGTTAAAAAAATTAACCAAGCCTTCAAGGAACTCTATCAGGCTGGCCAATTCCAGAAGATTTCCAAGAAATGGTTTGGTGAAGACGTGGCTACCAAACAAGTCAAAAATAAATGATAAGAATAAAAGCTAGGCTCAGCCTGGCTTTTTTGATAGTCTTTGAAAATCAAAAGAAGGATAAGCCAAACCATCAGCCAATAAAGGAGATGTAAACTTATACCCAATTAAAATCAAAGTTTGCATCTTTGATACTTTCTAACGTAGCAAGCTCATCAGCGATTAAAAATCACTGATGAACTACGGTAATCGCTATGGCGACTTACC